>Ga0055448_10000015_pt1 | contig 36377 bp, 21 predicted proteins | sample China_Galinas_PW_4_FD_57744 | JGI IMG/M metagenome (GOLD analysis project Ga0055448, IMG submission 57744) | Wetland microbial communities from San Francisco Bay, California, USA, that impact long-term carbon sequestration - China_Galinas_PWA_D2 | ecosystem: Environmental > Aquatic > Marine >... | reverse complement strand
CGGGGATGTACGCGAGCAGGGGCAGGCGCGGGAAGTTATAGCCCGGCAGGAATCCTTCGGTGGCCAGGTAGCGGTACGTGTAAAAGTCGCTTGACAGCGTGTCGGACCCCTTCTTCAGCAACTCGATCTGGTCCACGGCCTGGCGCCACCGCGTCTTCGCCGCGTTGCGTTCCCTCGTATCGGTGATGGCATGGTTGTTCACCACCTGCGTCGCGAGGTCCCGCTGGCGCTCGGCTGAACGGAACAGCTCACGCCAACGGTTGAACGCCGCGTCGAAGCGATCGAATGCAGCGGCCGCCGTCTGTCCCGCAAACTGATCGGCAGCGTCATCAGCACCGCCAGCGTCATGCGGATACCACGGCGCTGCATCGGGTGTAAGTTCCGGGCGCAGCATGCCGAGCACACGGGCACTGCGCTCAGCCGCCTCGCCTGTGATCTCCTCCTGCCGCAGCCTGTCCGGCACATCCGTCCGCAATGGCAGGCCGGGCCGATCGAGCTGCAGCAGTTCCGCGATGGAGCCGTTCAGTTCCATGCCGGTACACGAGAGCCAAACCGCATGGAGATGGCTCTCGATGAGCTCACGGTTCGCGAGGTCAAGCAGCGGCGGCCGCACGACGCCGTGCACCATGGCGCGCGGGTCACGGAAGAAGTACTGGTCGTGCGGGCTGCGCGCCGCGCAGTAAGTCACTACGAGCGCGGCCTGCCCGCTCCGTCCCGCGCGGCCTGCGCGCTGCACATAGTTGGCCGGGGTCGGTGGCACATTCCGCAGATACACCGCGTTCAGAGCCGAGATGTCAACGCCGAGCTCCATCGTCGGCGTGCATACGAGTGCCGGCAAGAAACGTGGGCTTTCTCCCACTGCTCGGGCGCCGTCGGCCGCGAGGAGCTGTTGCTGCTCGGTCGCGCCGAAGCGGAACCGCTTCTCACGAATTTCGCGGACCTTCATCTCGACTTGTGCCGTGTGCTCACGCGTTTCGAGCTCGAACAGCGGATGACCGGGCGCAGAAAGCGCGCGACCCATGGCTTGGTAGAGGTCGGCGAAGTATGCGTTAGCCTTGCTGGTGGGTTCGCCGGCCAGGAAGCGGACGGCAAGACTGTTCAGCTGGTACCCCTCCTCGCGGAAAGGCGTGTGCTCGAACCGCCTGACGAGCCCCGCCTTCATCGCTGCATCGAGCATGGCAGTCACCATCTCGATGTAGTCTCTGCGGGACAGCGTGGTGGCGTCCGGATGGTCCCACAACTTCGCAGAGCGCAGCCGTCGGCCCAGGTTCGTCTGCAGGCCTCCGCGCAGCAGCAGCTCCTCGTCCGACAGGCGGAGCCGGTCCCGCCGCACCGGTTCGATGATGAGCCAGCGTGCGGCTTGGGGCGTGTCATCGCCGGCCCGACCGAACCCCCACGGCGCGCGCAGCAGTTTGAGGGACGTCTCACGAACCTGCTCAAGTTCGTCGCGGCGGAGCGCCGCGGCATCAACCGCCAGACCGCGCAACAGGTAGTCGAGCAGCTTCGCGAAGGCGTCGCGACGTACAGAGGGTCGAGCGCGCCGCAGCAGGTCCGGGGCATGCTCAAACAGCGTGTCGTTCTCGCAAAGCGAATCCAGGCCGCGATACTGCACCTGGAGCATGCCCAGCTGCTCGAGGTTCGGATTTGTGTAACGCCAGCCGCGCCGCTGGTCGTGCCAAACACGATGGGCCAGCACTTTCCGCAACGTCTGCCGCGCTGACTCGAAATCGGCGGGGGCCACGGCAGTGTCGAGCAACCACTCCCGCAGATGTGATGAATCCGGATCCTCCCCGCTTGAGAGTTGGCGGTCGAACCCGAGAGCACGTACCACTGAGCCACCGATGTCCTTGTCCTCGAGCCCTTCGTCCCCGGCCGCAACGAGTGCGCTGTGGACCGCTGCGCGCAGCAGGCAGACAAACGTGAAGTCATTGAAGTGGCCGGCCTGCAGCGCTGCGTCCTGTCGGTTGTCCGTGAACGCCAGCAGCTTCCGCTGGTGTCGGTTCTCCGGTGCGCGCTCATCGTGCATCCAGCGCAGCGCGCTCGACACCAGCACCGTGGTGGCGGAGCTACGGCCTTCCGCGGATAGCCCCGCCAGGCGGTTCATGTCCTTGCCCTGCGCGGCGTGCGTCTCACCGCACCGGATGCAGTGGCGGAACTTGCCCGGCAGGAACCAGACGGGCATACCCGCAGCGGACACGACACCATCCGGCTGCGTGCTCAGCCGCTCCACTTCCAGCGAGCGGTACGTGCGCTTCAGGCGCGGCTCGCCGTGCCGATCGTACTCGATCCATGTCTCGGGATAATCCTCGACACGCCCCTCGAAACGGAGCGGCTCCTGACCCTCGGCCACAGGGATCGGGGTCACGAACCCGAGACGTTCGAACTCGGCGTCCTCATCGCCATCGTGCTCGGTGCCGTCTGCATCCTCCCGCCGAGCGGGCATGTCGGCGATGTCACGAGCCAGGACGGACAGCTGCCCTTGCTCACGACGCAATCGGACCGGGTGGTATTCCTGCCCGCAGTCGCGGCAGAAGTACGTCGGGTACAAACGCCTCGTCTCGTCACCGGGCAGGAACTGCTGGCCATCCAGCACCACCGTTCGATCTCCCGCAGGCTCGAGCGTCGCGTAGGCGACACCGGCACCGCTCAGGAACTGGTGCACCTTGAACGCGAAGAACGAGTCGTCGGATCCGCGCCTGCCGATTCGATCCCGTTCAGGTAGCGCCGCCACGAGCAGCAGCGCCTTGATCGCTGCTTCGCAGGTCTGCGGCGGCCGCCCTGAGTCGGCAGCCAGCTGAGCCGCTGCTTCGGCGAGGGTGCGCGGTCGCGCTCGGACCCACTTCGTGCCATCCGGCCGATCCAACCCGAGACGTGTTTCGATCCAGACGGCGAGCGGGTGATCGGCGAGTTCGGCGTTCGAGAGCGTGCGCGACGCGCCCGCGTCGATGGCGGGCCCGAGCTGCTCACGGACCGACGTGTCGGTCTTTGCGGGATTGGTAGCTCGCTCCAGGTCCTCCGTGACGACGCCGAATTCGGAGATGCTCGTCGCGAAGATCCGCGACGCCACCTCAGCGACCCTGCGGTTCGAATCCGCCTGACCCTCACCACTGGCCATCGTCGCCGACGTCCCGACGCACGACAATTCGTCGCCCGCAAGGCGCTCGCGAACGCGCCTCACGAGCATGGCTACGTCGGCGCCCTGGCGGCCACGGTATGTATGCAGCTCGTCGAGGACGAGGAACTGGAGCCCCTGACAGTTTCGGATTACTGCCTGGTCGAGGCTCGCCTGCCGTGTCATCAGCAGCTCAAGCATCATGAAGTTCGTGAGCAGGATGTCCGGCGGATTGGCTCGGATCCTTTCGCGGTCCTCCGCGCTCTCCTGCCCCGTGTAACGGGCAAATGTCACAGCCCCACTGGCGCCGAGGAACTTCTTCAGCTCCTCCTGCTGGCTGTTGGCCAGCGCATTCATCGGGTAGATGACGATGGCGCGCGTGCGCGGCGTCGAGTCCGCCTCCTTCGCCTTGAGGACCGCGTCTACGATGGGAATGAAGAAGCAGAGCGACTTGCCCGAACCTGTGCCCGTTGTGACGACGTAGCTCTCGCCCTTCGCCGCCAGCTCGATCGCGTACTCCTGATGCTGGTACAACTGGATGCCGAACAGCTCCTCGCAGCGAGGATGGAGGGTACGCGCTACGACCAGATCGGCCACCGAACGTCCGAGCTTGTAGCGCGGATTGATCTGGATCAGCGGGTCCGGCCAGAACCGTCCGGACTCGTAAGTGCCCGCCACCTGCTCCCGGATGTCAGGTGCTCGGATCTGCGTGAAAGACCGCGCGAAGGCGGAGTACTGGTGGACCAGCGATTCGCGTAGCGAAAAAACGTCCATGCTTCACTCGGCGCACGTGCGCGTTGGGCATGATCGACGACGCGTCGGCGGAGTGCCGAGCGTGGGCAAGCCTCGGCGGAGTTGGTCACCGACGACCAGGGCAAACATGCGCGGACCGGCTGTTCAGGACGCATCCCTCAAGGAAGGTATCCACAGCCTGTGACATCGAACGGGAGGACCGCCGAAGCAATCCGTACCGCACCACCGGGGCAGGGCGGGGTGCGACCGCATAGTAATTTACGATGACGTCGCAAGTTGGGCCACATCCGGGACCGTTCCGATTGAAAAGGTTCGCGCGCGCTTTCCTCCGCCGGTGGGATTCTCGCCGGCCGCCCGGTCCCGTACGCTGGCTCATGCGGCCACGTCCGGCCACAAGGCGGAACGGAGCAGACCGGAAACGGGACGGTTCGACCGGCCTGGATGTTCCTCACCAACGCGGAGCCAGGGAATGAGTGCACGTATGACGGACGACGAGCTGATGCGCGCAGCAGAAGCGCTGCACGCGGAACGACAACGTTCGGTTGGGCGCTTGCGGGCGCGCGTCGGCGGCGGCGACACCGGGTCGCCTGATGCGGGTCACTCGGACCGTCCGGGAATCCTCGAAGACGAGCGCGTCTGGCGCATCGCTGCGCGGGGCACCTGCGCTCAGTACTCGCCAACGAAGCGACCCCCTCCGGATGCCGCTGCTGCAGCGGCGGGGCCAGGGCGACCGCACCTGCACACCTGAAGAGCGTTCGTCTTCAGCCGGCAGTTGCGTCCGGATTGGGGTCGGTTGAGGTGAAGCCGACGACCGAGCCGCATGGCGTGGACCGGTTGAGGTGAAGCCGACGACCGAGCCGCATGGCGTGGACCGGTTGCGGCGCCTTTCCGGCCTCAGGCACGGGGCCGGTAGGCATGGTTCCGGGCACGGCAAACGTCCGGGCCCGAACCCAAGACGAAGGAGTTCCCGATGACTAGCCTCTTCGCCCGTTCACGCGGCGGCGACCTCAGCCAGATCGAGGCGAATCTGGCCGAGTGCGACGCTCTCGAAGCCGTCCTCGCCGAGTACGTCGTGACCGAGGCCACGCGCCATCCGGGCCGCCAGCGCGGCGGCCCCGGTCGCGTACACGGCAAGGACATGGTGGTCTGGTCGGCCGTGCTCCCGGCGATCGGTTTCGGTGCGGCTCGCCGTGGCGTCGTCACCCACGACACCGCCGAGTCGTTCCTCGCCTATACCCGCGACCTGGACCCACACCGCCTCAAGTGGCTCGTCCGATACCTTTTCAAGTTGGGGTCGCACCAGGCCGCCAGCCTTCCGCCAGCCGCATAAGCGGCGAAGCCAGCTACCAACCGGCTCAATGCGCGCCGGCCCGCTCCCGAGCGGGCCGGCGCTCCCACACCGCCGCTCGCCGTTCGTCCAGGACCGACCTGCCCGGTCGGCCTTTGGGCGCGAAGGGGAGCCGGTCCCGGTTGGACAGTTCGCCGGGCGGTGGCAGCAATCGGGTGACCGGCGAGCCCGTCCGGGTCGAGTTCACGGTTCACGATCAGCCCCTCGTTCCCGGCCTGCAGACGTGCTGCGCCCGCGCCTTCGGCGTGCTGATTTGCGGAAGAGTGGGCGACCTTCGGGCGGCCTTTGATTGACGTTACCAGGCGCCTGGATTCCGATCGCCTCATTCAGCCAGATTCGTACCTGCCCGGGCCGGATTGGATAGCCCGGGTACCCGAGTTGAGGGAATACCCAGCCGAAGTCCGCGTCGCGTGCCAGTTGCCTGAGTCGTCTCCGCTTCCTTGCCAGGCGTCGGACAGCTTCCGCCCGGTTTGTCGCTCGCAGGGACGCGATCCGACGACCACCGCCGGCCACGATCTCGGCGTACCAATCGCCCTCCTTGTCCGTCCGGCGGCGCAGCCGTATCCGCGTGAGCCGCGCTCTCCGACCGAGATACAGCTCGACTTCTCGACGTGCTTCTTCGTCGAGCTCAATGAGTTGCGGCCCAGCGCGAAACGCGCCGTGCGGGAGGCGCGGTGCCCGCTCCGACCCCTTCGGCAGGCTCGCTCGGGCTTCGAGAACTGAACGGCGGTCAAGCAGGAGGTCATCGAGTCGAAGCCCGACGATCGCTTCGATTGAGGTCGATCCCGCGCAGCGGACAAGGTGGAGAACGGCCCGGAGCCTGCCGGACCGGTCCACCTCATCCGCGCGGGCGAGGGCCTTTCGCAAGGCGTCATGTGTCCTGGGATTCACGGCGAGAACAGGAGTGTGGGAGGGTGTACGGAGCGGGTTAGTGTGACAGCGGGTGTGACGGAGACCTTGCGGAAAGGTGTGGATCGAGTGGTGCTGGACTGCGGATTCGGGGAGGCGTCAGCGGTGGGACTGCGGAAGTTACGGCGGATTGGTGTTTACGTGAATTACGTCGACGTCGTAGTCCCAGCGTTTCGGTCTCATGCCGACAAGGCGTTGCTGGACATGACGTTGCTCGACCGGTTCGGCCGCTTGGCCATGGCCGTGTGACTATCCGGTGTGACTACGGTCGGGTTCTTCCGCTTCGTCGGTTCCGGACCATGCACGGCAGTGTTGACACCGGCGACCGGCCGCTCCGGCGAAAGATCCCGCTGCGGAAGGAACTCGGCGCAGAGATACAGGGCCCGCGGATCGAACTGCAAGTAACCCTGGTTCATGGCCTCGCTCGAGTTCTTGAATGCCGACCAGCCGCCAACCAACGCAACGAGCTTGTCGGCGAAGCGCTCGGCGCGCTCCGAACGCCATTTGCGGCGATGGGGCTGAAACGCGCCGTGAAGCAGGCGGGGCAGGTCGACGCCGTTCCAGCGTGCCACGGCCTCGACCTTCCGGAGCCAGCGCCAAACCTGTCCGTTGCCAATACGGCGGTCCCGTCGGCTCGGCGCAGGGAAAAGCCATGCGTTCGGGTCGATCGTGCCGAGACCGCGCAGGTAGGTCACCAGCTCGGCGTGCAGTCGCGCGGAGATGGGGATCACGCGCGAGTAGCCTTCCTTGTCGAACTCGGGGTCCCAGTGGATGGCGCCGAAGGGCCAGGCGCCGGCCCACTCCTCGGGCCAACCGAGCTCGATCAGCTTGCGCCGGACTGCCTCTTCGGTGAGAAGGATGTCACGGACTCGAAGTCCGCGTATGGAGCCGATCCGCCGGGCGGTGCCGCGCGCAACCATGAGCAGGGTCTTCATGTAGCCATGCGGCATGTCGGGGAAGCGCGGCTCCCGCCGCTCAATCCGGGTGATCATTGACTCCCCGTTCGAGTCCTCCTCCTTATACCGGATCTCCCCGCGGATTACCCGCTCGGCCTCCGGAGCATGCTTCATGAGAGCGGCGAACCGGTCGTCCGACATCATGGGTCGACGCGGCTCACTGTATCCAGCGCTGAGGCAGGTACCCTTGAACGGATTGGAGGACAACATCGTGCGGCCGCGGCCACCAGGGACCTTGCGCCGGGCGCCCCAGTTGAAGATGACGGACAGCAGGCGGAGTTCCCCCGTGATGGTCCTCGCACCGGAGGGTCCGAGAGTCACTTCGTCGGCCGGGAGTACCCAACGATCGAGTTGTTCCGGCAGACAGCGCGCCGCCACAGTGACTCCGCCCGCGCGACGCATGGCCTTGTACGCGTCGACCTGATCCTCGCCGGTCTCGCACACGAGCTGGTCACGGCCGATGATGGCCTCGGACACACGAATGACGCGGTCGAGGTTGATGTGGTGTGGAGTGGCCTTTCCCTCCTTTGTCAGCATCCGCGCCATTCGCACCCTACGGAACTCGTCGAACAGGCCGCCCAACGTCACGCGATACTGGCTCACGCGGGCAAGGTCCTCCGGACTGCCCTGGTCCAAGAGAATGAGGAGCTCGTCTGCCAGCTCCTGCGCATTGCGGCGGGCCTCGTCGAGGTCATCGGTCTGGAGCGATGGACGGGTACGCTTTCCTGTTTCGGGGTGCGGAAACTCCGCGTAGTAGCGCCACCCGCGGTTGTCCGTCCGCTCCTTGATGTGCACGACGGCCGCGCCATTACCGGCCCGGACCGTTTCGATAATCTTGCTGCCCTTCGCAGCACGCCGCTCCTTCCTCCTGCGGTTCTGTCGGCTCTCCGAACTTGAAGTACTCATCTCTGCCCTCACTCTGAAGTGTGATTCGAAAACGTGGGACTACGATCCAACCCTGTCCCTGGGTCCAGGCTCCCCGCAAGGATCAGGAGCGACGGATGATTTGCCGGGCGTCGAAGCCACGCCTGCGTTTGTCGCCGACGCCGGCCACGGTACCCGCTAACACCTTCCTTCGAGGTGGCTTCTTCGGCAGATCGCCGCGCCGGATACGCGGACGACCTTTGCGACCAGCGTTCGGAAGGGTTCGCTCGTAGACGAGAGCCCGAATGTGCTGAGCGGAGTACCCGCTCTCGGCGGCGGCCTGGCTGACCGTCAGGAGTTCGTCCTCAACCGACAGCAGGGCCGACCGAAGCTCCCGCACGTGCGCTTCGCAAATGCGGGCTGCTGTCTCCAGCGCGTACCGGTCTCTGAGGTCGCCAGCTTCGACGGTCCACGTCTCGAGAAGGTCCGTCACCAGTCCCATGCATCCCTCCTGCGCCCGGGTAGTCCGTTGAATTCACTGCAGCCCACGACTACCAGCCCTGCGGCTCAACCCGGATTGCCGTCCGGGGTTCGCCGGGGGCGTGGGTCGGGGTACCCAGGTCAAGCCTGGCGGGCGCGCATGGCAGGCGCGTCGAGAGCGAACAGGATCGAAAGGCGCGAGGAGGACGCTCAACCGTTCGGGAGCAGACGGGCCCAGGAACGCGCGGATCTGGGTGCTGTTCCGATCGCGCGCCCGCCGGGACGTCCCCGCTCGGGGAGCTGTGGGTGATCATCGCCGGCGGGCCGGCATTCCTACGTCAATGGACGCCTGTCCAGTCGCAACCGACCTGGCCGGTCGGAGTACGCGATCGTCATCCGCACATGCGGGTCGCTGCCGCGATCGTCGCCGCACAGCTCGTTGCGTGTGGCCGGATCCAGTTGTCCCCAGGATGGCCGGAGCGTCCCGGTGTCGAGTCGCATGTTCGCGGCGCCGAGTGTGCGCTCTGACGAAGCCACTACGACATGGATTCGCCGGCCGATTGCGCCGAGCCAGTAGCTCACCGACCTGTCGACGTCTGGCGCTTCCGGGAGGTCGTACCGCGTTCTCACCCATCCGAGCCACCTGGTGACCGCGAGCCGAGTCATGACGTCGCCGAAGTCCACGACGGGAGGTGTCCAGCGCGGGCGGAAACCCGCGTACCCGGTCTCGCGGCGCCAACCACTCGGATCATCCGGGTGCGCGGTGCCGAACAACAGTTCGCTCAACCCCACGCGCTGCACGGGCGACCGCAGCTCTTCGAGCCAGTCGCGCGCCCCCGGCTCCTCCCAGTCGATCCACCCCAGCATGCTGCGCACGACCTGGTCGGGGTTGACGGCCAGCCACGCAGCATCGGTCCATCCGCTCGGTGGTATCCATGATGGGCGATCGCGCGGCGGTGGCCTGAGGCGGTCGATCCACTCCGGGACGCGGCGTGGCCCTTGAACGAGCGCAGCCATCGCACGCGCACGGAGGATGAGCTGCCATACATCAGCGGACCGGCCGCGCAGCAGGACTGTGAGGTTCGCGCACCGGAAATCGGGCGATCGTTCGGGCGCTGGGCGCCTCGCACGATGAAGTGCGAGGACCGATTTGAATGCGTCCCAGGTTTCGGGGGGAACGGTCGGTGGCGGGACCGGCAACTCCCTGTGCCCATCCGACATCGATGGCAGAGGTCGGCCGAGCATCCCGGCAGCCACCCATCTTCGAGCGGTCGACACGGAAATGCCCGCATCCTCGCGGGCTCGAGCCATCGCCGTTTCAAGGCCGTGGGCGGGCGTGTGCAGCGCGGCTGTCTCCCAATACCGTTCCCAGGACCCGGACGGCGACTTCAGGGCTCTGATGCTGGCGCCCGCCGTCGAACTCGTCGTGGCCCCACAGGCAGCGCACCGGTATCGGCTGCGCTCAGCGCCGGCCACGCGGTAGGTGCCCCAGCGAGTGATCCGTCGTGCACCGCACTTGGCACACGCGCTGGGACCCGTCGTCTGAGAAGGGCGACTTGTCTTGGTTTTCATCCGACTCATGGCAGGGCTCCGAGAGGACGTCCTCTGCTGTTGTTCCGCAGGTTGTGCAGTAATCGTCGCCAGTTCGTCCGGCTGAATGTCCCGGGCGAGTACCCGCGGAAGTCATGCAGCGGTCCGTCAGATCCTGTTGTCGCGAATGCGGGTCAGATCCTGTTGGTCCGCCCGGGGCGGTGGTTCTGCGCGGAATGGACGAACCGCGTTGCGGAGCGCTACGCTATGCCGTGCGCCGACTGCCGGCGGGGGTGATTGAGGCCCGACGCAGAGCAGCCGCGCTGGCGTAGAACCTTCGAGACGAATCGAAGCCGTGCTCGCGGATGTTCTTACACCAGCATTGGGCGGGGCCGACGGCCAGTCCGTGCTTGAGGCAGCCACGGTATACGCCGAGGGCGTTTAGCTAAGCTATGACGTAGGTTGCGGACCGGGGCAGCGTGACCGGCCGATGCGGTAGCACTAGCCGGAGGCCGATCCAAGTCGAGCGTCCCGGGCATGGCCGGACACGATGCTTGAAGCTGCTCATGTCACACCTCCTTGAAGTCCTGCCGCTTCGCCTGCTCGACCCGCTCTTCAAGGGATTGGACACGGCGCTGAATCTCGAGCTGGTGATCGAGGAAGGCCAACCCCTGCAGCCAAGGGACGAGCGACTCGAGGAACTCCACACGACCGCGCAGGATGGGCACTTCACTCCCTCTCCAGGACCAGCTGTTAGGCTCAAGCGTCAGTCGTTGGAAGAGCGCGAAGTCGCTGTTGCGGCGCAGCAGGTGAAGGACGTGTACTCGACGACGCTCCGCGGACAACTGTGCGACGACATGGAAGAGCCACTCCATGAACATCTCGTCCGGATGGCGCTGTTCGATCAAGCCTTCGAGGAGGGCATCCTGCCGCTCGGCAACGACCGGGTCGGCTTCTCCATTCGCCTGGGTGCGAAAGAATGACGCCAGGTAGGTGGGCCACGCAAAACCCTCGCGCTCGACCTCGTAGATAGCGTCAACAATGTCGCGTATCACCATCTCGTAGTTATCACGCAGCCAGAGTCGGTCGTAGTCCCGGCTGTCCGCGTAGCGCTTCATCGAGGCCCGCTCCGAAGCCACCCACTGCATATACGTCTGAGCGAAACCCGGGTCTAGGTCGAGTATCTGGGAGAAGGCATTGGCGTTGTGGTCCAAGAAATTCCCCGCCTCGTGCGCGGCGAGATATGCGCGCACCAGCAACGCCGGTTCATCGCCGAACAGGTCGGCGAGCCGCCCAGCAATCTCCCGAGAGCCGTTGAACAGACCCGATAGGGCGAATGAAGCGCGCTCACCCGATTCGGCACGCGCCAGCAGGATCGACGTCACAGTCGTGACGATGGCTTCGTCCACCGGTGTGCAGCTGAGGAGGAAATCCGGCATGTAGGGCAAGGCCTCAACGGGCGCGGTTCGGTAGAGCTCGTACAGAACGTCGACCGACGCCTGGTCGATCAGCTCAGGCCGGAGAACTTCGAAGTAGAGGAAGAGGAAACGTTCGCGCTCGGAATGTCCCGCGGTATCGAGGATCGCGAAGGCGCCGTCCGCGCCTCTGATGTCGATCAGCTTTACGGCCAGGGCCGGATCGCAAAGGCGAAGAGGATTCCCTGCGGCGAGGTGACGCTCGAGCGCCGACGCAAACTCGCCAGGCGCTTCATCGGCAAGTGCGAGTAGCAATTGCACGACGCCCGTCTGAAACTGCCACTGGCGGTAGCCATCCCTGAGGTCGGTGCCAATTTCCGTACACTGACCCAGCATCGCGTCGACCGCGGCGCCGTTGGCACCCGCGACCAGCGCTTGGAATCGCTCCGCGCGCAGTCGGGCGAACTCAGCAAGCCCGAGTTCGTGTCGCTCGTGGCTGTCGAGAAACAGAGCCTTCGCCATTTCATGCGACGGCCCGCGCAGTCGGTCCCGGACGCTTGCATCGAACACCACGTCGTGCTTCTCGAAGTGGTCGAGCACCTCGAGCGCGGCAGCGCCCTGCGTGTAGTCCAGGCGATCGATTGAGCCCGCCAAGAATGGCACCAGAACGCGGGCGTCCTCCGCCAGGATCTGCGGCTGCGCTACGTCGTATCCCGAGCGGGCGTAGTGCTCGATCAACTCAATCACCGCGCTCCGAAGGCCAGGCATTGCATGAAGCGCAAACAAGCGCTCCCAGATTGAGCCCCGGAGCGCGAACAGCTCCGGTGTCGGCACCAAGTCGAAGCTCGTGATAACGACGGCCCGTTCTCCCTTCGATTTCATCGTGTCGAAGTGCGTCCGGAGGAATCTTCCCGCGACATGGATGAACAGGCGCGTCGCGATTCTGCCATCCGCTTGACGAAGTTCCCAGAGCACATCGACGACTGTACGCTCCACCGCGTACCCACTGGCGTACGAGGTATGATGGAAACCGAAGTCCCTCACAAGCACATGCGCAACCTTGCCGAGCTCGGAGGGGCGCTTGCGTGCGTATTCAACCAGGAGCTCGATCGCTGTCCGTGCAGACCCCTCGTCGCCGTAGCGGAGCACGCGCAGCACGGCGAGCACAGACGGCGACGGGATGTCCGCGTCGATCTTGTCCGGCTCGAGTGACGGAGGCGTGTCGGCGGCTGGGAACATCGCGTCGATACGGTCGCGTGCGAGGCGGAGTACGCGCGTTTCGTCAACGAACCAGAAAACCTCCGCAAGTTGAAGGAGTTCGACATCGTTGCCAGCGGTCTCCAAGCGTTCCAAGGCCTCCCCGACGACGGGACGGAGCTGGTTCGCGATTCTCTCTGCACCGAAGGCATCGAGGATAGGGCTCAATGTATCGACGATGCGGACGCGATACGCTGGGAACAGCCGACTGAGAAGTCCCGCGGTCTCAACGACGCGTTCGCGAAAGACTGCGAGAAAGAACAGGTACGTCGCGAGCACCTGGTCGGAAACGCGGACAACCTCGTGTTCGTAGAGGTCGACCATTTCCAGGGCGTGGAGGGAACGCACCGCATCCCAGAACGCGTCCGGCGTGACGCCGAACGCCAACGAGACGAGACGCATCATCTCCTCGTCCGTCCGGTCGACGACGCGGAAAAGTGCGATTGCCGCGGCGACCTTCAGCAAGGGGCTGCTCGAAAGTTCCACCAGGTCTCGCCTGATCGACGCGAAGTACTCGTCGTAGAGGGCCGAGACATCGTGGATGCTGCCGAGCGTGTTCTCTTGCATAGCCAGACGGGCCGCCATCACCGCCAGCCGCGGGTTCCCACTCGCGATCCGTGCTATACGTTCGAGGTACAGGTGGTTGCCAATGCCGAACTCGTCGCCGACGAGCTCCGTGATTTGCTCGTCCGTGAAGGGATCGACCTCTATCACGATTCCTCCGCCGTACGGCGCCGCCAACTCCCGCACGCGGTTGAGCGCGTAGTCCCGAACGGTAGCAACGACCTTGACGTGCCGACCGTCGCAGCCTTCGTGCAGGAGCCGGAGGATGTGATCGAAGCCGCTCACGCGGTTTGCCTCGTCGACGAGCACGAGGTAGTTCGCGGGCGGTCCAAAATGGACTCGAATGTCTTCGAAGAGGTCGACACCGCTGTAGCGGATCGCGCGGACCGTGAACTCAGGCCGCCGCGCCGAGAACTGCCGACAGGTCTCAACGGCGAGGCGCGACTTCCCGACACCAGGCCGCCCCGAGAAGATCACGAGATCTCCGGCGTCGAGCGCCGCCTGCGCGGCGGCGACCTCGTCACCCCGGGAGTGAAACCCCGTTTCGAGGGGCGTCGCCGTCGCGCTCATGTCGTAGAGGGCGACGAACTCGTCGAGCGTGACGATTTGGCCGGTGTCAACCGCGACACCGAGGAAGTCGCGGGCGAGCGCCGGATACTTGAGGTAAAGGTCGTTGGCGAGGGTCCCCGGACCGAAGATCGACAACCGCACGCCGCGCCGCCGGCAAGTCTCCGCGAGGCCGTGCTCCTCTTCGGGTGACATGCGCGAGACGTGCAATAGCACGACCTCGTCAATCAGTCCAACGGGGATGCCTGTCTTGGTCTCGTCGAAACACTTCTCAAGGTCGTCGAGGAATTTACCACGAACGCCGGTCTGCTGGGTGGTGTGCTCGGCGAAGACGTACTTGCCATTTGGGAGAGTGACGAGTGTATCCGGAGTGCCGCGCGCGGTCTTGTCGGCGCCGAGGACTAGCCCAAAGGAGTTTATGCGGTCGTACCCGCACGCCCGTAGGTATGCCTCGGCGAGGCGTTGAAAGCCGGCGGGGTCTGCCTCGAGCAGCCGTGCCTGGATTTGGGTGACTTTAGACATATTCGCACCGTCCTTCTCGTGCTCCGCGATCGCGTTGGCTCAAGCAACGGACGGCTGGTTGCGGCAGGTCCGCATGCGAGGTGAATGTACATGTTGCGTTGCTCATGGGTGCCTCTCGAATCTATCTCTGAAGTACGTGTCCTCGGCGGACATGGAGGACCCCGGTGGGCCAGCCTCAGGGGTTTCGTTCTGTGTTGTCTCTCAATAAGTCCTCGAAGGCCACCCCAAAAAATAACGCTCGGGTCGAACCCCCTATGTCGCGGCGTAACGCACGCGTCCTGGCGCCAAGCGCGAATGTCGCTCACACAGGAGCGCGCTCGCCCTGACGGTGTAGTGAGGGCGCGGCCGGCGCGTCGGCTGCCCGGACAAACCGATGTGCCGGCGCGTTGCTCCGGCGCTCCGCGACCGGCAAAGGTCGGAAGGTCGTCGACGTGATTGGCGAACTCCGCACAATGGCCACGGTCGTCCGCCGGCAGCACTTGGCCATTCGCGGTCAAATCCTGTTGGCAGGCGCGGTGAGTCAAATCCTGTTGGTCCGCCGGGCGCCTCCGGAGGGTTGTCGCGGGCACAACCGGGCAATCAATCTGTGTGTGCGGGCGGTTCTCGCCACGCCAGACTCGGTGTTGACGACTCCGCTTCATGCAGCATACCAGACCGCCGCACTCCCACCCTGCCTGCTCCTCTCCTCCCCCACCCCCGCCATCCCACCATGAATGCAGAAGAACGACTCCGGCGCTTGCTCGAACTCCTTCCCGAAGGTGCCTCCGTCACGTTGACCCGGACCGACATCCAGGCGCTGTTGGGTTCGAGTGACACCGAGTCGACCACCGGTGATGTCTCGGCAACCATCGACCTGCTGAGGCCGGATCAGGTGGCGAAAGCCATCGGGCGGAGCCCGAGCCGCGTGCGGGACCTGAGGGCAAACGGACACTTCGGGAACGCGAAGTGGAACGGCCACGAACACGTGACCCCGCGCTCGGATGTGGATGAATACCTGAGGTGGAGGAATGAGGCCTACGACCGCCCGAAACGAAAGAAGAAGCCCTCCACGCCAAAGGCGGCGCCCGAAGGCGGCGCCGGTCGCCCCCGGACGGACATGCCGTCAGCCAAGCGCCCGGCCGCCGACACCGCGGAGGCATCGAACACGGACCTTTCGGGCTGGCAGACCACGGATGACGAATCGGATTCGAGCGCGGCGGGTGCGAAGCCGCGGGTCTGACCGCGTCGGACATGTCGATAGTCGGGGCCGCAGGTCGACCTGCGGCCCCCGACCCACATTCAGCCCGCCTTCTCGAGCCGCTTCCGTGCCCGACCCTCCCTGGCACGGCGGCCGACGTCCTTCTTCCACGTCTCCAGCCTCGACTGCTCGTCCGCCCAGTACTGCTCGAGGCGCGCGAGCCGGTCCACATGCCGGTCCGCGTACTGCTCGATGCGGTATTCGACGGACTCAGACCGGTGCCGCACGTGTCCGAGGTGCCCGTAAACGTTCTTGACCATGGCGATGCCGCCGTGGCCCATCTCGATCGCGACGGTGAACGGGCTCACGGCCTGCCCGTGGTCCAGCGTCTGGAGCCGGGCCGAGCAGAACGTGTGGCGGAACGCCTTCGAGCGAACCTCGCCGGTTCGGTAGTCGAGCGGAGCGACCGCCCGGTCGAGCGGGCTCCGGATGTCGGCGATCATCTGCTCCTCGTCGCGGCCGAACGCCGGGAACATCAGCCGACCTTTCGGCGCATGGGGGCCCTCGAGATACTCCTGGAGAATCCCGGCAAGCTGCGGCCACAGCCTGACCGTCCGGCTCGACCCCTTCGTTTTAAGATCGCGCCACGAGCTCCGCCGGAATCGGACCGTCTCCTTCGCGAGCGACACGTCACGAATCTCCAGCCCGAGGACCTCGGCCAGACGCCCTCCCGTGAGAAGCAGGGTGGCGACGATGGGATACAGGTACGGGAGCGCCTGTCGGGCCTTCAACGAGTTCGGTCGATACTGGCGCGCCGCCTCGAGGATGAGCGCCGCCTCGTGGACCTCGAACCAGTCGGCTTCTTCCTCGGCGGCCCTCGGCTTCTCGGTCATGAGCGCCACAGCGTTGAAGCTGGCGGCCCCTTCTGCCACTGCCCGCCTGAGGAGGTTCGAGAGGCTGTTCAGGTACTTCCGCTTCGAGCCGGGCGACAGCGGCCGGGCCCGCCGTCCCTTCCGACCCGTGCGCCGGGCGACCCATCCGTCGAGACCCACCAGGAAGGTCTCGCTTACCATCGTCACGGTGATGTCGCGCAGGTTCGTCTCGGGGCCCAGGAGGTCGCACGCGGCTTCGAGGTGATGCTGGACCTGCTTGAGCCACGTCTTGCCATACCGTCCGAGCGAAGCCTTCAGCCGGAGGTGCCGGAGTGCATATAGCTCGAGGGTGACGGGAACCCCGGGCGCGGCCGGCGCCGGAGCCGGCTGCATGAGCCGCTCCCGTGCATTCTCGAGTTCCGTCAGCCGAGCCGCGACCAGTCGGGTCGCCGTGTCCGAGTCCGCGGTCGGCCTGGTTTCACCCGCTGCGATGAGCGCTTCCTGCCCGCCGCCCACATCCGCGTAGTCGCGGAAATCGCCGTAGGCGGCAACACCATACGACCGGGTACGCCAGTAGATCCGGGTAGTTCTGCTCTTCGACATCGTTCCAGCTCCCGTGCATCGAGGTAGTCGTGAATCCGACCTCCACACGGTGTCGCACCTGGAACCCTGGCGAGTACCCCCCGGCGAGCTTGTTACCCGGTTTGTTACCAGCGCTTGTTACCAGCGCGCTTTCACGCTTCCAGGATACAAACAGGCCACTCCGCCAAACGACGGAGTGGCCTATACTTGACTCGCTATGGGCCTGGGCCGATTTGAACGGCCGACCTCACGCTTATCAGGCGTGCGCTCTAACCACCTGAGCTACAGGCCCTGCAGAATGCAGACCCAAGTTTAACAACGGCGGCTGGCAGCGGCAACGCGATCTCAATCGAGAAGGAGACAATCGATTTCCTCGACCCGCTCGGCGGCCTCGGGGAATCCTCGTCCGCCGACTCGAGCGCCACGGCTACGAGGTTCGGCTTCGGACGGCGGCATGAGCCTCGTCCGCCGACAACCGGTTTCTTTCTGGTACGGCTGGTGGACGCGACGCAGGCAGAGGCGGTCGGCGATACCGGGATTCAGGCGGCGCGGGCGGGAAGAACGCCCAGAACCTCGTCGAAACGGTAGAACATGAAGTCTGGCTGTTCGCGCAGCAGCAGCTCTGCGCTGGCCGCACCCCACGTCGCGGCGGCGGTGCGGACGCCGGCGGCACGGCCGGCCCGGACGTCCATTGGCGCATCACCGACGAAGAGCACGCGAGCGGGATCGGGGTGGCCGAGTCGTTCGAGCGCGATGAAGACGGGTTCAGGGTCGGGCTTGGCGCGGGTCACGTCATCGGCGGTGACGACGATGTCGAAATGGTCTTCGAAGCCGCAGACACGCATCGTCCGCCGGGTCATGTCCCGGCCCTTGCTCGTGACGACGGCGGTCGCGAGGCCGCGGCGGGCGAGGGCGGCCAGACCGGCGGCGACGCCGGGGAACGGCTGCACGACCCGGTCGTGGATGGTATCCTGGAACGCGCGGTAGGTCTCGAGCATGGCAATGTGTTCACCATCGGAACGCGCGAACGCCGACAGTTGTACGTCGAGCGGCGTACCGATACCCTTCCGCCAGAGTTCGTCCGGCGGTTCGTAACCCAGGTGTATCAGCATCGTGTGACGATAACATCGCAGGATGAGGCTGATCGAATCGGCGAGCGTGCCGTCGAGGTCGAAGAGAATGGCGTCCCAGTCGTCCGACATGGCAGTCCATTACGGTTCCAGAATGAACACGATGCCGTGGACACCACCGTGTCGGGGCCGGCATCGCCCGTCATGACCGAGTATCGGCGGCATGGTCCGGTCACACCAGTTGCAGGGCCCGTGACGACTCACGGGCTGGGTAGCGTTCATGCGTACGAGAGGTGGGTGCATGCGGTCGACCCGCATTGTTGATTCGAGGCATGCCGTGCACGGTGCGGCGGGCCTGCGGCGGATCGCCGCCGTCCTGGTCACGGGCGTATTTTTATCCTGCGATTCGTCGACGGGGCCGGCCCCGTCGACGATCGAGATCATCGGGCCGGCGGAGCTCCATTTCGATCGACTCGCGGCGCGCGCGGTCCTCGATTTCACGACGACCGGAGATCCGAAGCCCATTGGCTGGTTCACCACGGACAAGACGGTCGCCACGGTCGAGGATGGCGTCGTCACGGCGACCGGCGACGGCACCGCATACATCATCGTGACATCCGGCAGTGCTGCGGACAGTGTGCTCACCACTGTAAGTCAGGTGGCGACGGATCTGTTGTTCATTTCGCCGCCACAACACACGGTTCGTGACCAGCCGTTCACCCCACCCGTCCAGCTCGCGATCGTGGATGCGGGTGGCTCGCCGCTCGGCCGATCGACGGAATTCGTGACGGTATCTCTCGATGCGGGCGGCAATGATGGGCTGTTGATCGGTACGAAAACGCGTGCGGCGGTAAACGGCGTTGCGACCTTCGCCGACCTCTCGATCGACGCTGCCGGCATCAGCTACCACCTCGAGGCCCGGGCCACGAGCATCGTGGCGCGCGCCACGAGCCACCCGTTCGACGTCGTGGACGCGCCGGATCGGATCGTCGCGCGCAACAACGCGCTCCAGCCGATCGGCCTGCTGATCGACGGCGGTGGCGCCGCCGGCCCATTCAACGACCTGGGCCGCGTCACATCGGACTCGATCATCGACGTGGTCATCAATCAGGGTCCGGACAACGAACTGATCGCCTTCACGCAGGGGCGGCCGCCAATCCTGGTGCCGGCCGTTTGGAGCAGCGGCACGGACACGGTCGATTTCGCGTTTCCCGATCCGCTCTCGATCCCCGTGACCATCTGGATCGTCAAAGGACCCTTCGGCAGTCAGCAATCGCGCGCCAGCTTCGCGGTTTCGACGACGTCGCTCATCTGGAACGACGAGCGGATGGGCCTCGGTTTCTCCGATGTCGAGATGATCGACGCCACAGGCGACCCGGATGCGCCGGCACTCTACGACATGGTGCTCTGCAATCAGCAGTCGCTCGCCGAGACGACAATCGGCAAGCGGGCGGGGCGCATCAACATCTACTATGTCGGCACGGTCGACAGCGGCACGGATCGCGGCAGGGCGTGCGGAGGCGGTGATTTCATCATGATGGCCGAACGATCCGGCAACGAACTGCTGTCTCACGAGATCGGCCACCTGTTCGGTCTCGGCCACGTGGACAACGATCCCCGGTTCGACCGCAGCAACGTGATGCACAGTGCCAGCAACACGCGGCAGTATCTGACGGAAGGGCAGGTGTTCCGGTCACACTACCACGAGTTCTCGGCACTGCGTATCACGTACGGCCTGCGCACCGACGCGCCGCGCACGTGTGGCGATTTCGTGATGAATGTGATCTGTCCATCGCTCGCCCGCAGGTTGTTCGACGACGGCTTCTTTCCGGCCGACGAATCCGCATCGCCGGTCACGACGTGGCTGCTCACCACGTGCACGGTCGGTGCGGACCCGGTGGTGGCGCCGCCGCGTGCTCCCGGTGCCGCCGACGTGCCCGAGCTCGCCCGGGCCGTCGAGGACGGCCCACCCGCCCGTATCGTGCGCGAAGCCCGCGCATCGGCGGTCCGGCGGCACGCTGCGTTGCGCCGGCGGCTGTACTCGGGCGCCACGTTCGGACTGCGGACCGGCGCTCTCGCTTCGCTCCGTCAATCGCTTGCCGGAGCCGCCGTCGAGCGCGAAATGGATGAGTTCCGCGAAGTGTGGCGTGAAGCCGCCGTTCGCGGCCTGGGCATCGCAGGCAGCCCGGATGCGGCGCGTGTGCTCGAGCGGGTTGCCGCGGAATCAGGCGGCAGGCTGGCCGCGGCGGCCCGGCGTGCCCTCGCTGCAATGCACCGCTGACGGCAGGACGACGCGGTGCGGTCCGCACGCCGTCCCGCGATCCGGATCGAACGCGCAACCGGCAGGGACCCTTGCCATTCTCGCTTTCCGCGATGGTCGATGCGTGGCGCGAAATCGCCGCAACCCCTTCCCGCACGGCCAAGGTCGAGCGGATTGCGGTGCTGCTCCGGACCGCCTCACCGGATGATGCGGCCGTTGCCGCGACCTGGCTGGCGGGCGAGCCCGTGCAGGGTCGCATCGGAATCGGCTGGGCCGGTATCCGTTCCGCGGGCGACGTCGAGCCGGCGACCCTATCGTCGCTCACAATAGCATCCGTCCATGCGATGTTCTCCGGCATCGCCGCGGCCACCGGCAGGGGCTCGGCGGCGCGGCGGACCAGTCTGCTGCGCGAGCTGTTCGGAACCGTGACCCTGTCTGAACGCGAGTTCCTGAGCCACCTGCTGCTCGGCGAGCTGCGGCAGGGAGCACTCGACGGCCTGGTGATCGATGCGATCGCGCGGGCCGCCGCCGTCGACCTGGCCGCCGTGCGCCGCGCGCTGTTGTTCACCGGCAGCATCCCAGAGGTTGCGCGAACTGCACTGGCCGAAGGGGAAGCCGGCCTCGAGCGGTTCGGCCTGCGTCTGTTCACGCCGCTCCAGCCGATGCTCGCGCAAACGGCGGACGATGTGGACAGTGCGATCGATCGGCTCGGCACTGCCGGCTTCGAATACAAGCTGGACGGCGCCCGCATCCAGGTGCACCGCCTGGAGGACGAGGTCCGGATCTTCACACGGAACCTGAACGACGTGACGGATTCGCTGCCCGAAATCGTCGCCACCGTCCGCGGCCTCTCCGCCACCGAACTGATCCTCGACGGTGAGGCGATCGCGGTCGGGAAGAACGGCCGACCTCTGCCGTTCCAGACCACCATGAAACGGTTCGGCCGCCGGAAGGAGGTCGAACGGCTGAGCGAGACACTGCCGTTGCGTTGCTTCTTCTTCGATGTCCTGCGCGCGAACGGCCGGACCCTGATCGACCAGCCCGCAGCGCGACGATTCGAAGCGCTCGATGACCTGCTGCCCGGACGGCTTCGCGTTCCTCGCGTGATCACCGGCGACCCCGCCGGCGCCGGCGAGTTCCTGCGCGAGGCTCGCCGGGCCGGCCACGAGGGTGTCATCGCCAAGGCGCTCGATGCATCGTGGGATGCCGGTGCGCGAGGGACCGGCTGGCTGAAGATCAAGCCGGTTCACACCCTCGACCTGGTCGTACTGGCCGCCGAATGGGGCCACGGCCGCCGGCACGGCTGGCTCAGCAACCTGCACCTCGGCGCGCGCGGCCCGGACGGCTTCGTAATGCTGGGCAAGACCTTCAAGGGACTGACCGACCGAACACTCGAATGGCAGACCAGGGAGCTGCTTGCCCGTGAGGTATCCCGGTCCGCACACGTCGTTCACGTCCGGCCCGAGATGGTGGTCGAAATCGCTTTCAACGACATTCAGCGAAGCTCGCGTTACGCGGGCGGCCTCGCCCTGCGGTTCGCCCGCGTCCGTGGGTATCGTCCGGACAAGTCGGCCGCCGATGCCGACACGATCGAGACTGTCCGCGCCATCCACTCGGCCGCCGCCGGCGAACCCGCCTGACGGCCGCCAGGGTCGCCGCCGGGACCGCGGCCCATTGAAAAGGGCTTCGCTGTCACCAACGAAGCCCTCGTTCGGGTGCATCCGACAGGCCGCCAAGGGGGGCCCGCCCGTCCACCGGATCTACTCCTCTTCTTCCTCTTCGTCTACGTCCCAATCCTCGTCCTCCTCCTCCTCCCAGTCCTCTTCCCAGTCGTCGTCCTCTTCCCAGTCGTCGTCCTCGTCGTCCCAATCCTCGTCGTCGTCCTCGATGTCGTCCTCCCATTCGTCTTCGCCCTCGTCGTCGTCATAGGCGAGCAGGACGTACTTCTCGTCGAGCGAACCGGTGTCCATCCGAACGTCCGCCATTGGCTGGGTCTCCTTTGGGATCCGGCGGTTGCAGGGCTACCCACCCCGGGCACTGCGCCGACGCGCACAACCCCCGTTTGCGCGGCAAGGTAAACCGCCGCGCCGGTGTGTCAAGAGTGTTGTCGGGAGAGCCGCGCCGCGCGTCATTGCCGCGGCGGACCAGCGGCGTCGGATCAGCCCACCTTCCGCGAGGCTTTCCGCCGCTCGTGCGCCTTGAGATGACGCTTTCTCAGCCGGATCGCCGCGGGCGTGATCTCGACCAACTCATCGTCGCCAATGAACTCGAGCGCCGACTCGAGTGAGATGGGCCGGGGCGTCTCGAGCTGGATCGCTTCATCGGCGCCTGAAGCGCGGATGTTCGTCAGCTTCTTGCCCTTCGCCACGTTCACCTCGAGATCGCCGGGACGCGCGTTCTCGCCCACGATCATGCCTTCGTAGGTCTCGGTGCCCGGACCGATCAACAGAGTACCGCGCTCCTGGAGATTCCACAGCGCGTACGCCACGGACACGCCATCGACCATTGCGACCATCACGCCGCGGTCCCTGCCCTTCAGCGTACCGGCCCACGGACCATATCCCGCGAACCGGTGGTGCAGCACACCGTCGCCGCGCGTGTCCGTCAGAAATTCGCTGCGGTAGCCGAACAGGCCGCGCGCCGGGATCCGGTACGTCATTCGTACCAGACCCCCTTCGCCGGCCGCCGCGTTCCGCATCTCCTGCATCTGGCCGCGCCTCGCACCCAGCTTCTCGATCACGACGCCGACGAACGCTTCCGACACGTCGATCACCACGTCCTCGTACGGCTCCAGCACCTCGCCCGCCGGCGTTTTTCGCGTGATGATCCGCGGCCGCGACACGGCGAACTCGTACCCTTCACGCCGCATGGTCTCCATCAGAATGCCGAGGTGCAGCTCACCGCGGCCGGACACCGTGAACGTGTCCGGCGAGTCCGTGTCCTCGACGCGCAATGCGACGTTCCGCTCCAGCTCGCGGTACAGTCGTTCGCGGAGCTGCCGGCTCGTCACGTACTTCCCATCGCGGCCGGCGAACGGCGAAGTGTTCACCACGACATCGACCGAAATCGTCGGCTCCTCGACCGCAATGCCCTCGAGCCGGTCCGGATGCTCCGGGTCCGTCACGGTGGCGCCGATCTCGACGCCCTCGAGTCCGGCGAGCGCCACGATCTCTCCCGCCGTCGCCTGATCGACTTCCTCCCGCTGGAGACCCTCGAAGGTGTACAGCTTCGCAACCTTGCCACTTCGCTGCTCGGGCACCGTTCCGCCTTCGGACGCATCCACGACCCGCGGCGCGGCCAGCTGGGTCACGGCATCGCCCACGCTCACCGTGCCTCGCTCGATGCGACCGATCGCGAGACGGCCGAGATACGGCGAGTGGTCGATCGTCGACACGAGCAGCTGGAACGTCCCCGCCGCATCGCTCGGCGGCGCCGGCACCCGCTCGAGGATCGCGTCGAACAGGGGCACGAGATCGGTGTGTCCCTCTTCCGCGTGCTTCGATGCCCAGCCCTGGCGCGCTGATGCATAGAGGAAGGGCGCATCGAGCTGATGGTCGTCCGCCTCGAGTTCCATGAACAGCTCGAGCACCTCGTCATGAACGCGCAACGGCTCGGCGTCGACCCGATCCACCTTGTTGATCACGACAACGGGCTGGAGTCCGAGCGCGAGCGCCTTGCGTGTCACGAAGCGCGTCTGCGGCATGGGCCCCTCGAACGCGTCCACGAGCAGCAGTACGCCATTGACCATCCGGAGGATGCGCTCGACCTCGCCGCCGAAGTCCGCGTGCCCCGGCGTGTCCACGATGTTGATCTTGTGCCGCTTCCAGCGCACGGACGTGTTCTTCGCCAGAATCGTGATGCCCCGCTCGCGCTCGAGCGGGTTGCTGTCCATCACGCGTTCCTCGACTACCTGGTTCGCGCGGAACGTCCCGGCCTGACGCAGCATCTGATCGACCAGCGTCGTCTTGCCGTGGTCGACGTGCGCAATGATGGCGACGTTTCGGATCATCCTTCTCGTCCCGTCCGGCCGCCCGTGGCTCGTGCGGCCCAGCCCTTGAGTTTAACGGAGCCGGTCCGCCGATTGAAGGTGCCGGATCAGCCGTCCCTGCCGCCGATCGAATAGACCTCGAGCAGATCCAGCTGAACCGTTACGTGCGAGATGCCGAACCGCTCGTGCATTGCGGCGTGGATGTCGGAGAGAATGCGCGTGTAGTCGTGGAGATCCTCGATGCGGGCATGGCCGCTCATGGCCAGAACACCGCTGGTCAGTGTCCAGACGTGCAGGTCCGAGACGCCACCGACGCCGGGAACTTCGGCGATCGCGCCGGCAACCGCACCGAGGTCGATGTCCCGGGGCGTACCTTCCAGCAGCACATCGGCGGATTCCTTCAGCAGGCGCCAGCTTCCGATCAGGATCAGGACCGCCACGACGCAGGACATGAGCGGGTCGGCCGGCAGCCAGCCGGTCGTCAGGATGATGAGGGCCGCAGCAATGGCGGCCACGGATCCGAGCAGATCGCCGAGCACGTGGATGTAGGCGCCACGCACATTGAGATTGTAGCCGGATGACGCGTGCAGCAGCACGGCGGCGATCATGTTGACGAGCAGACCGGCGCCCGCAACCGCGAGCATGAGGCCGCCTTCGATCGGCTCGGGGGCGCGGAACCGGTGCCACGCCTGCCACAGGATGAGCGCGCTGATGACGATGAGCGCGACTCCATTGGCGAGCGCGGCCAGGATCTCGATCCGGAGGTAGCCGTAGCTCTTGCCCGGCGTGGGCGGGCGTCTCGCCATTGCCAGCGCGAACACGGACAGACCGAGCGCCGCCACATCGCTCAGCATGTGTCCGGCATCGGCCATGAGCGCCAGTGAGTTGGCCATCAGCCCGCCAACCAGCTCGACGAGCATGAACGCGGCGGTCAGGCCGAGCACGAACACCAGCCGCCTGCGCCCGACCTCGCGGTGGACGTGCAGGCCGGGGGCGCCATGTTCGTGGGCGCCGTGGGCGCCGCCATCGTGCGCCTGCGCGCCGTCGGCGGGGGGGCGAGCGTGTGCCATGTCTCAAGACTAGATTCCGGGCGGCTGGTCGTCCACTGCCGGACCTTCGCGGGACGCAATCTTCGGTTGCTCGCGTTCCGCGGCGCCGCTAACTTGCATGCCGTGAGCAGCGCACATTTCCATAACCGATTGACTCACAATGAAATCCGCGCATCTGGCCGGACTGCTTGCCGCCCTTGCCCTGCTCGGCTGCGAATCGATCGAACGCGGCCGTCCCGCGATCGGTGATGTCACCGACCTGATCGTCGTCGGCGCCGATTCGCTGTGGTCCGGCGTCGAGGACAGCGTCACCGCCATTGTGGCGCCACATGTATTCGCGGTACACAACGAGCGCATGTTCGACGTGACCGCCGTGTCGCCCGTGTCGGAGCTGTGGACGCAGGTCCAGCAGTACCGCCAGATCCTGGCTTTCGGGTCGCCGGGCGATTCCTGGATCGACGACGTGCTCAGCGCCGCCGGCCGAACGCCCGAGAAACTGCCGGCGATCGTCAACGCGGACAACGTCTGGGCTCGCGGACAGTCGGTCACGGCCGTTGTATTGCCACGAACGGATCCGACGGCAGCATTCCTGTCGCAGGTACCGGCTGTGGCGCTGTTGCTGGACGACCGGTTCCACCGTTTCGCTCGCGGCCGGATGTTCCTGAGCGACACGAACACCGTTCTGCGCGACAAGCTGACGGCCGAGGCCGGGTTCGCGATCACGTTGCCGAACATCTACGATGCGGCGGCTCCCGGACCGCAGCTGCGTGCGTTCCACAATCGCAACAAGGTGGGTGGCGACCTCTTCCGCTCGATCGTCGTTTCATGGCGGGACGGTCTGTTCACGGAGGCCGACGCGCCCCGCGTGCTGGCGTGGCGGGATTCGATCGTGCCGCTCGTGTACGATCTCGAACAGGCGACGTTGACGGATCGTGTGGAAGTCCGCACCCTCGAGGATCGCGCGCCGGGCTCGATCGAGGTGCGGGCCCTTTGGAGCGGCACGGACCCATCGTTCCCGATCGGAGGGCCGCTCGTCGACCGCATTGTGGTCTGCCCCGATCAGAATCGCACGTACTTCCTTGAAGCCTGGATGTACGGCCCGTCCAGGAGGAAATACGAGTACCTGATCCAGTTCGAGACCATACTCGACTCGTTCCGCTGCGGCGGCTGATCCGCTCCGCCGCATGTCGTTCGTACATCTCCACACGCACAGCGAATACTCGCTGCTCGACGGCGCGAACCGGATCGACGACCTGATCCGACGCGCGCTCGAGTTCGAGATGCCCGCGCTCGCGCTGACCGATCACGGCTGCATGTTCGGTGCGTGGTCGTTCCATCAGAAGGCGGTCAAGGCGGGTCTGAAGCCGGTTCTCGGCATGGAGGCGTACGTCGCGCCCGGCGACCGGCGCGATCGCAGTGCACGGCCGGTCGCGGATTCCGGACCGGCGGATGGCGGATGGGCCGGCGCCGAGAAGTACTACCACCTGGTGCTGCTCGCGCGTGACGAGGAAGGCTATCGCAACCTCGTAAGGCTGACGTCGATCGGATACCTCGAGGGCTTCTATCATCGCCCGCGCATCGACCGTGAGGTCCTCGCCGGGCATTCCGGCGGCCTGATCGTGTCATCGGCCTGCATGGCCGGCGAGGTCGCGAGGCACCTCATGGCCGGCCGCGCGGAAGCCGCGCGTGAAGCGGCGACCTGGTACGCGAACACGTTTCCCGGCCGCTACTACCTCGAGGTCCAGGCGCACGACAGCGCCGGTCAGCACGATCTGAACGACAAGGTGTTCGCCCTGGCCGCCGACCTCGGCCTGCCTGTCGTCGCCACCAATGATGCGCACTTCCTCCGGGCCCGTGACCACGACGCGCACGACGTGCTGCTCTGCATCGGGCTGGGCAAGGACCGGGCGGACCCGAACCGGATGCGCTACGATCGCGGGTTGTACCTGAAGTCGGCGCCCGAGATCGCCGAGTGTTTTCCGGGTCGTCCCGATGTTCTCGAGAACACGCTCGCCATTGCGGAATCGGTCGGACTGCGGTTCCGCAAGCAGTATCACCTGCCGACGTTCCCGCTGCCCGACGATGCCGCTGATGAAGCTGCGTATCTGCGGGTACTCACCGAGGCGGGTGCGCACGAGCGCTTCGGCGATGACCTTCCCGCGCACATTCGCGAGCGACTCGACTTCGAGCTCGACGTGATCACGCGCACCGGCTACAGCGGCTACTTCCTGATTGTCGCCGACTTCATCAACTGGGCGAAGGACCGCGGCATTCCGGTCGGGCCGGGTCGCGGATCCGCGGCCGGCTCACTCGTGGCGTACGCGCTGCGGATCACCGACGTCGATCCGCTGCGCTTCGACCTGCTGTTCGAGCGGTTCCTGAATCCGGCCCGCGTGTCGATGCCGGACATCGACGTCGACTTCTGCTACGAGCGCCGTGGCGAGGTCATCGAGTACGTCCGCTCGAAGTACGGCAAGGACTCGGTCGGCCAGATCATCACGTTCGGCACCATGAAGTCGCGCGCGGTCATCCGTGACGTCGGACGGGTGCTCGGCTTCGAGCCCGCCGAGACGGACCGGCTGGCGAAGCTCGTGCCGAACGCGCCGAACAACTCGCTGACCGTGGCAGAGGCCGCAGAGAAGATCGGCGAGTTGCGAGCGTTGATCGAGTCGGACCCGAGGGTCGCTCAGCTGATCGAGTATGCGCGTGTGCTCGAGGGTCTGTCCCGCCATGCCAGCGTCCACGCCGCGGGCATCGTGATCGCGCCCGGCCCGCTGGACGAGTACGTCCCGGTCTGTACCCAGCCCACGCGCGGATCCGGTTCGGCGTCGAACGGCGCCGACGACTCGGTCATTGTCACGCAGTGGGACATGATCGCGCTCGAGCAGGCCGGCATGCTGAAGATGGACTTCCTCGGCCTGAAGACGCTGACCGTGATCGCCGATGCGGTCGGCTGGGTCCGTCGCCGCCACGGCACGCTGCGCCATCCGGACACGGGCGACGAGTACGGCACGATCGATGACGTGCCACTGGACGACCCGGCAATTTACGAGATGCTCGCGCGCGGCGGGACGACCGGCGTGTTCCAGTTCGAGTCGTCACTTGCCACGGACAAGCTGCGCGCCATGCGCTGTGACACGTTCGAGGACCTGATCGCGACGAACGCGCTGATCAGACCGGGTCCGCTCGACAGCGGCATGACGGATGTCTACATCCGCCGCAAGCTGGGCAAGGAGCCCGTCCGCTACCCGCACGCGCTGCTCGAGGACGTGCTGAAGTCGACGCACGGCGTCATCACCTACCAGGAGCAGGTGATGCGAATGGCGCAGGTGCTGGCCGGCTTCAGTCTCGCGGAAGCGGATGTGCTGCGGAAAGCGGTCGGCAAGAAGGATGCGGAGCTGATCCAGGCGGAACTCGAGAAGTTCGTCGAGCGCGCCGTCGCCAACGGCGTCGACAGTGGAACGGCGAGCGACATCGCGGAACAGGTCGTCACCTTCGGTCGCTACGGCTTCAACCGGTCCCACAGCGTGGCGTACGCGCTGCTCAGCTACCAGACGGCGTGGCTGAAGCGCCATTACCCGGCCGAATTCATGGCCGCCCTGTTGTCGAGTGTCGTCGACCGGACCGACGATGTGGTCCACTATATCTCCGAGTGCCGTGAGCTCGGCCGGTTCGTTCCGGGTCGGCCCGGCGGCATCCAGGTCCTGCCACCGGACGTGAACGAGTCCGCCTTCAAGTTCACGCCGGTCTCCGACACCGAGATCCGGTTCGGGCTGGGCGCGTTGCGCGGCCTCGGCGCGGCCGCCGTAGGCTCGATCATCGAGACGAGGACGGAGGGTGGGCCGTTCACATCGCTGTTCGAGCTGGCGGAACGCGTCGACCTGCGCGTCGTCGGCAAGCGTTCGCTCGAAGCTCTGATCCAGGCCGGCGCCTGCGATGGCTTCGACCATCGCGCCCGCATGATGGCCGGCCTCGACACGATCGTGCACGAAGCGCAGCTCCGGCACGAGGAAAAGCTCAGTGGCCAGGCTTCGCTCTTCGATTTCGGCGCCGCGGGCGCAGCGGTCGAGCGGCCGGCGCCCGTGCTGCCGGATGTCGCGCGCTGGTCCGAGGCGGAGCGGCTTGCGCGCGAGAAGGAGATCGTCGGCTTCTTCATCACCGGTCACCCACTGGCCCGGTTCCGCGACGAGCTGCACGTTTTCGGCGGTATCACCACGTCGAACCTGAAGCAGTTCCGCGACCAGAAGGTCGAGTTGCCGTGCGTCGTGACGGGTATCAGCCGCCAGATTTCGCGACGTACGGGCGCGGAATGGGCCAGGATCACGGTCGAGGATTTCGCGGGTACGTGCATCGTACTCGCATTCGGCGAGGCATGGGACGCGCATCACGACATGCTCGAGCAGGATGCGCCCGTGCTCGTGCGTGGCAGTGTGTCCGGCCGCGACCGCGACGAGGAGGAACCGCCGATCTTCCTCGACGGCGTCGTGCGACTCGATTCGCTGCGCACCAGCGGCGCGCTCGGCGTCGAGGTCACGCTCGAACCCGAGCAGGATGAGGCCCTGCTCGAGGAAGCGCTGCCGGTGTTCCGCGCGCACGCGGGCTCCTCGCCGTTGTTCGTGCAATGGCGCCCGGCGCGGCGGGAATCGGCGAATGGCGATACCGGCGATCCGGCACCCGGCAATGGAGGCGCCACGGCGGCGCCTCGCGCCGCGTCACTGCGGTCGCGCTCGATCACGGTGGCGCCCACGGAGGAGCTGGTCGCGCGGCTGCGCGAACTGTTCGGCGAGGACCGGATCCGACTCGTACGCACATGAGGCAGAGCATTGACCGATACAAATGACGATTTCGACCGCGACGTCGCCGAGATCGAACATCAGATCGAGCGACTTCAGCACCTTGCGCGCCAGCGCGGCCTCGACGTGAGCGCCGAGCTGGAGACGCTCGAGCACAAGCTCGCGGCACTGAGGAAGACGGCACTCGGCGACTTCACGGCGGTCGAACGCGTTCAGCTCGCGCGGCATCCGAAGCGGCCGTACACAATGGACTACATCGGGCGCGTGTTCACGGACTTCCTCGAGCTGCACGGTGACCGAACGTATCGCGATGATGAAGCGATCGTCGGTGGCTGGGCCCGGCTGGACGGCAGGAGTGTCATGGTCGTCGGCCACCAGAAGGGTCGCGACATGAAGCAGAACCTGCGACGCAACTTCGGCATGCCGCACCCGGAAGGGTATCGCAAGGCACTGCGTCTGATGCGACTGGCGGAAAAGTTCGGCAGGCCGGTCATCACGCTGATCGACACGCCGGGCGCGTATCCGGGCATCGGCGCGGAAGAGCGGGGTCAGGCGGAGGCGATCGCGCGGAACCTGTTCGAGATGGCGAGGCTGCGCGTTCCGATCGTCGCCGCGGTGATCGGCGAGGGTGGCAGTGGCGGCGCGCTTGCGCTCGGTGTCGCGGACCGCGTGATCATGTTCGAGAACTCGATCTACAGCGTGATATCGCCAGAGGGCTGCGCGGCGATCCTGTGGAAGACGGCGACGGCGAAGGACCGTGCTGCCGAGGCGTTGCGCCTGACCGCTGCAGATCTGGTCAGGCTCGGTGTCGTCGACGAAGTTCTGACGGAGCCGCCGGGGGGCGCGCACGAGGATGCCGATGCCGCCGCCCGGGCGTTGTACTCCGCACTGGTCCGATACCTGGCCGATCTCGAGGATGCGGATCCTGTCGAACTGCGGCGGGCGCGTCACTGCAAGTACGATCGGATGGGCGAGTGGCGGGAAATCGAGGCGGCTGGCTGAAACGGCCGCCGGACCGGGGCCGGTCCAGCCTGTGGGCCGGTCGGATGAAGAACCGGAAGCAATCGAGGGGCTGTAGATGGCCCAGATGGTAGAAGTCGCATTCAAGGGAAACCGGCGCGCGTACTACACGAGCGGCGCCGACGACGTCGACGTCAGTGACTACGTGATCGTCGAGGCGGACCGCGGTGAAGACCTCGGCCGCGTGACGGCGGCGGGCGGCATTGCCGAGCGCAAGTGCTCGGGCTGCACGTCCGGCTGCGCCGCGCCCGTGCCGACGCAGCGCGTGCTGCGCCGGGCCGCGTCGGACGAAGTCGACCGGGCGGTGACGCTGCGCGCCGACGAGCCACGCGTACGTCGCATTGCAAGGGAGAAGGTGATCCAGCACGGACTCAAGATGAAGGTCAGCGAGGCCGAATGGCAGCTGGATCGCAACAAGCTGACGATCTACTTCACGGCGGAGCGGCGAGTCGATTTCCGTGAGCTGGTGCGCGACCTGGCGCGCACGTTCCGGACGCGTATCGAGCTGCGGCAGATCGGGGTCCGCGATGAAGCCGCACTCCTTGGCGGCGTCGGCCGGTGCGGCCGTGAGCTGTGCTGCTCGACGTGGCTGCGTGAGCTGAAGCCGGTCAGTCTCCAGCTGGCCAAGGATCAACGGCTGTCGCTGAACCCGGCCCAGATTTCCGGCTGTTGCGGCCGACTCATGTGCTGTCTCACGTACGAGCACGAGGCGTATGTGACCGCGCGCAAGCGGTTCCCGCGCGAGGGCCGCACGATCCGCACATCGCTGGGTCGCGAGAAGGTGGTCAGCATCGACATCTGGCGCGAGCGCGTCCTGCTCAAGGATGAGGATGGCAACCGCCGCGCCGTCGAGCTCGACGCGCTGAAGGCGGAGGTCGTGCGCGCCGATGACGGGCCGCTCGCCGAAGGCCGGCCCGCGCGACGCCGGCACAAGCCGGAAGAGCAGCGCGACGGCCCCGACGGCGGAGCCGGCCGGCGCCATCGCGAGGAGCCGGACCATGATGACCGCCGAGGTGACGGTTGAGCGAACCCGAATACACGTACATCACGACAGCCATCGACTACGCCAACGGCTCGCCGCACATGGGCCACGCGTTCGAGAAGGTCGGGGCCGACGCCATGGCGAGGTACCGTCGGCTCAGAGGCGAACAGGTGCACTTCGTCATGGGCATGGACGAACACGGGCTGAAGGTGCAGCAGAGCGCGGACGCGGCGGGCATCACACCTCAGCAGTGGGTCGACCGCATCGCGGGCGAGTTCGAGACCATGTGGCGACGGCTCTCGATCAGCCACGACGACTTCATGCGCACGACGCAACCGCGTCACGTGAAGTCGGCGACGGCGCTGATCCGCCGGATCGCGGATTCCGACGCGTTCTACCGCGGCCGTTACGAGGGCTGGTACTGCGTCGGCTGTGAGTCGTTCAAGCGGGATGATGAGCTGGTCGTCGACGAGGGTGGCAATCGCCGCTGCACGCTGCACCGGAACCGCGAGGCGACGTGGTCGGAAGAGAACAACTGGTTCTTCAGGCTTTCCGACTTCCGGGACCGCCTGCTCCGACTCTACGATGAGCGGCCGGACTTCATCCGTCCGGAACCGAGATACAACGAAGTCCGCAACGTCGTCGAAGCCGGGCTCGACGACATCTCCGTGTCCCGCTCGATAGAATGGGGCATCCCGTGGCCCGGTGATGACACGCAGACCGTCTGGGTCTGGATCGAGGCGCTGGTCAACTACATCTCGGCGACCGGCTACCCGGCGCCCGGATACGAGCGGTACTGGCCCGCAGCGTGTCACGTCATTGGCAAGGACATCACGCGCTTCCACTGCGTGATCTGGCCGGCGATGCTCATGGCGGCCGGACTCGAGCCGCCGCACACGGTCTGGGCGCACGGCTTCTTCACGTTCGCCGGCCGCAAGCTGTCGAAATCCGAAGGCGTCCGTGTCGAGCTGGCGGATGCAGTCAGCCGCTTCGGCCCTGACGCGTTCCGGTACTACATGCTGCGCGACGTGCCCTGGAACGACGATGGCGAGTTCACGTGGGACCGCTTCGAGGCCCGCTACAACGCCGACCTCGCGGATGATCTCGGCAACCTGGTCAATCGCACGATCTCGATGATCGAGCGGTATCGCGGCGGCGTGGTTCCGGCGGGGGAGCGGACGTGGCTGGACGACGAAGTCACCGCCGCGGTCACGCGATACACGGCGGCCATGGACGCCGACCTGCTGCACCAGGGCGCCGCCGTGGCCATGGAGGTGGCCGCATCCGCGAACGGTTTCATCGAGGCACGCGCGCCGTGGGCCCTCGCCAAGGACGCTGCCCGGTCGGCCGAACTCGATGCGACGCTCGGCTCGCTTGCGAGGGCGATCCTCGCGGCGGCCACGCTTCTCCAGCCCTTCATGCCCGTCAAGGTCGCCGATCTCTGCACCCGGTTCGGCTTCGATGAAGTGCCGCTGATCGCACAGCTCGCCGAGCTCGCCGTCGAGGGCCGGACCGCGACCCGCGGCGAGATCCTGTTCCCCAAGGAAAGGCCCGCGCCGTCGGCTTGACACCTTTCCGAGCGCGATTTACACTCCCCCCCTCATTCGAGCAGCCCGGACTCCGGATTCCCAGCGCCCCCAGGAACGGGTCGCGTCGACGCCCGTACCGAACTGGTGAAATTGTGATGCCCAGACGCGAGTGGAACATCTGGATCGTCGATCAGAGCGAGACCGACATCCGGCGATATCGTATTGCGCGCAGGACCATCCACCTCGCGCTCGGTGGCGCTCTGTTCGCTGTCGCGTTCCTCGGCTCCGCGTTCACGCAGATCGTGCACCGCACGGACAGGAGCTTCCAGAGCCAACGGCTCGCGCGCGCGAATGCGCTGCTCGAGCGCGAGCTCGAGAGTCTGCGGTCGCGGGTCGACACACTCCGGTCATCGCTCGACCAGCTCGCCAGCAAGGACGAAAAGTATCGCGCGCTCGCCGGGCTGGCACCCGTGGATCCGGATGTGCGACGCGTCGGAATCGGCGGACCGGGCACGGAGACGCTGACCGGCAGCCCGCTCTACTCGCTCGACCGTGAGGCGGCGAAGTCGACTGTGGGCGCGTCGATCGAGGTGGACGAGCTGCTGCGTCGGGCCCGCCTGCTCGCGTTCAGCTGGCGGGAAGCCGGTGATGCGCTCGAGCACCGGCGAGCGGACATGGCGGCGACGCCCGCCATCATGCCGACCCGCGGCTACGTGACAAGCGGATTCTCCTACAACAGGCTGCACCCCATTCTCGGCATCCGGCGCCCGCATCTCGGTCTCGACATTGTCGCCAGCCCGGGCACGCCCGTCGTGGCGACGGCGGATGGCCGCGTCTCGTTCGCGAGCCGCAGGGGCGAGTTCGGCATCACGGTCGAGATCGACCACGGGTTCGGCAGGAAAACGCGCTACGCACATCTCTCGCGTGCAACCGCGCGCAAGGGCCAGCGCGTCGAGCGTGGAGATGTGATCGGCGATGTCGGCAATACCGGCCTCGCGGTCGGCACGCACCTGCACTACGAGGTGATCATTGATGGCCGCCAGGTCAATCCGCGTTCCTACATCATCGATGACCTGCGCCGCAACTGAGGCGACGCACACGGAATCACGCATTCGCCACTGAATCGGAGACCATGCAATGAGATCACGCGTCCTTTCTCTCGCCGCCGCACTCGGCGCGGCCGTGACGGTGGGATGCAGCGGGGAGGCCGTCGTCCTGGCACAGATCGACAACCAGGAGACCGGTGAGACGGCACCGTTGTCCGAGTTGCCGGTCCGCTTCATTCCCTTCGACCGGGATGCGGTCTTCGACTCGCTCAAGAATCTGGCGGACCGGCCCGAGCCGGAGGCGCCCGATTCGCTCGTGCAGTTGCAGACCCGTATCCAGGAAGCCCAGGCGACGTTGAGCACGGCCACGGATCACTGGAACGGCGCGCGCGACAGTCTGCGCGGGATCAAGTCACGGCTCGACAAGCTGCCGCGATCTTCGGCGCAGTACCGGCTGTTGTTCCGGGACTACGATGAACAGGCGGACCGTGAGACGTCCGCCAAGCGCGAGATGGACGCGGCGTTCAAGCGGTTCAACGATCTCCAGACAAGCTACACGACAATGGCGCAGGAGTATGCGCTGCTGCACGAGCAGTGGGCCGACGAGGCCTATGCGGACGTCGATGCCGCGCTGGCTGCCAGCGCAGACGCGGTCGGCCGCGTCGATGTCTCCGACACGACCGACATGAACGGTATTGTCCGGGAGAAGCTGAAGAAGGGGAAATGGTGGGTCCACGCCCGCTACGAGCTTGTGTACGAGGAACTGTACTGGAACGTGCCGATCGAGGTCATGGGTGGCGATCCGGTCGAGCTGATCCTCAATCGCGCAAACGCGCAGCATCGGCCGAAGTACTGATTCCGACAATGGCGAAGTGGCGCGGATGAGTCAGGTCCGCGACGTCGATGAGCAGGCGGCGCTGACGCTCGAGGTCGAGGGCGATGGCGTCGCCTGGCTCGTTTTCGACCGACCGGACAGCAAGGTGAACCTGCTCGGCTCGACCGTAATGCAGCGGCTCGACCAGCTGCTGGGCGAAGTCGAGGAACTGATCGAGGCCGGCTCGCTGGCCGGCCTCATCGTCCGGAGCGGCAAGCCGGGGACCTTCATTGCCGGTGCCGACGTGGACGAGATCGTCTCGATCACGAACGAGCAGGCGGGCTACGACGCTTCGCGCGAGGGTCAGCGCATCTTCCGCCGGATCGAGCAGTTGTCCGTACCGACCGTCGCCGCGATCGACGGGACCTGTCTGGGTGGCGGCACGGAGCTGGCTCTCGCCTGTGGCCGGCGCATCGCGAGCGACAGGGACTCGACTCGGATCGGCTTGCCCGAGGTCAGGCTCGGCATCCTGCCGGGGTTCGGTGGCACGACGCGGTTGCCGCGGCTCGTCGGCCTGTCCTCGGCCCTCCCGCTGATCCTGACGGGCCAGCCGGTGTCGGCATCGAAGGCGAGGCGGATCGGCCTGGTCGATGAAGTCGTGCACCCGAAGCTGCTGCTCGATCGGGCCCGCGCCATGGTGATCGAAGGCGGGCGCGGCACGAAACGGCGGCGCCGGCTGATCAGCCGGCTCATCGATGAGACGTTGGCGGGCCACAGGCTCGTGCTGTCGCGTGCTCGCGCGGCCGTCAATCGCGAAAGCCGCGGCCACTACCCTGCCCCGCTGTTGATCCTCGAGACGATCCGCCGTTCACTGGGTGCCTCTCTCGAACGCGCATTCGAGCTGGAGGCGCGCGCTCT
>Ga0055448_10000014_pt1 | contig 36862 bp, 20 predicted proteins | sample China_Galinas_PW_4_FD_57744 | JGI IMG/M metagenome (GOLD analysis project Ga0055448, IMG submission 57744) | Wetland microbial communities from San Francisco Bay, California, USA, that impact long-term carbon sequestration - China_Galinas_PWA_D2 | ecosystem: Environmental > Aquatic > Marine >... | reverse complement strand
CCGGAACCGCCACTCCGCCGCGGCATCCCGCACTGTCGCACGCATCGTTCTCACCGACCCGACCGGCACGGCGGGGTCCAGCCTGTGAACGATGTCACGGACCCGGCCCACCATTGCGGGGACATCCCCATCAGTCCGGATCATCACGAACTCGTGACTCCATCCGATCTGCGCATGCGGCCGGTAGTACTCGGGCTCTGGAACGAGATCGAGGCCCTCACGCCGGACGTCACCGGCTACGCCCACGACGGTGAACCACCCGGCCGGGAAGAACCGCCGATCGAAGCGCCCGGCCGAACCCATGAACCCACCCGCCAGCCGGAACCGCTTGCCGATAGCGCTCCGTCCCGGCCACAGCCGCTCCTGCATGGTCCGGCTGACGATCGCTACCGGCGCACCGCCCAGACGGTCGGCAGCCGAGAAATCCCGACCCCGCAGCAGCGGTGTGCCCGTCGTCCGGAAGTAATCGTCCCGGACGATCACGCTGCCCGCCCATACGGGTGAATCAGAGTCCGCGGGTCCGCCCTCTACTTCGATTGTGGTCCGGAAGCCATTGTCCATCAACGGTGGGGAGTATGTCGACGTCGCCGCTCGCACGCCGGGTAGCGCGCGTATCCGCTCGAGCAATGCCGAATAGAACGCTTCGACCGGCTCGGGTTCATCGTATCGGTCATCTGGCGGCATGATCGACGCCACCACGAGGCCGTCGGTCGTGAAGCCCGGCTCGATGCTCGTCAGCTTCTCGTAGCTTCGGACCAGCAGGACCGCCCCGGTCAGGAGCACAACACCAAGAGCAACCTGGAACGTGACCAGGATCTGCTGCGGCCGCAACGCGCGCCGGTCCGTGAGCGCGCCCCGTCCACGCCGCGCAAGACCGTCCGTGATCCGGCCTGCGGTCGAACGCACGGCTGGCACTGTGCCGAAGGCGACACCGCATACCGCCGCCAGCACGACCGCGAACGCCAGTGTGCTCCAGCCGATCCCGATCTCGTCCAGACGGGGTACGCCGGCCGGCGCCACCGCGACGATCACGCGCGTCAGCCCGACCGCGAAACCGACACCCAACACCCCCGCCAGCAGCGATAGCAGCACGCTTTCGGTCAGTAGCTGTCGGACCAGCCTCGACCGACCCGCACCGAGCGCGATTCGCAAGGCTAGCTCCAGGCTCCGCGCCGCGGTCCGGCTCAACGTCAGACCGGCGACGTTCGCGCACGTAACCAGCAGCACCAGCGAGACTGCACCCAGCAACATGAAGAGGGTGAGCTTCACGTCGCCGACCATCGCATCCCGCAGCGGCTCGACTACCACTGGCAGGCGGTCCGCCGGTTCGACACCCGCCTCGCCATCGATCCGTGCCGCAAGCGTCGTGAGTCTCGCTCGAGCCCGCTCGATCCGACCATCCAGGCGCCCGACCACGCTCAGGAAGACGAGATCACGGTCGGCCGCCGGCAGGCCCGCACGACGGAGCAACTCGTCTTCCTGGAGTGCCTGCCAGTACTGTTCAGCCTTCGTCGGGAACGTGAAGCCGCGTGGCATCACGCCAACCACACGGACTTGCTCCCCGTCCATCTCGATGACTCGGTCGATGGCCGTGGCATCACCGCCGAATCGGCGCTGCCAGAGGTCCCAGGACAGGAGCACGGCGTCCGGACCACCGGCGCGGTCCTCGTCGGCTGTAAATGATCGACCCAGCAGTGGACTGGCACCCAGCACACCGAACAGGTCCCGCGTCACGCCCGCGCCGCTGATATGCTCCGCGCCGTCCGTCCAGCCGAAATCCGCACCCACCTCACAGAACGCAGCCATGCCCGCAAAACCTTCCGCCTCCGCTCGCCAGTCGCGGAAATCGGGCCATGAGACGGACTCGGAGCCATCGCCGTCGGCTCGCGAGATCATCACCAGCTCGTCCGCCGTGCGGTACGGTAGCGGCCGCAGCACCACCGTGTCGACTACACCGAAGATCGCCGTCGTCGCTCCAATGCCGAGTCCCAGCGTCAGCACGACGATCGAGGCATGGACGGGTGCGCCGCGGATCGCCTTCACCGCCCACACCACGTCCGCGCCGAAAGTGCCGGAGCCTCCCGGACGGCCGCCCGCCGGACCCGCGGAATGCCGGCGCATCCGCCGGCGCAGACCGCCGACCACGCCATCACGAAGCAGGTGCATTTTCAGCCGGAGCCGTCCCACCATGCCCACGTAGCGTGGCTCCATTGACTGTCGCCCCCAGAAATCGGCCAGCTCATCGCCGTATCGCTCGCGATCGGACCGCGGATAGAACATCAGCAGAAGCCGATGAAATCGTTTGCCAGCCATGCATCAGACTCCGTCGCCGATCGCCGGCAGCGCCGTGCGCGCCACAGCCAGATCCGTCTCCAGGCGAGCAACTTCGGCTGCCAGCACGCGACGGCCCAGAACCGTCGCTCCATGGAAGCGCCAGCGGACACCGGCCTCGTCCTCGACTTCCGGCGGAACCGCCGTCTCTTCGATCAGACCCCATCGTTCCAGGCGCTGAAGTGTCTCGTACAACGTGCCGGCGGCCAGCAGAATCCGCCCGCCCGTTCGTTCCTCGACCTCACGGCGAATCCCGTAGCCGTGAACCGGGCCCTTCACAACGCTCAGCAGAATGTGGAAGTACGCCGGCCTCAACGGCAGGAACCGCTCGACATCGGAACCCTCGATTGTCTCCACATGCCTCCTGTTCACCGGCTGCGCGGCAATCCGTATCCCGAATCCCGATTATCGGATTCCGATAATCACACGGCCACCACCACCCACCCGCTCGCCCTATCATACCGCCGATCGGGGCGACCGCCGTCGGGCATCCACTGACCACCTGTCAGGTGAATCACACTCGCCGCATTGGTCGGCCATGCCGACCGACGGCGGACGGGCGTACAACAACGGATGGGTCAGGCCACGGGCTGAGCCATGTCCTCTCTTGTCGGACGCAGCCCGAACGCCTGGAAGCCGGGCGGGGCTTCGTTCTCGAAGCCCCGCCCGGCTTCCGACGTGACGGGATGTGAGCCGGTTGAATCAGCCGCCGCTGATGGGAGTCTCGGTGGTCGTGACGGTCGCGGGCTCACCTGCATGCTTGACGTACTTGTCGAGCCACGCGGTCCAGCGCGCCCAGAGGTCGAGCTGGGTCTCGAGGGTGGCCGGCCCGTGGTCCTCGTACGGGTAGAGGTACATCGACACCGTCTTGCCCAGGCCGTTGAGCGCATGAAACATCCGGGGCGAGTGAGTCGGGTCGGTGCCGACGTTCTGGTCACCCAGACCGTGGTACATGAGCAATGCGCCGGTCATCTCGTCGGCGTACAGGAACGGCGACATCCTGAGGTAGACGTCTCGCGCATCCCAGAGGATCCGGCGCTCGTTCTGGAACGACAGCGGTGTGAGCGTGCGGTTGTAGTTGCCATCGCCCGCAATGCCCGCCTTGAAGAACGGCGTGTGGACCATCGCGTTGACGGTCGAGAACGCGCCGTAGCTGTGGCCGCCGATACCGATACGCTGGCGATCGACCCAGCCGCGACGTTCCACTTCGTCGATCACGGCAGCCAGGTTGTTGCGAAGGTCGTACTCGTAGTTGTTGTTCATCTGCCCCTGCTCGCCGACGATCGGCGCGTCGGGCTCGACGACGGCGTAGCCGAGGCGGACGAGAAACTCCATGGACCGCGTTCCGAAGTTGGGGAACGCGTTTCTGTTGAATGTGCGCGCACCTCGGTCGTAGGACTCCTGGTCGGTGTACTCGCGCGGGTAGAACCAGAACATCGCCGGCAGCCTCGTGCCCTGCACGTAATCGGGCGGCAGGTTCACGGTCACTCTGAACTTGAAGCCGTCGGGTCGCGTGACGACGAACCGCTCCTTGCGGGCACGCGTCAGGTCCGGCGTGTAGTCGACATTCTGCGTGAGCTGCCTGCTCTGGCCGTTCTCGAGCAGGTATGATTGCGGCACTTCGGCCGGGCCTTCACGAGTCACGATGAAGCGGCCGGCGTCAATGTCGAGGATCGAGGTCACGCGCTCGTACACGCCGCTGTTGTCACTCTCGTAGATGCGCTCCTTCTCGCCGTTGTCGATGGCGACACGGTCGATGAACGACTTCGGCCCGACATCGGTCGGATTCTCGTCGTACTTCGTGCCCTGGTAGAAGACGTGCTGGCCATCAGCGGCAAGGAGAACCGAGCCGCCGCCGGACCCGCCTCGACCTCCGAACCCGCCGAACCGGCCGCCACCGCCACCGCCACCCGACGTGGTCACCAGTGAGCCGGGGGCGTCGTAGAAGTCCTCGGTGCTGTAGCGGACCAGCTGATGCTTGTTCGACGAATCGGACAACCTGACCGCGTATTCCGTGACGTTCTGGCCGTTCCGCTCACTGAAGAACAGCATGCTCATGTCCTCGGAGAAGCGGTGGCCCTGCATTCGGGTGTTCTGTTCGTAGACGACGGTCGCGCTGGTGCTGTCGAACGGCGGCAGCCACTGCATCACGCGGTCGGGACGGCGCGCGCCCTGACCTCCCCGGCCACCACCCTGACCGGCCGCCTGCCCGCCGCCGCGCTGCGCGCGGGCGTTGCTGCCCTGCGTGCTGTCGGGAGCCGGCTCCTGTTCGAGGTAGGTCATGCCCTGCCCATCGGAGCGCCAGCTCAGCTCGCGCTTGCCGGTCGCGTTGGCGCCGCCCCGGCCGCCGCCACCATTCGAGTCGTCGTCGCGCACACCGAGGTTGAGCTCGCGCTCGTTCAGTTTGGCCAGAACGGTACCCGACCGGTCCCAGATCTCCTCGATCGTTCCGAAGCTGTTCACGGGCACGACGTAGCTGAACGGCTTGACCATGCGTGTCACGCGGAAATACACGCCATCGGGCGATGGGTCGATGCTGCGGATCATCGCGGGCTGGCCGATCTTCGTGACTCGCCGGTTCGCGATCTCGATGAGCGCGAGCTGGCCCGTCGTGTGCCACTCGAGCAGTTGCTCGTCGTAGGGCGTCGCCATCAGGCTGGCGTACGTGCGGAGCATGTTCCTGTCGGATTCCTCGGCGACCTTGACCTGCGGTCCCTGCGGCACGGCCGGCCTGGCCGGCATGGCGGTCCGGCCGTCCGGCGGCAGCACGACGGCGATCGCCTTGCCGTCATCGACCCACTCGAAGTCCGTGACGAAGGTCGCCAGCAGCGGGGTGCGCGTGACCTGGCGCGACCGGCCATTCGACACATCCGCAATGTACACGTGCGTGCCGTTCTCGAAGTGTGCCAGGTAGCCGATGCTCTGTCCGTCCGGCGACCACTTCGCGCCCGAAACGCGCGCACCGTCCGGGATCCGGATCTGCCGCTTCGATCCATCGGCCGCCGAGATCAGCTGGATCCCGACGTTGTTGCGGATCGTCAGCGTGCGGCTGCGGTTCGCCGCATGATCGATGAACAGTCCACCCAGCTCGTGGAACGGCTTCGAGAATACGGCCATCTCGATCGGCCCATTGCCGATCTCATCGAGAAACCACTGGCCGTCCGGGCTCTTGTTGCTCAGTGTCACGTTCAGGTAGCGCGGCGCGAGGACGGCATCCGTGATCGCCTGTGGCGGCTTCGCATACGTTTCCTGTGTGATGATCTGCTCATCAGCCGCCACGCCATTGTTCTGAGCCATGGCCTGTGCGGCCGCGGGCAAGGGTGCCACAGCGGCGAGAGTCATGGCGAGCAACGCGCGAGCGGCGCGGTCCGTCATCTGCGCCTTCAGGGCTGCGTTCATCAGGGCCTCCGTCAGGGTGCTGTATCCGGCCGTGCGCCGGACGGCTGCGATTTCTTGAACAGGCACCGTCGAGCCTGGGCGGCTCGCTTCGCGAGAGTCGGGAATACTGCATCGTCGGCCATGCGTCCGGCAAGCGACCTCGCCGTGGTAGCGGGTCGGCCGACCATCACCGCCACGCGGCCGTGTAGCGATCGGACCCGCCACCCGTCGTGCAGGCTGTCGGGCGGCTCACCGACCTGGTGAATACGACAGCAGGAGATATGCATCGCCGGAGTTCATCTCGGCCGTCTCACCCCGGCCGGTCCCGTTCAGGCTGAACACGATGAGGCGGTACCCCACTCCCTCCGAGACCCCGTTCAGCTCGAGTGGCGGCGGCGTCTGGCCCGTCCCCGATGCGCCGACCGGCGAAGGCCGGGCCACGTCGATTCTGGCCTGATCGACGAGCGGCCAGAGTGGGACTCCAGCAAGGACGCGCTCGCCGGCCCGGATCGTGAGCCGGGCTGGCTTGCTCGAGGTTTCGACGGTCAGCGTGTCGGTGCCCATGGGGACCAATGTCCTGCCGATCGAGAAGTCGAGCCGGACCAGTGCGTCGAAATCCTCGATCCCGACGGACCGACCCCACGGGCTCGTGTAGCGTGTGACGTAGGCAGGCCGAGAGTAGCGCCCCACGTAAGTCAGCCCGAGCGCATCCTCGAGCACAGCCTGCGTCACGAGGTTGTCCTGCCTCACGCCGCGGAATCGAGTCGTATCCGCGCGCTCCGCCGCGAGGCGCAGGTCCGGCGAGATGCGGCCGAGCGATGTCGACCCGTGGCTTCCCACGAGGTATCGCATGGTCGCACTGATCTCTCGACTCACCTCGGGCGGCGCCTCGGCGGTCGACCGCCGCAGCGTTCCATCGACGAGCAGTCCCTGTGCAGTCAGCAGGTTCGACAGGCGGTTGGCCTGACTGCGTTCCGAGATGGAATAGGCCGACCATGGACCGGCGATGCTTGCAATGGCGAGGATACAGAGCGTGACGGGGATCAGCCGGATGTTCCTCGATGCGGTAATGCCGTAGTACAGGGCGACAGCCGCCAGCCAGAACGCGAGGATGAGCAGGAAATAGCGACGTTCCGTGAAGCCGTACTGGTCGAGCCGCTGGAAGATCGCGACGACCAGCATCCCGATCGACGGCAGCAGCGCGACGTAGAACCAGCGCCCGTATCCATCGACCCAGCGGCTGTCCTCGCGGTCGCGGATCGGGTGCACGAGCAGCAACGCGAGCGTACCGGTCGCGGCGACGCTCGAGACCAGCCAGCCGATCCAGCCGCTGGGCCAGATGCGCGTCGCCAGCACACGCACGAGATAGGCCGACAGAATCAGCAGGTAGATGGTGACGACTGGAATCAGCACGAACTGTGCGAACACCTTGAGGCCGAGCGGATAGTCGGTTCGGTGCTCGAGCGCATCAATGTCGTCGGGCACACCGCCGAGGAAGAACCACGAGTCGAACACGAATGCCAGAACGACCCACAGATATCCGTAGACCTCGGCATCGACATGAACGGCGAACAACTTGTCGATGGCGAGAATCGCAACCGCGAACCCGACGAACAGTACGGTCGTGTACAGTCCCGCCAGCAGGAACCGCAGGAACAACGTGCGATTGTACTGCCAGAACGCCTGACGGGCGGGGTACGCCGTGAAGGGCAGGAACGCGACCATGAGATGAAACGCCACGCTCGACTGGACGTAGCGCGTGGCGAGCATGGTCATGGTCCAACCACCGGACAGCAGGAAGAACCCGACGAGCACCAGCACGCCTGCGCCAAGCAGCGTGACACGGCGTGATCCGGTCCAGCCCCGCCGCTCGCACGTGGTCTCGAACGCCACGAAGAGCGGCAGGCCGAGCGTGCACGTGGCGAGCCACCGGAACCTGGCGAAATCGTCGCCTGGTCCACTGACCATGATGATCCCGAGGACAGCCGCGACCGCGGCACAGACCAGAACCAGCGGAAAGCGTCGGAACGCGACCCGTGCGTCACCGGCCGCCTGCCTGATCGATATGAAGCCGAACTTCATCCCCGCCTCCGTGGTACTGTCGAGACGTCGCCCGCCCGACACCGGGCCACGTTCAGAGGTACGCGACGGCGCGGTCGGACCGCACCGGGAAGCGGTCGCCGGTATACAGATCCGCAGTCCGCTGGAGCGCCGCAGACCGGTCCGTGCGCGGTTGCGCCGCTGGCAGCGCGCGGTTGAAGTTCCCGTCCGGTCCGGCCTGATGCAAGCACGGTCGGGTGCGGAAGTCCGGCCGGGCAAGTGACGGACCCGGAACAAACTCGAGTGGAAGACGTGAAACCCATGTTGAATCCGGTCGTGCTGAAACGCCTGATGTTGTCCGTACTGACCGGCAGCCTGCTGCCGGTCCTGGCGCGACCCGCACGCGCACAGACAGAGCGGACCGGACCGGGACAGGCACCGTTCAGTCACATGCACATGATTCTCGAACGCACCATCCTCAAGGTCGACGTCCTCGCACTTGACGTCTGTGTGGACGCAATGACCGCGGCGTCCATTGCGCCGCACGCACGCTCGGCCCCGAAGGGCGCCGACGCGGACTCCGTCGCCCGCGCCGTCATCGCGGCGGATCGTGCGGTGGGCGACATCCGATTCCTCCGCAACGTCAGCCTCGGCCAGTTTCTGGGTGGCATCCGCGATGAACAGAAGAAGGCCGTATCGGCGGGCCTGCTCAGCGACAGCACCTTCCGCATGATCGGCGATTCGCTTCCCGTCTGGTTCAGCTTCCTCGAAGAGCGCGGGATCCGGAAATCGGACCGCATCACGTATGTCTTCCACGGCAATTCACTGAGAACCATCTATCGTGATCCGGATGGATCCGTATTGCTCGATCAGACGGATGTCGGTGAACAGCGCCGCACCTCCGTGCTGGCCACGTGGTTCGCACCGGGCTCGGCATTCCGTGGCCGCCTGCTTGAGTCGCTGGCCGATGGCCCACCCGCCCCGGCCGTTCCGTGTTCTCAACCGGTTCCGGCATCATGATCGTCATCGCGCACCGCGGCGCTTCGGGATACGCGCCCGAACACACTTTCGCCTCATGGGACCTCGCCCTCGACATGGGCGCGGACTATCTCGAGCAGGATCTGCAGATGACCGCAGACGGTGTGCTCATCGTGATGCACGATGACACACTCGACCGCACCACGAACGGCGCGTGTCGCGGCGCCGTGCACGAACATGCGCTCGCATCAATCGCCGGCTGCGATGTCGGATCGTGGTTCAACGAAGCGCATCCGGACCGCGCCAGACCCGAGTTCACCGGACTCGCAATCCCGACTCTCGAACAGGTGTTCGAACGGTACGAAGGACGCGCGCGGTTCTATGTCGAGACCAAGAAGCCCGGCGCGGCTCCCGGCATGGAAGACGAGCTACTCCGGCTCATCCGGCGCCACGGACTTCTCGAATCCGCGGCTGAACCACCCACCGTCATTGTACAGTCCTTCAGTGCCGCCAGTTTGCGAAAGCTGAACACGCTCGAACCCGGTCTCGCGCTCGTGCGACTGTTCGGCAGGCACCACACCGGCTTCACTCTGCAACGTCAACTCGACATTCTCTCGCGGTTCGCATTCGGGATCGGCCCTTCCCGCGCCGATACTGCTGAACAGCTGGTCGAGGCCGCGCACGAACACGGGCTCGTCGTTCATCCCTGGACGGTGAACGACACCTCCGAGATGCGCTTCTTCTCCGCCATCGGCGTCGACGGCATCTTCACCGACTTTCCGGACCGTGCATTGTCGTAGGCAAAATCCCTAGGTGATTTCTTCCCATCCGTTCTTGAGTTCGCCTTCCTAGACTTGAAGTGACCCCCGACAACTGGAGCCCGGTACCCGTGTCCTCGATCTGTGGACCGGTGCCATGGGAGCAGCGTCAGCAGAGCCTGCTCGCCGGCGGGGGAGACCTGCGCAGGGCCTCCCGGGAAGGAGCAATGACCGTGTCGAGTCGTGATGTCGCCACCGCGGAACGCAGGGTCGCTCGCATCTGCCACGTCGCTCGCGACGTGGATGCGGTGAAGCCGATGTGTTCCTCTCTGCGCGACGTCGGCTTCAATGAAATCGGAGCCGTCCTCGACCGTCAGCGTGTCTTGCGGGAGTATCCTCCGGTCATTTTGCTCGCCGGCTCCGATCAGGTGATGACGTCACGGGCGGACCTCGATGAGGCCGTTTCCGCCGATTTCCGCGACTCCTCCGACGCGGTCAGCATCGGGTCGCTCGTTCGCGAGCGGACAGCGGTGCACGGGAACAGCCGGACCGTCGCCACATCGCTCAAGCGTCGTCCCGAACTTGTGCAGGGGCTGGAAGACGAGGTCGCGCACCCTCTGGCCATGTTCGTCAGGCTCGAGGACCATCCCGACAGCGGTCGTGCGTTCAGGGATGGCCAGCCATTGACGGGCATCGCGCGTGCCCTCGGCTTCCAGCCGGCCGTGACAGCCCACGTCACGGCGGAATACGACTTCGAGGACAATCACGCTGGCCGTGTACCCGGTCCGGACACGGCGGGGTCGTCCCGCCGTCCACGACGGGACCGAGCCGGCAGCTCCATTCGCGCGAGGCGTCGAGTGACGCATCGCCAGATTCGGGCCGGCGTCCGGCCCGGCGGTCCTCCGGATCCAGCCGAACGGCTGATCCTCCCCATGAACGCAGTGTGAAAGGGAACTACAATGCGTAAGATCACCGGCAAGGTCGCGACCTTCATTCTCGCCGCCACCATCACCGTGTTCGTGTCCGCCTGCACCAACTCGCCGTTCGGGCCGGACGCCGAGGGTGGCAGCAATCCATGCCAGTCGGTAAACGGCCACATCGTGTGCATGGGAGATTTCTGAGATCGGCGCACCACTTCAATAGTACGGTATCCACCCTGATCAAGGGTGGATACCGTACTGTATCACTGCTACTGATTAGTACTAGTGTGATTCCCGCGGAGACAGTGTGCGCGGTCCGATATCCGCGATGTTCAGACCTTCGAACCAGCGCCGGTCCCGCGTGCGCAGGCGCGCTCTGACACCGTTGGTCAGGTAGTCGGCAAGCAGTTCTACAGCAGACCTCCCGTCGTTCAGCCTTGCGTACGCTGCCGCTCCGTAGAGCAGCGGTTCGTCATTGGCCGGGCTGTGCTGACCCATGGCCCGGTCGACGAGGTGGCGCGCACTGTCCGCCAGCGACGCATCGCGATCGGCGGCAGCAGCAATTACGGTTGCGACCAGGAGTTCGGTGAGCGGCCTCCATGCTCGTGCAGTTTCGGCGTCATTGCTCTGCTCGAATCGGTCTGCCGCGGCCCACGCCGCCTGGATATCGGGAACTTCATTGTCGGACCACGCAACGAGCTGGAGTCGGCAACTCAGTGCACGGAAGCTGACTGTTGGAAGCAGTTCCAGGCGGGTACAGTAGACGTCAGCTATGGAGTCTCTGTGGATGTTGAAGGCCGCCTCGAAGCCGCTCTGGAGAATCTCCTCTTCCTGCACCATGAACTCATCCAGGCGCAATGCATCATCAGCCGCCGTCAGAGCCTGCTCGTAGCGGCCTCGCTCCGCGTATAACTTGCTCAGCAGGTTATAGGCGCGAGGCGACCGGGGCCTGATCGCGATCGCGGCACTGGCCGCACCCTCCGCATCGATCAACAAGGTAGTGTCGCTGGTGCCATATATCCACATGGTCCAGAGCAGCGTCGCCTTCGTTTCCTGGGCATCCGCATTATCGGGCTCTCGCGCGATGCCTTCATTTGCATAGTCCACGCCTTTCCGGAACGCTCCGCTCGGCTCACAGGTGCCGGTATACATGCAGAAGAAACCGCGGGACGCGCTGACACGCGCGCGTTCGATCCATGGCTTGGCCCACTGCCGATCGTCGGTCGATGCCAGCACTAGGAGAGAGTCGGCGCTCGAGAGCAGGGACGCTGCCAGATCGAACCGATGCACCCCGACCTCACCTTGAGCCTTCTCCCGAAGAGTGATTGCCTGGAAGACATGCTCGTCAGCGATGTCGCTGGCGGCGTCGCGCATGAGTTCGTGACGCTCGATCTCTGCGCCAATGCGCGGGAGCTCCGATGTTATCGCCGCAATCATGCCCTTCTCGATGGAGACCATGTCCGAGCGGTCGAAATCGAGAGTCCTGCTCCATATCAGCTTCCAGTTGCTGTCCAGCAGCTCGGCCGTCACGGTCAAGGCCCCGTCGTTGTTCTGCGTTACCTGGCCGGATACATACAGCGCCGCGCGCAGGTCGGCTCTGAGAGAATCGCGTGTGACCGTCTTGCCCCTGTAGGCACGCACGACGTGCAGGGGCACGACATCGAGCGATGGGTACGTCAGCAGATGCTCGATCAGCCGGCTGGTCAGACCGGTGGCGATGTACTCGATATCCTCTGCATTCGGTCCGGTCGTCTCGAAATAGAGGACGGCGATCCGGTTCGGCACGGCGAGTGACCGTGCATCGCCGGGCGGCGGCTCGCTGACGGTCAGATCCCAGACCAGCCAGCCGACGAGCAGCAGCGGCACCATCACTAGGCCGACGAGCAGGTAGCGCGGCAGGCGGCGCACGGATGTTCGGACGAACTGTGGTCCGGGTGTAGCCGACTCGCCCGCCGAGGGAGCTGGCGGGGCGGCGGCCGGTGACGGAGCCTCGGCGCCGGAGTGGCCGGCCGGAGTTTCCGCGGCCGTATCGGCCGGCGTGGCGGACGCCGGCCGGCCGGCCGGCGTCACTTCCGGGCGCCGGCTTCGGATCATCTCGATCAGGCGGACGGTCTCGCGGGCGGGCTCGAGGTCGTACTCGGAGGCGAGGCGCGTGCGGAACGACTCGAATTCGCGCAATGCCATTGCCGCGTCACCGGCTTCATCGACCAGGGCCAGGTAATCGCGGAACAGGGTCTCGTCGAGTGGTCGCGCATTGACCGCCCGCCGCTGCCATGCGACCGCAGAGACCAGGTCACCCGCGTGAAATGCCACGTCTGCCAGGTGCCGTGCCGCGCCCGAGGCTGCGCGCTGGAGCCGGATCCGTTCCGTTTCGAGCCAGTGTGTGAAGTCCTGGCTGAACTGGTCCGCGTTGAAGCCGCCGAGCAGCTCGCCGTGATAGAGGTCGACGGCTTCTTCGCGGCGGTCGCCGGCGATAGCGGCCTCGAACGCCCGGACATCGATCCAGACGTGGTCGGGGGATATGCCGAGTTCCTCGTTGCCCCGGCTGCGGATCACGTCCTTCCCCAGCGAACGCCGAAGCACGTGCGCGGCCTGATTCAGCGCCCTGCGGGCCTTTTCGGGGTTCGAGTCGGCCCAGAACATCTCGACCAGCAGGTCCCGCCGGACGAAGCCGCCCTGGACCGCGACATATGCCAGCAGCGCCAGCCGTTTGGGCTGCGACAGGACGCCAGCCGGGTCCTTGCCGGGCCCCTCGATCGACGGAACGCCGAGCAGGTGCAGCCGGATGGCTTGCGAAGGTGTCACCCGGCGCTCCGGCGAGCCGAGTGACACTTCGGTGATAGGGAGGTGATCCCCAACTCCGACATTGACGTGCGGACGGGAGCGCTGCGGCTGCCGTCAGGGAAGTCTTCGAAACGGAGGTATCGCATGATCGGGTTTCATCCCTCCACCAGAACCACGGTTCGAGGCGATGCTGCCAGGGACGTGATTCAGGAACAGATTCGCAGCATCGTGTCCAGCCTGCCCCCCTCAGTTCTCCAGACCACTCCACGGACACCTGGGCCTGCCGTCGTCAGGCATGTCGCGATCGGTGAAGACCGGTTCCGTGTCGTCGTCGAGCTGCTGCCACCCAACGTCAACGGAGACCGCGTTCCCGTCGCGACCGTCGAACGGGTCGAGCCCGACGCCCTCTCGGAACGCTCGATCCGCGAGAAGTTCCGCCTGACCCGCAAGGAGGCCCACGTAGCTCTGCTCCTGGCCCAGCGCCGCTCGAATGCGGAAATCGCCCGGACGCTCCGAATCAGCCCGCACACCGCACGTCGCCACACTGAAAACGTCATGCTCAAGCTCAACGTGACCAGCCGCTTCCTCGTCGAGTCCGCTCTCGGCCCGGAGTTCTGAGCCGGCATCCCCCCGGGTGCACATGGCGGACAGTGTTCCGCGCGTTGTCCTCGAGATGCTGGAGGTCGCCACGCGCTCGACCCCCGGCCCGGATGGGATCGTGCTGAGGCATCGCGGACCGGAGCGGGTGACGGATACGGGTTATTCCATCCCCATCCCGTTTTCTTCCAACCACTTGACTTCTGTACACAATATAGTGCGCGGGTATCCCCGCCAACCACACGGGTTGTCACCTTCTCACGCCGTTACCGGTCGGCGACGGGCCCGCGCCGACTGAACCGGTGGGTCAGGATGCCGGCGATCAGCAGGGCGCCGAGCATCGCGCCCGCGCCGATCGCGAGTCTCGGCTGTGTCGCGACGATTGTCGTGAGCACGAGGACATACAGGACGATAGTGAGCGCCGGTATCCAGGGATGGCCGGGCACGCGGAGCGGACGATCGAGGTCGGGCCGGCGGCGGCGCAGCTGAAAGAACCCCGACAGGACGACGAGATCGACGGAGATCGCGACGAGCATCATGAATGCGATCAGCTGCTCGAACGCACCTGTCACGGCGAGGCCGAAAATGACGGCGGCCATGAAGAGCATGGCGAAGACCGGCGTTCCGCGGCTGCTGATCTTCGAAAACCAGCGCGGCGCGAGGTGATCGCGGGACAACGCGAATGCGACGCGCGGTGTCGCCAGGAAATTGACATTGAGGCTGCTGAGCAGGATCAGCAGGCTGCAGACGGTGACGATCGTTCCGGCGTTCGTGCCGAACACGCCGGTGATCGCATCGCGCGCGACGAGCGTGGACCCGGCCATTTCGCCGGGCGTCAGAGCGGTGACGAAGGCGATGTTCATGAGCAGGTACAGACCGGCCACGATCGTGGAACCTCCGATCAGGATTCGAGGCAGGGCGTGGCCGGGATCGCGCACTTCCTCGGCCATCTTCGACGCATCCTCCCAGCCGTAGTAGGCGAATGCAACGGCCTGGTAGGCGAGCGCCGCACCCAGCAGGCCGGCGTACTCGGGCGAGACCGCGGCCGGTGAATGGAACCCGCGCGGGCTGCCCGTCGCGATCGCGGCCGCCGCAATACCCAGCAACACGAGGATCTTGAGGACGGTGGTGACGTTCTGGAACCGCGTACCGACGCGGAGTCCACCCAGGTGGAGCATTGCGAACGCGAGCACAATGACGCCGGCCAGCACGGGCACATGGCCGCGGCCGGCGAGTTCCGTGACGTATTCTGCGATGACGACGGCCTTGGCTGCGCCCGAGAACCCGCGTGAAACGATGACCTCAGCCCAGCCGGCGACGAACCCGGCGACCGGACCCCACGCCTCGCGGGCATAGACGTACTTGCCACCCGCCGCCGGCATGGCGGCCGCCATCTCGGCGAGAAGCAGTGTACTCAACCCGGCGATCACGCCGCCGAGCAGCCAGATTCCGAGAATGGACGTCGCGTTGCCGAGGTAGCCCGCAATGAGACCGGGCGTGCGGAGGATGCCCGCGCCAATGACGATGCCGACGGATACGGCCAGCCCGTCCCGCACGCGGATGATCCGGTGCAGTCCGCCGGCCGATGTGGATGTCGGAGCGGACACTGCCATTTCGCTCCCGAAGCTGTGAATCGCGGGCTACCCGGTCAGGCTGGCCGGGTATTCGGGATCAGAAGCACGCGGACCTCGGGACGCGCGGCAAGAATGTTGGCGGCGTCCGACGTCGGGTGATCAGTCGTTGCCGGCGGCGCCAGCATCCGGGTCGCGCGGATCCGGTGCGCCGGTCCGCTGGCCGGTCTTCGGGTCGACCATGATGCTGTTGGCCGCACCCTGCCGGCCGGCGACACGGACTGTGTGTCCCATGGCCTCGAGCGCCTTCACGGTCTCCGCGGTAACACCGTCCTCCTCGATCGTGAGCCGGTCCGGCAACCACTGGTGGTGCATTCGCGGTGCCGCGACCGCGGCCTCGATATCCTTGCCGAAATCGACGATCTCGAGCACGAGACAGAGCACGGTGTTGATGATCGTACGGCCGCCGGGACTGCCGATCACGGCCACCAGCTGGCCATCCTTCGCGATGATCGTCGGTGACATGCTCGACAGCATGCGCTTGCCCGGCCGGGCGAGGTTCGGCCGAGTGCCGATCAGACCGGACTCGGTCGTGAGACCAGGCGCCGCATTGAAGTCACCCATCTCGTTGTTCAGCAGGAACCCGGCACCCGGCACGACGATCTTCGAGCCGTAGCCCTGCTCGAGCGTGTACGTCACGGCCACCGCGATGCCGGATTCGTCGACCACTGAGAAGTGGGTCGTCAGCGGGCTCTCGGCCGGCATGTCGACATCGGCGACGGAAGATGGTGTGGCCCGGTCGGGCCGGATCGTCGCCCGTTGTTCCACCGCGTACTGCTTGCCGGTCAGCATGGCGATCGGAACGTCTTCGAAGTCGGTGTCGGCAAGGTAGCGAGCGCGGTCGCGGAAGGCACGGCGCATGGCTTCGACGACATGGTGGATGTACGCGGGCGACATCTCGCCCATCGAGCCGAGGTCGAAACCCTCGAGGATGTTCAGCATCTCGAGAAGCGCGACGCCGCCGCTGCTCGGTGGCGGCATGCCGATGATGTCGTAACCGCGATAGGTACCGTGTATCGGCGATCGTTCCGCGGCCTCGTAGTCGGCCAGGTCCCCTTCCGTGATGAGGCCGCCGCCACTGCGCATCTCGGCGGCGACCAAGCGGGCGGTCTCACCGCGGTAGAACCCGTCACGGCCCTGACGCATGATGCGTTCGAGCGTCCTCGCCAGGTCACCTTGGCGGATCACCTCGCCCGCCTTGTACGGCGAACCGTCGTTCGAGAACGCGGCAATGCTCGCCGGATATTCCGCCATGCGGGGCAGCACGCCCGCAAGGGAACGTGCCAGGTTGGGCGACACCTCGAATCCGTCCCTCGCCAGTTTCACCGCGGGCTCGACGAGGCGTGACCACTCGAGGTGGCCATACCGGGCATGCGCCTTCGCGAAGCCGGCGACCGTGCCCGGTACGCCGACCGAGATGTGACTGTCATGCTGGACCTCCGACGAGTACTTGCCGTTCTCATCGAGGAACATCTCGGGGTTGGCGGCCGCGGGCGCCTTCTCACGAAAATCGAATGCCGTCGTGCGGCCATCCGGAAACCGGACGACCATGAAGCCGCCACCACCGATGTTGCCGGCGGTCGGGTGTGTGACGGCGAGCGCGAACCCGGTCGCGACCGCGGCATCGATCGCGTTGCCGCCGGCCGCGAGGACATCCCGGCCGACTGCGCTCGCAATCGAACTCGCCGACACGACCATGCCTTTGCTGCCCGACACCCCGCCCGTGGCCGGCACCTCGACGGGTACGGCCGAAGCGCGGGCCGACAGTCCGGCGGATGGCGAAGCCTGCCGCGACGGCGGCTGCGGCGGCATCGTGCAGGAGAGGACCGTGAGTCCGAGGAGGGTGGCGCCACCGATCGCGGCGCGACGGGTACGTCCGATACTCACGCTCATCGAGATCTCTCCTTCGGGTCTCGTCCGGATCCGGGCCGTCCGCCCGGTCCAGACCGCGCGGATACCACATCCTCGTACCGCGACCCGCACCGCGGGCAACGCCGGTTCCGGCCGAGCAGCCAGCGCAGGCCGGGCCCGACATCGGCGTTCAGCACGGACGCTCCGCACAGCGGGCAACGTAACGCCTGCCTTGCATACAAGATTACGCCGAGTATCCATGCCAGCGCGATACCCGCCACCGCTTTCGAGTCCGCGACGGCGATCGCGGAGACCAGCGCCGCCAGGCCGATGGCGTACGCCACGCCCAGCGTCACGATGTCACGACGCGTACTTCTCGCCGGAGTCTGCCGCTGTCTTTTCGTCAACGGCGACGCCACGACATGGTCACTCCTTGCGCCGCCTCCGGCCGCCGGCAGGCGATACGTCCGTCATGAGGGCCAGCACGATACCGATGATCTGGACCGCTCCATTCCAGTCTCCGCCGAACCAGTGCTGCACGGCAACGTACCAGATCAGGGTGGTCGGCAGAAACAGGAATCCCAGAATCGGCCACAGCGCCGTCGTGAAGATGCCGGCAAAGAAGGTACTGAAGAAGTAGAGCACCACGATCAGGAACCGCGGTGCAATGAGCGCGATCACCGCCGCGAGACACGGCATTGCTCCTCCGGGGTCCGGTCAGTTCGCTTTCCTGCACACCCTGTGGCCAATTCGGCGGTCCTTTCCAAGGCGCAGGATTCACGCCATGTTCGGTCGAGTGAGGCTGTCGCAATAATGCCGGTCTGCCCGGCCCGGCTCAAGGACCACGCTCCGCGGATCCCGGTTACCGGCCGCCGAGCCCGCCTGCACACAAGGCCTTGTTACCAGTCCCGATCGGCCGCTACCATCGGACTTTCGGTGCGATCTTATCACTGACTGCCCCGGGAGGCGCATCTCGTGATTCGCGATAACGATGTACTGGTTTACCATGACGGCGGTCGGCCCGGCAAGATCGAAGTCACGGCATCGAAGCCATGCCTGACGCAGCGCGACCTGTCCATGGCGTATACGCCCGGCGTCGCACTGCCGTGTCGTCTGATTCACGAGGATCCCGCCAACGTGTTCCGATACACGGCGAAGGGGAATCTCGTCGCCGTCGTGACGAACGGGTCCGCTGTCCTCGGGCTGGGCAACATCGGGCCGCTCGCCGGCAAGCCGGTCATGGAAGGCAAGGCGGTGCTGTTCAAGCGATTTGCCGACGTCGACGTCTTCGACATTGAAGTCGGCACGAGTGATCCGGACGAGCTGATCCGTTGTGTCAAGCTGCTCGAGCCGACCTTCGGCGGCATCAACCTCGAGGACATCAAGGCGCCCGAGTGCTTCCACATCGAGGAATCGCTCAAGCAGCAGATGGACATTCCTGTCTTCCACGACGACCAGCACGGCACGGCCATCATCAGCAGCGCCGCTCTGCTGAACGCACTCGAGCTGACCGAGCGCGACATCTCGAAGGTGCGTGTCGTGTTCGCGGGTGCCGGCGCGGCCGGCATTGCATGCGCCAACATGTATGTCGCGCTCGGCGTCGACCCCGCCAACGTGCTCATGGTCGACTCGAAGGGCGTGCTCTACGAGGGCCGGGGTGACGAATTCAACCGGTACAAACAGGCGTACGTCCGCAAGACCGACCGGCACACGCTCGCGGCCGCGCTCGACAGCGCGGACGTTTTTGTCGGCGTCTCGAGCAAGGACCTGGTGACGCCGGCCATGGTGCGCAGCATGGCGGACCAGCCGATCGTGTTCGCCATGGCGAATCCGGATCCGGAGATCACCTACGAGGCGGCCAAGGAGGCCCGGCCCGACGTCATCATGGCGACCGGTCGGTCCGACTATCCGAATCAGGTCAACAACGTTCTCGGCTTTCCGTTCATCTTCCGGGGCGCGCTGGACGTACGGGCCCGCGCGATCAACGACGCAATGAAGATCGCGGCCGCAAAGGCCCTCGCCGCGCTCGCCAAGGAGGACGTGCCCGACCAGGTCATCAACGCATATGGCGGAGAGCGCTTCTCATTCGGACCCGACTACATCATACCGAAGCCGTTCGACGCACGCGTACTCATGTGGGAATCGCCCGCCGTTGCGCGCGCGGCGATCGAGACGGGCGTGGCGCGCACCGCGATCGACGACTGGGACGAGTACATAGGCTCACTCGAGCGACGGATCCTCGGCAAGAGCCACCAGGTCATTCGTGGTGTGGTGCAGAAGGCGAGGCGAGCGCGGCGCCGCAAGATCATCTTCCCGGAGGCAACCGAGGAGAAGGTGCTGCGCGCATGCCAGGTGATCGTTGACGAGAACATCGCCGAGCCTGTACTCGTCGGCAATCCCGACGAGATCATCAGTGCGGCCGGCGAGTACGGCCTCGAGCTCGATCACATACAGGTCGTCGATGTCCGGTCCTCGAGTCGTGCTCGCGGCTATGCCGGGGCGCTTTACGCCCTGCGCCAGCGGTCGGGCATCACGCCGCGCAGGGCGGACCAGCTCATCGCGGATCCGCTCTATTTCGGCATCATGATGGTCAATGCGGCGGAGGCGGACGGCCTGGTGTGCGGTCTCAATCGCTCGTACCCCGACACGATCCGGCCGGCACTCCAGATCATCGGGCTGCGCAAGGGTATCACCCGGACTGCCGGCGTGTACTGCATTGTCCTCAAGGACCGCATCCTGGTCGTTGCGGATGCGACAGTGAACATCGACCCGACGCCGGACCAGCTGGCCGAGATCGCACTCATGGCGGCGAACCTCGCGCGCTACCATTTCGACCTGACGCCACGAGTCGCAATGCTCTCGTTCAGCAACTTCGGATCGGTCGACCATCCGCACGCGCGCAAGGTCAAGGAGGCGACCGCGATAGCACGCGCCAGACAGCCGTCTCTGCTGATCGATGGCGAGATGCAGGCGGACACCGCGCTTGTGCCCGAGATCGTATTGAACACGTTCCCGCATTCGGCGATTGCGGGCGATGCGAACGTCCTGATCTTCCCGGACCTGCAATCGGGCAACATCGCGTACAAGCTGATTCAGCACCTGGCCCAGGCGGAGCTGATCGGTCCGATCCTGGTCGGGCTGCGGCGGCCGGTCAACGTGCTGAACCACTACTCGTCGGTCAGCGAAATCGCGAACATCACGGCCATCACCACTGTAATGGCGAACGCGGGATAGGAAGTATGGCACTCGGGACCGGGCCGGACGTTCATGGCCGGTATGGTCGTTCCCGGCGATCCTCCGTCGGGAAGCGGTTCCTTCATGGGAGGCGGGGCGTCCCGACCGTGGCGGTACGTTGCGTCCTGGCGATCCTGGCCGCCGCGGCGTGTGGCAGTGATCTACCGCCGCCGACCACGGTAACCGAGCGCGACAGTGTGGGTGTGACCATCATCGAGAACGCGGTCGACACTGCCGCACTGCGTGTCGGCTGGTCGATCGACCCGGAGCCGCTGCTTACGATCGGCGGAGTCGATGCCGATGAATCGCGCCAGCTGTTCGAGGTGAGTGGCGGGGTGATCCTGTCGGATGGCCGGCTGGCGGTTGCGAACAACGGCTCGTCACAGATCCGGATCTACGGCAAGGACGGCGCGCTGCTGGCCGCGTACGGCCGGAAGGGCGAGGGGCCCGGCGAGTTCGGCGGTGTAGCGCTCGCCGGCGTGATCGGCGATGACAGCCTGGTCGCGTTCGATTCCCAGCTCCGTCGCGTTTCGATCATTGACGCGGACACCGGCTTCGTCCGCGTCTACAGCATTGGCGTCGAGGGCGGTGGTTACGCAATCGCGAGAGGCGTGCTCGCGGATGGCGCACTCCTGCTGGGCGGCGGTATGTACTTCTCCAACGCCAGCGGCATGCCGAGCGGACTGGTGCGCCCGGAATCCCATTATCTGCTGGTCGGTCCGGACGGCACGATGGTCGGCGACCTGGGCAACGTTCCGACCATGGAAGCGTTCTCGCGTGTGAGCGGTTCCGGCTTCAGTATGAGTGGGATCCCGTTCGGCAGGCTGACCGTGATCGCCGGATCTTCCGACCGCGTCTGGCTGGGGACCGGGGACTCCTGGGAGCTCCGGTCTTTCACACCGAACGCGGAACTCGAGCGCATTGTGCGCTTCAACCGGTCGCTTCAGCGAGTGACGCCATCACTGGTCGACGCGTACGTTGACGAGCGTGTTGCGGATGCGGCCGATGAGACCGAGGCCCGGACACGACGCGCCGAGCTGGCCGACGTACCGACCTCCGAGGTGGTGCCCCCCTATCAGGTGCTGCGAACGGATGTCCTCGATGACATCTGGATCGGCGAGTTCGTGCTGCCGGGCGAATCGACCGAAACGTGGACCATCATCGACACCACGGGCCGGGCGATCGGGCGGGTGACGACGCCGCGCGGCGCTCTGCCGCTGTACATCGCGTCGGATCGCCTGCTCGCTGTCACGCGGGATGAGCTCGATGTCGAGAGTCTGACTCTCTGGCGGCTGCGCAGGCCGCGGACTGAAACCCGGTGAGCCGGCAACCAGCCTTTGCCGGCAGCTGTCGGTCCCTGCCGTCTTGCCCCTGCCGCTCAACGTGGTACAATGCAGGATCGGCCGCTGCCCCCGGCGGCCGTACACCGGCTCGCGCCGATGTCCCCGCACAACCGATTCGGTGGAGAATGAAGAATGTCTGATCCGAAGATTCTCCGGTCGAGATTCCCGGCCCTTCTCGTCATTGCGCTGGCCGGCTGCGCATCGGGCCAATCACAATCCCCGTCCACGACGCCCGCGCCCGCCCGTCAGGCCGGCCCGGCGACTCGCCCTTCACCGGATGCCACTCCGACACCTGCCGGCTGGGCGGCAGCCGCGCTGATGCCACCAGAAGGAGCCATGCGTGCGGCGGAGAACGTCTCGCTGACCGGCACCGAGCTGGGAACGATGTGGACGTTCGAGAACCCGCCACTCGACTACTGGCAGCGGACCTACAACTTCAATGCATCGCAGGAATGGCTCGACCGCGTGCGACTGTCATCAGTGAAGATACCGGGTTGCTCGGCATCGTTCGTTTCGCCGGACGGTCTGATCATGACCAACCATCACTGCGCCCGCGGCTGTGTCGCCGACAACTCGACACCTGAAATGAACTACGTCGAGAAGGGCTTCTATGCGGAGAGGCGTGAGGACGAGAAGCTCTGCGCCAACGAGTACGCGGATGTGCTCGTCGACATCCGGGACGTGACCGACATGGTGCGCGCTGTCGAGCGGCCCGGCATGACCGACGACCAGATCGCGCAGGCCACTCAACAGGTGACCCGTCAGCTCACCGACGGCTGCCAGCAGACTGCTCACACGGTCTGCCGGGTCGTCTCACTGTTCAAGGGCGGGCAGTATCAGCTCTACACGTACAGGCGATACACGCCACTGAAGCTCGTGATGGCGGTCGAGCTGCAATCGGGATTCTTCGGCGGCGACTATGACAATTTCGTGTATCCGCGGTACGCGCTGGATTTCGCGTTCATGCGCGTCTACCAGGATGACGGACAGACGCCGATCAGCAGCCCGAACTACTTCCCGTTCGATCCGAAGGGTGCCGATGACGGTGAGCTCGTGTTCATCACGGGCAACCCGGGCTCGACCGCTCGCCTGATCACGCTCTCGCAGCTCATGTACGAGCGTTCCTATCGTCATCCAATGCGGGTCGACGCCTACGAGGCGCAGTCGGCATCAATCCGGATGCAGATCGAGAAGGCGACGCCGCAGCAGGCGATCCAGCTGCGCGAGTTCCTGTTCGGCATAGAGAACTCGCTCAAGAAGTACCGGTACGAAGTCGTCGGCCTGATGGACAGCACGCTCCTCGCCACAAAGGTCCGGTGGGAGCAGGAATTCCGCGACAGGGCGAAGACCACGCCCGCGGCGAGGCCCTGGCTGGATGTCTGGGACCGGATCCAGCAGATCCAGGTCCAGAAGCTCCAGATGGACCCCGTCCTGAATGCAGCGAACAGCGGCTGGATCGGGTCGGCTTACCTCACGCTGCCCGACCGTATCCTCGCGGTCCAGCGGATCGCGGCTCTGCCGCCGGAAGAACGGGCAGCTCAGGAGCGGCGGAACTACTACGCCCGCAATCCCGATGCACTGGTGACGCCGGTCGACGAGGACCTCGCGCTCGCACAGCTCGAGAAGCACTTCACGCTGGCCGCGCGGTGGCTACCGCCGGGCGATCCACTGCGCGCGATGTTCACGCACGAGGGTGAGACGCCTGCGCAAACCGCTCGCCGGATCGCCGGCTCCTCGCGGATTCTCGATCCCGCGTTCCGCAAGCAGCTCAGGGATGGCGGGCTGCCGGCTCTGCGGGCGTCGACGGATCCGATGGTCCGCTTCGTACTCGCGCTCGATTCCATCAGCAACGCGGTTCAGCCCGAATATCGGAAGGTCCTCAGTGAGGAGTCCGTACAGAACGGACGACTGGCCCGCGCACTTTTCGCGGTCTATGGTACGCGGTTGCCGCCGGACGCGACCTCGACACTGCGCATCAGTGATGGCGTCGTGCGCGGCTACGAATACAATGGCACGCTCGCACCGTACAAGACCGTATTCCACGGTATGTTCGCGCGCTCGGAGGAGTTCAACAATGTCGAGCCGTTCAACCTGCCGCCCCGTTTTGCGGCCAGGAAGGATTTCATCGACATGATGACGCCTGTCGACTTCGTCGCGACGACAGACATCACCGGCGGCAACAGCGGCAGTCCGATCATCGACCGTGACGCGCACATCGTCGGTCTCGCATTCGACGGCGATGTGGAGCAGCTGCCGAACGAGTACGTGTTCCGGACCGAGACCGGCGGCCGCACCGTCGCCGTACACGCTGCCGGCATCCTCGAAGCGCTGCGCAACATCTACCAGGCTCAGCCGCTGCTGAACGAGTTGTTGAATCACAACTGAGGCTTCGGCCCCGTTGGGCGCCCGGCGAACGGCGCTCGCGGGCCGGGTCGACCGGATCCGTCCGACGCGCACCGGGCGGGTGTCTCGAGGGAGGCACTCGCCCGGTCGCACGTTCAAGTCCGGCCGGCGGCAACGGTCGTCCCGACCTGCCATTCCAGCGCCCCGGTAGCGCCGCTTTCTTGGCGTCGTGACGAACACGGCGCAATTCGAGGAACTGATTCGCGGGGCCGACGGGCCGGAAGGCGTGGCCGGGCTCATGGCGGCCCTCGGTCTGGAGGTCGCAGCCCGGCGAGTGGCGCTCGGGGGCCGGCGGCGGCTCGGGGTCGGTGATGAACCGGCAATCGCGGACATGGTCCGCCTGGTCGAGAGGCCGGGTTTCCTCGTTCTGCTGATCGAGCTGGCGGTCGAGGCGAACCGGGGCCGGCTGACGTCGCTCGCAAGGCGAGTACGGAATGCCGACCCGTCCTGCCAGCTCCTGCTGCTGTTCGCCGAGCCGGGCTATCGATCGATCGTGATCGCCGTGTTCGGTCTCGAGGGCGAGTTGCGGCATCTGACGCTCGAGCGCGCGTCGGTCCGCCGCACGGATGTCGAGACACTGGCGGACATGGTCGGTGATCCGGGCGAGGGGCCGGTAGCGCTGGTAGCCCGCTATTCGAAGGCACTCGATCGAACGCGGGTCACGCGTCGCTTTTTCGTCGACTTCCGGGGACAACGCTCGCGTGTCGCGGACGCGTGGTCGGGCGTTCCCGTCGGCGCGAGAACGGATCGCGAGCAGCTGGCGTTGCTGTTCCTCTGTCGCCTGATGTTCCTGTACTTCCTTCAGCGCCAGGGCCATCTCGCCGGCGACAGGTCGTTCGTACCGCGTCTGTTCGATCGCTGGCGCAGAGGACGGGGATGCCGCACTCGATCGTTCTTCGCCGGTCGTCTGGATGCGCTGTTCTTCGGAGCGCTGAACACGCGGCCGGAGCAACGGCGGGGCGCCGCCCGGCGGCTGGGTGATCTGCCGTATCTGAACGGCGGCCTGTTCGAGCGAACCGCACTCGAGCGGCGGTACCCGGAGCTCGACCTCGGGGATGACATTGTCGCGGGCGTATTCGATGACCTGCTCGAGCGCTACCGGTTCAACGCGCACGATTCCGCCTCCGCGGGTGTCGAGGGCGAGGCATCGGTCGACATCGACCCCGAGATGCTGGGTCGGGTCTTCGAGGGCGTCATGGCCGCGTCGCGGCGGGGTGACACAGGCACGTTCTTCACGCCGGCGGCGGCGGTCGACCGACTGGTCCGCGCGACGCTCGAGGCACACATCCGTGCGCGCATCGGTCGTGACGTCCATGCGCTGGCGGCGGGCGAGAATGCCGATGCGCGCGTGCTCGACGTATTGCGTGACATCAGGGTACTCGATCCGGCCTGCGGATCCGGTGCCTTCCTGCTGGGCGCATTGACCCATCTGTCGGCACTGCGACGGTCGCTCGGCGAAACCGATGCGGCTGCCGTGCGGCGTGACATCGTGACACGTTGTCTGCACGGAGTGGATTCGCAGGCGGACGCCGCGCTCCTTTGTGCATTGCGACTGTGGCTTGCGTTGTCGATCGTGCACGATGGCAAAGCCGGCATTGAACCGCTTCCCAACCTCGACCGGCGGGTCCGGCAGGGCGATGCCCTTCTCGACCCGCTCGACATTGTCGGGGCGGGCGGTGCCGCTGGCGGGGCGCGCTCTGTGCCGGGTTCCGTGGTCCGTGCGGCCGCGCGATCGCTCGCTCCGGTGGCAATGCGCTACGTCACGGCCGAACCCGGCGAACGCGCGCAGCTCCAGAGTCGCCTGGTGGCCGGGGAAGCCGCGCTGGCGCGTGCCTGGCTGGCGTTCGCGGATCGGGATCTCTCGATCCGGCAGACGGAGCAGGAGCGGCTGGCGGCTCAGCGAGACCTCTGGGGCAACCCGGACCGGCAGGCTACGGAAGCCTCCGTCCAGGCAAACCGGCTGGCGGCGGAGCGGCGTGAGCTCGGGCGACTGCGGCGAGCAGTCGACGATGAGGCTTCACTGCCATTTTTCAGCTTCGGCGTTCATTTCGCGGACCCGTGGCTGCGCGGGTTCGACCTCATTCTGATGAACCCGCCGTGGGTCCGCGCGCATCGCTGGCCTGCCGCCTTGCGCGCGTGCGCGCGCGGGCGATACCGCGTCTGTCGTGGACCCGGCTGGCCGGCGGGCGCCCGGCTCGCCGGCGCTCCGCTGGCTGCCGGAGCTCAGGTCGACCTGGCTCTGCTCTTCGTCGAGCGCGCGCTCGGCCTGCTCTCCGAGCGCGGCACTCTCGGCGCCATGATCCCGGCCAAGACGTTCCGTTGTCTCTACGGCGGCGCGTCACGCAGCATGTTGTTGAAGGAGACACGGATTGCGTCGATCGAGGATCACGGGCTGGACCACCACGGTGTGTTCACCGCGGATGCGTTCGCGGGTTCGATTGTCGCCACACGTGTTGCGTGTGCTGATGTCCCGGACGAGTCGGACCGCCGGGATGTCGTCATACCGCAGCCCGGGCGCCGCGGCCGGGCCCGCGAGGAGCGAGCGGATGAGCGATCCACGGCTCCGGCGCGCCCCCGGATTGTCACTCCTGACAGCGCGGTCCAGGTGCGGTTGCACCGGAAGTCGGGCGATCCGCTCGACTTCGCCGTCGCGCAGGCGGACCTTCCCCTCGTTCCCGGTGACCTGCGTGCCCCGTGGTTGCTGGCGCCACCTGACGCGGCTGCGGCGTTCCGTCGAATGCAGGAATCCGGACCGCCGCTCGGCGAGAGACATCGTGTCCGGCGCGGCATCTTCACTGGTGCGAACGATGTCCTGCTCGTCCGGGAGGCGGCGCCACGGATCGGCGGGCTGGCGTGGATCCGGGCCGAGGGCCGGTTCCGCAAGGGAGGGCGGAGCCGTGCCCCGCGTCGGAGCGCGTACGAGGCGCTCATCGAATCCGCATCGCTCGCCCCGGCATTGCGCGGAGCAGGCGTTGAGGCCTGGCGATTCCGGCCCGACGGCTTCGTGGTCTGGTCCTACGATCAGGACGGACGGTACCACGAGCCGACCCCGCGGCTCGAGGCCTACCTTGCCCGGCATGCCACGCGGCTCGGCCGCCGGTCGGGCGGGGCCGGCTCCGGCGCCACGCTGTACCGGGTGTCCAGGGATGCGCTCGGGCCGCGGGTCGTCTGGCATGACCTGGCCGACAGGCTGAAGGCCGTCGCCGTGCCCGCCACCGTCCGGACTCCATTCGGGCGGAGCGCGCCGGTCGTGCCGCTCAACACCGTGTACTTCATTCCGGTCGGCGACGATGCCGAGGCCGGCTTTCTCGCGGCACTGCTGAATTCACTGCCCGTCCGGTGCTTCGTTCGCGCGATCGCCGAACGCGCGAAGGACGCACGGTTCCGTTTCTTCGCGTGGACGGTCGCCGTGCTGCCGCTGCCGGGCATGGCGCCCCGTGAACTCACGGAGCGCATGGTCCGGATCGCAGCAGACGCCCATGCCGCTGGTGCCATCGATGATGACGCACAGGAAGAGCTGGATTCGACGGTCGCCGCGCTCTACCGCCTCGATGATGCGGCCGTCGCCGCGATCCGATCGTTCGACGATTGGCTCTCGGGACGACACTCATGACAGGCCACGACCGCAGTCGCAGTCGGGCAAGCCGGGCATTTCTGCTCGACGACGTTTCGGTTCCGGACGGACGCCGAGCCTTCCGCGGCCTGCTTCGACACGCAACGTCTGCGGACATTGCCGTGGCGCGCATGCGTCTCGCCGCGATCGACTTCCGCGAGCCCGAGCTGGCTGGTCTCGAATGCTGTCGCGTCGTGCTCGGTCAGTTCGACGTCCACGCGCTTGTCGATGCGGTCGAAGCCGCGTCCGGCGCTCCCACCGCTGCCGCGAACCTCGGTGTGCTCCAGCGCTTCATGGCAAGCGGCCGCCTCGAGATCCGCTCGGCCGGCGCCCGGCGCTGGCGCCCTGATTTCTGTGTGCTGCGAGGCGCTCGACTTCGTCAGATCGGCGCGCCCGACGCCGCGACACTGGTAGGACACCTCGGCATTGGCGGCATCGGCGACGGCTCGGGCGGCGGCCCCAGCCTGACTTGCGTCCTTGCCGGCAAGGATGCCACGGACCGTGCAGGCGCAGCCTTCGAACGACTCTGGACCGCCGGCCACGACGTTCTCGACGTCGTCGCCGACACACTCAGCCGATACGCCGGTCGGTCGTGAGCGCATCCTCGATGTGGCCGCCGACCGGCCAGCCTGACCGGCTGGTGCCCGCTCGCACAGTTCCGACCGCGTGCCGGTTGCTGCGAATGCTCGGCGTCGATCACGAATCGGCCAGCCGCGGGTCCGGCGCCACGTCGCGACCGGCGGCGATCCCGGGAGACCGCTACGCGTCATCGCCGGCTCCGCTCACCGTCGACCTCGCACCCGCACAGGACCTCGCCGTCGGGCGTGCCATCCGCATTCTCGAACGGCGAGGCGGCGTGCTGCTGGCCGACCGGACCGGCACCGGCAAGACATTCCTCGCCATCGCAATCATCGAGAGCGCCCTTGCCGGCGGTGCTCGCCGCGTCCTGGTAACGGGGCCCGCCGCGATCAGGCCGCAGTGGCTCCCGCTGCTGAAGGGAGCCGCCGCCGCGCATGGTGCGACCGTCCCGACCCGGGCGCGGACCGCACGGGCAACGGCAACGACCGGGCCGGCCCCACCATGGCAACCTGACGCGGGCCCCGTATCCGGACCGACGATCACGTGGTTGTCACATGCCGCCCTTTCACGGGGGACGTGGCCGGCGGACCTCGATGTCTGCGACCTCGTAGTCGTCGATGAAGCGCACAGATTCCGGAACCCGGCAACACGCAGGTATCGCACGCTCGCATGGCTGGGCCGCAGCGGGCGCATCGTGCTCCTCACGGCAACGCCCGTCAACAACTCGATGCTCGACCTCTACTTCCTGCTGCGGCTCTTCCTCGGCGACGGCGCGCTCTCCGACCTCGGTGTGCCAGATCTGGCCGCAGCATTCCGGTCGGCGGCCGAAACCGGCGGACCGGTCCGCCCACCACTCGATGCCGCAATCAACGCCGTCGTCGTGCGCACGGCCAGGCACCTGTCGAGGCGGACAGCGGCTGACTCTGGGTTCAGCCGCCCGGCGCCCGCGCCGGACCGACCCTGGACCGGGCCGCGTCCGGGAAGGGTGCTGCCCGTGACCGTAAAATACGATCTCGATCGCGACTGTCCCGGACTCGCCCGGTTTCTGGTCGAGACGGTCCGCCAGCTCGATCTCGCGCCCCACCACCTGGCTCGATCCGGCGAGGTCGCCGGCGGCGGCGAGCTGCCGCGGTTCGCATTGCTCAAGCGCCTCGAGTCCAGCATCGCCGCCTTCAACTCCAGCATTCGCGCGATGCTGCGATATCTTACAGCGTTCAGGGCCGCCGCCCGCGACGGGTTCTGGCTGAGTCCCGCCGCCCACAGGGCACTCTGTGCGGCCGTGCCTGATCAACTACTGCTCGCGCCGCTCGCCTTGCCCCGACTGCCACCGCCCTTCGAGCCCGATCGGATCGTCGCGTCCGCGGGTGCCGACATCGGTCGGCTGCGTCAGGCAATCGACCGGCTGGCACTGCTCAGAGGTCCAGCCGACCCGAAAGCTGCACGGCTGCTGATGCTCCTCAATGGCCCGCTCCGGAACACGAAGGTTCTCGTCTTCACCGAGTTCCGCGACACGGCGACCCATCTCTGGCGACTGCTCCGTGACCGGCACCGCGTCGGCCTGATCCACGGCGGCCACGCCATGCTCGGTGCCGGCCAGGCCCGACGCCGTGACGTCGTCACGCGCTTCGCCCCCGTTGCGAACGGGCTGGCCGCCTGTGCAACTGAACAGGAGGTCGACATCCTCATTGCGACCGATGTCCTGGCTGAAGGTTTCAATCTCCAGGACGCCGCCCACGTCGTCAGCTATGACCTCCCGTGGAACCCTGTCCGGCTCATCCAGCGGGTCGGTCGCATCGACCGCACAGGCTCGTCTCACGAAGTTGTGCGATGTCATAACTTTATGCCGGACCGCGTGCTGGACCTGTTCCTCGGACTCGTCGACCGCATCAACGCCAAGCTCGAAGCCATCCGCGCCGGACCCGGGGGCGGCGCGACCGGCCTCGTAGCCACGCGCCACCGCCGTCCCGCACGTCCGACTCGGTCCACCCGTGTCCGGCCCCTTCCGATCGCGGCTCCAACCCGTCTGCTCAGACGGCTGGAGTCTGGTGATCCAGGGCTGTTCACCGAATTCGAAGAGGCAGCCGACCTGCTCTCGGGTGGCGCACCATGCGGCGCACGCCCGCATGGCGAATCATGGACCGGTTGCGGCGACACGCTTCGGGAAATGGACGCCGGCCCGATCGCCGGCCGTGTGTCCGCCGACGGGCGGGATGAGGCTTCGGGTGGATGTGCACCGAGCGGACTGTGGATCGCCGCATTGGCGGACGGAGCGTCGATCCGGCTGTTGCTCGTGCGCCGGATCGCGGACCGGCAGCACGTGAGGGAGGATCCGATCGTGGCCGCTCGATTGCTCGACCGGCTGGCCAACGGGCGCCTCGAAGGCACTGCTTTCACCCGACCCGGGTGTGCCGGCGACTCTGAAGAGCCCTGTGACGTCCGGTACTCCGGTCCGGGGCAGACGAGCGTTGTGGCGGCAGTCGTGGCGGAGGCAGCTGCCGATCACCTGACCGAGGCCGGGAAGCCGGGCGCCGGATCGATCACGCCGGTGATCCGGAAACTGCTTCGGATTGTGGCTCGTGAGCCGGGTGGGCCGGACCCCGCGCTTCTTGGCCGGATCGACGTCATTGTAGGCCGGCTGCGGGCCGGCGTCCGGTCGGGTCTCGAGGCCCGGGTCGTTCTGGCGGTCGATGCCGCAGGTTCACGACGGCGGGCACACCGGCCCGGTGCGGCGGCCGACCTCGTTTCGCAATTGGATGCCATCCTGGAATCCTCGCCGCCGGTACATGGCCATACTGCTCATGGCACGAGAAACGTGGCCGATCCATGCGGTGCCTGCGGGCCAGTGGTGCTGGCGGTGGTCGAGGTGACGGGTGCGTTCGACCCGCGGCTCCTGCTCCAGGTCGAGCCGACGTGATGAGGGGCGGGCCTCGCCGCGAGCCGGGCCGTGTGATCCTCGCCTCGGCCCGATGCTCGTTGCACGGGATCCATTTCGGTTGACGCGCGCGGCTGTCGTCGGAGCATGGGCGGCGGGCCGAGCGTTGTCGTCCCGGTCCTTGTCGTCGCCGTCCTTATTGCACCGTTGCGTCCGGCCACCGACCTTCCCACACTGGGGTGTCGAACCGTTCAATGGAGGCGGGGCCGGTGCATCGAATCGATCAGATCGCGTGCGCGATCATGCTGTTCTCCGTTCTGGCATGCGGCGGCAGCGATAGCAATACGCAGCCGGGCCAGTCGGTCGGGTTGCTGGATTACGTGGCCACGGCCCCGGCGGACTGGACGCCAACGCCGACATCGAGCACGATGCGGCTCGCGGAGTTCGCGACGCCGGCGAGCGGCGATGCGGCTGGGGCCGAAATCGTCGCCTACTACTTCGGCCAGGGCCAGGGCGGCACTGTCGAAGCGAACACGCGGCGCTGGACCGCGCAGTTCTTCACGCCCGACGGCGGGCATCCGGAGCCGACAGTCGAGCAGGTGAGTGGTGGCACGTTCCCGGTGACGGCGGTGACGCTCGAGGGTGCGTATGCGCGTAACGTCGGCATGGGCGGTGCGCCGGAGGAAGCCGTTGCCGACCAGATGCTGATTGCGGCGGTCGTCGCGACGCCACGCGGGAATCTGTACATCCAGATGCACGGACCGGCGGATACGGTGCGATCGCAGCGGAAGGTGTTTCTCGATTTCATTCGCACGATCCGGCCGAAACCGGATACCGGCGTGAGCGGCTGAACCGACCATGCTATTCGGGCCGAATGTCCCGCTTCCGACTCGTGTTCGGGATCTGCCGCCACGCGCCCGCGATCTCCAGCAGAAGCTCGGCGAGACGATCGATCAGTTCCGTCGATACTATCCGGACACTACCGAGTCGGACATCCGGCAGGCCCTCATGGCGACGGGCGGGCAGCTCAACACCGCGCGGCGTCGCGTTCTTGCGGTTGTCTTCGCGGGCTTTCTGGCGATCGGCACGGTCTTGATCGTCGCGACACGTGGCGCCGCACCCAACATCCCGCCGCAGGCATGGTTGGGCGTTGCGGCTACTGCCGGCGCCCTGATCGTCGCGATCGTCCGGCTCGCGCGCAGGGACTGAGAAGTCCGGTCCGTCCTATGGCCGGTCAATCGCGGGTGCACACAGCCATGGCCGGGACGGATCCTGCGGCGGACGCGTTCGGCGCCGCGACACGACGTTGGTTCGAGCGCACCTTCGACGCTCCCACGCCTGTCCAGCGGCGGGGCTGGGATCGGATCAGCCAGCGCGAACACACCCTTCTGATCGCGCCGACGGGCAGTGGCAAGACACTGGCGGCTTTCCTCTGGGCTGTAGACCGGCTGACACTCCTCGATCCCGCTGAAGACGCTGGCGTCCGTGTCGTCTATGTCTCACCGCTGAAGGCACTGGTCTACGACATCGAGCGCAATCTGCGGAGACCACTGCGCGGCATCGAGCGGGCCGCGGCCGAGCTCGAGCAGCGTATCCACGTTCCCACGGTCGATGTACGGACAGGCGACACTTCGCCCGAAGATCGACGGCGCCAGCGCGCGCATCCCGGCGACATCCTGGTCACCACGCCCGAGTCGCTGTTCCTGATCCTCGGCTCCGCCGCCCGCGAGACGCTGCGCACCGTGCAGTGGATCATTGTCGACGAGATCCACGCCATGGCTGGCACGAAGCGCGGCGCGCACCTTGCGCTGTCGCTCGAGCGGCTGTCGAGCATTGCCCGCGCCGAACCCCTGCGCATCGGCCTGTCGGCAACGGTCCGACCGGCATCCGGCATCGCGCGCTTTCTGGGCGGTGACCGCGAGGTCTCGATCGTCGATGCGCATGTCCCGCCCATGCTCGACCTCGAGATCGTCGTGCCGGTAGAGGACATGACGCGCCCGGTCGCGCCACGCGGCGAAACCGAGCCGACAGACCCGAACGAACCCGCGCGACAGTACGGCATCTGGCCGGCGGTCTATCCGAAGCTCCTCGACCTGATCCGCGAGCATCGCACGACGATCGTGTTCGTCAACAGTCGGGGTCTGTGCGAACGCCTGGCGCAGCACCTGAACGAAGAGGCCGGCCAGGAGATCGTGCGGGCGCATCACGGCAGCCTGGCACACGGACAGCGGCGGGACGTCGAGGAGGCGCTGAAGGCGGGCAGGCTGCGCGCGATCGTCGCTACCAGCTCGCTCGAGCTCGGCATCGACATGGGCGCAATCGACCTTGTCGTGCTCGTCGAGTCGCCCGGCTCCGTGGCGAGCGGGCTCCAGCGCGTGGGCCGCGCGGGCCACGCGGTCGGCGAAGTCAGCATCGGCCGCGTGTTCCCGAAGCACCGCGGCGATCTGCTCGAGGCCGCGCTGGTCGGCCGGCGCATGCGTGACGGTCAGATCGAGGCGCTGCGGGTGCCGCGCAACCCGCTCGACGTGCTGGCCCAGCACATTGTCGCAATGGCGGCGGTCCAGCCGTGGCCGGTGCCGGATCTCGCCGCGCTCGTCCGGCGCGCCGCCGTCTTCAGCGACCTGCCGGACAGCGCACTCGAAGCGGTGCTCGACATGCTGTCCGGCCTCTATCCATCGCACGACTTCGCGGACCTGCGTCCGCGCATCAACCGCGACCGTGAGCGCAACGTCATCGAGGGCCGGCGTGGCGCGCGTATGCTGGCGGCCGTCAATGCCGGCACGATTCCGGACCGCGGACTCTACCCGGTGCACCTCGGACCGGATGGCCCACGCGTGGGTGAGCTGGACGAAGAGATGGTCCATGAGACGGTGCCCGGCTCGACCTTCATGCTGGGCGCGACGACCTGGCGCATGGTCGAGATCACACGCGACCGCGTGATCGTCGAACCTGCGCCCGGAGAGCCGGGCCGGCTGCCGTTCTGGAAAGGCGATGGCCCCGGCCGTCCGCTCGAGCTGGGCCGCGCGCTCGGCGAGTTCACGCGCGACATCGCCGCACTCACCGAGGTCGAGGCCACGACGCGGCTCCGCGACGATTACACCCTCGACCGGATGGCAGCCGCGAACCTGGTCCGCTACCTCGATGACCAGAAGCAGGCGACCGGCGCCCTGCCGACGGACCGTGACATCCTGATCGAACGGTTCCGCGATGAGCTGGGCGACTGGCGAGTCTGCATCATGACGCCGTTCGGCGCGCGCGTGCACGCACCGTGGGCACTGGCGCTTCGCTCGGCGATATCCGCGCGACTCGGCTACGACGCCCACTGCGTCTGGAGCGACGACGGCATCGTGCTGACCATCGCCGACGGCGAGGATCCGCCCGATGTCGAGCTGCTCGTGCCGCCGGCCGAGGATGTACAGGACCGCGTCGTCGAGCAGCTCTCACACTCGTCGTTGTTCGCTTCGCAGTTCCGCGAGAACGCGGCGCGCGCGCTGTTGCTGCCCCGCCGCCGTCCGGGTTCGCGTACACCGCTGTTCGCGCAGCGCCGCCGGGCGGAACGGCTGATGAACGTCGCCATGCGGTACCCGTCGTTCCCGATCGTCATCGAGACCTACCGCGCGTGCCTTCAGGATGTCTTCGACATGCCCGCGCTGCGCGAAGTGCTCGAGGGCGTGGAACGGCGCGAGATCCGCGTCCACGAAGCGGAGACACCGTCCGCCTCTCCGTTCGCACGGTCACTCGTGTTCGACTACGTCGCCGCCTACCTGTACGAGGGAGATTCGCCGGCCGCGGAACGGCGCGCGCAGACGCTCGCGCTCGATACCCGGATGCTGCGCGAACTGCTCGGCGAGCCGGACCTGCGTGAGCTGCTCGATGCACAGGTGATCGCGGATGTCGAAGCCGAGCTCCAGCACACGGCCGCCGACCGGCGTGCACGGGATGGCGACGACGTTCACGATGTCCTGCGCGCGATCGGCGATCTGACCGCCGTCGAGATCGCGGACCGGTGCAGACCGGATGTCGACGTTGCCACGAAACTCGGCTCGCTGGCGGCGGCTCGACGCATCATCGAGGCGGCCGTTGCCGGACGGCCCGCGTGGATCGCGGTCGAGGACGCGGCGCTCTACCGTGACGCGCTCGGCACGGAGTTGCCCGCCGACATCGACCCGGTGTTTCTCGAACCGGCGGTCGAACCCGTCGAGACGCTGCTGCTGCGACGCGCGCGCACAACCGGCCCGTTCACCACCGCGGACGTCGCGGATCGGTTCGGCCTCGTGCCGGCCCAGGCGGAGCACGTACTCGAGAGGCTGTCCGCCGATGGCCGGCTGCTGAAAGGCGAGTTCCGGCCCGGCCGGACCGGCGATGAATGGTGCGAGCCGGACGTGCTGCGCCGCATCAAGCGGCGGACCCTCGCGAAACTGCGCGGCCAGGTCGCGCCGGTCGGCCGCGTGGTCGTCGCGCGCTTTCTGCCCGGCTGGCACGGCGTCACCGCGGCAGCCCGCCACGACCGGATCGAGGACGCGATCGTCCAGCTCGAAGGGCTGCCGCTCAGCTGGCGCGAGCTCGAACATCACATCCTGCCGGCCCGCATACCGTCGTTCCGGCCGGAACAGCTGGACGAGCTGGGCGCTCGCGGCTGGCTGGTCTGGGTGGGCCACTCGCCGCTCGGCGCCCGCGACGGCCGCATCCGGCTGTTCCGCCGCGAGCGCGTCGGCCGACTGCTCGAGCCCGTCGATCTCGCCACTGCCCAAATCTCGGTGGATGAGCGACATCGCGCGATCCTGCTCCACCTCGAGACCCGCGGCGCATCGTTCCTCGACGATCTTGCCGCGGCCGTGCCGGGCACGCGCGACAGCATGACCGATGCGCTGCGCGACCTGATCTGGGCCGGCCTCGTCACGAACGACACGTTTTCCGCACTGCGCTCACTCACCAGTTGGCGCAGTCCGTCCAGACGCCGTCACCCTCGGCACGGCCGTGGCCGCCACGACGCCGGTAGCTCCGAACGGTCCGTCCGCCGCAGCCGCTGGAGCACAACGGCCCTGCTCGGCACGACCACATCCTCGTTCGGTTCGGGCGGACGATGGTCGCTCGTGCGTCATCTCCTGCCGGCCGACGTGTCACCTGTGGAACGGGCTCACGCATGGGCCGCCACACTGCTCGACCGCCACGGCCTGCTGACCCGCGAATCCGCCGCCATTGAAGGCCGACCGGGCGGCTTCGCCGCGATCTACCGCGTGCTGCGCGCCATGGAAGAGACCGGCCGCGTCCGGCGAGGATATTTCGTCGAGGGGATCGGCGGGGCGCAGTTCGCGTATCCGGGTGTCATCGACAGGCTGCGGCGGGTCCGGGACGAAGAGTCGGAGGACGACATCGTCGCCCTCAGCGCCATCGACCCCGCCAACCCGTACGGCTGGCTGATGCCGTGGCCCGCGTACCGCGATGAGCGCGCGCGCGGACCTCGCCGCGTGGCCGGCGCGACCGTGGTCCTCAACCAAGACCGGCCCGTCCTGTACCTCGATCGCGGCGGGCGCAGACTCCGGACCATGG
>Ga0055448_10000013_pt1 | contig 37243 bp, 30 predicted proteins | sample China_Galinas_PW_4_FD_57744 | JGI IMG/M metagenome (GOLD analysis project Ga0055448, IMG submission 57744) | Wetland microbial communities from San Francisco Bay, California, USA, that impact long-term carbon sequestration - China_Galinas_PWA_D2 | ecosystem: Environmental > Aquatic > Marine >... | reverse complement strand
CAGTAACTACTTCCTCACTAAATTCTTGGAGCAGTTATGATTAAGTTAGTTGATCTCGTTAAAAAGTTTGGTGATAAGGTTGTTACCAATCATTTGAATCTTGATATACCTGAAGGACAAATGACTTGTATCATTGGCCGTTCTGGTGCAGGTAAATCAGTATTGCTCAAACAGATTATAGGGCTCATTAAACCAACTTCAGGTGAAGTAATCTACAAAGGTGTAGATATCACCAAACTCAATCAAAAACAGCTCAATAAACATTTTGAAAATTTTGGCTACGTGTTTCAATTTGCTGCATTGCTCGATTCATTAAATGTCTTCGAAAACATCGGCATTACGATGCTCGAAAATCGGATATCACGAAAAAAAGTTCTCAAAGTAGTCAAAGAAAAGATGAGCATGGTTTATTTAGAGCATGATGCGCTCTATAAATTCCCCAATGAACTCTCAGGGGGTATGAGAAAACGTGCTGGTTTAGCACGAACACTCGTTACTAACCCTAAAATCATTCTCTATGATGAGCCGACAACTGGTCTTGATCCGATTACTTCGCACGTGATTCATAAATTAATGGCAGACATGCAAAAAAGGCTCAAAATAACCTCAATAATTGTCACCCATGATCTTGAATTGTTTAAGTATGCGGATAATGTTGCATTGCTCTATGATGGCAAAATTCAATATTATGGCCCCGCAAAAACTATTTGGGATTGTGATAATCCTTATGTATACCAGTTTATACGTGGATTAGATAAAGGTCCTATCAAAACTGAAATTGCTCATGAGAAAGAATCACTTTAACTAAATCATAAGATTCTTGCTTTTTATGAGCTTATATTATTATTTTTGTAAAAGTAGTGATTTTATCCCCGTCTAAAAAACGGGGATTATCTTATAAGGAGCAGAATAATGAAAAATTCAAAAAATCTCATTGTTGCATTAATTGTATTAGCTGTTTTAGCAGTATGCGGCTACGTTGCCTACCAAGCACTACAAAAATATGCACAAAAACAAAAAGCTGAATTTGTACGCGATACAGCAACCGGTATGATAGGCGAAATAGCTGGCGCTGTTGGCGGACGTTAATTACAGAAAGTCTTTATACAGCATACTTTGCTGAATGCCCTGGTTATTTTGATATTTGTTTGATACATATTCAGTATGATCGCCTTCGATCGTATGATAAAAAATCTGACAAATCTCTACGCCAGGGTATATTTTTATCGGCTGAACGCAAAACATTTCAAGTGTCCAAAAGCCAGAAAAGCCCACGTCGCCAAATCCAGCAGTTACATGAATGAAAAGTCCAAGTCTTCCAATTGATGAACGCCCTTCAAGCATCGGTACACAGTTTTTTGTTTTGGTATATTCAAGTGTACGCCCTAAATATAATCGGCGTGACTCAAGTACCAGACCTTCTTCTGGAATGATAATCTTACTTACCTTATGTGATTTTTTCATATCCAGAATATCTTCATCATATACAACAAGCTCATTATGTAAGCGAAGATTATAACTGTTTGGATTTAACTGTTTTTCATTAAATGGCTCAATAATCAAATCATTGTTCAACCGAGCATGTATTTCTTTTCCAGATAAAATCATGATATTCCTGCACCTGAAAGTTAACGGTCATTAATTATATCATATATCTGAAAGATCTTTTGAAAACCTTTTACTTTGAGTTGATGTTCCAAATCCGTATTGTTTCATCCCAAGAACCCGTAGCCAATTGTCCTTTTCCCAATTCTACCGCACAGCTGATATCAGCTGTGTGGCCCACAAGCTTTATTACTTCTTTTTTCTTACAATCTTTAATCCAAACATTGTAAGAACCGGTATAGTAATAACCATCATGCACAATACGGCCATCATTTAATTGGATCAAAGCACCTGTAGGATGAATATGGCCTTTATATTTTTTACGTAATTTTCCTGTTTCTATATCCCAAAGTCTTAATGTGTCACATTTAGATTCTGAGATAAGGCCTGAATCTGTTTCTGCCAAATGCCGAATAACACCCATATTTTTTTTGGCGGTAACTGTTTTGAGTAATTTTTCTGTTTCTATATCCCAAATGTGAATTGCTCCATCAAAAGTCCCAGAAGCTATCCTTTCACCTGTTAATTCAACTAAACAACGAACTTGCCCACCATCAAATTGTTTGAGTAGATCGCCTGTTTCTGGATTCAAAATCCGTATCGCTCCGTGCCAATTGCCAGAAGCAATATTTCCATTATTGAGCACTATCAAATCACTAATATTATTCACCGCATAAAAATTTCTACACATGCCAAATTTTCTCAGATGATTTCCTTTTTCTACATCCCAAATATGTATCATCCCATCTTGTGTTCCAGCAGCCAAATGACCATTCTTTAATACTGCCAAACACCGAACTTGAACTTGCTTATAACCCTTAAGAACTTTATCAAGCCGAGTATCTACCTCCATTGCGTCTGCGGTAGAAACAAAAACACTCACAGCAATAACTATGTATTTAATCATCTTCTTATCCTTTTAATCTTCTAATCTTCATTAATAATCACCTTATTTTACCTGTTAATATTTTTTCATACAAAAATTATAAGGTTGAATATCGAGCCATACGTGGTAATATAACCTTCTAGAACCATATGAGGGTTACTATGCAAATACAACAAACAACAAATTCAGCCACTATAGATCACATTAAACAGGCCAGTACGCACTTTGGTGGCCTCAATACCGAAATAAGCAAAGTTATTGTAGGCCACCATGATATTATTCAATCCATTGTGATTGCTATTTTATGCAATGGACATATTTTACTCGAAGGGGTGCCTGGCGTTGCAAAAACTACGATGATCAAAGCGGTTGCGCAAGCACTTGGACTCCAATTTAGTCGTATTCAATTTACGCCAGATTTATTACCAGCCGATTTAATTGGTACGTTAATATACAATCCCAAAACACAAGAATTTGAAACACGCAAGGGTCCAATATTTGCCCATCTTATTCTTGCTGATGAAATAAATCGTTCACCTGCTAAAGTGCAAGCGGCCTTACTTGAATCAATGCAAGAACATCAAGTAACCATTGGCTCAGAAACATTTAAACTTGAAGAACCATTCCTGGTATTTGCAACACAAAATCCTATTGAGCAAGAAGGTACCTACCAACTGCCTGAAGCACAAGTTGATCGGTTTATGTTTAAACTGTTAGTGGATTATCCAACTATTGAACAAGAGCACGAAATATTAAAACGCTCATTAGATACAAATACGCTCCATCAAGTGCTGACCAAAGAAACAATTTTTGAAGCACAAAAACTGGTCAATAAAGTATATATTGATAATCGCGTGGTTGATTATATTGTAAACATCGTATTTGCCACCCGATCTCCTGAACAATTTGGACTCGATCATCTTAAAAAATTAATTCAATATGGCGTTTCACCGCGCGCAACTCTTGCATTACATCATGCATCACGTGCCCATGCGTTCCTTAATCAGCGTCATTTTGTAACACCAGATGATGTAAAAGCAGTTGCAGTGGGCATTTTAAGACATCGTCTATTATTATCATATGAAGCTGAAGCACAAGATATCACCACAGATCAAATTATTTTTAAAATTCTTAATACAATTCCTTCACCATAAGCAGCTAGAGCCGCACTTTACTTGACAAAATTGGGGCACCAACGGTATCGTGTAAAGTATATTTTACCTCAGGAAATAGGGATTGTTGATGAAACATCCGTTGTGGATTGTGAACAGCTCACTCCTCTTTGTATTTATTTTGGTTCTTGGATTTATTTTTTTCTCTCAAGAAGAATTGCCTGAGCGAGAAAGCATCGAACCAAAAGAATACGCAAAGCCTATCGTCGAAGCAATTTCAACGGTAAACATTCAACGTATTTACGAAGATGATCTGTTCGATACATATGTAGGAGAATTTCCGGAGCGGCCAACAGTTGAGCTCACGCCATTGCCACAACCACCTGCACCGCAGCGCGTACGTATTCCTGAAGAACCAAAACCACAATTCCTTGAACCATTAGATATTTCACTTAAAGGGATCATTATTCTAGTTCATAACGATAGTAAAAATCGCGCTATCATAGAAAATAATAAAACAAAAGCAGAATCTATCTATAAAGTTGGTGATATGATTGAGGATGCACAATTAATTCGTATCTTTAGCAATAAAGTGATGTTTGTTCGTTCAAACGGCCAACAGGAAGTGCTATATCTACGTGAAAAAGATGCAAAACTAGATCCCGTATACGCAATGCTTCAAGGATGGGATGATGTGGTACAAAAAGTATCTGAAAACAGTTACTTCATCAATACCGCCGAATTTACTCATCGAATTAAAAATCTTTCTCAGTTTATCGACATGCTTGATCTTACCACGGTATACCAAAAAGGGAAAAGTATTGGGAGCCGTATTGGCCAACTTGATGAAAATTCATTGGGGCTGGCTCTAGGTTTTAGAAGTGGTGATATTATTTTACGAGTTAATGGTATTTCTGCTGCACATACAGCTACCCGCTATGAAATCTATCAAGATATTATTGACATGGAAGAAGATGATGTAATCACGGTTGAATTACAACGAAATGGCCAACAAGCAACAGTATATTACACCTTAAAAGAATTTAAAAAACGGCCAAAAGAAGAACCCAAAAAGATAACACCTAGCGTTACCCAGAAAAAACGTGAAGAAGAAGTTAAAGAGGAACAGCTTCGATTAATGCAACGCAAATATAACGTAGCGCCAACAGTTGATCAAATTAGACAACAAGAACGAAGAAATATGTTACATCGTGGCAATAATAATCGGCGTAGAAAATTTAAACTGACTGAGTGATTCATATGATGCAGATTAATCGTTATGTACTTATAACATTTATTGCCCTATTCAGCTTATCGTGCACCACTGATATGCACGCACGAAAACGACGTCGTACGCGCCGCGCACGCCAAAAAGAATCAGAACAAGCACTTCAATCACAGTATAAGACTCAGGTATCACATCCGCTTTTTACCAATATGGATGTGCCAACTCAACAAGAAATAACGGTGCAATCAGAAAAACCTATTGAGCTTGTTGAAGAGGAAACAATTGAAAAAACGAGTATGCCAAAGCAACAACTGCAACCAGATCCGCAACTCGAAATATTAAAAAAAGCATTTGCTGATCAAACGGTATCAATGGTATCAGAAGAAGAAACAGTAAAACCGCCTGTTAAACTCAAACCAGAGCCAGAATTAATTGAATTTTATTTTGAAAATGCTGATTTAGAACAACTTATTAAACAAGTTGAAGATCTCTTTGATATTACGTTTATCCGTGATGATGCAGTTGAACCTCTTGCACAAGGAAGCAAATCAATCAAGGGAAATAAAATTTCCTTTAAAACACAAAAAACATTAACTAAAAAAATGGCGTGGGATCTCTTTCTCACATTCCTTGATTTAGCCGGCTTTGCTGTTACGCCATATCCAGACAAGAAAATTTATCGCATTACTACCAAAGAAAAAGCCAATAGAGACCCGTTAACAACTTTTATTGGTGTTGAATATACTAAATTACCAGATAATGATGAACGCATCAGATATGTTTATTTCCTTGAAAATAGTACTTCTAGTACGATTAAAAAAGTTCTTGATCCGTTGCGCAGCAGTACGTCACAATTAATCATTCTTGAATCACTCAATGGCTTTATCTTAGTGGAAAAATCATACAACGTACGCAGCTTGATGCAGATTGTTAAAGAGCTGGATAAAGTAAGTTCACCACAAGCTATGTCGGTTTTAAAATTACAGCGAGCTGATGCTAAGCAAGTCGCTGAACTTTATCAAACATTGAATCCAACGCAGCAAAATCAACGTGGTGCCGTTGCACGGCTTATGCCACGCAAGCCATCGCAAGCAAGCTATTTTCCGGAAGGAACAAAAATAATTCCTGAAGTGCGCACCAACTCATTAATCTTACTTGGCCGTGCAAATGCTATTAAAAAAATAGAAGACTTTATTGTTAATTATGTAGACATTGATCTCAAGCAAACCCATTCACCATTATATGTATACCAACTTAAATATGCTGATGCGACTACCATAGCTAAAATTATGACGGAAACTACTCAATTTGGTAAAGGTACGCCGGCAGGAGAAAGCGGTGGCGTTCGTGGTGGCGATAAGTATCTCCGGCCAATGTCATTTACTCCTGAACCTTCAACTAACCGGATTATTATTAAAGGTGATTACGAAGATTATTTAAAATCACGAGACATTATTCGAAAATTAGATGAGGCACAACCTCAAGTTGCTTTTGAGGTATTACTTCTTTCAGTAACACTCAAAGATACAAAAGAAATGGGTGTTCAGTTACGTCAAAAAGAAAGTGATAGCATCACCGGTCTTGTTGGTAATAATATAAAATTCCAAACATCTGGTTTACGTGCTGGCGGAACACCAGCTCCAATACAAACTGATCCAAATGGTTCAGGGGTACAACGGTTACTTGGCGATTTAATTAACGTCGTATCAGGTGGTACTGCTGGTAACACAATTGTAACTCTTGGTCAGGATATGTTTGGCGTATGGGGTGTATTCCAAGTTCTTGAAACAATTAGTAATGCTCAGGTTTTGGGTAATCCATTCTTAGTTGCTACCAATAAAACTGAAGCAACGGTATCACTTGGTGAAATTCGGCGGGTACAAACCGGTACCGTAATTAGTGGTACCACTGAAACGCCAACATTGGGCGACTCTCCTGCAAAACTTACGGTGAAAGTCACTCCTCAAATAAACTCTGATGGTATGATTTTGCTGAATCTAGATATTGATCTTGAAGCATTTATTGGGGTTGCTGATCCACAAAATGTAGCTAAAACACAACGTAAAATTACCACACAAACTACCGTTGCTGATCGTGAAGTTCTTGCACTTGGTGGTTTAATTCAAAATAGAACTGAAGGCGATTTAAGTAAAACGCCAGTATTGGGAGATATACCAATTCTTGGCTGGATATGGAAAAATAAACGTAAAGCGCAAACGAAAGATAATCTTTTAGTGCTTATATCTTCTCGTATTATTAATCCAGGTGATGATATACAAGTTGAAGATTATACGAGAGAACGTATAGATAAATATTACGGTACTATAAATGCTATGAAGGATGTATCTCAAAAACGAGATCCTATTTATCGTACATTCTTTGCTGACCGTGAAAATACCAGCGATACGGCAATTGATGATTTAATCTTCAAGCGAAAAAGCCAAGTTAAACGAAAATCACGTAAAGAACGCCGCGAAGCACGTCTTGCACTAAAAAGACAAAGGAAACAACAAGAACTGCTTGCCCAACAACAGACAACGCCTAATTCTCAGTCTATCTCCGGCACACCGGCAGATAAACCAGTTAAAGAAATGGTTACCACAAAACCGCGGCCTATGCCGACTTTTGTTGCCCAGCGCAAGCGTCCAAAGCGATCGCTCGCTGATTTTGTCTCCTCAGATGAAGGAGATGTTGTATGATAAAAGACATATTCATACCAGAAAAACTTGGTACAAACTATCTATTTCCCAAGCGCATTGTGGGGTTTGATATTGGAACGAGCCATGTAACTGCCACGCAAGTTCATTTACGTGGTACGAAAGTAATTATAGAAAAAACTATCGAAGAACAAATAGAACAAGATAGTAATGCGTCTCTTAATGAACGCATTGGTTCTGCTATTAGTGCTGTTGCTGCTCAACTTGATAAATATGATGAAATACGCTCTGTATTGCCTGCTGCACAAGTGGTATTTAAAAAATTACGATTACCATTTACTGATATCAATAAGCTTAAGATGGTTGTTGGTTTTGAAGTTGAACCATTACTTCCATTTCCTGCGCATCAAGCAATTATTGATTTCATTATTTTAGATCAAGATAAAACAAGCTCAGAATTGCTCGTAGTTGCCGCTCAAGATAAATATATTGCTGAGCATTTAGCATTATTTGAGCAAACAGGGTTAACTCCTGATATCCTTTTAGTTGATGCTTTGAGCTTATATGGTTTATTTCTACAGGTACCTGCATATCATCAGTGGCAAGGATCAGTAGCTCTTATTGATTTGGGATCACATGACACACAAATCATATATATTATAAATCAACAACTTATGTTTGTACGTTCAATACCGCACGGCATCGTATCTGTTGCCAAATCGGTTGCTCAAGAACGCAACATATCGCCCAAACAAGCACTTGAACAACTCATTCGCTTTGGATTACAGCAAAGCCCATCAGAAGAAGATAAACAAGCAGCGGTAAATGCACTCAATAAATTATGGCAAAAAATTAATTTTACCTTGAGTTCATTTAATGCCCAGATGCATATATCAGAAGGGTTAAATCATATCGTGCTATTGGGTGGCGGAGCTCAAATAAAAGGTATTACAGAATTTGTGAGCGAAAAGAGCAATGCCTCATGTGAATTATTCTCACTTAAAAAATTACTCAAAAATCCACATATTTCGTTCAAAAATAAAATTAATACAGTGCACAGCGCAACTATGAGCATTGCCGCAGCACTTCCATCGCCAACAACTGCGCATAACAACCTCAGACAAAAAGAATTTGCCGTAATTAAACGCTCAATACTTACTAAACAACTTATCACGTCAGCGGTGCTTTTTTGCGCTATTATCGGCAGTTTAGTATTTCATAGTTTATGGCAACAACGCAAAATACGTAATGAATTACATGCTTCTCAAGAAGAATTGCTTGAAGAATTGCAGGATCAAATTCCTGGTCTTGAAGATACTGAGGATCTTGAGGATGCACTGAGTGATGCACAACGCATGGTCCAAGAACAAGAAAAACGCTGGTTCGCATTTTCAAGTTCTGCACGCGCTTCATCGCTCAAATATTTACTTGAACTAACCCGTTTACTTGATAAGAAAAATCTCGAACTTAAGGTTGATCAAATTATTATTACTGATAAATCCATGATTTTTAAAGGGAGTGTAAAAGATCACCGTGCGTTGGTACAATTTGAAAACCGACTAAGAGATTCAAATGTATTTGGTGAAATACCTCCTCTGGAAGATCCTTTTGCAATAACCATTGAAATTCCACTTAAAAAAAATACGGGGGCTTAAATGGATTTTATTGAACGAATACAAGACGTTATAGATGCAGTTGATGAAAAAAAATTATATACCTATATTTCCATAGGCATTATTATTTTTGGGCTGCTCATCGGTCTTTTTTTGTTTCAATATTATCGAAGCATTAATACGTTACGAAACTCTATTGAAGAGACCAATGAATTGCGTGAAGATGCTCAATCTATTTTGGGTAAACTTGAACAGGTAAAAAAGCAGCGTGCTGAAGTTGATGCTATGCTACTCAAAGAACCTAATTTTAAAATTGGGGGATATTTTGATGAACTACTCAGACGCATGAATCTCACTAATAAAAAAACAATGGGGACTACTTCCACCGCAGATCTTGATGAAAAATATCGAGAAAGTATCTATACAGTAAAGTTTGCTGGTATGAATATGAGAGAGCTTACACAGTTATTAAATGAAATCGAACAAAAAGAACGCCTGTATACCAAGCGATTAGAAATACAAAAATCAAAAAAGAATCCACAAGCTATCGATGTTGATCTCACTGTTGCTACGCTACAACTGAAAGCAGGAACCGCATCATAATATGGAGTTATTGGGATGATCACGAACAAACATTTTACCACTCATCTATTGATTGCCAGTGTCATACTCCTGTGTGTAGGCGGTATTAGTTATGCACAAAATCAATTAGGAACTAATAATTTATTAGGTAAAAAATTAAATACGAAATCTAAAAATCGATCTCGGCGCCTTAATAGAAAACGAATCATCAGTTTTAAGTATGAAGATGAAGAACTAATTGATATCATCAATGAACTAACTGCCCGCAAAGGTACCAATATCATATTACCCACCGGGCAAAATGCGATTAAAAATAAAGTTACCCTTTTTATCCCCGAAAAACTTACGATAGATGAAGCATGGGAAATTACGCTTACGTTACTTGATCTTGCAGGATATGCATTTGTTGAGCGCGAAGATGCAACCTCAGAGATCGTCAAGCTTGATAAAGAAATAAAGCGTGAACCCTTACCATTATATGTTGGTATGACCCCAGATAAACTTCCTGATATTGATGAACGGATCCGATATCTTACTTATCTTACCAATATTGGGGTAGAAGAAGGGACAATGCTGAAAGTTATTCTAGAAACGTTACTCAGTTCTGATGCATTCTTCCAAACTGATGCAACTACCAACGGTCTTCTTATTGTTGATAAAGCACGCAATATTAAATCGGTTATGGAGATCATAGATCGACTTGATGAAACCACCTTTAAAGAACAAATAGAGATTATTAGATTACGCCATGTGTCTTCTGATTTAGTGGCTGAACTCTTTAACAAACAGATTCTTTCCGGCAAAACCGCTCCTCACCGACGTTTTGGACCTGCTGCACAGAAAAAAGATCTGGGAGCCTATTTCCCTTCAGATGTTAAAATTATCAGTGAGCCACGTAGTAACTCATTGATCGTATTGGGCCAAAAACAAGCCATTGAACGCATTCAATCGTTTATCTTTAAATATATTGATATTGAGTTAGAATCGGGTAAATCAATTTTACACGTATATCATTTACAATATCTTAATGCCAAAACATTTGCACCTGTCTTACAGCAAATTGTTAATTCTGCAAGCGCAACTGGCGGGACTAGCCAATCAACAGCAAAAAAAGCTGAACCTAGTCAGCGATTCTTCGAAGGAGTAATTGTAAAATCTGATTTCCCTGGCGCAGAAAATGCCAACTATTATGGGGGTAATAAACTGGTAATCGCTGCGCGTAATCAAGATTGGAAACGCATTAAAGAATTGATCGAACAACTCGATACGCCACGGCCTCAAGTTATTATCGAGGTATTGATAGCCGATCTTTCCATAGAAGATAATCGACTACTCGGTACGATTATAAGGAATCCAGATGTTCTGCCATTGCATAACGATATCGATTTCCAATCTGCGCAAGCAAGTGCTGTAATTCTTGATAGTAATACTGATCCAACCACTCTCAAATCTGATTTATTACGTGAAGGGGTCACCAGCGATGACCAAAGTATTGCCAGTGCATTCACTGCCGGCTCAACAGTACTTTCATTTAATGATAAAGATGGAAAAACATGGGGTATTGCACAAATTCTCAAATTATTTGGAAGCCGTAAAGTTATTTCAAATCCTCACGTAGTTGCAACTCAAAATGAAAAGGCTGATATTGTAATTTCAGAAAGCCGTCTCGTTGATGATGAAGCAACATCAAGTTCTGGAGGTACTACTACTCGGCGTAAAAAATGGGTAGATGCAAAGCTGAATGTAAGTATTACACCAAAAATAAGTTCTGCTGATCAAGTTAATCTTATTGTTCAAGTTGATATTGATGAATTCTTATCAGCTAGTACATCTAGTGGAGATCGTATTGTACGCCAAGTAATTACCAGTGCAAATGTGCACACTGGATCTATTTTAGCCCTTGGTGGCTTAGCACGTGTTGATACCAATAATGAAGCTGGGGAAACACCAATATTAGGGCAAATTCCGATAATTGGCTGGCTATTTAAAAGGCGTAATCAAACTGTAAATACCAACAATCTCACCGTATTCATTCGCCCAATTATTATTGAACCACGATTACGTGGCGGGGTAAGCAATTATACCAACGATTATATATCACTTGCTAAACAATATTCTACTGAAGGTGAATTATTCGATACGTTACGTGATCCAATTAACCACTGGTTCTTTGATATTGGTAAAGATGAAACTATCCAACAAATCGATGCGTTCACGAGCAAAGATGAATTTAAAGCAAATAATAATATGTATGCACAAAATATGCCTATGTTTAACAAGCCAAAAGAAACTGTTGCCATTAAAGAAGAATATAAACTCGATAAAAAACAACGGGCTCGGCTGAAAAAGTTAGCACGATCAATGGATAATCCATTTAAAGCAACTACTACCTAAATATCGAGTAATGAAAGCATAAGTGAATCTTCAATACGTAACAAGCGATTATATTTAGCTAATCGCTCGCCATGATTTAAGCCACCAGCTTTCACGTAATTAGAACTCACGCCAACTGCAAGATCAACAATGAATGGATCATTGGTTTCCCCCGAGCGGTGTGATACCACAATATCCACTCCATGCTCTTGGCACAGTTTTATTGATTGTAATGCTTCAGTTACGGTACCTATTTGATTTGGTTTAATAACCACTGCATTCGCTGCTTCTCCTTCAATACCTCGCGCAATACGATAGGGATTAGTCGCAAATAAATCATCGCCGACTATTAATACTTTTTCATGCAACTCTTTATACATGCGCTCCCAGCCATCCCAATCATCTTCTGCAAGACCATCTTCTATCGAATAAATAGGATATGTTTCTGTTAATTTTTGATAATGAGCAATCAATTGGTCTGATGATATATCTTGACCATGCCAATAGTATGTCCCCCTCTCTTTATTATAAAATTCAGATGCGGCAACATCTATTCCTAAAACAAATCCCCCACCTAATTGCGCTTCAACCTCTTGTGCTGCTGTTAACAATAAATCAAATGCTTCAGTTTCACTCGAAAATAGCGGAGCATAGCCCCCCTCATAGCCACATAAGGTCCGTTTACCATGTTTATGCAACACTTTACCTAACTTATGAAATACGGTAACCGCCGCTTCTAAACATGAACGATAACTTTCAAAGCCAGTTGGCACTAATAAAATTTCTTGTATAGCTAAATTATTATCAGCATGCACCCCGCCATTGATCATATTAAACATAGGTAGTGGTATGCTGACTGTTTCTAAATCACATAAATAGGCAACTAATTCAAATGGCTCAATACCACTTGCAACTGCATGGGCACGGCATACGGCAATACTTACTGCCAACATGGTATTAGCTCCTAAAGCAGATTTATCTTCAGTGCCATCCATTTCTATTAATTGTAAATCAATAGGCACCACTTCTGGTTCTTTCCCTATCAATGCAGGCCCAATTTGATCTTCAATAAGGGAAACTGCATGAGATACTCCATAGCCAAACAACCGATCATCACCATCACGTAATTCACATGCTTCATGACTGCCACGTGAAGTTCCTGAAGGAACCGAAGCAGCAACATAGGTACCATTATCTAAAACTATTTGGCATTCAACTGTTGGCCATCCGCGCGAATCATAAATTTCGCGGCCAATTACTTGTGCTATTTTCATTGAGCACCTTTATATTTTGCGTCACACAATATTTCGACAGCATCACTCTATCGTAAATTTAAATATATTTACAAGACGCGTATCAAAAAAATAGCAAAGGTGCACAAAAAAATCATTTATTTAATTACTTCTTTTATCTTTTTTAAATCCCAAATGCGAATTGTTTTATCAGCCGATGCCGATACAATATATTTATCTGGAATAACAGCAAGCGACATCACACTTCCTGTATGCCCCTTTAATGTTTTAACATTTTCTGTACTCTTAAGATCCCAGATATGGATCGTTTTATCGGCGCCTCCTGAAGCTATATATCCATCTGAAATTTTGGCCACAGAAAACACAGTACCACTATGTCCATTTAGAACATTTTTACATGTTTTTTCCCTTAGATCCCATACTCTCACTGTTGAGTCATTAGATCCTGAAACAATGTGATTGTCTGAAACAGCCGCAACTGACATCACTGACCCAAGATGACCAGTAAGTTCTACATAGTTAGACAATACTTTGACTAAAATTTTACTATCAATACCGGCTATAATTTTGTTTTCATCTGTACTAATAGAATTTACACATCCCGTTATTGAATAAGCTCCTTCTTTTTCAACGCGAGAATCCCATGTATTTATCAACCATTCTTCCCTTTTATTCTTATAATCCCATTTTCTAATACTGCCATCAGCTGATCCTGATACAATACATGTTGATAGAAGTGCAACTGCTGCTATTGGATGCCCTTTATGTACTTTTATCTTTTCATAACTTCCATTCTCCCATTTTCTAATAATGCCATCAGCTGATCCTGATACAATACATTCAGATGAATCAACATCAACTGAATAGACTTGTTTCATAAACTTATTTTCATTTTCTCCTATAACCTTATGCTCTCCTGTTTCAAGATTCCATTTACGCACTGTTCCATCATATGATCCTGATACAATGTAATTATCTGAAGCAATTTTAACTGAAGTTACTGTACCAATGTGTCCTTCAAGTACTTTGCAAATGTCATCTAAACTTTCGATTTCCATTGTATGCAATGGCATATACAATGCTAATGATAAAATTAGCGCACATGGCTTAAATAGAGTGTTTGGTAATACCATCTCTCTCCCCTTGGTAAATTGGATATTTCTATTTTCCCTATATTCTATACTATTTTATAAAAAAACGTTAAAAAGCAACAATGCTCGTGAATTCACATTTTTCTGCGTAGCTAAGAGCTGTATCTCCAAAATAATCTTTAACAGTAAGATCTGCTTTAGCTTCAAGAAGTAATTGTGTTATTTCTTCATATCCATTCATAACCGCGACAATGAGGTGTTTGTTTAGAACCTGATTTTATACAATTAGGATCAGCGCCCTCTGCTAACAATGATGCAACATTTTTTTTCTCATTATGTGCTACCGCATCTATAAGAGCTTTATTAAGATCTTCTTTTTCCATTGCATGCAATGAAAATAATGTCCCCAATGCCACAAGTATCCCAAGTTGTTTAATAATAAAAACTCTCCTTATAAAAATTATGAGTCAGTTTTCTTTACCCGTAAACCATACTCGCGTAATTGTTCAGGATCAACTTGTGTTGGTGATGCCATCAATGGATCATAGCCACGGGCTGTTTTAGGAAATGCGATAACTTCGCGAATAGAACGTGCATGGCACATCAGCATAATTAAACGATCAATGCCGAGCGCAATACCGCCATGCGGGGGGAATCCAAGTTCTTGCGCATCAAGCAAAAACCCAAATTTATTGCGCGCTTGCTCTTTAGAAAGGCCTAATAAATCAAATACTTTATCTTGCATTGCTGCATCATGAATACGAATTGAGCCACCACCTAATTCGATACCATTAAGCACGATATCATACGCACGTGCTTTTATGTCAGCAACATCAAGCTGTTCCCATCCTTGTTGCGGTGCAGTAAATGGATGATGTACGGCGTTCCAGCGTTTTACTTCTTCATCATATTCAAATAATGGAAAATCAGTGATCCAACAGAAATTAAATTCCCTTTCAGGAATCATTTTCAATTCCTGTGCTATTGCATTGCGCAACCGCCCCAGCAATGTCCAGGTATCTTTGAATTTACCAGCCATTAAAAATAAGGTTGATTGCTCAGTGATGTCGGGAAACACAGTACGTGCTTTTTCAAGAAAATTGTCGGGCAAAAATTTAGCCACTGGTGAATCCGGTTTGCCGTCTTTAAAACGAATCCATAATAATCCTTGGGCGCCAAGTTGCTGTGCCTTACCAACCCAGCCATCAACTTCAGATCGCGTAAACGTATGATCTTTTACGTGCAATGCGCCAATCTTGCCACCCTTATCAAGCACTGAACGCAAGAATTTGAGTTCCGTATCTTTAAATAATGAAGAACAATTAGTAATAGACAATCCATAGCGCAAGTCTGGCTTATCAGATCCGTATAGATTAAATGCTTTTTCATAGGTTAATCGAGCAAACGGCGTTTTAAGATCGACATTAAAGAACTGTTTCCATAATTTTTTGAATAGCCCTTCAATAATATCTTGTATATCTGCTTCATCAACAAAAGACATTTCCATATCAAGCTGGGTAAATTCTGGCTGCCGATCAGCACGCAAATCCTCATCGCGGAAACAACGGGCAATTTGGAAATAACGTTCAATTCCACTTGCCATAAGAAGCTGTTTATATAATTGTGGCGATTGCGGTAGAGCATAGAAAGAACCGGGATTCACTCGAGAAGGCACTAAAAATTCACGGGCCCCTTCAGGCGTATTTTTAGTTAGAATTGGGGTTTCTATTTCATAAAAACCATGTTCATCGAGATAATTTCGCATCGCTATAATTACCTTATGACGCAATGCAAATTTAGCTTGCATGCTTGAGCGCCGCAGGTCAAGATACCGATATTTTAAACGCAATTCTTCATCAACGTTGTCTGCTTCATCAAGTTGAAAGGGTAATCCACTAGCTTTATTTAAAATCTTAAGCTTTTCTACTTGCAACTCAAGGGCACCTGTTGGCATATCTTTATTTACCGTTTCAGATGAACGTTCAACCACTTTTCCTGTTACTGAAATAACATATTCTGAGCGTAACGTATGAGCTAATTCGTGTGCCTGTTTATCAAAATCGGGATTAAACACTATTTGCATGATGCCGCTGCGATCGCGCAAATCAATAAATATTAATCCGCCATGATCCCGCCGGCGCTGTACCCAGCCACATAAAGTAATGATTTTTGCCAATTGATCTTTGGTTACGGCCCCGCATCCACAGGTGCGCTCAAAATGTTGCATGCTTTTTCCTAACCGATTGTAAACTCATATTATTCTTGATTTTAGCACATTTCCCGACTAATGCTAATTGAGTCAACTAATAAAAAACCCCGCTTATGCGGGGCTTATTTTCTGCAAGTAATCAATTAAAACTTATACTCAAGCCCAAGGTTTACCGTAAAGGCAATATCATCACCAACATTTGGAATCTCATCTGCCGTAAACCCGGTTGGATCTAGGCGCTCAAGCGATTTCTTTTGTGCACTGTTGAGTGGCTTACCTTTAATGTCAGCATAATGACTTCCTGGGAAGAAAATTGAAGAAACTGAATACAGTTTCAAACAATCAGTTAAATACACATCGGCAAACAAGTTAATTTCAAGTCCCAAGTAGTTTCGTGCAAACTTAGTGCTATCTTGCATCAATTGAATATCGTATGCCTTAGTTGCATGATTTTGCCAATATGCCAAGATATTCGGATGAATTAAGAATTTACGACTATAGGCAGTTGGTTCCCAACGAACAGATGTCCCAAAGAAATTTAAATTCGTAAATCCAGTTACCAACTGAGAGAAACGAGTTGGCGCTTGATTAGTTACTGGCTCAGAAAGAGGACGCACAATGCGTCCGGCACCACCAAGTACAAAGGCACTGCGTACTCGTTTTGAGTTACCAGAATATATTTCTTGCAAGCCAATAAATCCGGTAAAATCACGATCCATATTATCGCGATTTGGATCTTCATCTCCTGAAGCAGCACCACCCATCACAGAAAATGCTAACTCTTTATTGTAGAAATATACTGATGCATCCGCAATAATCATCCATCCTTTATAGGCATTGCTATATGGATTGCGGAATCGGTTATCAGCATTAATAATATCAACGCCTGCTACTTCACCAATCTGTTTACCATTTTGTGATTCATCTTCATAGGCACGTAAATTGATAATATCAATTACCTCACGACCATCTGTAGTACTCGTATTGTACACAATTTTATCACCATTCTGATCAACTACATGACTATTTACAAACGTAAGCACACCCATACGATTGGCTTGTTCGATAACATTACGATCCCATCCTTTAACGCGCTGCGTACCTACATTAAATGCGGTATCAAAACCGAACCCAAATCGTTCAGTGTCAAATTCACCTGCCATACCAAACGTACCAAGACGGCTACTTGCATCAGCTTTAAATTCAAGTTGTTGCTCTGGTTCATGGTTATACATAAAATATGGTTCTAGATTCAACTCATGACGACCATCATCAATCGCATTCCAGAATAAGCGTCCAGCAAATATATAATTGATTTTACCAAAGCCACGCGCTGGACATTCAAGATGCCCATATTGCTGTGCTAAAACTTGTGCATTAACGGCAGAAAAGGAATCACTTTTATTTTCTAAAATTGCCCCATATAAATCATAATTGAGTGTACATCTCAACGGACCGCCTAATTTCATCCCAAATGCATATTGATCAATTGCTGATTCACTATAAAAACCCAGAAATCCTGGACTTATCGTATATGCATCACCAAGTGCGATACCACGCCCTAATTTAAACGGGAATGCACCAGCCATAAAGGTATGATTCAGAAACGCTGGCTGAGAAAAGATATGTCCAAGATCAAAACGAACCCATCCTTCACGCATCCAAAAAATATGACGAGGAATAGAATGACGATGTGCCGGATCAAAAGCATCGAGTGTTTTCGTTTGCGTATATGAGGTAAATGCAATACTCCCACTGTTTCCCCAAACACTTTTATTTCGGACATCAAACCGACTCTCTACTGCAGGTTTATTGCATATAGTTGTCCCGCATTTAACAGAGAAGCCACCATCAAATACATGACGGAAATAAAATATTTCATCAATATTGCAGTGATTTAAAAGAGTCGTGTTGTCACCATAATAAAGCTCTTCTCTTATTTTTCCCCAATATTTCCAACTAAAATCACCAAATGCTATAGGTGGTGTTACTTTTATTTCTTCAGTTGGGAATTCTGGTTTTGCTAATTTTTTAACAACGGTATTATTATTATTTTTATGTTGTCCTACAGTAGGATATACCCGTTCACGATGCACTGAACCTTTTGGCGTTGGTGTAACTTTTGCATATATGCTACTTCCCATTGCTAACAAGCAAAAACTAAAAATAACACTACTAAAAGAAAGAGCGTGGCGAATAGGTTTCATTCAGACCCTTTACGATGTACCTATTGTGGTTAATACTATGGGTCTTCATCACTTCTACTTTTTTAAAGACTTTTTTCCTTAAAAAGAGTACGTTTTTTTAGTAGTAAGTCAAGAATTAATCGGTCATATCGAGGTTTTTATGACACACAAAAAACATCGTCTTTTGCTTGGTGCACACATCTCTATTGCAGGCGGCCTAGAAAAAGCAATAGAGCGCGGTGAATCTATCGATTGTACTGTTATTCAAATATTTACCAAAAGTAATCGCCAATGGCACGCAAAGCCTATTACACAAGCTCAAGCAGATCTCTTTAAAAAAACATTAAAGGCGTCAAATCTCGAATCGATTACTGCTCACGCAAGTTATTTGATTAACATTGGATCTCCTAAAAAAGATATCGAACAAAAATCAATCAAGGCGCTTGAGCAAGAGCTTCATCGTTGCAATCAACTTGATATTTCCTATTTAGTATTACATCCTGGCTCACATCTTACATCGGGTGAATTATCTTGTCTTGATCGCATTGCTGAAAATATAAATAAAGTTTTTAAGAAAAATACCGGCAAAACCATGCTTCTTCTAGAAACCATGGCAGGACAAGGATCAGCCGTAGGATACTTATTTGAACATATTGCTCATATCCTGCGCAAAGTTAATGATAAAAAAAGAATAGGGGTTTGTTTTGATACGTGTCATGCATTTGCAGCTGGCTATGACATGCGCACTCCTAAAACATATGAAGCACTCTGGCGTGAATTTGGTGCCACTATTGGCCTGAATAAATTAAAAGTTATGCACATTAATGATTCAAAAAGAGATCTTGGTACTCAAGTTGATCGGCATGAGCATATTGGTAAAGGTAAGTTAACTACAGAGGTATTTAGGCTCTTATTTAATGACCCCAAGTTTTTTGATATCCCCAAAATTCTTGAAACACCAAAAGAAAGTCTTAAAGAAGACGCGATGAATATGGGTATAATTCGTGGATTATTGAGCAAAGAAACAAAGAAAAAGCTAGACGTGTCGTAGCCTTGTGCTTAGACGGTTAGGAATAAAAAAGACGAGTGAGTAATAGACTAGAACCCTAAGCGGTGAGCTAAGAAGGAATTGCAGCAATAGCTTACAGCCCTTAGCCTATTACTTTCTCGAAAAGCAGTGCTTCCAACCATACCACCTCTCAATTTTCAAGAAGGAGTATATGTTGCGAGCTCTTGTTTAAGCTCTGAACCTTATTGTGAACTACGCAACAAAAAATACAACATTATTATTTTAGCACAAAATGCAACAACATGAAAAGGTTATTAAAACACCTTTTTTTGTAAAACAGCGTTGCTTTTAATAAAAAGCAACAAAAAAGCAACGCTGTCTATTTTATAAATAATGACTCGATTTGGTCATATAAGGCCAAAAAAGTAGTGAAATCCAGCATAATATGAAAAGCAATCCACCCACTATAAATGATATTAAGCCAACAAAATGTGCAACAAAGAGCACTGTTGCTACAAATTGAAAAGTTGAAAGCAAGCAGATCATGAGCAATACATGGCCTTTAGATAACCCATTGCGCTGCCAATAATGGCTAAAATGATCCGGACTTCCTTTATAAAATGGTATACCCTTATATCTTCTTATTATAATAAGTCCTACACCTTCTAATAAGGGAATTGCTAAAATAACTGTTGGCGCTAAATAGCCATACCAATTATACCGCCCCCAATCAATAAGGAAAGGTATTGTTGCTAAAAAACCGCCAATAAATAAGGAACCGGCATCACCTAAGTATATTGATGCTGGTGGTTTGTTATACCATAAAAATGCTGCGAGTGGTCCTATAAGAGCCGTTAATAAAAGAGCAACCTCATAAGACCCAAACCATAAAGCTATAGCAAAAAAGCTCGTAGCACTCCACAACGCTACCGTTGTCGCCAATCCATCCATTACATCAATTAAATTAAATGCATTGATAACGCTCAGTATCCACAATAAAGAAATAGGAAGATTCCATACATTACTAAAAAACTGCCCCTTTAAATAAAGCCCCGCTTTTAAAAAACAAAGAGCAACAATAAGTTGACCTAAGAATTTAGAACGTGCTCGCAATACTAAAATATCATCAAGCAATCCTAAAAAAAGCAAAAATGTACTTCCTACAAGCAATAAAAAAAATTGGTTTTGAAAAGGGAAAATAAGCGTAAGCGCAAAAATAAATCCAGTATATACTGCAATACCACCTAAATAAGGTATGGATTGTTTTTGTAGTTTTATTTTGCCATCCGGTGCATCAACTAATTGTAATCGCCGAGCCAATGAACAAAAAAGAGGAACCAAATATAACGTAACCAAAAAAGAAACAAGTGTGGAAAAAAAGAGACGAAGGAATACTGCTTGCATTGCTCTCCTCCATGATGAATCTAATAATTGTAGAGATTCGCTTAACTTCCCTCAGGAACGTCTATATAGCATTCTACCCGATCGCCTTCTTGCCAATCGGTGATGTCTTCTGCAATAAATCCACATTCATACCCAGAATGAACTTCTTTGACGGTGCGCTTCTCTCTTTGAAGACTTTTGATTTTGCCTTCACCAATCTTTTCATTGCCACGCCAACCAACAACAATGCCTTCGCGCTTGAATGAACCATCAGTTACATAACAACCGGCAATCACCCCAAGCTTTTTAATATCAAAGACACGACGCACTTCTGCTTCACCAATTTTCTTGCGCACCATAACCACTTCACGTGCGCCAATGGCAAACTCTTCAAGAAATTCTAGTAACTTGTAAATGATATCAAATGAATAAATAGTTACCCCATGTTGATGAGCAAGCACCTGTGCCTTTGGCTCCATCTTTACATGTAATGCAACAATTTTTGAACCGGTGTTATCGGCAAGGATAACATCGCCTTCCGTAATATCACCAATACCCGATTGAATAACGTGAAATTCACGATCAACTTTTTTAGAAAGTCCTTCAATAGATTCAATAAGTGCTTCTTTAGAAGAATTAGAATCGGCTTTTACAATAATATTGATAGCACTTTCTGAAGAAAGACGTTGCTGGGCAGCCATACTTCGGCTCTCAATTTCTGAACGCAATCGTTTGAAATCTTCTTTTGGCACCACTTCAAAATAATCACCAACTTCTGGTAATGCAGAAAAACCAGCAACCTGTACTGGAATTGGCGCCTTTACTTGTTGCACACGTTTACCGCGTGACTCAACTAACGAACTTACTTTCCCATACGTATTGCCTGCAACAAAATAATCACCAACCCTAACACTTCCATGTTGACAAATTAGGGTAGCAACTGGCCCACGGCCTTTTTCTAATTTAGATTCAAGCACATATCCTTTTGCAGAGCTTGCAATATCAGCTTTTAATTCCATGAGCTGTGCTTGTAAAACAACCATTTCTAATAATTCAGTAATACCAATTCCCTTTAAAGCAGAAATTGGTGCGCAAATAGTATCGCCACCCCATTCTTCAGGAAGCAAATCATATTGAGAAAGATCACGCTTTGTTGCTTCAATGCGCATTGGCTCAACTTTATCAACCTTATTAATGGCAACAATTACCGGCACTTTCATCTCTTTAATGCGCTTAATTGCCTCAACTGTTTGTGGCATCACGCCATCATCTGCAGCAACCACTAAAATTGCGATGTCTGCAACCTTCACCCCACGAGAACGTATTTTTGAAAATGCTGCGTGGCCAGGCGTATCGAGAAACACAATATTGCCATGATCGGTTTTTGCTTCATATGCACCAAGATGCTGTGTGATTCCACCCTTTTCTTTTGCCGCAACACGAGTTTTTCGAATGTAATCAAGTAATGTTGTTTTACCATGATCAACATGCCCAAGCACAACTACAACTGGTAAACGCTCTTTTAATTGCGCGCCCTCAGCTGCCTGAATTCGTTTCATATCAGAAGTTACCGCTTCAACTGAAGTAAGTGGTATTTCATAATATTGCGCAAGCTTCTCCACGAGATCTTCGGGAAGCATCATATTTTTATTTGCTAATGTTCCCCATTTGAGCAACGTCAAAATAAGCTCATTAACCGGCTGCCCCATTCCTTCTGCAGCATCGGCAAGCATCATTGCCTCACGAGTCAATAGTTTTTGCTCAGGAACAATTTCTTCAGTTTTGTGCGGCGCTTTTTTCACCGCCTTTTTAATTGGCCCAGCAGTGGCCTTCTCCGGTGATTTAGGCTTTTCTTTTTCAACAGAAACATCTTGAGGCAAAGGAGCTCGTCGAAGACTTTCTACAGATTTATCCACTTTCTTTTCCTGAGCCGGTTTTTTTTGTGAACTTTTAGCGGGCTTTGCAGCGATATCTTTCTCAAGAAATTTAAGCGCCTTATCATCAAGTACCGACATATGACTTGTAACATCAAAACCAGCTTTTTTGAGTGTGGCAACAAGTTCTTTGCTTGCAATTCCACTCTTTTTGGAAAATTCGTAAACTCGCATATCACCTATCTTTTTAGCTTAGTGTTTGATGACTAATGTACCGCCCCGAACCCACAAGAAAAGGGGTTACTCTTCAGCGTTTTCTATAATCTCTTCTTGATCAACTTCGATTACTTCTTCTGGTGAAACTTTTCGACTTTCCATTAAATGGATGTTAACACCGGTTAATTTTGAAGCAAGCGCAATGTTTTGCCCCATTTTACCGATAGCCAATGAGCGTTGATCATCATCCAGCCATACATTTACATTTTGATCATCAGTCTGCTCTACCTTGTTTATCTGTGCTGGCTTGAGCGCACTTTTGACAAGTGCTTCAACATCATTACTCCATGCAATAACATCAATTTTTTCACCAGAGAGTTCTTTTAAAATCGGCTTAATACGAATACCGCCAACACCAACACAGGTACCTACTGGATCAATATTTAGATCGTTAGAGATTACTGCAATTTTTGACTTGTATCCAGGAGTGCGAACAATTGCCTTAATTTCAACAAGCTTTTCAAAAACCTCTGGAATCTCCAATTCAAAAAGGCGCCTTAAAAAGAGCTCTGAAGTGCGATCAAGAATGAGCTGATTGTCATTTCTTGGCTCAGGAAGCACCTCTTTAAGCAATGCACGAATTGGATAACCAACAATACATTTATCAGTTGGTATCGTGAGCGATCTCGGTAAAAATGCTAAATTGTCTTGTACTTTGACAACCACTCCACCACGCTCAGTTTTGTGAATAACGCCCTGAATAATAGAGCCTTCCTTATCTTTAAAGGCGTCGTGTACTGCTGCCGCCTCTATTGCTCGAATGCGGCTTGCAATCACTTGTTTAGCTCGAATAATTTCGATGCGGCCAATTCTTTCTTCAAATGGAAGCCACAGCTTATCGCCAACTTCTGCCTTGGCTTTAACCGAGCGCGCTTTGCGCAAGCTTATTTGGACGTCAGGTTCTTCAACCGTGTTGACGACTTCTTTTTCAATCTCAACATGAGCCTCATCGGCGCTTTCATCATAATCTATGCGAAGTGCAAGGTCGGGAAACTTTTTTTCATAGGCAGCAAGCATGCCTTCGCATACAATCGAGCTGAGCACCTTGCGATCGATACCGCGCTCTTGAACAAGCTCATTGATCACTGCAGAAAGTTTCACGTTTGTTGCCTTACTGTTAAAAAAACTTATTTAAATTTTATTAATTACCACTAAATAGGGAGAAGCCCCTATAGAACTACTTTCCCCAGCTTATTACAAACTCTCTTTTGTCGCAAGCACTTTTTTCGTTTTTGTTGGGAATTTAAAAGTCAGACACCTATTCTTATTAATTCTTAATAACTTATATATATATATAATAATAATAGGTGTGAACAAAAGTGGTTGATAACTCAGCTTAAATTTCTCCAATAAGTTTATCTGGTCGATTTATATGGAAAGGGAGGGGTGGTTGATAACTGGTTGAAAAGTGGTGGAGAAAAAAATTGAAAACTCTGTAAAGTACCTCCTGGAGAAGCTATTCTCTCCACCACCCCTGAATAAGCACTCCAGAGGATACTTTTCGAGAGGTGATGTTGAATTATTCAAAAAGTTTTCAACCACTTTTCAACCACTTTTCAACCAGTTATCAACCAGTTATCAACCACCTAAATAGTAACGAATGCCTTAGATAAGGCTTTTTTAAAAAATATAATTATTTCTAAAAGTAATACCGGTTAAGAACATTTAATATCTGGTTATTTTATTTGATAGATAAGGAAGATAATTTCTGTTTGGTTTTTATTTTTAAAATATTCAAAAAGGCAACACCCCGTGCACAATTAAAAGCAAGTAGAAATAGGTATTTTTAAGAAAATGTGTTGCTTTTTGGTCAAATTGGTCAACCGCGTTGCAATGACAGAGAGAAAAGATTAGTTTGTCGAAAAATGATGATTTCAGAAAAACTTTGGTAAAATTGACAAAAAATTTCAATATAATAATTTTATTGAGAGGCGGGGTAATTTTTCAGGGGGTTACAATAAATCATGAAGAAGATATATCTATTTGCCTATCTAATGGGCTTTTTCACGACTTTTAACCTGTATAGCATGGAGTCCAGTTTCGGGATATCCAAGTTTGATTTTAGTAATAATAATGAAGATAGAGATTTAAGACGCGCGATAAAGTTGTCTCTTGAAGACGAAAGTCGAAGAAGTCTGAGCAGGAGTTATTCAACGATTTTTGATAACCCTACGGCATTGAGCGATGATACGTTGCGAGTATTTACGAGGTCGGCAGGTTCATTGGGTTCTGAGTGTGGCCATATGGTTCATGCCGGTGTGTTGGAGGTAAAGTCTCGTATGCCTGTTTCATTAATTAGTGAAGTTCCTGTATTGTATCCGCGTGTTCGTAAACAGATTGTTGATGGGTGCACCTATTCTTTTGATATTACCCCTATTTATCATAATCCTATTACTCATAAAGCAATAACAGATTTTTTTTATGCTGATGCGTCTGCTTCAACTGATATAGAAATTTTTCATAATGATTCAACACTGCCAGTTTCAATTAAACAAATACGCACCGTGGATCAATTTAAAGGTGATAGTGATGTTGGAGCGCCGGTAGCACGATGTGCGGCCCTTGCTTTGCGTAATGTATTGCTTGAATTAAAGCTCGCTCAAGAAGAGGATAAAGGTGCGGTCATTGCTGAATTTGCTAATGAGGATAAAGCGGCTGATTTTATTAATCATAATGCAGCAAAAATAGAAGAATGGACCGATACAAAATCAATTGCAGAAACCGTAGAAAATATTGTGGTTGAATATGGGCAAAACCCAAAAGACATTTTATTACTTGATGGGGTACTACAACTTGATAATCGAGTAAACTTTATATATGCAGATGATGGTCAATTAAGTGCCATTAATAATAGATTAGATCACTTTAAGAATCGTTTAAAACAAAAAAACTACTGTTTAGGCATTGTATTTGGTGATAATGAACGGCAAGAAAGTGGAGGACACTTTGCAGCGGCTTCTCTTATTAAAAAAGATGATACTGTTCAACTGCTCGTTGCTGATACTGAGCCAGAAAATTATCATTTAGCACCTGGTTCATTAGAGATGCTTCGCTTGCAGCATATGCTTGAATGTATTTATAACGACACATCTGAATGTTTATCTCTTCCTACTGAAGTAGTTGGGTTGATAAGTTAATCTTTATATGCCAACTCAAATGCTTTAGCCAGATCATTATATAATACTTCGAGTTTTGTTTGATTGCGTAAAATATATGCAGGATGGAATGCGGGAAGAAGAGTGATACTATGCCATTGCAATGGAATGCCGCGCATTTTAGTGATTTTAACCGGATGATCGAGTAATCCTTCAAGAGGTGCAGCGCCAAGAGTGCAAATTACCCGTGGTTGAATAATATCTATCTGTTTAAAAAGTAAAATTGTTTTACACGTATTAGTTTCTTGAACGGTTGGCTTTCTATTTCCAGGAGGACGGCATTTAACTACGTTGGTAATATATACGTCTTCTCGTTTATAGCCAATTGATTCAATAAGGCGAGTGAGTAGTTGTCCAGATCTACCAACAAATGGCCTGCCAAGTTTATCTTCTTGTTGGCCGGGCGCTTCGCCAATAAGTAATAATTTAGTATCGGGATTACCTTCACCAAATACGACTTGCGTACGTACAAGCGAACCAAGCGGACATTGCATACAATTTTTATAGGGTGCATACAATGCATTAAGTTTTTCTTGTTTAATATGGCGGACATTTTTCATGTCCGCCAGTATATCATGATATAATTAGGATACCAAATAAAGACCAAGGAATGAGGCCCATCTATTTGAATTAGCAAATGTCGTTTTATGATATGAAGGATGAATAGAGCGCGTTGGGAAATAAATAGATAAACCGCGTGCACGTGCAAGGCTTTTGCCGGTTACATTTGCAAATACAATCTCTTCTATGAGTTTTTTACCCTCTCTGAGTTCTTTTTCAAGATGATTTTTTAATGCATGGCCACGCTTTGCATCTTTAAAATCAAAATATTTGATATTTTTAAGGAGACTTGTATAAAAATCATACAGATCAATATAACTTGGTTCACTAAAATGAGTGCATGAAGATTTGCTACGGCTTGCGCGAATTGCATGAGTTACACGCCTATTTTTTTGAATGCTGATACATTCAATGAGCGTATTACCGATAGAATCAATATTTACTTCCAATAGATCGAGTGCATTTAAATCAAGTGCTGATTGCGTGTAATCATTTGTGAGTTTATGATAGCTCATTTTGTACATATTCACAATATGATCTGCTAATTCTGTTGGGGCTAAATGAGTATGATTAAATGGTGTGAGTATCTTTTTGTAATCCCAGCCAGTACCGAGTTCAACTTCTTGTGAACCAACCATTATGTCAGCATATTTTTTAACAATTTCAGCAACTTCGAGCATCGCCATAAAACAGGCATCAAATCCAATAAGTGAAAACTTGCCGCCATTTAAGTGATGTGTACATACATATTCAAGGGCTTTATCAAGTTTTTGGTTAGTGAGATAATTTCCTGACGTATCATCCCAACATACGCCGCGATGGCATTTAAAGCGTTCGCGCGTGGTTGCATCATTATTTTCAAAGAAATCTATTGAGCGATCAAGTTCTAGTTTGTTGGTGCGTGGATTAAAAGTAAACATTTCTGCAGTATTGAGGATGCGGCCATTGGTAAAATCAATAGTACCTGAACCATGATTCCAGAAGATAACTCCATAATGTTCAGCAGGATAGCTATTAATGCCCCATGCGCAGCATGAGATAAGTGTGTTGGGATTACCACTATCCATGCTTTGAGAATGAGGGTCATCAGCATTTACATGTACAATGGCATCTTTTTCAACATAATAGCGCCGGGTAACTTTTTTATTACCAGAAATTCTAATATCAAGATGTATAATAATATTTATATGTTCATTTGAACCTATTTGTGCCATTTGCTTAATGTTGCGTGCTGCAAATCCACGTAGATCATTATCTGCTGCCATATAAATAATAAGAGTCCATTTTTTCTTATCAACATGGGTAATCTGTTTGGTAATGCTTATAGAGTCTAATTCAGGAAAAATAAATTGGTCGAACGTATGTATGGGAATACTGATACAAATGAGTGCAATAAAGAAATATATGCGCTTGAATGATGAGAACATCTTCATGTAACACTCCTTAAGAAAAGGTTTTCTCCATTTTTTATATATGAAAAAGAGTAATAAAAAAACTCGTTAATAATCAACACTTTTGAACGCGTATCAAATTGAGCCAGCCAAGTGCTGCAGTGAGCGCAAAGGTCAATTGAAAGTCAAGAAAGAATAAATGAATAGGATTTTGTAGCAACGTAATTAAACACACCATAATAAGCAGATGTAGAAAATTGCTTGGTAGGCGCAAAATCATACATAGTTTATGAAATAAAAAACAGAAAAATGCGCGGCTAAATGCAATGCTTGGCCAACTCAATAAACCATAACTTATGCATAGTATAAGTAATAATAGTTGTTTGATAGTAAATGGGAGAGGCAATAGATTAAGCAGGAAATACCAAATCAATGCAACGAGCGCAACATGCAAACCAGAGCGAGCCAAATAATGGCTAATGCCCCAACTTCTGAATTGTTCCTTAAATTGTTGTTGTAATTGTTTATTTGTTTTATTGCCTAAAAATATGCCAGAAAATAAAGCAAATAAAGAGGGTGACATATGTTGTTTAAAGTGTCTCCAAAGATTAGTTTTGAACTGCCAGATTCCTCGTTGCCAACTAATTGAAGGGCGATGGATACCCGTATAATTGAGCTTGGTTAAAAATAATGTTGCCGCAATATTATTTTTGAGTTGATATAAACGAAATGATTCTGAAGTTGGCTGTTTATAGATAATATTATGTGCTTTTATTTCATCGCCAACATGCAACCCCTGTGTATTGTGTAGATAAAGCCATAGTTTATGCGTAATGGGATGTGATACTGACACAGTAATCTTTTGTTTAAAATAGCGATGTTCGTTTGGTTCAATATCAACAATTGTAACCTGAATAGTATGTGCACTATTACCTAATTGATGATGTAATGCATGATAGTGATCTATACAGCGATAATGTAAATAAGCGCCTAACAGTGCTGAACTATAAAGCATGAAAGCAAGGTGATATGGCTTATTGCAATATACAAGAAATATGCTGGTAATTGATCCACACACCAAGATAATAAGAGCAAATTGCCACAAGAAAAAGAATTTCAAAAGGGCGATGCCACACATGAATGAGGCAGTGATATACCAAAGGGGATGAATAGGAAAAGGAACAAATAGTTTTCTTATTGTATGAAAAAGTTTGTGCATAATTTTTTATTGTATCATTTTGAGCGGGTAATAAAAGTCTCTAGAGGTGAATGTCAGCAAAATACTAATTGTGCTTTGGGTCCTTTTTTATTACCATTAAAATAAGGATATAATCAAAAAAGAGAGAGTTATGTATATAAAGAAAGTCGCGCTAGGGGTATTGGGGCTCTTTTCTCTTACAGCTTTAGGAGCAGTTAATCAGATGGCACATGAAATTAAAATCGCGAAAAAACAGCTTTCCAATGGGATGACAGTGCTGGTACGTCCAGTTCATACTATTCCCAAAGTATCGATTCAGTTATGGTATCAGGTTGGATCTAAGGATGAAAAAACCGGAGAAAAGGGCATTGCTCACTTGATTGAGCATATGATCTTTAAGGGGACTACCACGATGCTCTCTGAATCAGATATTAATGTGCTGGTTCATAAGCTTTCTGGGAGCTGTAATGCCTTTACCTCCTATGATTACACCGGCTATCTCTTTAATTTACCGGCGCACAATTGGAAGCAGGTATTTCCTGTTATGGCCGATTGTATGCGCAACTGTGCCTTTAAAGAAGATCATTTGAGTTCAGAGATGAAGGCAGTTATCCAAGAGCTTAAAATGGGCCGTGATAATTATATGCTCACGGCGATTGAAGAGCTGATTTCTGCTATGTTTCCTGATCATCCATACCATTATCCAATTATTGGCTTTAAACAAGATTTATGGACCGTATCAGCAGTGCAATTACGTTCATTTTATGAAAAGCATTATGTGCCGAATAACGCAACGTTGGTGGTGGTTGGTGATGTAGACCCTGAGGAAGTATTTAAGTTAGCTGAAGAAAATTTTGCGTCTATCCCGACCGATAAAGATTATATAAAAGAGCAATTTTATCATAATAAAGATATTAGTTCGAAAGCGGTAACGATTTATCGTAACGTACAGCAACCACAAGTGTTAGTTTGCTTTGTTGGCCCCGGATCGCGTGAAAAGAAAGATCATTTAATTGATTTAGCAACCCTAATTTTGGGCGAAGGAAAAGCTTCGCGATTACATCGCACCTTAGTTGATGAGTTGCATATAGCAACATCTATCAGTGCATTCTCTTGGGACCTTTTTGATTATAGCTTAATTTGTTTGGCATTTGAGCCAACTGATATGGATAAAGTTGATCAAATTATCGGTATTATTAATGCTGAAATAGCTTCAATTGTGAATGATGGCATCAAATCAGAAGAAATGACGCGTGCGATTAAAAATGCGCAAATGCATTATTACAAGATGATGGAAAACACTGAGAAACAAGCATATCGCTTGGGTGAAGCATATTTAGCAACCGGCGATGAAAATTATGCCTTTAATTATCTTGAAAGCAAACCAGAAAAACTTGAACAAGAAATTAAAGAGTTGCTTGCAAAATATGCACGACCATCAGTTATGAATCAAGCCACTGTATTGCCATTGCCTGAAACAGAAAAAGAAAATTGGGCCGCGTTACAAGTTGCATCTGATCAAGAAGATGAACGCATTTTATCAGCTCGTATTCGTACAGCGCCGATTGAACCGCCAAGTTATGCATTAACGATTGAACCCGAATTGCCGAAAAAGTTTACGTTCCCGCAAGCAACTCACGCGCAATTGAGAAACGGTATGAAGGTATTGTATTACAATAATCCTGATGTTCCTAAAATTACGCTTATGATTAAATTAAAAGCGCAAGCTTATTATGAGCCGGCAGACAAACCAGGCGTGTATGGCTTTATGTGCCGCATGATGACGGAAGGAACAAAAAAGTATTCAGCAACACAATTAGCGCAGCAATTTGAAGAACGCGGAATGTCGCTCAGTATATATCCTGGTTCAATTAGTATGAGTTTATTAACCGAGGATCTTGAAAAAGGTCTTGAGCTGTTAAAAGAGGTGATTAAACATCCGATTTTTGATGAAAAAGAATTAGAAAAAGTGCGCGTACAACGTATCACTGAAATCAAAAACTTCTGGGATGAGCCTTCATCTTTTGCCAATACGTTGCTTAAAGAACGCTTGTATCCAGATCATCCATTTAGTAAATATACCATGGGTACGATTGAATCTACCAAAGCAATTATGCGTGATGATCTTATTGATTGTTATGAACAATTTATTTCATCTGATGGAGCATCAATTGCGATTGCAGGCGATTTAAATCAGTATGATATTCCAAAGGTACTTGAAAAATGGCTTGGTGATTGGCAGGGCAATAAGATCTCTGATATTAAGTTCCCAGAAGTTAAACCACTACAAGAGAGCGAATACAATTATCCAATTGATCGTGATCAAGTATTGCTGTGCTTAGCTAACCTATCAATTGATCGTACTAATCCTGATTATGATAAATTATGGATTTTTGATCAGATTTTGGGCGGTGGGATGCTTGGTTCGATGAATTCTCGCTTATTCCAATTGCGTGAACAGTCAGGATTATTCTATAGCGTTAATGGCTCATTAATTGCTGGCGCAAGCGAACAACCGGGTATGGTTTTGATTAAAACAAAAGTTTCACTCGATCGATTAGCTGAAGCAGAAAAGATAATTAAACAGACGCTTAAAGAGATGGCCGATTCAATTACTGAACAAGAATTTGCTGAAGCGAAACGAGCAATTATCAATGGCCTGGTGAACTATTTTGAATCAAATGCCAATATTGATCAGGCAATGCTCTTTATACAAAAATACGGCTTTAAGACTGATTATTTTGATACCAAAGCGCTCGATCTTGAAAAGATTACGTTATCGCAAGTGAAAGAAGCAGTGCACAAAGTATTGAATGCCGATCAATTACTTACCTTACGCATTGGACGAGTTTAATAGGATAGGAGTAATAATCTACTCCTATATATCCTCCTGCATAAACAGTAATTGATAATGTGGTGGTTAGAAATTTTCTTCTGAGAGTCTAGATTTCATACAAGAGTGTATCTGTTAAATAAGAAGATGCAATGCAATAAATACTCTCTATCACGTTGCATCTCTATAATTAGCTTCCTTCAATACCGAATACTTCTATTTCAATTTCATGCGTATTTTTTTTGATAGAATCAGGTATTTTTAGATTCTTAAGATACGCATTTTTAATATATTTGTTGCTCGGTGATTTTTTGATGGTGAGAGGACCGGTAATGTTTTTGTAGATTCGTTTGTCTTTAACGAGTGCACCGCCATATTTGTATTCATACATATCAAATATTATTTGATCAGCTTGTGGATGGTCTATCACAAATTCAAGATTCTTAAAACGAGCTGGTATTTCTAGATTAAAGTAATCGCTATTACGGTCCTTTTTAGACTTTGTTTTGAGCATTATTTTCTTTATAGATCTTTTTGGTATTTCAGCTGTTCCATACCATCCGGAAGCACTTGGGGTTGTAGGAGAGTTACCGTGATATTCTATTTTTTTACCCAAAATAGGTATGTATTTTGAAGCCGCTTGTGTTGAACCCCAGCGCAACTTAGCTGCTTTGATCCATTCCATGCCAGGATTTGGATTATCTAATGGTCCTATAATTTTTACATTACGCCAGGTTGGCCATTCAACACCACCTAAACTGGTTATATCAACATCAGTTGAAAGGCTCACTTGTTTTGGATAACCAGCATGACTATTTTTACCAACCCATACAACTGGATGTGTTCCCTGCTTACTCTGTTTCATATTGTTATCAACAAATTCAACCTGATCGGGTGTGCGTAAATCGCCTCGTTTTTGCTGATGACGGGCATAAAAGATTTGATAGGGTTTATAATCTCTATCAGGATTTCCGCTATTACCAATTTTATTAAGATATACGATAGTACTTTCCCAATCAGCTTCATGAATACCAATTTTGTCTGTTGGTACCAGTTTTTTCAATAATGCAAAAACCTTTTTATTCAGGCCAGGTAATATTGGTAGCTGTGCTTGGTAGGGATAAAAAAACATATATTGCAATTCTACTGTGTTTCCATTATCTCGTTCAATAATGTTTACATATGTTGGGGCATTAGAAATACCATTTTTAGGCGATATACCTTTAAATGTTTGTTTTTTATCGCGTGCTTCCAAAAAATAATTGCGTGCAATATCAGGAAGATTTCCAAGCATTCTAGAAGTTGGCTTATTAGAAATCATTTGTGTTTGATTGCCATCACGTTTTTTGAGATTAACTCGCGCAAGATACCAGGGAACTGAAGCAGGATAAGAAGGTTCTTTTTTATGAAGCCGTAAAAGTGGAGCATATTTTTCAGCAAGTGCTTGTTCCATGTTGGGCGTTAATTGTGCCCATATATTACCAGAAATAAGTAATAAACCGATGATGTATTTTTTCATAGAAATTCCTTTTTAGCATCCAAGTTTTTTTAATTTTTCAACTGATTTTCTAAGTTCCTCTTCTTCTTCATGATCAAGTGGTGGCATAATAATTTCTTTAATACCTTTCTCGCCAATAATAGCAGGCATACTTAGGCAGATGCTATATTTCTCAATAAAGCATGATACGGGAATTGCGCGTTTTTGATTAAATAAAATAGCAGCACAGACATCGGCAACACAGGTAGCAACACCAAAAAAAGTTGCTCCCTTACATTTTATAATTTCATACGCACGTTCACGTGTTTCTTGGGCAATTTTTTTACGTATCTCTGGGGTAAGTTCTTTATATTCGCTCAGCGGTTTACCGCTTATATCAGCAGTTGACCAAGCAACAACTTGTGAATCGCCATGTTCTCCCAACACGTATGCATCAATTGATTCTTCAGACACATTCAATTTTTTTGCGAGTAATCCTCGTAAACGCTGTGAATCGAGGTAAGTGCCTGAACCAAATACTTGTGTGCGTGGTAATTGAGCAACTTTTTGTGCGCAACAGGTTAATATATCAACTGGATTGGTAACCATAATAATGATGGCGTTAGAATTGATTGGTTGCATAGCCGTGATAATATCGATGATAATTTTTTTATTGGTTTGTATAAGCTCTTCGCGTTTTTGGCCCGGTTCTTGCCGTTTGCCGGCTGCAATAATAATAATATCTGCTTGTGCAGCATCTGTGAGTGAACCACCTCTTACTGCTGAGGTATCGCAAAAAGGAAGTGCGTCAGCTAAATCCAAAATTTCGCCATAACAGCGTGTTTCATTAATATCAATAAGCAGAAGTTTTGCGGCAATATTTTGTAGTAATAAGGCATAGGCGGTAGTGGTCCCTACCGATCCGGCTCCAATGACGGCAATTGTTGATTGCTTCATGACCAATGCTCCAAGTTATTCTTTTTTGTTCTCCTGTTTTTATCAAATATGATATTTTAGTATATTGAGGAGTTATTTCTTTAGTATATTATTTTTATTCAGGAGGGTGCAATGAATACGTTAATGATGTTTTATGTTCCATGTGATACGAATATTGAAGCCTGTAGGTTGGCTTCACATTTGATTGATCAACGCTTAGTTGCGTGTGCCAATGTTATTCCTGGTTCAAGTTTATATTGGTGGGAATATCGTGTACAAGATGAACCTGAATTTGTGGTAGTCGCAAAAACAACAAAACAGTTGGCACCAGGCGTAGAAAAAGAGATACTAACGGTTCATAAATACGATGTGCCCTGTATTGCACGCATACCTATAGAAGTTAATAAATCATATTATGAATACGTGTGTGAAAATGTTGGATCAACAGATTAATCAATTTCGTGAACTTATATGGAACTACTATGCAACCTGTGGCCGCTCATTCGATTGGCGTAATGTTGAAGACCCCTACAAGATTGTGGTGTCAGAAATTATGCTCCAGCAAACACAAACACATCGGGTGGCCACAAAATATCTTGAATTTATTGATAAATTCCCTACCTTTGTTGATCTAGCAGAGGCACGATTACACGAGGTTTTAAGCGCATGGCAAGGTCTTGGCTATAATCGCCGCGGTAAATATCTTCATCAGATAGCACACAAAGTTATGAGCGAATATAATGGTATCCTGCCAGATGATCCTGAGGTCTTACAAATCTTTCCAGGAATTGGCCCTAATACGGCCGGCTCAATTTGTGCATTTGCATTCAATAAACCAATTGTGTTTATCGAAACCAATATTCGTGCTGTATTTTTGCATACATTTTTCCCTGATCAGAAGCAGGTCCATGATAAAGAGCTTATGCCGCTTATTCAACAAACAGTTGATCATGATAATCCCCGTGAATGGTATTATGCTTTAATGGATTATGGCGTCATGCTTAAAAAAGCAATGCCCAATCCCAGCCGCAAAAGTAAACATCATATGCAGCAATCAAAGTTTGAAGGATCACACCGGCAAATTCGCGGTATGATCTTAAAATTGTTGACAACTCATGGGTGTCTTGATCGTGCTACCTTATTGCAGTCCATTGATCGTAATGCACATAATATAGAAAAAGCAATCGAAGAATTATGCACCGAAGGCATGATATGCGTGCGAGATAGCCAGATACTGATTGATTAACTCATTTATATTCTATCAGTTGTATCTTATTCATGAGCTTCGTTATTCTGGTAAATGGTAATACTAAGTTAGGAAAGTTACTTGGGGGAAGTATGATATGGCTATCTATATTATTTTACTGCTTATCGCATGTGTAATTATTTATTTTATGTTCATGATTAAGGGATCTGAAGAAAAACCTTCGCAACCAAAGCCGCGCATTGCTGAGGAAGTGAAGGTTGAGCATAGAGTTGCCAAGAAGAAAAAAGCAGAACCGAAACCAAAAGTAAAACAGCAAAAAGAAAAAAAAGAACCTATTATTCAAGCAAAAAAAGCTAAAAAAATTAAACAAACTGATCAAGAAAATACAGCTAAACTATTTTTTAAAGTTGCTGAACGGGGTTTTGCTGATGAGCAAGAAAAAGCGCGCGTACGTGATCTGATCAAAGAAGGTGTTGATCGTAATATACTCAATGAGCAGGATGTTACCCCGCTGCATATGGCAGTGATACATGATCAGCCAGAAGTGGTTGAATTCTTTTTAGAACAAAAAGCTAATCCCAATACCAGAGATATTCGTGGTTATACACCACTCGATTCAGCAGTTGAGCTTGATCATATAGCTATTCTTCAGATGCTCCTTGATGTCGGCGCGCGCCCCAATATGGGTATGGGCATGACGACTCCCTTGCATCGAGCAGCCGCTCGGGGATATGAAGACGCCGTATTAATGCTTATGGAAGCAGGAGCTGATCCTGATGTACGCGATGAAAAGGGCCAAACCCCGCGCGATAGGGCCCGCAGAAATGGTCATCAATACATAATCGATCTGTTTGTAGAGTGAGTCATATCGATTTTTATCCTATTCTATTGCACTTTCATATAAATATTTACTAATATAAAATTAAAAATAGTATAAATAATTAAAGATTAGAGTGTAAAAATGAAGAATCAGGTTAAATTATTACTCGGCTTTGGGTTATTGATCACCGGGTTCTGGCTGATTGCGATGGAGAAGGAACCAGTAAAACTAAAAGAGAAGAAATTTAAATATCTTTTACTTCTATCTCCAGAGGTGCGATTTCAAATCTATGATCAGATGGTTGCTGATGCACCAGAAAATGAAAAAT
>Ga0055448_10000012_pt1 | contig 37440 bp, 40 predicted proteins | sample China_Galinas_PW_4_FD_57744 | JGI IMG/M metagenome (GOLD analysis project Ga0055448, IMG submission 57744) | Wetland microbial communities from San Francisco Bay, California, USA, that impact long-term carbon sequestration - China_Galinas_PWA_D2 | ecosystem: Environmental > Aquatic > Marine >... | reverse complement strand
ATTCTTTTACGAGGTCGATTGCAACACCTCGAACATCTAGTCCATACCCTCCTTTTCGTAAATTGGCAGACCTTTCAATGAGGACAGGAGAAAAGCCAAATCTTTTCAACCAATAACAAACCGCTGGTCCGGCAATACCAGCTCCTACAACGAGAATTTTATTAATAGTAGACATTAGTAAGTCCTAAATTTTGTTTTGAATGTTAGAAATCCGTTCGCCCTGAGCTTGTCGAAGGATGCGAACGTTCGTATCCTTCGACAAGCTTAGGACGAACGGGGTAGTTAATTTTTGAAACAAGTTGTGCCAGAAATTAAATCAATTGACAACATTCTTCTTATTTGGATTCCATCGTTTTAATAATTCTTCAAATAATAGTTGTTGTGCTTGTTGCTGATTATTAGCATCACTTTCTTGAGCTGCTTTTTCCATACTAAAACGTACAATGGTATCATCACATACGCTGTTATCAATACGATCAATGGCTGGCATAAGTTTTTTCTCAACTGCCTGTTTTACCATTTCTTCGGTAACTGTTTCGGTAAGAATTGTTTCCAGCATACCAAAAAATTCAACCATAATATGCTGCATCTCTTCCATTGAAGGAGTCTCATTATAATGTTGCAATTTATATAAACGATCTTTAAGGCCATTACGCAATGCAGTGGTAATAATACTTTTAAAGAGATCGCCATTGTTTTCGGTGAGCCATTTTAATAAACATAAAAGCTCATATGAAACCATGAATTGCTCATCGTGCTCATGCGTGGTGAGAGAATCGTTTTGGTGTGTCATAGCTGAACCTTTCTGTAAGACCGGTTAACAATGAGCTGCATACGATCTTGTAGTACGTCCCTTAATTCCAGCCTTACTTTTTTAGTATCCAAATTAAAACATTTTTTTATATAATTGTTGAAGACGTGCGATTCTTAGGTGCATTGGTGGATGGGTTGAAAATAATGAAAGCCATCCGTTGCCCCAAAATGGATATACAATAAACAATGCAGCAGTTGGTGCTTGTTGGGTATTACGTTTATCCAGGTGGGCATGTCTTATATTTAACTGTAATTTTTCAAGTGCACTAGCTAATGCTAATGGATCTCTGCCATATTCTGCGCCTGTTTCATCAGCAAGATATTCTCGTGAGCGAGAAATCGCTAACTGAATGAGTGCAGCTGCGATCGGCATGAGCAGAGCCATGAGTATTAAAAATAATGGATTGCCACGATTGCGATCACGACTATTCATACTGCCCCAAAATGCAGCATAGCGCATCATATATGCTAAATATCCAATAGCAGCAGCAAGCGTAGCAGCTATAGTTGCCACTAAAATATCACGGTTCTTTATATGCGAAAGTTCATGAGCGAGTACGCCGCGTAATTCTTCACGATCAAGCAAATCTATGATACCGCTCGTCAGCGCGATAGAAGCATGCGATGGATTTCTTCCGGTAGCAAATGCATTAGCCATTGGCGTATTGATGAGCCATAATTTTGGCATTGGAAGATTCATGCGATGGGCAAGTTCATGAACTGTTTCATATAGCCAATCATACTGCTCTTTTGGTAATGGATGAGCACGATACATACTCAATACAATTTTTTCTGAAAAATAATAGGTTATAACATTTGTTATAACTGCAATAACGAATGCGATTTGTATGCCATGCATGCCACCAAAGAAATAGCCAATAAGGAGAAAGAGGCTACTCAAGGCGCTGAGCAATACTGCTGTTTTAAGTTGATTGAGCCACATATTGGTAACTCCTTGTATTATGAATCAGTATCGTATTCTAAATCCCATCCATCCGACTCATCACTCTGATCTGGTTTTTCAACCTCTGATTCGGCAGTTATCTTTTTGAGCTGTACTAAGCGTTGAGCGCTCGTTCTAACCATGTCTTTAGTATGTTCAGCTTGATTTTGCAGTTCTTGTTGAGTGTTTTCAAACATTTTATTCATTTCTTTCTGCATTTTATCAATCTGCTTTTTAAGTTTTAATACCATTTCAACACCCGCTAGATTGATACCCATCTGATGTGTGAGATAAATGATTTCTTCAAGACGATCAATGTCATCTTCAGAAAAAAGACGGGTATTTCCTGCCGAACGCTGCGGAGAAATTAATCCTTCTTTTTCATATAGTCGAATGGTTTGTTGATGAACTTCAAACATCTTAGCCACCGCAGAGATAGAAAAATAGCCTTTTTTACGTTTCATAGCTCTTTTTGGATAGGTATAGAATACCTGCTTTTTATCATACATTATTTACATTAACCTATTTCTTATACTATCATAGATCTTTGACAAAGTATTCCCTTTTCGTCAAAACTAATATTCTTTGGTATGAAAATAAAGAGGTAATGTGAGGTTAATTGTGATTTCTATCTGAAATAAAGGGTGTGAGTATGAAGAGGTATTGGCCAATCTTTGGGGGTATGTTGATTATCAGTACCTGTCAGGCAGGAAAATTAGATTATTCGGTCGAAACGGTCCAGGTTTTTTATCGAAAAGAGCAGATCGGTGATCTCGTATTTGAATTGCGGGAAGATCGAATAAATAATGGATCCGCAAAAAAAACTTATCTTATCGAGAGTAAATCGGTTTCTGGCGAGAAATTTGCTCAACGGCGTGCGCAGGCAAAAGTTCAACGTGAACAAGTGATGGATAGTGTTGCGCAAGAAAATCGATTAGCAGAGCAAAATAATCGTTATGCATGTTTAGTTCAAGGCACTAAAAAATTGATTTCATTACATTTGAATGATATTGAACATAAGCTCAAGCGATTATCAGATTTTAATGAATGCTTAGAACCTTTTTTAGCATTTGATCAATGTACATTTACCGATGAACATGAGTTACGTAATGTGCAGGCACAGCTTATTCCTCAAGCACGCGGTCTGCTTAAAAAAGCAGACGATGAAATTGATTTGGCTCAACTTAAAAAGATGGCAACCAGCCTAGAGAAAATTCCTGAAAAACTTGAAAACTTTTTTCTGGCATCATCAGATCGGGCTATAAAACTTTCGAATGATACCCGTTTATTAAAAGATCTATTAGAAGTGATGTCCTGAGGCGGCGCCTATAATTATTGACAAATATAAAATAATCTATATACTAAAACAGAAGCTATAATAGCCTGGAGGTAGCAGATTATACCAATGTTAACCTCCATTAACGTGGTAACGTGTCTGATTACTTACTTAGGTGGGTAATCAGACACGGATTTTTTTGCATAAAAAGAGCCATCCACATTGGACGGCTTATTTTTTTAATCTTAATTATAAATATTTAATTAACTTGCGATCGCAACTGTTACAAGCTCATTACCAGTAAATGAGCTTGTAACACCTTCATTTGCCTGAGCTGCTTTATAGGCGCTAATAACGTTATGATAATGCAAAGAACCTTCTTTCAAGCTACGTTCAAGATCTTTTTCGCGATCAACTTTGAACAGACCATAGAATTTAGCGTAGCGGCCCCATTCATAGTTATCCAGGAGTGACCAACAGAAATAGCCGCGCACATCACAGCCATCTTGAATAGCTTTTGAAAGTGCGTATAAATACTGTTTCATAAATCTATTACGTTGTTCATCACAATCAGTTCCAATACCATTTTCAGTTACATAAATTGGAATATCGAGCGGTTGTGCTAATGAATGTTGTATCGTCATTAATGCACGATATAATCCTTCTGGGTAAATAGTATTGTTTGGATGTTTATATGTTACACCCATCCTTTCTTCATGCTCAGGATGATAATTTTTATTAAGGCTACAAGTTTTATGTTCCCATTTGAAGTAGCGATGCGAGTAATAGTTCACACCGATAAAATCAAGTGCACCAATTGCTTTTTCATTGTAATGATCAAGTTTTATTCCTTTGATTGGCAAACTAAATGGGAATCTAAAGTTGAAATATCCCGTTCTAAAAAATTCATAGAACGCTTCATCTGCCGTAAGGTTATCTCCAACATATGAAACCAGACGATCGATTAGATTGGTTGCACGCCATGGATCAAGTTGATAAATATTTTTCAATACCCCAACGCGAATATCTTTTTTTCCTTCAAATTTATAACCGCAATCTTCACCTTTTTCTTGTTTTTCGCTCATAAGTTCTTTTGCTGCACGATAGGCACACACATGGGCATCAAGCATATTGCGCATAGCCTTGGCAGTTAGTTTTGGATCTTTTTTACATGGTGGACGATCTTGCGTAAAATAACTATTTACTGCCACCCCACTGAATGGTGAGTTAAAGGTAAACCAGAGATATACTTTATCGCCAAATCGTTCAAACAATGTTTTACAAAAGTTCACATAATGTTGAACATTTTCTTTTTTCTCAAATCCACCTTTTTTTGCAAACCACATTGGTTCGGTGTAATGATACAACGTAACCACGGGACGTATACCTTTTTCATTCATGTATGAAAGCATAGCTTCATAGCGTGCTAATTCAGCTTCATCCCATTCGTTTTCACGTGGTTGCACTTTAGACCATTTAATTTCGAAACGATTTCCATTTCCCTCTAACACGTCAGCAAGATTATCCATATCTTCTTCATAACGTGTTTCATGTTCACAGCCATTTTTTAAGGCATTAGGATGTTCTTTGCGGGCCTTAATTTCTTCTTCAGTTAATGCACGGCCAAATTCCTTCTCATAATCGAAATCTTCAAAATAGAGCCATGGATTTAATTTTTTTTCACCGGTTTCATAATCGGTGTAATAAGGTGACCAGGTACAGTTATAGCAATCAGTTTCTACCTGATGGGCAGCAGTAGCAGCACCAAAGGTGAAATTTTCAGGGAAAGTAAGTTGTTTTGTATTAATCGTATCCCAATCCCAGTAATTTGTATCACGTTGTTTTTGGTTGTAATAACACAGAATTTTATCAGTTATATAGCCAGTAATCCCTGAAATAGTAGCCAATGCCGCAATAGTTATTTTAGGGTATTTTTGCAGTGTTTGAGCAATTGAATCAATTGGATCAAAAGGGCGAACTGATGCAGGGATAAGCATCACTCCAAGAGCAAAAAGAACTGATTTTTTCCATTTGAATAGTGAATTCATTACGGTAATATCCATTTTTATAGTTAAATATTTTTATATAACCTCTATAAAACAGGATATTAGAAAATATGATTTTTTCAATTGGGCCGATTGGAAGGGCGTTTTGGCAGTAAAAAAGGCCTTTCTCAATGAGAAAAGCCCTTTAATCTGTAAGATCTTAGAAACGGCGAGGACCGCGATTGTTATTTGAACGTTCGCGAGCTTCATTTACCGTAAGCGTACGGCCGCCAAATTGAGTACCATGAAGGCCTTCAATTGCTTTAGCCGCTTCATCAGGTGAAGACATTTCTACAAAGCCAAAACCACGAGGTTTCCCTGTTTCTCTATCTTTAATGATCGTTGCTTTATCAACGGTGCCATATGCTGAAAATAATGTTTCCAAGTCTTGATCTGTGGTACCATATGAGAGGTTACCAACGTAAATATTCATCAGAAGCGATTCCATCTACTGAAAGATTAATAAAACAATATACATAGATAGTGTATATCAGTTTACGGAGGTTAGCAAGCTAGACGTTAAAGCGTACATGGATGATATCCCCGTCTTGGACGATATAATCTTGCCCTTCGCGGCGTATTTTCCCCACTTCCTTAAGCTTGCTTTCACTGCCAAATTCGAGTAAATCTTGGTAATTAAATACTTCTGCGCAGATAAAGCCACGTTCGAGATCAGAGTGAATTTCACCTGCTGCTTGGCGAACGGTTTTTCCTTTGGTTATCGGCCATGCATGAATTTCTTTGGGGCCACAGGTAAAGAAAGTGATAAGACCTAAATTTTCATAACTTTTTCTAATGATAGTATCAAGACTTCGTTCCCGAACTCCCATCATATTCATCATTTCCTGCGCTTCTTCATCACTCAATTGTGAGAGTTCATATTCAATTTTTGCGCTGATCGGTATAACGCGTTCGGTACCAAACTTATCAACAAGTGCTTGATAATATTTATTATTTAAATAAGCATCATCTTCTAATTCGTGTTCACCAATATTGGCAATAATTAAAAAGTTTTTTGCACATAAAAGAGAAATAGTTTTGATGCCAGATTCGGTAACAATAGCGCGTACTTTTTGACTATCTCCTTCATCAAGTGCGCGGTAAATATTAGCAAGAATTTTTTGTTCAGCTTCAAGTTCAGCGCGTTCCTTTGGTTTGTTTTGGCTTGCCTTAATCAGTTTTTGAACTTTCTCTTGTCGTTTTGTTACTGATTCTAAATCTTTGAGCATAAGCTCTGAGATGATAATGTCATAATCACCAATCGGATCAATTTCATCATCAGGCCCAGAATGGGTGATGTTTGGATCTTCAAAACAGCGCAATACATGTAAAATTAAATCTACTGTGCGAATATGGCTTAAAAATTGGTTACCAAGTCCTTCACCTGATGCAGCACCTTTTACCAAACCGGCAATGTCTACAAAGGTAACTTGCGCTGGAATTATTTTTTGTGAACCATAGATCTGTTGCAATTTACCAACTCGTTGATCAGGGACTTCAGTAATCGCTACGTGTGGATCAATTGTACAAAAAGGATAATTTTCTGCGGGAATACTTGATTTGGTAAGTGCATTAAATAATGTTGATTTACCGACATTTGGAAGGCCAACAAGGCCAGCTTGGATGCTCATGAGTTTTTGATTCCTTACAATGATATATTTTATATTAATGTAGCATATTTTAGGCTTTTTGAGTAGCCGGACTCTACAATTATTGCATTTGATCGAGCGATTGTGTTATTTACCAAAGAGTACAGTAATACTTACCATACGTTTTTAAAAGGAGATAAGTATGGCTAAAAAATCAGGCGGTAAAGTATTTGGGTTAATTGTTTGGATATTAACCGCACTTGGTTCAATTAACTTAGGTCTTATTCCTGCGGGAAAAAGTTTCTTCCAAGCGTTTGTAAAAGAAGGTGCTGCAAGTCCGTTATTTGCACCATTCCATTATATCATTGGTATTGCTGGTTTGATCAGCTTGATTATGTTTATTCAAGTGCTCAGAACCGGTGATTGTGGCTACTGTAAAAAAAGATAAATTCTTTTTTTAAAAACAAAAAAGAGGCGCGCTTTATTTGAGCGCGCCTCTTTTTATTAAGAATCAATTACTCATTAATTTCAGCATCAATTGGTTCGTCCTGACCATCAGTTTTTGGCTGGTCGTCTGATTGTGCTTGTTGTTGTTCTTTATAGAGAATTTCAGCAATTTTATGTGATGCTTGCGTAAGGGCATCAGTCGCTTTTTGTAATTCCTCCGCATTATCAGCATGTTCTTTGAGTGCTTTTTTAGCATCTTCGAGTGCTGATTCAACCTTAGTTACTTCATCTGCAGGAAGTTTTTCTTTATTTTCGGAAATTGTTTTTTCAACCTGGATGATCATGCCATCTAGTTGATTTCGTTTTTCAACAGTTTCGCGTGCTTTTTTATCTTCTGCAGCATGTTCTTGCGCTTCTTTTACCATGCGATCAATTTCGTTTTGGTCTAAGCCGCTGCTGCTGGTGATCGTGATTTTTTGTTCTTTCCCAGTTGCTTTATCTTTTGCAGAAACATGCACGATACCATTGGCATCAATATCAAAGGTAACTTCAATTTGTGGTACACCACGTGGTGCTGCAGGAATACCTTCAAGTTTGAATTGGCCAAGGAGCTTATTATCTTTGGCAAATTCACGTTCACCTTGAAACACCCGAATATCCACGGCAGTTTGATTATTTTCTGCAGTTGAAAATACTTGTGATTTCTTAGTTGGGATGGTGGTATTACGTTCAATAAGTTTTGTTACCACGCCACCCATTGTTTCAATACCAAGTGAAAGGGGCGTAACATCAAGAAGCAATACGTCGGTAACATCACCAGCAAGTACGCCACCTTGAATTGCGGCACCAACGGCCACCACTTCATCAGGGTTTACTGAGCGATTTGGTTCTTTGCCAAAGAATTCTTTTACCAACTCTTGGACTTTTGGAATACGAGTTGAACCACCAACTAAGATAACATCGCTGATGTCACTCGGTTTTAAACCTGCATCAGCAAGGGCTTTTTTGCATGGTTCGAGTAAGCGTTTGAAAATATCAGCACAGAGTGATTCAAGCTTTGCGCGAGATATTTTCATAGTGAGATGTTTTGGGCCAGAAGCATCTGCCGTGATATAAGGTAAATTGATTTCTGCTTCATGGAGTGTTGAAAGCTCCTTTTTAGCTTTTTCGGCCGCTTCTTTTAAACGCTGGAGGGCCATTGGATCTTTGCGTAGATCTACCCCTTGTTCTTTCTCAAATTCATCGGCGATATAATTGATTAATATATTATCAATATCGTCACCGCCAAGATGCGTATCGCCATTGGTTGAACGAACTTCAATTACGCCATCATGCACTTCTAGGACAGAGACATCAAAGGTACCACCACCAAAGTCAAATACGGCAATAGTGCCACTTTTCTTTTTATCAAATCCGTAAGCAAGCGCTGCGGCAGTTGGCTCGTTGATGATACGTTTTACCTCTAATCCAGCAATTTTCCCGGCATCTTTTGTTGCTTGACGTTGTGAATCATTGAAATAGGCAGGCACGGTGATAACCGCTTCGGTTACTTTTTCACCTAAATAATTTTCGGCAATATCTTTGAGGTGAGAGAGAATTGCTGCTGAGATTTCTTGCGGGGTGTAGTCTTTTCCTTGGGCTATAATTCCCACGTCACCATTTGGTCGTTTTATAATTTTATATGGGATATGGCTAACTTCACCAGTAATCTCATCGAATTGATGGCCGATGAATCGTTTTGCTGAAGAAATAGTATTTTCTGGGTTGGTTACTGCTTGCCGTTTGGCTAATGTACCTACGAGACGTTTACCATCTTTGGTAAATGCTACAATAGAAGGGGTTGTGTTGCCGCCTTCCTTATTAGGGATTACTTTGGGAGTACCACCTTCCATGAATGAGACGACTGAGTTGGTGGTTCCGAGATCAATCCCGATTATTTTTTTTGCCATTCTTTTTTTCCTCATTATATTAAGAGTTATCCGAACGGATGATTAGATTTTCTTATTTTCAGCTTTATTATACCTCCTTTTTTCATATTTTGTCAATTTTGGACTCATATTATATGAGTCATTTTCGCTCATATAATTTATATCAATTCAACTAAAATCTCTCTCTAGCTTTTCCTCACCTTATGATATCTATGTGCCGCGAAGTGGAATTGCCCTACAAATCGTTTTATTGCCATATTTATGTCTGATAATTTTTTAAGGAGTTGCATGCTCTTGTTAAGTGGAGAGACTAAGATCTTTATGGAGAAAGAGTGAGGCACATTGCATTGGAAAAAATTGCCGCGACTCAACTCCGTCCTCACCCCCGCCCCACACCCTGTCGAAGTGTAACTTCGCCATTGGGGCAGGGGCTCGACTCCGTTTTAAAAGGAGAGAGCGAGCTGGAATGATATAACAATGTGAAAGGGTAATAATTAATAATAAGGAAAGGAAGAGGAAGAGAAGGGAGAAAGAGAGGAATAAGGGACAGGAACTAAGGAGCTACATAAATTAACTACTCTCCTATTTTTCTTATTAATATGTAATCACTTGCAATAGAAAATAAACAAGAGCAGTTGCTGCGCTACACAGGAGGGCAATACGTAGGAGGGCGCTATAGGGAAAGGTAAACTGGTAGTGCATCCAAACTATAAGAGCCATTGCAACTGCACTAACCAATCGAACGCCATATAATAAGATAATTGATCCTAACAACCCGGCTGATGCAAAAAGATTTGTTGTAAGAAAGAGGAATAACAATATTACGTAGGGTGCATATGCACAGAATAAAAATCCATACGCACGCCTTACCTCTAATACTCGCTCATAGGGACTTAAGAAAGCTTCTATTAAATGCGTTATGGTTAATAATGAAAATAGTTTAAAAACTAAGGGACTTATAAATAATGCTTCACCATAGATCACTATTAAGAAAAATATTCCTAAAAGGGGGAAACAAAGCGCGGCAAAATTCTGCACCAGTTTTGTGTAGGCGATTGGCACTAACTTCTTCCCGTCCTGATCAGTTTGCGCATATGCAAGTAACGCGGTATCGGCAGTCCCCACTGTTTTGATAACTGATCGCTGAAACATGAGTGCCCCATCGTTGGCTACCTTAAATATATTTGCACTTGCTGCCCCTACTGTTACGGTCAGCAATGGTTGCAAAAAATTACGCTCAGATAAGCTTTTGAGTGTTGTGCTTGCCCACATGATAGCTGAATGGTACATAAACTTTTTGAATGTTGAAATAAAATCAGTTGATTGATTATGCTTTGTTGGCAACGATTGATAGCGCATGGCAAGTAATATCAGTGTGCTGATGATAGTAATCGTGCTTGCAATTAATTTGGTCAGTAATATAGATTGAATCAAATCGGTGCTCCGAGCAATAAGAAACACTAGCATGATATTGAGTGCCATCTCACCCGCTAAGATGAGAGTGCTTATGCTATTGAATAATTTGTTCCAAAAATGAGCATGATATATCAGTTGAATGATAGATATGAGTCCTTGCAGCACAAAGATGCCTGCTGCATACATAATATAGACAGAGTTGGTTTGTGGGATCAGCCAGCGCAATGCGATAATAAAAAATGGAAGCGTGGTAATTACCAAGATTAATTTGGCCAATAGAATAATACGGACAAATCTGTTGAGTGATTTCGAGTTGTGCGCAAATTCAGGTAGAAATCGAGGAATAGATTTACGCATGCCCAAATCAAGCCAGAGCAACAATAAAAAGGTAATGCTCATAGTATTTGCCCAGAGAGAAAAATCTTGAGTCTCAAGATGAGCAAGCAGTAAAAATGAGAGCGTGGTAAAAAGTATTTTATAAATAATGTAGGAAAATGCGTTCCAGCCAAGTGCTTGAGTAAATTGTTGTTGGATATGGTGATAGGAGGTCATAGGCAGTACTTTCGTTACTGCCTATAATACCATGATTTTGTTTAGTTGTCTTATATAAATGTTTTTTAGATTACTGTGCTTGTGGTGTTCTTCTTTCCTTAAGTCGTATCGATTTGCCAAATCCTGGTTCTCTACAAATTGGACAACGAGTACGTCTAGCCACTATAGATTAAATTAATCATCCTGAACATAAAAAATAGTGATTCTCTTTGTAAATAGCTTTTTGGAACAACAATGATTGATTCTCGTTTATTGATCTTGATATCTTTATAAGAAAAGGGGTGGGTAATGAAGCATAAAAAATTATTTAAAACTGCTGTTATCATTAAAGTTTCTCTTTTTGCGATCTTGGTATTCTTTGTAGGACGTAGCTATCTCTTGGGCCAGATTTGGTTTGATCTATCAGCAAATGATGAACAGGTAAAACAAGCTCTTGATAGTGGACGTGATAAGGTGAATACCTATAATGAATGGGGACGAACTGGTTTGATGTATGCGGCAGCAAAGGGACTGTATGGGCGGGCAAAATTATTGCTTGAACATGGGGCAAAAGTAAATCTTATTTCAAAAGATAGCGATAAACGTACGGCACTCCATTATGCGGTCAATAGCGGTAATAATGCAGAAGCTTTCAAAATTATTAAACTATTGCTAGATAATGGTGCCATTCCAGATTTTGCTGATGGACAAGGTTTATATGCAGTTCATCTTACCTTGCAAATGGATGATCTTGATAATCGGTTGCAAGCTTTTGGCTGGCTCGTTGATGCTGGTGCCGATGTGAATATGAAAACGCAATATATAAATTCAGAAGGTATTAAAGAAGATAATACCATGATTCATTTGGCAGTTGAGCGTAACGATATTGAATGGATCAATAAAGTTACTGAAAAATATGGCAATCTCTTTGATTATACCCTTAAAAACTATCTCGGATTGACTCCATACCAATATGCAAAAGATGTATACCTACGTTATGGTGCTGCAAGTGTAGGTGAAGCATTGAAAAATGCAATGGAACGCCAGGCACAGGAAAAAGAAAGTCAACAGTAAAAGTAAATAAGTAGCGAGATAATAGTAGTTAATACCGCATAATCAGAACGAATACGCCATGAAGGATAGAGTTGCCAATAATATGAAGAAATAAGCGCTAAAACCCCAAATACTGTTAATCGTGCAGCAAGTAATGCGCCAAGGAACCATAGTGGTGACGATGGATTCCAGAAAAATAAAGTGATAGTGGCCAGAGATGCTATCGTATTGCTCAGAATCACCCAGTGCGATTGTTGCTGAGTAAAGTAAAATGATTCATACGCGGTTACCAAACTTTCCAGTGCAATTAACCCAATAAAGAGATAAAGGCCGCTTATAATTAGAGTTTCGCTACTTTGTGTATGCCATGAAACAATTTTAGCGCCGTTAATGAGCGTAAATATTCCCACAAAATATAATAAATGCGTTAAATAACGGGTAATCCATCGGAAAGCTTTCTGTTTATGAGCAAGTGAAGCAGTTTTGGTATGAGCAAGTAATGCATGACTCGGATTGCGGCTAATTTTACGTATTAATGAAGTAATAGCATATGCGGCATGATAGGAAAGCTTTAACATGCCAGCAAATGCAAAACCAAAATGCCAGGCACAGAGCGGAATAAGTACGTTGCCTGATACCAATAGATGATGGAGTGAATTGAACCATGCCCATAGACGCTGTTGAGTAAGATCAGTATATGAAAGTTTATCAGTTGGGGTTAATTCAATTGCTTCATACCAGCGATATATTCTCATGCCTAACAATATGGTGGTGATTCCTGAGGTAATAATCATAGGAACAAGCGCAGTATAGAGCGTTATCGTGCCGGTTATGCTATACCAACTCCAGAATAAACCTACATAGGATATGATAGTAAGCAGTTCAAGTGTGGTTGCATATCGATTATGAAATCCCATATGCAACAGGTTCCGTGCCATGCGTTTGACTCCCTCAAGCACAATAAGAGGACATATCAAGGAGAGTGAAAGCCACGAGAGAGCATAAAACCAGGACCCGATACCAACCAATAAAGCGCTGAGTGTAAGTAATATGACATTGGTAATAAATAGGTATTTTATAAGCCGTAGAAATTCTCTTTTATTGCTGCTCGCATGCGCTAAAAATGGGGCCAACGTACTTTCAAAACCGCCGCATATGAAATCGACACCAAAATAGAGCACTGAAAAACTGCTGGCGATCATGCCATACAAACTACTTGGTGCAGTTGCAAAGAGTATCGTATGATGGCCGAGAAAAAGCGCATAATAAAGAACTGTTTCCACCAGGTGCCAGCCAATCGCGTGCCGACAACGGGCATATATATTCATTGGTATCATATTCTCAGAATACCACAGTACGCATGATGCGTAAAAAAGAAGTTCCTAGGAGATTATATCACTCTATTTAAAAAAGATTCTGCTTTGTGGTATGCTTAGGAGCGCAAGGATAAATTTCTAAACAGGGTTGCTTTATATCCTATCTTAAAAGGGTAGCCCATGTTTCGTGTAAATGATCGAGTTGTCTATCCCGGCCATGGCGTTGCCAAAATTAACCGCGTTGTTGAAAAACGCGTTGGCGGCAACACTACAAAATTCTTTGAACTCAAATTTCTAAATAAGGATGTGACAATTCTAGTTCCTATGAATAACCTTGATTCTGTTGGTATCCGTAGGTTAAGTACTCAAGATAACATTGATACGATCTTTAAAATTATCTCAAAACCGGCATCTTGTTCTGTTGCTGAGCTTACTGCAAGCAACTGGAATAAACGAAGTAAAGATTATCAATTGCGCTTGCGAAGCGGCGATTTGGGTGAAATCAGCAAAATATACCGCGACCTTAACTATATAGCACAGCAAAAAGAACTTTCATTTGGTGAAAAAAGCCTGCTTCAAGAAACTGAGATGCTTCTTGCAGAAGAAATATCAATTGTGCAGAAAATCAAAGAAGATAAAGCAATAGAACATTTGCGTTTATTATTTCAAAATGGCAACCGCGTATCTTCAATTGTTCAATCAGTATAATTCTCGTATACTGGCATAAGGAGACTTTGTTACGCAGAGTCTCCTGACCGTTTTAGGGGGATCATGAATATACACAATAAACCATTTCTTATCATATATGGCCCAACGGGTGTAGGCAAAACAGCACTTACTGAAAAATTGGCACACCAGATACCGGCTGAAATCATTAATATGGACATAGGCCAACTCTATACGCCACTTAGTATTGGGACGGCAAAACCTGAGTGGCGTACTTCCTCCATACCACATCACGGCTTTGATATTTTGGATAAACCAATCAATTATACCGTAACGCAGTATCGGGAACTGCTTCAAAAGTTGCTCAATCAAGTATGGCAACGAGGAAATCTTCCAATTGTAGTTGGTGGTTCAGGTTTTTATTTAAAATCATTATTCTTTCCACCAGCTCAAGCAATTGAGATATCAGATGCGCACCTTGATCAAGAAATATCATGGCAAAAATTGCATGATATTGATCCTGAACGGGCTGCAGCGATTCATCCTCATGATACCTATCGCATTCAACGAGCGCTTGCAATTTGGTATACCACGGGCATAAAGCCTTCAGTATATAAACCAGTATTTGATCCGATAGGAAATGCAATTGTTGTATGCATAACGCGCGATCGTGCTCAGTTGTATAAACAGATCAATGAACGAACTGAGGTGATGATGCGTGAAGGATGGATTGAAGAGGCGAAAAAACTGAAAAAAACCCCCTGGGAATCGTTTTTACATGAAAAACATCTTATTGGATATGACGATATTTTAACCTATCTTGATAGTAAACAAACGCCAACTGATTATGCACGGCTTATTGCTGCTATTCAACAAAAAACTCGTCAGTATGCCAAACGGCAGATGACTTTTTGGCGCATGCTTACGCGCAGTTTGCGTCCCTACTTGAAGCATGATAAAGTGATACGGCTGTTAGAAGCTAATATAAGTAAACAGTCCGTTGATGCATATGTTACACAAATAGTATCATTGATATCAGGTGCCAAAAATGGAAAATAATAAAGATATACAGATAAGTAATCGTCAGGCTGCATGGTTTCTGTCTGGATCATTTGCAATAGGATTTTTCCTTTTTATTGCAGGATATTTTTTAGGACAACGCCAAGCGGTACAATCTTTTTCTCAAAAAGTTGATCAAGAATCATTAGCTGATCAGATTTCATCTTCTCTTTTTATGTTATATGATGCGAGCGCACCAGAAGAAGAGGAAGATGATGTGGAACTTTCAGAAAACGAAGAATCTGCTGATGAAGAACAACAAGAAGATCGATTGTCTCAAGCGCAAGATATAGAAACTCCTAAACAGTTGGTTCAAGATGAGCAGGAAGATAAATCGCACTACTATGCGCCGCTTATTGGGTATGGCACTAAACGAGCAGCTGATAAATTTTGCCAAAAATTAACCCAACAAGGAATTCCAGTTGAAGTAAAATCATATCCGAGCAGATCACCGCGCGGTAGAAAAATTACCTGGTATCAAGTAGTAACTAAGCCATACACCGATAGAGATGAACTTGAGCGGTTGGTTGCACAGATAAGTGAAAAAGAACGTCTTAAAGGGGTTCAAGTTAAACGCATCTAATGTGAGAGCAACATGAAAAATCATTATATTAAAATGAAAGGCATAGTGCATGATTACTGTTATTAGACGTGGTATGAAAGGTTCATTATTTAAAGCAATGCTCTGGGGTGTGGTTGCTATTTTTGTTATCACCCTTATAACGCCAAGTTTGTTACAAAAAGTACGCGTATCGCGTGGTGCGGTTGGCTCAGTTAATGGACGCGATCTGAATTATCTTGATTTTGCGCGCAAAGCAAATCACTTTGAATATCAAATACGTTTAATGAAAGATCAATTACGCAGTCAATATGGAGAGCTAAATGATATACATCTTCAATTATTTGGCTTAAATATTGATCCCCGTTTATTAGCAGTTAATAATTTAGTTCTTCAAGAGCTATTAAATGATGCAGCTGATAAACTTAATATTATGATTCACGAGCAAGTATTGCATGAATATTTGCGTAATATACAATTTATACAACAAGAATTAAGTGATCTTATACCAGTACACGTATTGCGCCGTGATGGTGCAATTGATTTGAATGTACTTCGTAATTATTTGCAACGCATTGGCTTGACGATGCAAGATTTTGAAGCGCGTGTAGAGCAAGCAGTAAAGCGATCTAATCTCATGCAGCTTGTTCAGCTTGGGCAGCATACGTTGCAATCAGAAGTACGTGATGCATTTATTCAACAGTATTTGGGTAAACGATATACAATACTTACCTTCTCAGAAGATGTCTTTATTGCAAATGCGCGCAAAAAAGGAGCAACAGCGGAAGAAATAAAAGCATTTTATGATGTGCAAAATCAACAATCAAAACGCTATTGGATACCGCAAAAACGAGCGGGGACTGTCTGGACATTTAATCCAAATAAGTATGGTATCATCATTACTGATGCACAAATAGAAGAATATTATAATACATATAAAACAAAGCTCTTTTTAGCCGCACCAACGCAAGTGCAAGTGCGTACCATTCTCTTTAAGGCAGCAGATGAAAGCGGTATGCAAGATGCATATAATGAAGCTCAGATTATACGCGCTCAATTACTCCAAGAACCTGATACTTTCCAAAGGGTTGCACGGGAAGTTTCTCAAGATAAGGAAACTGCCTCAAAAGGTGGACTCATGCCATTCTTTTCACGAGGCGAGAAAGAGCCAGTTTTTGAACGATCAGCATTATTACTTCAACAAGACGGCGATATTTCAGAAATTATTCGCACCTCACGGGGGTTAGAGATTTTACAGCGCGTGAGCAAGAAAAAGCAAAGCTATAAAGCACTTTCCGAAGTAAAAGATGAAATCAAACAAGCGTTATTTGAAAAAGCTTTTGCTAATACATTTAAGCAAGATGCTTCACACATGATTTCTATTGTGCACAAAGATAAAGCTGCGTGGCAAAAATTTATTGCTGAAAAGAAAGGAAAAGAGAAGAAAACAGGATTGATCGAAGATCATGAGGGAGCACCAGCACAAGAGTTGTTTTCACTTACTAATGTAGGCGATTATGGCTATTACATAACTGAAACTGAGGCAGCTATTGTTCGCTTGAATGATATTCAAAAAAGTCATGAACCTCAATTTGATGCGGTAAAACAAACGGTTGAGACCGATCTCTTTGTAGAGCGTGCACAGAAAAAGATGGCAGAAACGCTCGATGAAGTGAAACAAATGGCTCGCACAGAAAGTTTGAGCAAGGTACAAAAAGAGTTTGGTGGTACGATTGCCCAGACAAAATGGGTTACCGCTGAAAATGAGGGATCCCAAGAGCTTTTGAAAAAATATCAGATACCTACTCAGCGATTGTTTCAATTAGAAAAGGCAGGCGCATTGCTTGGTGGAAGAAGCCCTCAAGGAGCCTATATTGTGCGTCTCGATGAAATAGCAGCATTTGATGAAGAGCTTTTTGCGCAAAAAGCTGACGAGCTTAAAAAGCAGCTTGATCAACAGAAAGTTGAGTTGGTTGAGCGTGGTTTTATTGCGTCTTTACACAGAATTGCTACAATTAAAACAGATGACTCCGTGTTATATACCCCATAAGGTAAGATTTCAATATGAAAGAAAATAACAAAAAAACTAATGCTAAGGTGAATAAGAAGGCTGATTCAGAGACGGCATTTAAGCAAAAGGCTCTTGAGGTAACCTTCTCTCAGATTGATAAGCAGTATGGTAAGGGAGCAGTCATGCTCTTTGGCCAAGCACCAAATACCAAGGTAGAAGCAACTTCTACAGGTTCAATCCTTATTGATCAGGCAATTGGCATTGGTGGCTTGCCGAAAGGCAGAATAATTGAAATTTTTGGGCCGGAGGCGTCAGGGAAAACCACGCTGGCATTGCAAGCTATTGCACAAGCACAGCGCGATGGCGGTATTTGTGCATTCATTGATGCTGAGCATGCAATGGATCCTAGTTATGCAACCAGATTAGGTATTAATGTAGATGATTTAATCATCTCGCAACCCGATTATGGTGAGCAGGCACTTGATATTACCGAAATGCTTATTCGCTCTGGTGCTATCGGTGTTATTGTGATTGACTCGGTGGCTGCATTGGTGCCAAAAGCAGAGCTTGAAGGAGATATGGGAGACTCTCATATGGGCCTCCAGGCACGTTTGATGTCTCAAGCGTTACGTAAACTTACCCCGGTTGTGCATAAGTCAAAAACCACGCTGATTTTTATTAATCAGGTCAGACAAAATATCGGTGGTATGCCGTTTGCTCCAAAAGAGACAACTACAGGCGGTAAAGCATTGAAATTTTATGCTTCAATCCGTCTTGATGTACGTCGCATTGCTGCTCTTAAAAAGGGTGACGTGCATATTGGTAACCGTGTTGCGGTTCGGGTTGTGAAGAATAAAGTAGCACCGCCATTCAAGCGTGTTGAGCTTGATTTGCTGTTCGGTGAAGGTATTAGCCGGGAGCTTGATCTATTGGATGCGGCATTGCATTACGGTTTTATTAAAAAATCTGGTGCATGGTTTTCCATAGATGATAAAAACATTGCCCAGGGCCGTGAGCAGACGTTGCAATATTTGAAGGATAATCCTCAGATAGTACGTAACGTACATGCACAGGTAATGGCTGCAATTGAGGAAGCGAGTCATAGCACTCAAAAAGAACAAGAATAGAACTAGAGGATGTTTGGTATTTTGAAACATAATAATAACAGAAATGGCAGAGAGCCGTCTCAGTTGATTAATGAAAAAATTCGTGCACCACAAGTCCAATTAATTACCCATACTGGGGAAAATATTGGTACGGTACCACGCAGAAAAGCACTTGAAATGGCTCAAGATGCTGATCTTGATTTGGTTATGATTTCACCTGAAGGGAAAGAAGGGATTCCGGTTGTTAAAATTATGGATTTCGGCAAATCTCTTTATGAAAAGAAAAAGAAGCTTGCCGAAGCTAAAAAACACCAGAAAACTATTCAAGTGAAGGAAATCAAAATTCGCCCCAAAATCGGTGAACATGATTATCAAACCAAGATGAAACAGGCAATTCAGTTTCTCAATACCGGAAAACGAGTAAAAATTACACTCTTTTTCCGTGGACGAGAAAACGTTACGAAACAAGAACGTGGCATGCAATTGTTTGAAAAAATAAATAAAACATTTGAAGAACATGGGCTTTTAAATAATTTAGTGCAAGAAAAAGATGCACGCATGGGACAATTCTGGTCTCGCGTATATTATTTAAAAGGCTAACATAGGATTTTATCCAATGACAAAAATGAAAACACGCTCTGCAGCGAAAAAGCGTTTTAGAAAGGTAGGCAATGGTAAAGTAAAACGTGCTCATGGTTGTCGCCGTCACTTACTTACCAAAAAGTCTGCAAAAAGAAAGCGTGATTTACGTCAAACAGCATATATTGATGAATCAAATATAGCTGCCGTCCGTAAATTATTGCCATATTAATTACAAAAAACAGTATATAGGAATTTATAATGACTCGAATAAAACGTTCTTCCGTTACCAAAAAACGTCATAAACGCTTATTAAAGCAGACAAAAGGTTTTTGGGGACAACGGAGCAACATATTCAAACGTGCTAAAGAAACTTTAATGCGTGCATGGTCATATGCGTTTAAAGGAAGAAAACTTAAAAAACGTGATATGCGCACCTTATTCATTACGCGTATTAAAGCAGCTGCCAACCAGCATGGTCTCTCATATAATGCATTTACTTTTGGTTTAAAAAAGGCTGATGTTTCTTTAAATCGAAAAATGTTAAGTCAACTCGCCGTATTTGAACCAAAAGCCTTTGCTGAGCTTGTAAATATTGCTAAGCAATAGGATTTTATTGACATGCTATTTTTAGTTTAACTAGACTGGATTACCAGGAAAGAGATACTAAAAATAAAATGGTACCGTACGGAGGGGGAGGAATTATGCAAGCGCTTAAACTGTTAGAAGAAAAAATTGCCTCTTTGATTGAATTAATCAAAGAGCTTAAAAATGAAAATGCTAAACTCGCTGAAGAGAATGCCCAATTAGAGGTAAAAGTGAAATCTCTAGAAGATTCTCTGAAAGATGATGTTAAGCAGTCTGATAAATTGACTGAAGAAAAGGAACTGACACGATTGGCAGTTGATGATTTAATCAAAAGTATCGATTCATTAGTAGAATTAGAAAACCAATGATGAACGAACAAAAAAAGTATAAATTATCTATTGCAGGTAATGAATATAGTATTATCAGTGATGAATCCCAAGAGTTGATTGTTAAATCAGCGGAGATGGTTGATTCATTTATGAAAGAATTTCTTACGGCAGCACCCAAGGCTGATCAACAAAAGATCGCTGTTTTGGTTGCATTGCAATTAGCAAGTAAATTATATAAAGCTGAAATGCAGGTTGCTGATAAGAATGAGCACGAACAATCATTACTTAATCAGATAGATCAATTTATTTCATCACTTTCTTCATCATAATTTTTTAAACAGTTTTTCAAGCAGTTTAAACTCGTTATGAGCGTTTGTATTTGATCTTTACCTATGTATTTGGTGCCACAGAGTTTTAATGAACGACGATCAAATACAATAGGAATTATGGTTATGATTGATATAACAATGCTGCTTGGGATAGCCGGTTTAGGTTCCCTGGTTTTAGTAATTTTTCTATTACTCTATGCCAGTAAACGAATAAAAGAAGCACGTGCTATCGAACGAGAATCGTACGAGCGTAAAAAGAATATTCGTAAAGAAATTGAAACTGAACGCAAACAAGCAGCTCTTGAACTTAAAGACGAAATATATAAAAAAAGAAGTGAACTCGATCGAGAAACAAAGCGTGCTCGTATTGAAATTGAGCGTATGCAAAATAAGCTCAATACAAAATATGAAACCGTTGAAGCACGTGAGCGTGATTTGGATGATTTAAGGCGTGAACTTCAACAAAAGGAACGGAATCTTTCCCGTATGGAGGATACGTTTCGTGCTAATGAATCTAAACTCAAGAATCTCTATAATGAACTAATTAGTAAGCTTGAACGAATTGCAAGTATGACGCGTGAAGAAGCCCGTCAAGCATTGCTTGATACGTTAGAAGCTGAAGTAAAACATAGTAATCAAAAGTGGATTCAGAAAGTTGAAGAAACAGCACGTCAAACGGCAAAAGAACGTTCCATTCATATTATGGTTACTGCTATGCAGCGTTATATTGCTGATCAAGTAGCACTTCATTCTTCAAGCATTGTTCACCTTCCAAACGATGAGATGAAAGGTCGTATTATCGGGAAAGAGGGTCGAAATATTAAGGCACTTGAAATGGCTACTGGTATGGAGTTTGTGATTGGTGATACGCCGGAAGTAATTACTATTTCTGGATTTAACCCAATTAGACGAGAAATAGCTAAGCGTGCCTTAGATCGCCTTATTCTTGATGGACGTATTAATCCAACGCGCATAGAAGAAACGGTCACACAGTGTGAAAAAGAACTGGAAGAGACCATTGAAGAATATGGTAAGGAAGTAGTTCTTGAATTTAATATTCAAGGAGTTGATCCTGAGATTGTCACACTGCTTGGTAAGCTTCATTTCAGGAGTAGTTTTTCTCAAAACGTATTGCAGCATAGTAAAGAAGTAGGCGTATTTGCCCGCCTCATTGCACAAGAGCTTGGCCTTGATGGAGCGCTCGCTCTACGTGCGGGATTATTACATGATATTGGGAAAGCGGTAACTGCTGAGGTTGAAGGACCGCATGCGCAGATTGGTGCTGATATAGCCAAACGATGTGGCGAAGATCCGATCGTAGTCAATGCAATTGCTGCTCACCATGAAGAAGTACCATTCCAATCGCCATATGCTGTACTTGTTGTTATTGCTGATACTATTTCAGCTTCCCGTCCAGGAGCTCGTCGAGAAACATTGACTGCCTATATTAAGCGCCTTGAAAAGCTTGAAGAGATAGCACATTCCTTTGAAGGAATTAAAAAAGCCTATGCACTCCAAGCTGGCCGTGAAGTGCGGGTCATTGTTCATGAAGATCAATTAGATGATGATAAAGCAACTATGCTTGCTCGAGATATTGCGCGCAAAGTAGAAGACGAGATGAATTTTCCTGGCCAAATAAAAGTAAATGTTATTCGAGAAAGAAGATCAATCGAATACGCAAAATAGGAGGAATATGGCAACTATAAACGTACTTTGTATTGGTGACGTAGTAGGGGCAACTGGCTGTGCTATGCTTGCCAAGCATCTTGATTCACTCAAAAAAGAGTATCAGGCAGACTTTGTAATAGTTAATGGTGAAAATAGTGCAAATAATGGGCGCGGAATAACCCCTAAGATAGCGGAGGAACTCAAAGCTATGGGGGTAGATGTTATTACTTCTGGAAACCATATCTGGGCAAAGCGAGATATCTATAGCTTTATTGCGCAACATGATTATCTCCTTCGTCCAGCAAATTACCCGAACGATGTACCTGGTACAGGCGTAGGTTTGTTTTCAGTGAAGGGGTATTCTATTGCGGTAATTAACGTGCAGGGGCGTGTATTTATGCGCGAGCAACTTTCATGTCCATTTCGTGCTGTAGAGAGCATACTTACTTATTTACGGGATAAAACCAAAATAATTATTGTAGATGTTCATGCAGAAACCACCTCAGAAAAAAGTGGTTTAGGATTCTTTTTGGACGGTAAGGTAAGTGCAGTTGTTGGTACGCATACTCATGTACAAACTGCTGATGAAAAAATATTGCCGCAGGGAACGGCTTTTATTACCGATTTAGGTATGGTTGGTTCCTATTATTCGATGCTTGGCATGAAAAAAGAACCTATTATTAAACATTTTCTTACGCAGATGCCGACACGATTTGAAGTAGAAACAAAGTCGCCAGTTGCATTATATGGTGCCTGTATTGAGATAGATGTTACTACTGGTCATGCGTGCTCAATCAAACGTATACAAATAATAGATGAAAAAGTGAACGTTCCCGAAATAGGGAGGTAGTATGATTTTTCTCGCATTATTACGTAATGCTGCTTCTGCTCTTGCATTAATAGCGGGCAAATCGGCGATATTATTTGGCAATTCTTTATTTTATGTAGGAACTCGCATGATTATCGCGGGTTCTTTTTTATTATTATTTTATTTCAGTATATTAAAGCGCCGTTGTTGGCTAGTTGGCAAAGATTTTTGGTATATTCTGCAAATTGTAGTATTTCAAATTTATCTTACCTATATTTGCGATATCTATGCCATTTCTAAACTTTCTGCAGCACGTGCTTCATTACTTTTTAATATGTCTCCCTTTGTAGCCGCATTTTTTTCATATATCTACTTTTCTGAGGTCATGACGCCAAAAAAATGGATAGGTTTATGTTTGGGATTTGTTGGATTACTTCCAATGCTTCTTTTAGGTAGTCAAGATAACGCTGGGATTGGATTTATATCATTTGCCGGTTTGGCTTCTGCAATTGCTGTAGTTGCCAACGTATATGGCTATGTGATTTTGCGCTTTTTGGTAAAAGAACGGAAATATCCAGTTGTACTGATATCGGGTATAGGGATGTTTTTTGGTGGATTGCTCTCTTTTATCACCGCAGTTATTTCAGAGCGATCATTTGATTTGGTCTATGTCTGGAAGCCTTTTACGATATTTTTATTCTTGTCTATCATAACTGGCTCAGTGATTTCTTACAATTTACATGGGTATTTATTACGAAAATATACTGCCACGTTGCTTTCATTCATTGGATTAACTTATTCATTATTTGGCGCATTATTTGGGTGGCTTCTCTTTGGAGAGCGAATTACCTGGAACTTCTTCGTATCAATAATCATTATTTCCGGCGGCCTTTATATTTTTTATATGGAAGAGTGGCGCCAAGGATATATAGTTACTGACTAAAAGGCCCATCGCTTTCGACAGGCCTTCAGAAATTCTCAGGATCTATACCCTATTACGCACGTTTTCTACGAGCAGGACGTCTTTTCATACGTCTTTTCATAGGGCGTTTTGCAGTTGATTTACGACGAGTTGTTTTGCGTTTCGCAGTTTTGCGTCGTGTTACTTTACGCTTAGTTGTTTTACGTTTTACTGTTTTACGCTTAGTCGTTTTACGACGAGTTGTTTTGCGTTTCGCAGTTTTACGTTTTGCAGTTGTTTTACGTTTAGTAGTTTTACGTTTTACTGTTTTGCGCTTAGTCGTTTTACGACGAGTTGTTTTGCGCTTCGCAGTTTTACGTTTCGCTGTTGACTTACGTTTCACTGTTTTACGTTTAGTTGTTTTACGTTTTGCAGTTTTACGTTTCGCTGTTGACTTACGTTTAACTACTTTACGTTTACGCTTAGCTGGAGCTTTACGTTTTGCAGTTGATTTGCGTTTAGTAGTTTTGCGACGAGTAGTTTTGCGTTTCGCAGTTTTACGCTTAGCAGGTGCTTTGCGTTTTACCGTACGCTTCCTCGTTGCTTTTTTACGAGTGGTTTTCTTCCTTTTAACAGCCATTTTATTCTCCTTTTTCTTGGCGGTTAACCTACCAACTCTTCCACACTTTCCATCTTAAAGAGGCTTGTTTTTAAAAAGCAATCCTCTGGTGAAATTTTTATCTACTTTCACCATAATAGATTTACTATTGTAAAATCAATACTTTTAAAACTTTTTTTGTCATTTTATACGTGATTTTTTTGGTTTTTTTATACAAGAATTATTTTAAATACAATGTTTCTTTGTATTGCTGTATGTGTTCAAAACAGTGTTTGAGAGGGTGTTTCCAGAGTTTTAAAAAAAACAGTGCATTCATTGGAGTGCATGAAAATGATGTCGTGCTAGTTTTTTGATTAATTTCTAGTAAAATTATAAATGAAAATCGTGTTTTTTATATAATAATAGGGCTAAATGAGTATGAATTCATTACCAGACATCCAGTCGGATTTTGCGCAGTGGTATCAAGAAGTGATTCATCAAGCTGAGCTTGTTGATCAATCTCCCGTACGCGGATCAATGGTAATTCGTCCCTATGGGTATGCTATCTGGGAACATATTAGAGATATTCTTAATAAACGTATTAAAGAAACAGGGCATAAAAATGCTGCTTTTCCTCTTTTAATTCCTGAATCATTTCTGAAAAAAGAAGCTGAACATGTTGAAGGCTTTGCCCCTGAATTAGCAGTGGTAACCTATGCCGGTGGTAAAAAATTGGAAGACCCCCTCGTTATCAGACCGACCTCTGAAACATTGGTACACGCAATGTTTGCTCGCTGGATCAGTTCATGGCGTGATTTACCACTCAAAATTAATCAATGGGCCAACGTAGTACGCTGGGAAATGCGTCCAAGAGCTTTTTTACGTACTACTGAGTTTTTCTGGCAAGAAGGACATACGGCTCATGAAGCCTATGAAGAAGCATTGAATGAAGCTCATCTAATGATGCAAGAATATGTTAATCTGGCTACGAATAAACTGGCAATACCAGTAATTACTGGTAAGAAAACAGAGAGTGAAAAATTTCCTGGGGCTGAGATGACGCTTACCTTTGAAGCCATTATGCAGGATGGTAAAGCCCTTCAAATGGGAACTTCACACTTGTTATCACAAGGATTTGCCCGCGCATTTAACATGGCATTTCAAGACCGTGAAGGGAAACAGGAATATCCTCATCTAACGAGCTGGGGCGTAACAACACGTCTAGTTGGGGCAGTTGTTATGGTCCATGGAGACCAGAAAGGATTAGTGATACCACCTCAAATTGCGCCAATTCAGGTGATTATCGTGCCTATTTTCAAAAAAGGCAATGATAGCTCAAAAATCCTTGAAAAAGCGCGAGAAATTGAAAAATCACTGCAAAATAGCGGTTTACGGGTTGAAGTTGATTCAGATGAGCATAAAACACCCGGAGCAAAGTTCTATAAATGGGAACTCCGCGGTGTTCCAATTCGCATTGAGCTCGGACCCCGTGATATTGAAAAACAGCAGGCGGTAGTAGTTACGCGGCTTACGAATGCAAAAGAAACCGTAAGTTTTGGTGAATTATCACAGAAATTACCTGCTCAATTAGAAGCTATCCAACAAGATATGCTTGATCGGGCCACCAAGCGATTACAAGCACAATGGCACAAAGCAGCTCAACTAGCTGATTTTGGACCAACTCTTATGAAAGAAGGTGGAATATATCAAACTGGCTGGTGCCAGTCTCCTGCGTGTGAACAAGAACTCAAAAAATATAAGGCTTTTACGCGCTGTCTCTTAGATGAGAAAACCTTTGAAACCTGCTTTGCCTGCGATAAGCCAAGTGTTACTGATGTTCTTGTAGCTAAAGCATATTAAACTTTTAATCTGTAACTTATTCATTTGCTGCGTAATTGACTTTTTGGCATTTTTATGTACGACATAAATATATGAAAATGATGGGGGAAATCGATGAATAAGCTTTATAAAAATTCTCTATTTCTTATACTTTCTGCTTTTATGGTTCAGCAGCCTGTTGTTGCCATGGCAGAAGGAACAAGTTCTACTATTTTAGGATGCATAGGATCAGGATTAAAATATGCGGTTGATACCGTTAAATCTGATCTGAGTATCGGTAATAATATTGTAGAGCATCAATCACTTCTTTCTCAATTGGCTGCTGCAGGAAGATTGCATCTATATTATAAATTAATTATTATGCCTTTGATGGTAGCAAAAGTTACACTATCAAAATCAAAAAAGACTCAGTTTAATAAATCTAGTATGACAGATCCATTTTTTAATGCTTGGATTTGTTCTGGAGTACCTATTCTAGAAGAAGGGGTCTTCACCTATCTACCACAATTTACTAATAACAAATTAAAAGAATCAGGATATAATACATACAATGTTCCTCTTGATTTATCATCGATAGTATTTGGAATTTGTCATAGATATGGTGATAATTATATTGATAGATTAATCTATAGTACAGTGCCTACAATATTGAATTATACTCATCAGCGCTATCTACAAGGACGTAATTTAAACGGTGTTCCGATAATTTCACATTGTTTGAACAACGTTATATTTAGTGCAGCAAGCCAATTACTCATATAAAATATATATTCGTATCAATCCAACCTCGCCATATATTATCTGCATCTTATCTTGAGATTGACCTCAGGATATGATAGGATATGCCGTGCTAAAAATGTTTTTCACACCAAAAAAGGTTATTATGAATCACGCGGCAGTGATCAAATTTGAAGCGTATCTTTTAACTGAAAAGCGCGTATCGCAAAATACGTTTACTGCCTATAAGCGTGATGTTGCACAATTTACCGATTATTTACGTCGCAAGAAAATAGCACTCGAAGATGCCAAAGTTGCTGATATTAAACAGTTTTTGCAATACTTGCATAAGCAAAAAGTAACTGCGCGCACGATGGCGCGTAAAATATCTACATTAAAAGCTTTTTTTGGGTATGCGCACCGCTATCTGGGCTGGGATCACATTGCCCAAGATATTAGTTTCCCCAAAATTGATAAAACATTGCCAAGCTATTTACCGGAAGATGAAGTTGAGAAGTTGCTTAATGTAGCTGACAGGGATCGAAATGCGATTGGCGTGCGCAATAAAGTAATGCTCTATGTATTATATGTAACGGGGATGCGCATTTCTGAACTTACTCATTTAAAACTTTCGGATATTCATTTTGATACCGGCTTTATTGCCGTACATGGTAAGGGTGGAAAAGGACGCATGGTCCCCTTACCCGAACCGATTCAACAGATGCTCAAAGCCTATATAAATACGGCGCATAAATCATTTCTCGTGCGCAAGAAAAGGAAATTATCAACCGAATATCTCTTTCCGGTTTGTTATGGCGGTAAGATGAAACCGATTTCACGCCAAGCGTTTTGGAATATTTTAAAGCATCTATGGGCAAAAACTGGAATTAAACGTACAATATCTCCCCATAAACTTCGCCATTCATTGGCAACTCATATGCTGAAAAATGGTGCCGATTTACGCTCACTTCAAATGTTATTAGGGCATGAAAATCTTTCTACCGTACAAATTTACACACATTTGGAAACGAGTTATTTACGTAAAATATACGATAAAAAGCACCCGCGCTCATAATTTATATTTATTAAGCATCTATTTTTTGGTATGGTAATTGGGCACAATTGTTTATAATGTAATAATCGGTAATGTTGGTTTAGCTCAAAAATTTCCATAAGGTTTTCTCTATGAAGAATCGGTTTGTTGTCGAACAAAAGCCACTTCTTGGTATATTAGCGTCTATACAGCCCATCTGTACTAAACGAACAACGTTGGATACTACTTCGTATATCCTTTTTCAAGTTGGTCATAAAGAATTGGTATTGAAAGCAACCGATCTTGAGATTAGTGTACAATCAAGCTACCTATTAAAAGAAAGTGATCTTGATGAACCGCGTTCGTTTCTTGTTTCAGGAAAACGAATTTTTGAATTAGTAAAAGAGCTGGAAGGCGACATTGAATTTAATATAGAAGATACGCAGCTTAAATTAAAAGCAGGAAAAGTCCATTTAGCACTTAACATAAAAGATCCTGAAGAGTTCCCACCATTTCCAGAGCGCATTGAAAATCTTATGGAGCTCGATTCCGAGTTTCTGCTTGATATGCTCAGCAAAGTAGCTTTTCTTATTCCTCAGAATAATGCCAATCCGGCATTGAATGGGCTTTTATTTGAAATATCAGATAAAGAACTCAAGATGACCACTACTGATGGGCATTGTTTGGCACAAGTAAGCACGCCCAAATATACACTTGATGAAGCACATACCTGGCTTTTGCCGCGCCGTGCAGTTTTTGAAATGAAAAAGATTGTAGAAAATGCAAAAGAAAAAGGAATTTTTTTAGGCATATGTAATAATCAATTAGTATTTTCTGGTGAAAGTTTTAATTTCTTTACCAAGTTATTAGTTGATCAATTTCCTGCCTATAGCGCTATTTTGGATAAAGAAGGGTTCAAAGGGGCAACGGTTGATCGTAGTAATTTAGTAAAAACATTGCGCCGTTCTTCATGTTTACTTTCAGGGCAATTTATTGCTACTCAATTTAATTTTACTCCTAAAAGTTTACAGGTTTCCATGCAAAATAATGAAGTAGGTAAACTTGAAGAAGAAGTTCCTCTGGATCAATTTGATGGTGATGCTCTTGATATTCGATTCTATGCACCCTATCTTTTAAGTGGATTACAGGCGTTTTCTGAAGATAAATTGCAGTTTCATTTAAAGACTTCAGCAAAGCCAATTATTTTTGAATCAAATCAAGATGAATCACATCTTCTTTATTTAGTTATGCCGGTTTCACCAACGACCGCTACGCAATAGTGATAACGTGCATATTACCCAACTTGAACTCAAAAACTTTCGGTGTTTTTCTGATGTTACTCTTTCATTTGAAGCGCCGATTATCCTCATTGAAGGAGTTAATGGATCTGGGAAAACCAGTATACTTGAAGCATTGCATTATCTCTGTTATTTGCGATCTTTTCGCACCTATAGCCCGGGAGAATTAGTTTCATTTGAGCAAGATAATTTTTTTCTTCGGGTACAGTTTATTGCTGCCGATAGAAATAAACATCGGGTACAAGTAGGATATTCTGGTAACAAAAGACTCGTAAAGCTAGATGAAAAATCAGTTAGTACGTATAAAGAACTTATGAATTTTTATCGCGTGATTACGGTAACTGAAGATGATCTTATGTGGATAAAAGGAAGTCCGGACGGCCGTAGAACCTTTATAGATCAAGCATTGTTACTCGATAATCCTGATATTGGCGCACAGCTAAAAAAGGCACGTTTGATTGCCGATCAACGCAATGCAGTACTTAAACAAGATCATTTTGATCCTGCAGTATGCGATATGTTTACCGAGCAATTGCATGAAGTATCAGCTGAAATACAAACTAAGCGTATTTATTTATTACAGCACTTGGAAGAACGTATTAATGTATTGGTTAATCAATATGTTGATGATGATCTTACCGTACATTTGCGCTATCAAAAAAAACAGTTTTATCCTGAATTATTGGCAAGAGAGCGCCGTTTCAGGCGTTCGTTATTTGGTGCACATCTAGATGATTATCATATTGATTTTCAACGCAAAAAATCAAAATCATTTGCATCGCGTGGCCAACAAAAACTGATTGTTCTTCTGACCAAAATTGCGCAATTACAGCTCCTTGCATCACATGAAATTCGTCCTGTATTCTTACTTGATGATTTTATGACAGACTTTGACGAATATCGTTCAAGCGCACTCATTGATGCATTATTGAGTTTGCAGGTTCAGTTGATTTTCACCAGTCCAATCTCCATTGGTCCCTTTGAAGAGAAGCTTCTCAAACTCGGTTCCCAGCAGCTAAAATTGACAGATTGAATGAAACCCCCTAAGTAAGCATCTTTTTATTTTTTCTCTGCTTGACAGACAAGCAAAATTCTTATAGATTTATTGAGAATTAAGTTGAAATAATTTAAGTAAATAAAGTAAAAAAATATTTAGATTATTTGACATTTAATCAATTTTTATTAACCTGTTAAGGTGATAAAACGATCCCTTAAAGGGATCCTTAATTTAGGCTTCATTACTACTCTCCTTTTTTCCATCGCATTGATTTCGGTCAATGCGATGGTTTTTTTATGTGAGTATTGGTATGATCAAGCCATGGTTATACAAAAGAATAGTATTTCATATTTCCTGCTAAACCTATTTATGGTGAGTTTTTTACATGGGCATATTGTAGTATATCCCATGGGCAAACTTGTTCGAAAAAATACTCAATACTTGCTACTGATCGCACAAAAGGAAAATTTTTCACTGCAATTATATGCTTGGAACCAGATAACACAAGAGGTTATCCAACTATTGTCATCCCAATTTACGCCAGGTGGGGTGGTTTTTAATAAAGGTCAGGATTCATTTGCTTTTATCGATAATGGACGAATTCGAATCAAGCAATTGGTAAAACGTTCGCCCAAATCTCTTGATATATTCGATCCAATCAGCAATATCGTCCAAGTTGGATGGCTTGATAATGCTCATTTATACCTCTGTGCGCAACTATTGGGAAGGTTTGGCATATTCATAGTTAACCAAAAGAACGATTTGATCAAGTTATTGTGGCATAAAAAATATGATTATCTATGGCCTCAAAAAATAGGCTCATATTTGGCTTATATCAAACGAATTAACGAAGTGGAATATGAATGCAAGGAAACCCAAGTAAATGTATACATGATTGAAAAATGTTGTATCCCTGAGAAATTTAAGGTATCACATGACAAAGAGTGTATTTTTAGTTTGGTAAAAAATGGAAAAATTGATTCTTGTGCTGAAGGATTCAATTATGAGATATTAAATAATTTCGGGGTTCTACCGATTGCCTATCTTCAGATGATCGGACTTGATTCCGGGTATGTAATTTCACATTCAAGTCGGGTAAACAGCGAAGATAAGTTCATAGAATTTGGCTGTTGGTTTTTTGATCGAGCACACAAAAAGAAGCTTTTTTCATTTTCGATCCCAACTGGCATGCTTTGGGGAGAGGGGAGATTATATGAATCATTGAAACCACTTTTACCGCAATATCATAAGGGTTTCTGGTATTTTTTAGATGCGGTAAATAGCATACTTCAATTACATACATTTAATGATTCAACAAGAAAAATTATTCAACTCACTCATTCCCCAACTCATATTATTGGTACATATATTTTTGATGACCGGATTTTTTATGGTGGTATATTTTCTGATATTTATGGTGGAGCAACGCTAGACATTCCATGGGTAAGATGCTACGATAATGGTATCTCGTAATCGTTCGATTTGAGCTTCAATTCGGGCATACCACAGTTTTTACATAATATACATTATCAGACAAATGATATTCTACTACATCCATTTGAGACTCTACTATCCTTTCTCATTTTAGTTCTTTTATTTTCTTTGCTTCAGAGATTTCATCTTCAGATATTGCCTCCTTTCTTCTTAAAAAAGACTAGGCGGCAGACGTTCTGGGGTAGTTTTTTCATACTTGGGCTTGAGTGGGTGTACCGAAAAAAAACTTTTACCTGTATTTTGACAATCACGATCCTCATCATTGAATGGACCTGCCTGAATTAGGCCTACATTTAATAGTAAAATCAGTATTAAAATAATCATTTTTAACTTCTCCTAATCAGACAAAGCGTGTTTTGCATTAATTTTTTAAATAGCCCAAAAACTTTATCCCTTTTCAACCCAATTAAGAAGCAACTCATCATTTTTCCATATACCAACTTGCTCTAAGGTGTGTCTATTGCGTTCACTTAGTTTTGCTCCCATCATAAGGCAGCCAATGCAATATGAACGAAATTCATCATAAAAATATAATTTCCCTGAAGGAGGGATATAGGTATTTATCACTGAATTCAAAAAACTATTTTTATTATAATCAGACAGTCCTTTAAATTTATGCCAATATGGGGAATCTAAGATCTGTTCGTCTTTGAACTCAGGGGTGTTATGTATAATTGGAAAATCTGTTGGCAGATACTTTCTCAGATGATTAGCAACATGATAACGTTCTATCATATCACTCCTTTCAAAATAACTTGGAGCTCCAAGCATCCCATCCAGACTACATAAAGATGTTATAGAAAGCATTAATACAAGAAATGATTTGAATATTATCTCAGGGTGTTTTCTCATGTTTCCAATTATAAATTTGATTATTATGATTTCTGATATGAAAGTATAATTATAGGTAAATGCTGGTCAACTTTCAATTCGGCGAGTTTGTGCATAAAATTGGTAAACCGTGGTGATGCACTAAAATGCGGTGTTTGTTCCAGCCACATGAAATCAAAATAAAATTCATTAATAAAGAATTCATCAAGATCTGCTGCATTCTTTTCATAGAGTTTAAGATGGGCAAGAACATCAAAATAGCTCGTATGAGTGTGTGGTTCTGAGCCAAAATAGGCAATATCATAAAAACAATTGAGAGATGAAAGAAACATTTCAATAAGATTTCTACCAGCTGCAATATCAGGAACAGATATATGATGTATCCCATTACTCATGAATAATTCTTGTAAATACAGGATATCATTCTCAGAATATGGTGCAGTAAAAACCTTATGACGGTGAGATGAGTGGCGCTGTTCAGAAGCCACACAGCACATAGAATTGGCATATCCCATAGTATGCCCTCCCTTTAAATCTTTGGCAAAATACTGCCAACTGAGTCCCTTTTCCAAAACCCCCGCATGGATTTTTTAATAAACTACAAAAATATAATTTTGAAAATCAATATTTTGTATTATTTGAATTTTATCCGCGACGCCATTCTTCATCTAAATTTTGTTTTGCAAAAGTTTTAATAATCCTTGTTTTACCCGAATGCATCTTTTCTTTTCCTAAGTGTACTTTTTTACCTGTTCTTTTAGCAGCTTTTGTTCCGATATTATTAGATTTAGCTGTTTTAACTGCCCTGACAAAGTCATTTTTTTTAGGTACTTGGGGCACTTTTTTCTTTTTAATAGTTGGGATTCTTGGCATAGAATGGGATTTAGGCAATTCATCAAAAAAGTTTTTTTCTTTCTCTATTATTTCTTCATAAGATGATGATTCCTCTTCGGAAAACCAGTTTTGAGCCTCAAAATCACTGACTTTATGTATATTCCATAACGTTTGACCTATAGCATTACGTAAGGTAAAAGGGAATCCCTTTCTATAAGCTTCGGCTAATTCAACTCTAATTTCTCGTTCTTGATAATCAGTAGGTAAAGCAACTCCTTTTTGAGAAGGATATATACTTTCAAGAGTTTCGGCAGAAAATAGTACCGTATCTACTATTTGTGATTTATCATAATCAGCACCTATAAATTTTATAGTAAGAGCTGCTGGGAAACGTTTTATCGATTGTGGTTCACATGCTTGAAGTGCTAAAAAACTGAAACTGATACTCAAGCCCAATCCAATCTTCATATACTCTCTCTTTTAATTTCTGACTAATATAGCTTATTACTTCTTCGCCATCCATCTTTGCCAAAGCTACGCCGAAATTTGGATACAATACATTTGTAAGTGGCTGCACTAATATAAAATTTTATTTCCGCGCCACAGCCCGCAAAGTGATACAGCTAGCGCATCCGTTACGTCCTCTTTTTTTGGTTTTTCAAGCTGGGGAAACAATTGTAATATTACGCGGGCTACCTGATCTTTACTTGCACCACCAAACCCCGTTATTGCTTGTTTAACTTCCCGTGGGGAAAATTCACATAGTTGCAGTTTATGGGTATCAGAAAGTAAATACAGAATGCCGCGTAAATAGCCGAGTTTTAAAAAATTTTGTGCATTTTTGCCAAGAAACGGCGTTTCTAATGCTAAACAGGTAACGGTATAATCATTAATTTTTTTATCAAAAAACCGATGAAATATGCCCACCCGTTCAGCTAATGATTGAGTAGATTTCATGGGCAGATACCCACAATCGAGCAGATACGTTTTATGATCAGCTGTTTTAAGAAGCGAATACCCAGCAAACCGAAATCCTGGATCTATACCTAGTATAACCACCTGCTAACTCAACTGGTCATCTTTGTTAAAACATAGAATAAAATGATATCATTATACTGCCAGGCTTCAATAGTTTTATCTTCACCGATATCGGGGACTAAGCGGGGAAACTTTTCTTCTATGAATGACTGAGGTATTTTTGCTGATCCATCTTGGTATGTTACTGTTACTTGAGGATCTGACTTTAAACAGTTGGGCCACCAAGCCAGTGCGAGAGAGTTCATTGTCAGGAGCAAGAAAAATATCTTGAACTTCATAGTTAAAAACCTCTTTTAATTGATACGTTTAATCCTCAAAATCCTCAAATTTAGTCAATTCTTTAACAAAGTTGAGATATAACGTTCCGGTTGGGCCATTACGATGCTTACCAATAATAAGTTCGGCGAGTGCTGGATTTTCTGCATCTTGATTGTACACAATATCGCGGTATAAAAATAAAATCAAATCTGCATCCTGTTCGATGGCGCCCGATTCACGTAAATCTGAAAGAATTGGCCGTTTATCTACCCGGCTATCAACTGAACGACCCACCATAGCGAGCGCAATAATTGGAATGTTGAGTTCTTTGGCAAGTGCTTTGAGTGAACGAGAGATCTCAGACACCTCTTGATGCCGGTTTTCATGGCGCCCTTTAGAGCGCAATAACTGAAGATAATCTACAACTAAGCATTGTACGTTTTGTTCTGCTTTCAAGCGCCGTGCTTTGGCGCGTAAATCCATGATACTTAGCATCGGCGTATCATCAATAAAAAGCCGCATATCTGCAAGACGTGCGGCAACATTGGTGAGCTCAACCCATTCATCAGAGGTAATAGTCGCATTTCTAATATGATGATGCGAAATACCCGATTCAGTTGCCAATAAACGGAGTGTAAGTTGCTCAGCAGACATCTCAAGTGAGAAAAAGCCTACGGTAAATTTACTCATAGCTGCTTGTGTTGCAATATTGAGGGCTAATGCTGTTTTACCCATTGAAGGTCGGGCAGCTAAAATAATCAAATCACTGTTTTGCATACCAGAAGTCATCTCATCAAGAGATTTAAAACCACTTGGGACTCCGGTAATACCTTTTGTATGGCTTTTAATATCAGAAAGATGCTGAAAGGTGCGCTTTAACCAGATATTGAGCTGCACAAAATTTTGGCTTGATCGTTTACCGGCAATTTGAAAAATCGTTTTTTCTGCTTCATCAAGTACCGTATCAATGCCCTTTTCATTTTGGTCATAGCAATTGGATATAATCCCCGTTGCGGAATTGATGAGTTCACGCAACATTGCTTTTTCTTTGATGATGTTGGCATGCTGATTGATTAATCCGGCAGCAGGAACTTCCTCTTGGAGTGATACTAAAAAAACAACACCGCCAATTACATCGAGCACTCCTTGCTTAGTCAGCTCATCTTGAAGTGATACCGTATCGATTCGTTTTTGTTGCCGATATAAGCTCAATGCAGCTTCATATACCCGCTGATGAGCGGGTTCATAAAAATCCTTTGCAACCAATATTTCTGATAACGAGCTTATCGACTCATCGTTTAATAACAAGGCACCCAACACTGCGCGCTCAGCTTCTATACTTGCGGGAAGCCGGCGCCCGAGCAACTGCTCTGTATGTGCCGGTTTATGAAATTCAGAGCGACTCGCTTTTTGCATGGAGTGCCTAACGGTATTGAGATTTATTCGCTCACAACGTGTACTTTAATGCGTGGCTTTAACCGAGAAGAAAGTTTAATGGTAACTTCATAATCACCAGTTTGTTTGATTGATTTAGCAAATTCAACTTGGCTTTTTGAGATTTTTATGCCTTTTTCTGCCACGGCATCCGCTATTTCAGATGGACTGACTGAGCTATATAGTTTGCCCTCGTCGTGTGTTTTATGCTTAATAGTGAGAGTAATTCCTTTTATTTTTTCTGCAAGCATAGATGTTTCGGTTGCAATGATTTCTTTGCGATTGTCAAAGCTTTTTGCTTTTTTTTGATAATATTCTTCGTTATTTTTTGTGATTTTTACTGCCATGTTGTGTGGCAGTAAAAAATTCATGCCAAATCCAGTGCTTACATTGAGGATTTCTCCCTTAAGACCTACTTGTTCTACGTCCTTGAGTAGAAATACTTTCATAGATGCTCCTTTGCTCGGGTATTTGGAGTTATGTGTGTCAACCTCAAACTAGCGTTAAGTATAACACCAAAATTAGAAATTTGGGAACTGGTAACTGGTGTTATTAATATCAATGTAGTACATGTTAGTATGGCCCACATAGAGGATGGGTATTTGGAGTTCTTGCGCATAGAGTTTGGCATTCAAGAGAAATAAGTTTCTAAAGTATGAATAAGTAAACCATGATTCATTCGTTATAAATAATAAGAAATCAATTCCTTGTGTATAGTGAGTAATATGTTCCGTATAAGGTATATAAAATAATTCCGAACATATAATTGATATGTAGGTGAAATCCTTAGTTTTAATATAAGGTATTTCCCCTTCTCCTTTATTAATAATAAGTTCTGATTCCTTATAAAAAGGATTTAAATAAGATATTAATTCCTTTTCTTCCGTTAGGATAAATAGATGTTTTTTGTCATAATTTTGAATTATCAGACTATTTTGTAGGCAAAAAAATGAATTAAACCTTTTCTGCACGCTTTTTCTATAGGCGCCGAGCATTATGATAATGTCATCAGCGACACAATTAGTACACAACAAATCAATTATTTCGGGCCATTCATTTAATGCGCAACCAAATGTTGATTCAGGCATTATAATATATTCACCGTTTGG
>Ga0055448_10000011_pt1 | contig 37482 bp, 37 predicted proteins | sample China_Galinas_PW_4_FD_57744 | JGI IMG/M metagenome (GOLD analysis project Ga0055448, IMG submission 57744) | Wetland microbial communities from San Francisco Bay, California, USA, that impact long-term carbon sequestration - China_Galinas_PWA_D2 | ecosystem: Environmental > Aquatic > Marine >... | reverse complement strand
CGTAATTAATGTGTCGCCAACCGTTTCACCGCCATGACGGTAGGCGAATCCACGTAACCGACGGACTCGGAGGGAAGCCGCCATTGGTCGCCCGTGGGACGCTCACCGGCGCAATGCTCGCACTGCTGGCCGCCGCCGATCTCACCGCCCAGTGCCATTCCGCGCGGACAGCACGCTCCTGAGGGTGGACGGCGTCCCGAAGGGTACTATCCGGACCTGTATCCGTTCGCGGATCCCGCAATGGAACCCCGGAGGAACGAGACGAAATGTCGCAACACCGACTGACGCCGCGCGAGCTCGACGTGATGGGTGTTCTGTGGGATGCGGGCGAGGCCACGGTGGCGGAGGTACGGGACCGGATGCCTCCGGAGCTGGCCTACACGACCGTTCTCACTGTGCTGCGAGGGCTCGAGTTGAAAGGCTATGCGACGCATCGCAAGGACGGCCGTGCGTTCGTGTATCGGGCGACGGTGCGGGCTGACGATGCCGCGCAGGGGCTGGTCGACCGCGTCGTCGACCGTGTCTTCCAGGGCTCACCCGTCAAGCTGCTCGCGCACCTCGTCGCGGACAGGCACATCGACGAGGCCGACTTGCGACGCATGCGCCGGATGCTCGACGAGCGGCTTCGAGCCGAAGGGGGCAAGCGATGACGTGGATCGCGTACGCGGCGTTGTCGGCTCTGCTTGCCGGGCTGGGGGCAGCCGCGACGGAACGTGTGCTTCGCGCCGCGGGCCGACCCGGGCGTGTGGCGTGGGTGGCCGCGCTGATTCTGTCGATCGCGCTGCCGGCAGCTGCGCTGTTCGGCTGGGCCGTACTGTCAATCGGTGGAATCGCGCTGCTGCTCATCGAAGCGCACGGTCTTCGGCGGGCAATCCCGGCACTGGCGGCGTACATCGATCGCGGGTATTAGCGTCCTGGTCTCTCCCGGTACCGGTCCAGCCGCCATGGGTGTGCCAAGCCCTTCGATCGTTGTTCCGCAGTGGCTGCTGGACACGGATGCGCGCTCGCGGCGCCTGGCTCTGCTGCACGAGCAGGAGCATCACCGGGCGGGCGATCCGGGGCTTCTCAACGCGATCGCGTTGCTGGTCGCGTTGATCCCATGGACCCCGGTCTCTGGTGGCAGCCCGTCCGGCTGCATCGCGCGGTCGAAATGAAGCACTGCCGCCGGGTTCATTCGCGGAATGCCCATCACGGGCGCCACCCAGAGTCCGACCGCCGTCATTGCCAGTGTCCCGACCATACCCGCAACCACGGCCCGTCCAGCCTCGACTTTCATGCGTCCCTCCTTGCAGGTATCTCTTCTCAGTGGTTTCTCGACGGTATCTTCGCCCCGCCGACGCACTCAAACCGGACGCATTGCAGATCGGTTCCGTACGCTCCGTACCGGGGCGCTGTCACGAAAAGCCGTGCGCGGGACACAGGCGCGTGCCGCCCGGCGAGCACTCCCTTCTCCGGGCCGGGAACCGGTCCGGTCCGTTGCCGGTTGGATCGCCGGCCATGCAGCCAGCGAACCGACCGCGCATTGAGGCCGATGCGTGGCGCTCTGGCGGAACTGCGGGAACGACGATCCAATGAGTCTGGAAGCCATTCTGAACCGGATCCGCGACGCGTTCGACATGCTGAACCGACGCGAGTTCGGGAGCACCGATCGGCCGGCCCCCGCTCCGCGGCCTCGCATCACGGACGTGCCGGACCCGGCGCCCGACGCACCGGTACTCGAAAAGGTCGGGTTTGCCGAGGAAGCCCTGCCCTGGATGGACGCCGTGCACCGGTTCTCGCTACGCCTGACGCAAGGTGATGAGGACGCTGCGGCGGATCTCGTGCAGGATACGTTTCTGAAGGCATACCGTGCCTGGCAATCGTTCCAGCGCGGAACCAACTGCAAATCCTGGCTGTTCACGATCTGCAAGAACACCCACCTGAAGAACACCGACCAGGCAAGCACCCGCCGCGAAGTCGTGCAGTCCGATCTCGACGCGAACATCGAGGCCATGGCGGTCGTCGACCTCCATGATCGGGCGCGACACCACAAGCTCGGTATCGACCTGTTCGATCACGCGATCGACGACCGTGTCATTGCCGCGATTGATGGTTTGCCCGACGAGTTCCGCGATGTCCTCGTTCTCAGCGATCTCGGCGATCTCAAGCAGGCCGAGATCTCGCACGTGCTCGGCATTCCGGCCGGGACCGTGAAGAGCCGGCTGTTCCGCGCGCGGCGTCGGCTCCAGGAGGTACTCATCGACCACGCCGCAGATGTCGGCATCACCACGGACCAACCAGCATGAAGAGTCAGTCGATTCCCTGCGAGCTGGTCATGGAACGCCTCTGGACGTTCATTGACAGGGAACTGGACACGGCCTCCGAGGCCGAGGTGCGCGAACACCTCCGCATGTGCGGGCGATGCTATCCCCGGTACGACTTCCAGCAGGCATACTTCCGGCTGATGCGCAGGCTCACCACCGAGCCCGCGCCGTCGGAGCTGCGCAGCAGGGTCTTCAGGACACTTCTGGCCGAGACCGGGTAGCGTCCCGTCGCGCGTCGCACTGAATCGCATCCTCGCCTTCCGGGTCACGCTCGTACCCGCAGGCGACCGTTCGGCCCGTTGGCACGCGGGCCACTGATCCTCTGCTTCGATCCGATGCGCCGACCGGTCTGCCTGGTGCGAACGTTCCAGGACCTTGTCGTCGCCTACGCGAGGTTGCTCCTGCGGGACCGGCACCTGGCGGAGGATGCCGCGCAGGAGGCCTTTCTCGATGCCTGGCGCTTCCTTCCCACGGGATTGCAGAACAGCTGAAGCAGATCCCCGGCGTCCGCGATCCGGGTGACGAACTGACGCTATCAGACGCCCGCCTCCTCATCGCACGCTCGGAGGGCTCTGCCGGATGGGAGAACCTCGTCCGCTCCCGTTCCGGGGCAACGATCTGAGAGAAACTGCCCGTCTCGAGTCAGTCCGGCGATCACGGGAGGTGGCCGTGACCTGGGTCGTCCCCCGTCGATCTCTGTTTTGTAAAGTACTTGACATAAATTGCCCGGAACGCGAGATTCCCGATGATGACAGACCGAGAACGCGCGCCAACCGAACCAACCGTGACACCCGGGCCCGGCATGGGCGCCGTACCGACTTCACGGCATCCCGGGGCAGCCGCGGGCAACGCCGGTGTGGTGGATCGCGCTGTGACTGATGGACCCGGCTACCCTGTGGGCGGACGGACGGGTCGCGGCCGTGGCGCTACCTCCAGGCTGGTATGACATGACGGGAAGGTCCTTGCATGTCGCGGTGATCCCCGATGGGAACGGACGGTGGGCGGCCACGCGGCGCTGGCCCCGGACGAAGGGACACCGTGCGGGAGCGAACGCCGTGCGCCGTACGGTCGAGGCCGCTCCGGCGTTCGGCATAGCGACGCTCACGATGTACGGGTTTTCGTCGGACAACTGGCAGCGGCCGGAATCCGAGGTCCGGGCGCTGATGCGACTGTTCGAGCAGTACCTGCGCGGGGAGACGCCGCGCTGCGTTGCTGAAGGAGTGCGCGTGCGCGTGATCGGCCGTCGCGACCGGCTCGCGCAGCCGCTGGTGCGCGCGATCGAGGCGGCGGAAGATGCGACGGCGGCGGGAGACCGGCTTCAGTTGAACCTGGCGGTCGACTATTCGTCGCGGGAGGCGATTGGCAGGGATGATCGGCTGCCGGACGTAGACCTGCTGATCCGGACTGGCGGCGAACAGCGTCTGAGCGATTTCCTGTTGTGGGAATGCGCGTACGCGGAGCTCTACTTCACGGATCAACAGTGGCCGGACTTCGACGCGCGTGATCTTGCGCGGGCGATCGAGGACTACCACGGCCGTGAGCGACGATTCGGCCGCGTACCGGGTGCGACCGTGGATCGAATGCTGGCGAGACGGAGCGTGTGAGACATTGCCCGACCAGACATGAGGCATTGGACGGCTTGGCCTCATGCTGAGGGCCGATTGACCGATTCGCGCCGGCTACCGTTCCACGGGCGATCGGGTGGTCCATGCCTGGTCGAACTACGATTCCGTGAGCACCGCCATCCAACGCGGCATGCAGTGCTGAGGACGCACCCGTGCCGCACCCGCCAGCGGGTGCCCCCTACTCCGTGCGGAGCGCCTCCACAGGATCCACGCGTGTAGCCCGGCCGGCGGGCAACGCGATCGCGGTCAGGGCGGCAACGGCGATGAGAGCTGTGGCGGCCGCGAGGGTCCAGGGATCGCCGGGCGCCACCCCGAAAAGCAGGCTCCGGATGGCCCGGGTAGCCGCAAGAGCGCCGGCCAGGCCGATGACCGAGCCGATCAGGACCAAACGCACACCCCGTCCCATCACGGAGCGGAGGATACCGCCCGCGGTGGCGCCGAGGGCCGCGCGGATGCCGAACTCACGCGTCCTCTGGCTCACGGTGAAGGAGACCACGCCGTAGACCCCGGCCATGGTGAGGAGGAGCGCGCTTGCGGCAAAGAGGTTGAAGAGCAGAGCGTAGTAGCGCGGCTCGGCGAGCCAGTGGTCGACCAGCCGCGGCATGGTTCTGACGCTCTGCACCGGGAGGTCCGGGTCGATGTCCTCGACGACGCTACGAACCCGGGAGGCGAGGGTCTCCGGCGGCACGCGCGTACGTACGGTCCCGTACACCCGGGAGGTAGCGGACGCCGCCGTGAACGTGGTGTACATCGTGGGCAGGAAATCGAGGCGGATGTCACCGAAGCGGGCGTCCGCCACGATCCCCACGATGGTCACGATCGGGTTGGCCGGGGAATCACCTTCGCCATTCCAACTACCGTACACCATCCGTTTGCCGATGGCCCCCGGCCCCCCCCAGAGGGCCTCCGCCATGCGCTGGCTGATGATGACTTCGTATGGACGCTGCTCTCCCGGCGCGTGCTCCGGCAATCGCCCTGCCAGGAGTCGCAACCCGAAGACATCGAAGTAGCTCTCCGAGACACTGGCATCGTTCACCGTGTATTGGCCGGGGGCTCCCGCGAAGCCGGGGATCGTCTGCGTGCCGGTGAACCCCGGAGGCACCTCGCCTTCCGGGAACCTCAACCACGTCGCGCTCCGCGAAGCCGAGACCGGCAGGCTGTTCGAAAACGCCACGGCTTCGACCTCTCCACGGCCGGCGAGCGCAGTCTCCAACGCGTTCATGAAGGCCTTTCGAGCGGGGCCGTCCGGGTATCGATCCACCGGCAGGTTGAGGTAGAACGTCAGGAGGTGGTCACTGCGAAAGCCCAGGTCCACGCGGTGGAGGGCCAGGAGGGTGCGGACCATGAGGCCGGAGCCCGCGAGCAGGACCACGGAGAGCGCGATCTCGAGGACGATCAACCCGCTGCGCAGCCGTGCCCCGCCCTGTCCGGTGGTCGCCCGGGTCTGCCGTAGGGAAGGGAGCAGGCTCCCCCGTGAGGTGCCCCACAAGGGTATGACCCCGGCGAGCAGACCGGTCAGGATGGATGCTCCCAGGGTGAACAGCAGGACCCGGCGGTCCACGCCGATCGTGTCCAGGCGGGGCAGGTTGTCAGGCGCCATCCAGACGAACAGGCGGACCAGCCACACCGACGTGGCAATGCCGACGACCCCGCCGGCCAGGCCCAGCAGGATGCTCTCCTGGACGAGCATGCGCGCCAGCCGTCCACTGCCGGCCCCAAGCGCGGCACGGGTAGAGAACTCCCGTCCCCGGTTCAGCGCCCGGACCAGCGTGAGGCTGGCGCCGTTGGCGCATGCAATGAGCAGGAGCAGGAGCGACGCTCCCAGCAACGCCAGAAGCTTCTCCCGGATGCCGTGCACCTGCGCCGACCTGAGACCCACCAGGGGCAGTTGCGCCGCCCAACCGGACCTCGCCTCCGCCGCGGCACCGTCTCGAGCCTGGTACAAGGTCCGCACCCGGAGGCGGGCGCCGTCCGGCGTGACACCAGCGGCCAGATGGCCGATCACCTCCACGCGTTTGACCGCGTTCGGCTGCAACGGTAGATAGACCGCGGGGTCGGCATCCGGAAATGCGAAATCACCAGCCAGCACGCCGATCACCGTGTAGCTCTCCGGGCCAAGGCGGATCTTCCTGCCCAACACCCCGCGGTCCTGACCGAACCGTTCGGCCCACAACCGTGGGGAGAGCACCGCGACCCGCTCTGTCTCCCTCGCCTCCCGCTCGTCGAGGAGACGCCCCAGTTGCGTCCTGGCACCGAGCAGATCGAGCAGACGACGCTCTGTCGAGGCGACCGTCACCACCTCCGGATCCCCGACGCCCAGCAACGTCTCCCGGTCCGTCCGGTAGGCGGCGACCCCATCGAACACATCGACGGAGCGCAACGTCTCGAGATGCTCGGACGGCAGCTCCGGCGTGAAGAATGCCTCGTCCCTGGAGGAGAGCAACAACTGGTCCCAGACGTTCACCAGGCGGTCCGCACCCGGGTAGGGAAGGGGGCGAAACAGCACCGCCTCGGCTACACTGAACATCGAGGTCGAGAGTCCGATCCCCAGGGCGAAAACCAGCGCCGTTCCCACCAGGTAGAGCGGACTGCGCGCGAGGTTCTTCGCGGCCATCCGCAGGTCACCGAACCCGTGCCGAATCCAGCCTGCCAAGGTCTCCGGACCTTCACGGACACAGGCCGCGGCCACGTCCCGCACCAGGTGAAACCAGAGCCTCACCACTGCCCTCCCCCCGTGACGTCTGGCTATCGCCAACCGCAACCGAACGTCCTGCTCCATCTCCTCGCCGTACTCCGTTCGCAGGGAACCGGGCAGAAACCGCAACACCACCCGGAACGGGAGAGGCACTCCCTCCCCACCTCCCGGCGTCCCGGTCACGCGTCCTCCAGGAGCATGGCGGTCCGGTCGTCCACCACCAGGCGCTGCAAGCGACGCGCTTCCGCCCGCGCCACCTCCCGCCCGAACGTCGTCAGCCCGTAGTACCTGCGCCGCTGATCCTCCAGGTCCGGAGCCCGCCGCCGCGCCACCGCCTCGATCAGCCCATCCCTCGCCATCCGCTTGATCGAACCGTACAGCGTCCCCGGTCCCATTTCCATCTCGCCGCCCGTACGCCGCACCACGTCCTGCATGATGCCGTATCCGTGTCGTTCCTCATCCGTGAGCGCGAGCAGGATCTGGAATACCGCGGGTGTGAGCGGAATGAGCGATTCGGGTGTCTTCATGGTGATTCTCCATGAACTATATCCGCCGCAGATATGTCCGTCGAAGATATAGACGCCCAAACCACCCGTCAATGGCACCATCGCGACACGGTCAGGGCTGGGCTAATCGCCGGGACCCAGATTTCGGACCGGACGATGGAGCGGGCGGAACATGCGCTCCGAAACGCGCTCGAGAATCTGCGTGACGAGGACGGGCCAGGACGGATTACGTGCTTGCGGACTTCACGCCCGCGCTGGCCGGCGAAGTGATGGAACGCCTCCGGACGTACGTGTCGACAAGGACGGAAAAGACGCTGCGCGCCATTCCTAGGCCACGAAGGTACGGAGCGAGAGCTACGATCACCTGGAAGAGTCCGAGGCCGCGGCTAGCGGAACAGCCGCTCGAGGGCGCCTTGCACGTGGTGGCTTGAAGAAATCGGAGGGGAGAGCGGACAGTTCGCCTTTGACACCGTCGAGGTAGTCTTCGCGGTCACGGTTCCTTGGCCGATAGGCTGAACGCCAGGCCATAGCAGATCGGTCTTGGACACTGCCGCGGAACCGGAGTTGTCGATCGACACGATCTCATTCCGTTTGCCAGAGGAGACGCAGGCCGTCGTGCAGAGAGGTTGACGCCGTATCGCCCGCACAGGCCACGAATCCAACCAGCAGGGACACGCCAAACGAAGATACCCGTTGGCCCCCACTCCCTTCCCCTTTCCCTCCCCCTCTCCACCAACCCACGCTCTCCTCCGACCCCTTCCCCTCGCCCGGTCCCTCTCCCGCCGTTCCCTGTGTCCGCCTGCGTGAGTTCCCGTCCCACGACCGGGCATCGTGTGCGGACTCATCCAATCCGATGGAATGCGACAACTCGAACTCCAACATCGACTTGCACTCTCCGTTCACCGGGGGCACGAACCTTCCCTGCGTTCCGCAAGCCAGCGTCACACTATGTCCGACACGCGGAGCCCGTGAAATGAACGCGTTGGGCAGAGACCTGAGCTTTGCAGTTCGCAGTCTCACGAAGCAGCCGGCATTTGCGGTCGTCGCCGTGGTCACGCTCGCGCTCGGCATTGGCGCGAACGCGGCGATCTTCTCGATCCTGAACGCGCTCGTGCTGCGGCCGCTGCCGTATCCGGACCCGGACCGCTTGGTTTCGCTGATCAGCGATGGTCTCGAGCCGGCTAACCTGCCCGAATGGAAGGCGGGTGTGCCAGCACTCGAGGCAATCGGTGCCTATGCGCTCGCATCGGATGTCGTGACCGGTGCCGGCCCTGCCCGGACGGTGCGCGCAATGACGGTTTCGGAGGACTTCTTGGGCGTGCTGGGCGCCGAGCCCGTGCGCGGGCGCCTGTTCGCTGAATCCGATCATGCCGTTGACGGAGAACCCGTCGCGCTCGTGAGCACGACGCTGTGGGCGGCGCTCGGCGGCGGCGAGCGCACGACGGGCGTGAAGTTCACCTTCGACGGTGTCGCGCAGACGGCAGTCGGGGTTCTGTCGGCGGACTTCTCGTTCAACCGCTATCAGGACATCGACGTATGGCTGCCGATGTCATCGGCAACCGGGCTGCGTGCGGCCGCAATCGGCCGCCTGGCGCCCGGCGCGACCGTGGAACAGGCGGCGGCCCAGGCTCGTGCGCTGTCCCGCCGTTTCGATCCGTCGGTTGACGAGAAGGACCGCGTCGTTCGTGTGATCCCGATGGCCGATGTCGTCGAGAGCGACGTGCGCCGGCCCCTCTGGGTCCTGTTCGGCGCCGCCACGCTCGTGCTGCTGATCGCGTGTGCGAACGTGGCGAATCTGCTGCTTTCGAAGGCGACGAGCCGCTCCGCCGAGCTCGCCATTCGATCGTCGCTCGGCGCGTCCCGCACGGATCTGGTGCGCCAGCTCCTCACTGAGAACGCGGTGCTGGCACTCCTCGGCGCGGGCGCCGGTCTCGTCGTCGCCACCTGGACGGCCGATCTGCTGACGGGTCTGGCGCCGGCATACACGCCACGCATCGACGAGGTCGGAACCGACGGTATCGTCCTGTCTTTCACGGTGGCGATTGCCGTCGTTGCCACGCTCGCGGCCGGACTCGCACCCGCGCTCGGTGCCACGCGTGCGTCGGTCGGTGCGCCATCCTCGAGGCGCGCGGCAACTGCGGGCCGCGGCGAGCTGCGCGGCCGCGGCATCCTCGTTTCCGCGCAACTCGCGCTCGCGTTGATCGTACTCGTCGCCAGCGGCCTCCTCATCCGCACGTTCCTCGTACTGCGTCCCGTGTCTCCCGGCTTTGAGACGGAGGATCGCATCGTGGCTCGCGCCACGCTGCCAGTCGGCGATCCGGAACGAGCAGACGCATTCCTGGCCGGCCTGGCGGAGCGCGTCAGCGCACAACCGGGCGGCGCGCGCGCCGCGGCCGTCACGAGTCTGCCGCTCAGCGGCGAGTCGATGCTGTTCCCGGTCGCCGAAGTCGATGGCCGGCCATTCGGACAGGACGACCGGCCCTTCATGATCCACTTCCGGGCCGCGACGCACGACTACATGGATGTGATCGGTATGCCGATCGCGCGTGGCCGTGGCCTCGAGCCGACCGACGTGCGCGGAGCGCGGCCCGTCGTTGTGCTGAACCAGAACCTCGCCGGCAGGCTGTTTCCGGACGGCGACGCCATTGGTCGCAGTGTCGCCTTCGACCTGCCGCAGGGCCCGACCGAGTTTGCCGTGGTCGGCGTCAGTGCGGATGCCGACATCTTCGGCGGTACCACCGGCTCCCAACCGGAAGCGTTCGTGTCGCTCGCTCAATCCTCGTGGAGCCGGCTGCGGCTCGTGATCCATGCGCCGGCCGGCACTCTGTCGGAAGACCGCATCCGCGAAATGGCGGCTGCCGTGGACCCCCTCGTACCGGTCGAGGATTTCAAGTCGTTCGCAACCATGACGGCCAACAGCGTCTCGCTCCAGCGCTTCCAGATGGCGCTCATGTCGCTGTTCGGCGCCCTTGCCTTCGTGCTCTCCATCATCGGCTGTTACAGCGTTCTCGCCACGACCGTCGCCAAGCGCCGCCGCGAGATCGGCGTCCGCGTCGCACTCGGCGCCACACGGGTAGCCGTCGTCTCCCACATCGCGCGCGGCGGCATCGCTTTCGTCCTCGCGGGGCTCGTCGCGGGCACCATCGGCGCCCTGGCTGCCTCCAGGCTGCTCGCCGGCGTTCTATACGGGGTCGCACCAACCGACACAGTCACGTTCGCCGCAGCCATCGCACTCCTGTGCGTGACCGCCTCTCTGGCGGTCGTCCTGCCCGCGCGCAGAGCCGCGTCAGTGCAGCCCGCCGAGGTCCTGCGCCAGGATTGACGCCACCCGGCGCGGGCCGATCCCGCCGTTGCGCGGATCGGCCCACCAGCCCCTTGTATCGCGACGCCGAAAACGGCTGGATGCGCGCACCCGTGCGGACGCGATCGCGCGCGCCGCTCCACCGCACGGCGCGGCTGACTCGCTCACCGCATCATTCCGCGGTGACGCGAACCTGCAACCGCGGAGGATCCATGTTCAGGACGCGCGACGCCCGTGTCGTGCAGACGCCCTCGCGCACCGTAGCGCTCGTGGCCCCCGGCAACCCGACCTCGGCTTCGATCCGGAGCCAAACCTGATGATCCCAATGCCCTTCGCGTTCTCCATGTACACGGGCACGCCCCGCCTTCGTGAAGTTGCAGCTCGGCTGGGCGATGTAGCGACCCCAGGCGGTGCGGTCTCCCGAGACGAGGATCCGAGTCTGCTCCCTGAATTTCTTCCAGCGTAGCGCAGGCAACATCGTCGGCTTTCGTCTTGTTCGGGGCAAGCGCCGTGAGGGCGGACGGCAACAGTGCACTGAGCATGAGGGGCTCCCGTCGTCGAGGCTACCGGGCGTCGACAACGACTGCCCGTGAAGCGCGGGAAAATGCTGACGCCTGCTGACGCCCACAATGCGCATACCCACCGGGGTCATGGGTCAGTTTCGTCCATTACAAACGGGCGTGACCTGACCCGAAGAAGCATCGAAGGTGTTGCGGCGATCCTCATAAGGAAGCAGCTCGAGGCTTGATTGACGCAGTCGGCGCCGGCGACGGCCGTAATGCCCTACCTTGAGGGTAGCCTTGAGCCGCAGGAGGTCGACTTGATAAGAGAAGAATTGAGCAACCCGGAAAGCGCCCATAGTAGCGGGGGAACCACGACCGCCCGGGCAGACGACGGAGTGGGCGTCGAAGCGGTAATCCCTGACGAACCGTTCAGGGCGTGGGAGTCGCGGTAAGGCAAAGTCGAAGCAACGCGAAGTATCCAGAAGCGGTCCAGTTTACCCACTCGGCTGGACCGCTTCTCAATCGGTTCCGGCGAAGGCCCGAAAGCCACGTCCTTCCAGCTTCCGATCGAAGAGCGCGAGGAAGGCTCCGTCCACCCGAAGGCACCGGTACTTCATGATGGTACCCTCGGCCACCCTCGGGTCCGCGGCGCGCAACGTGTCGCTCAGCGCCCAGACGTACTCCGCTGGTCATGCTGTCGGGAGTCGGCGAGCATGCATAGCCATCATGGCCATATCTAGCCGCGACCGCAGCCTTCTACAAGATTCCGAAGCCACGCCGCGTCTCTCGACGGATCGAGCCGTGGGAACCGATCCACGGCCGGCCCGGTTGGCGTCGCGCCTGCGTAGAGGTGCAGGGGAAGATCGAAAATCGGTGATTATGCGAAAAACGAATCCATGAGTATGCAATGCTTCTGAAGGAGACGGTCAGCGTCTGCCCGACCTGCCTGACGCGCGTATCGGCCACGGTGGAGGAGCGCGATGGTCGGGTTTACCTGCACAAGCTCTGTCCCGACCACGGCGCCGAGGATGTGCTGCTCTCGAGCGACGCACGACTCTACTGGCTACCGCTTGAGGGCTCGCACGCGGAGGCCGGTTTCAGCAGCAGAGGCGGCGTGATCGGAAACGCAGCGGGTATGTCTTGCTCGACCGGTTGCTGTGGGACCGGCCACAGCTGCACGCTCATCTTCGAGATCACGGAGCGCTGCAATCTCACCTGCCCGACCTGTTTCGCGGGTTCCTCGCCTCAGCATACGTGGCGCATGTCGGTGGACCAGTTCACGGAACGACTGGATCGTCTGTTCGCATCGGGCAAGAGCGACTCGGACATGGTGCAACTGTCCGGCGGCGAGCCCACTATCCATCCTGACATCGAGCGCATGATCGAGATCTGCTTCGAACGGGATGTCCGGAAGGTGTACGTGAACACGAACGGCATCCGACTCGCGCGGGAGCCTGACTTCGCGCGGCGTCTTGCCGCGATCGATGGCGACCGGCAGCGTCTCCAGTTCTACCTGCAGTTCGACGGCTTCGAGCCTGCCACATGGGAGCAGATCCGTGGCGCCAGGGGCCTGCTGTCCGTCAAGCGCAAGGCGATACGCAATGCACTCGATGCCGGCCTGTTCGTGCTGCCTGTCATGACGGTGACCCGCGGCGTGAATCTCCACGAGATCGGCGACGTGGTGCGCATGGTGCGTGAACACCACCCGCACATGACGACGCTCATGCTGCAGCCTGCGTTCTATTCGGGTCGGTACGAGAACGATACGACCGCGGAGCGGCTCACGATGGCGGAAGTCGCGCACGAGGTGGTGCTGCAGACGGATGGTCTTTTCGCTGTCGAGGATTTCGGGCCTATCCCGTGCTCGGATGCGAACTGTTTCGCGTTCGCCGTCGCATTCGTGCAGGGCGACACCGTGACGCCGGTCTCCCGCTGGTTCCCGCGCTACGAGCGCTGGGCAGAGCCCGGCACGGCGGAAGTGATCGAACGACTCGCCGACCGTCTCCCGCAGCACATGCTGGACGTGATGGCCGACGAGCGGATCGTCGACGCCTTGCTCGACCTGCTTGCCGGTGATGACGAGTCGATCGACTGGGCGGACTACCGCAACTTCCTCGTCATCGGCATCAAGCCGTTCATGGACGCACACAGCTACGACCAGGACCGTGTCGACCGCTGCTGCGTGCACGTCGTGGACCGGGAAGGTCGGCCGGTGTCGCTCTGCGAATACAACACGCTCCGCCGCCCGACGGGCCGCCTGTGAGAGTCCACTTGCTGGGCGGCTTCCTCGGTGCCGGCAAGACCACACTCGGTCTCTCGCTCGCCGACGAGCTGCGCGCCCGCGGCGAGCGTGTGAGGCTCGTTACGAACGACCAGGGACACGCACTCGTCGACACTCGCTGGTGCATCGCACGCGAAGAGGTCACCGAGATTACCGGCGGCTGCTTCTGCTGCAAGTTCGAAGACCTCGCGACCGCTCTGCTGGAGGCGGAGGCCGCCGGCGCTACCACTGTCATTGCGGAGGCGGTGGGCAGCTGCACGGATCTCGTCGCGACCGTGCTGTCTCCGCTGGTCGAGCTGCACGGCCGCCACCTCGACCTCGCGCCGCTCGCCGTCGTGATCGATCCGTGGCGGTTCGTCGAGTTCGAACGCGGGCGGATGTCGGAGGATGTGGCGTACCTCTTCAGGAAGCAGATCGAGGAAGCCGACGTGCTGCTCCCCAGCCGCGCCGACCTCGGTCCGCCCGACCTGTCCGAACCCCTTCGCACACTCAACCGGCACGCGGCGGTCGTGCCTGTATCCGGCCTGTCACGCCAGGGCATCAGAGAGTGGCTCGATGCCCGACCTGCGCGACCCGCGGTTCCACTCGACATCGACTACGGGCGCTACGGTTCGGCGGAAGCGTCGCTCGGGTGGGCCAATGCAACGGTCCGCATCGCGTCCGGCGGCACGTTCGTTCCCGCCGATGTGATCCGCGGCTTCCTCGACGGGCTCCGGGACGTTCCTGTCGCGCACGTGAAGGTCATCACGACGGAGCCCGCTCCCGTGCGCGGTGCGCTGGTTCGTGAAGGTGGTGACGCCCTGGTCCAGGCGGAGCCTGGTCCGCAGCCCGTGCGCGAAAGCAGGCTGCTCGTCAACGCCAGGGTCGCGCTTCCTCCTGAACAGCTCGAGCCACGGATGCGCGCTGCGCTCGAGCACGCTGCCGCACCGGCGCACTGCGAGTGGGAAACGTTCGAGTGCTTCCGCCCGTCACAGCCGACGCCCACGCATCGTCACGCCTCGCGCTGCTGTGCGCCGGACGATGCATCCTGTTGCGCGGCCTTCTACGATCGTCCCATTGTCCGCAGCCTGCTTGGCGACTCATTTCATCCCGGCGGCCCGGCGTTGACGCTCGCCGTCGCGGAGCGGCTCGCTCTCGCACCCGGCGCGCGGCTGCTCGATGTCGCGTGCGGCGATGGCACCAGCCTGCGCATGATCCATGAACGCTGGAACGTCGATGGCTTCGGAATCGATACGAACGCGAAACGACATTCAGGCGACATCGACACCCGGCCCGGTGACGCCCACGAGCTCCCCTTCGCCGATGGCTCGTTCGACGCCATCCTGTGCGAGTGTGCACTGAGCACGTTCGTCGACGGCCCTCGTGCTCTCGCCGAGATGCGACGCGTTCTGAAGCCGGCCGGCCGGCTCGCGATCACGGACATGTGCGTCGAGCGTGAGCTGCCATCCGAACTGGAGGAGTGGGTGACCGCCGGCACATGCCTGCTGCGCGCCCGCACCGGAGAAGGCTATCGCGCAGCCATCGAGCAGGCCGGCCTGCGCTTGATCGACTACCGCGTGGACGCTGACCCACTGATCGAGTTGCTTGCCCGAATCAAGCGCAATCTGGTCGGTACGCTGCTCGCAGCCGTCGTGAACGAGCCGACAACCGATACCCGGTTCGACGTACGCGCGGCACGCGCAGTTCTGCGGCACGCCGAGCAGGCCGTTCGCGCAGGGTCGATCCGGTACGGAGTCTACGTTGCGGAATGCGCGTGAAGCACACGCACGACATCGCCATAATCGGTGCGGGGCCCGGCGGAATCGTGGCCGCACGATTTGCTGCGCGCATTGGTGCTCGAGTAGCGCTGATCGAGCGTCGCCGGATCGGCGGCGACTGTACGTGGACGGGGTGTGTTCCGAGCAAGGCCCTGATTCGCTCGGCCAGGGCTGCCTTCGAAGTACGGATGGCGAACCGGTTCGGCATCGGGTCGACCTTCACCGGCACCGACATGACCGCCGTGCGCAGTCGGGTACACGGCGCGATTGCGACGGCTGCTTCCGCCGACTCATCCGACTCGCTCGCCGCCGAAGACATCGACATCGTTTCAGGTACCGCATGTTTCGTCGATAGCCGAACGCTGCTTGCCGACGACCGTACGATCACGGCCCGCCGGTTTCTCATCTGTACCGGAGCGAGAGCCGCGACGCCGCCCATCGACGGCCTGGATGAAGTGCCCCACTCCACATACGAGACGATCTTCGACAACGACAGGCTTCCCGCGCACCTGCTCGTCATCGGCGGCGGGCCTCTCGGAACGGAGATTGCCCAGGCGTACCGCCGGCTCGGCGCCGCCGTCACGATCGTTGCGCCACGCATCCTTGCCCGTGAGGAGCCCGAAGCGGCTGCGCTCGTTCATTCACGCTTCGAAGTCGAGGGTCTGGGATTCCTCACCGGTCGGGCACGCGCTGTCGCATTTCACAATGGCACGATCGCGGTCCGGACCGAGTCGGCAGTCGTCCGCGGCGACATGCTGCTCGTGTCGACCGGGCGCCGCCCCGTCACTGATGGTCTGCGGCTCGACAGGGCCGGCGTCGAATCGGGCGACGACGGAGTCCATGTGGATCGTTACCTCCGAACGACCATCCGGCACATCTACGCCGCCGGCGATGTCATCGGCGGACCGCAGTTCACCCACCTCGCCGGGTGGCAGTGCTTCACTGCGGTCCGTAACGCACTGCTTCCCGGCAGAGATGCGGGCACGCCCGGCGCGCTGCCCTGGACGACTTTCCTCGACCCGGAAGTGGCGCGCGTCGGGATGTCGGAAGCCGAAGCCCGCGACCGGTACGGCGACGCCGTCCGTGTCTACACCCGCGATCTCGCTGAATCCGACCGCGCCATTTGCGATGGCGAAACGGAGGGGCTCATCAAGATCGTGGCGCGCCGGAACGGGCGCATCCTCGGCGCCACAATCGTGGCATCTCGAGCGGGTGAGATGATCACCGGGATCTCGCTCGCGATGCGGCACGGCCTCTCACTGTCCGACCTCTCATCGACGATTCACGTCTACCCGTCATGGTCGGTACCGATACAGCAGATCGCGTCGGACGCAGCCGTGGATCGATTCGTCGGCAGCCGTCTCGGCAGAATCGCGCTGCGATTCTCCGGATTGCGGCGTCAGCGGCTGTGACCCGGCTTGCTGCGCCGCGTCCCCCGACCGCGAACAGGACAGCCGCTGCCTGTCCCGGTGCGTTCGATCGCCTGGAACCGGCGACACGCAGCCGGCGACCGCAACACCGGATCTGTGACGATGGCACCAACGATGTTTGACACTCGGGCGGGAATGGCGGTGCCCGGTGTGACCGCAGCGCAGATGCGGGAAGTCGATCGCATTGCGGTGGAAGAGACGGGACCCGGCCTGCTGCAGATGCTCGAGCACGCAGGCCGGTCACTTGCGGAAGTCGCACTGCGCATGCTGCGCGGACCGCTCGAGGGGTCGTCGGTCGTGGTCCTGGCCGGGGCGGGAGGCAACGGCGCCGGCGGAATCTGCGCCGCACGGCATCTCTCCGTGCGCAACGTCGACACGACTATCGTGTACAGTGCGCCGGACCGGCTCGGCGACGGCGCTCGCGTCCAGCGGAGTCTGTTCTCGCACGGGCCCGGCACGGAACGTATCCTCGCCGATGTCGCCAATATGAAGCCAGACCTCATCATCGACGCGCTGATCGGGTACGGTCTGTCAACGGCGCCACGGGACGGCGCCGCTGCGCTGATTGCGTGGGCCAACCAGCAGTCCTGTCCGATCCTCTCGCTCGACCTGCCTTCCGGAATGGATGCGACGAGCGGTGCTCGGCCCGGCCTCTCGATCAGGCCGGCAGCCACCGTCACCCTTGCTCTTCCGAAGACGGGGCTGGCGCGCGGCGGAGCGGGCCGGCTGTTCCTGGCCGATCTGGGCATTCCGGACGAGGTCTGGCGTCGGGCCGGCATCCCCATCGTGCGACCGTTCGACCGTGGCTTCGTCGTACGGATCGCGCCCCACCGCTGAAGGATCCCGGACCGGGTTCGTCCGTCTGCGCCGTGACTCGAATGTCGCTACGTTGCATGCTCGAGGGCGACGTCATCAGTGCGACGCGGTGCCCGACGCCGCGCCCCGGCGCGTTCGCGGAATCGCGAGAACACCGGCGAGGGCCGCCGCAGCGAGCAGGGCCGTGAGCGCGAGCACGCCATCCATCTGCCAGCGTGCTGCGAATGGGGCGCCGATGATGCTTCCAGCGAGCTGACCGGCGCCGAGCACGATCGAGTAGACCCCCATCGCTACGCCACGTGAGGCATCGATGGGTTCCGTCAGATCGGCCAGCCACGAGAATGCTGCGGGCGTGAAGCCGCTTTCGACGAGAATGAATCCGGCCGCGACAAACAGGATGGCTCGGTGCCCGCCGTGGTTGAAGATCGCGAGAGATGCGACGACGCCCAGCATGCCGCCAAGCGCGGCGAGCATCGCGCGCCGTCGCGGCCAGTCGGCACCAGCCACGGACCAGAGCACCAGACCTGCCATGAACGTGATTCCCCAGACGGCGAAGATGACGCCGATCTGCGTTCCGCTGAATCCGCCGACGAGCATCTGGTCCGGAGAACGGCCCGGCAGTTTGAACAGATAGGGCGCCTGCTGAAGCCAGACTCCGACAACCGCATTGACGGCGAGCCAGGCGACACCGAATCCGATCGTTCCAGGCTGTGCCGCAAGCCTGCGGAGCGTCACCGAGACTGCGCCGGTGTTCGTCGCATCGGCCGCCTGCGGGGCGTCTTCCCGCGTCAAAGCCCATGCGGCGCCGTAGAGCGGGGCGAGGATCAGGAACGCAGCAGTGCCAAACGCATCCCAGACCAGACCCGAGATTGCGAACCCCGCGACCATACCCACCAGGGATGTGATCTCGAAGCTCGCCATGACGCGCGTTCGCCTGCGCGCATCGCCTTCGGTAGGCCTCGAAAGCAGAACGAGCGTGTTGGGAACCGCACATGCCGCGCTCGCTCCTTCGTTCAGTCGGGCGACCAGAAGGACGGTGACGAGGAGTGCGAGGCTGGATATGGCGAGCGAGGCCGTCGCTGCCACGAGCGCCGACACGATGCCGAAGAGCGGACCCCAGCCGAGCACCCGCCGATGCCCGACTCGATCCGCGACATGTCCGGCGAGCGGTGCACCGAGCAACTCGGTCACGAAGAACGCCGCAGCGAGAAGTCCCACAACGAGCGAGCCAGCGCCGGTCCGGCTGACCATCCGTTCCGCAACCAGGAACGCGAAGAGCTGACCCGACGCGGAGGCCGCAACGCGGATCAGAGCGTTGATCGCAAGCAGGCGGGCGACACGCATCCGCTTTCCGCCGTTGCCCGCTCGTCGAGCCGCCGTCAGGGTCCGGTCAGTTACCGGCCGGCAGCGACTTCAGACCTTCGAGAATCGCATCGTTCGAAGGTCGAATCGTGTAATCGGTTTCGACATCACGCCATCTGACGACGCCCGCACGATCGATGACATAGGTGGCTGGGTGCGGAATCCCGCGCCGGCTCGCCTCGACGTTCAGGATGCCGTAGCGATCAATGACGGAATGGTCAGGGTCGGAGAGAAACGTGAAGTCGGGCTGGACGCCATCCTTCGAGATGTTGCTGATCGTCCGCCTCGTTCCGGTCTCGTCGTCGATCGAGACGACGATCAGCTCGGTCTGCTTCCTCAACTCGCTGTCGAGCAGCTTCCGCAGGTCGGCCAGCTGACGCATGCAGTACGGACACCAGAAGCCGCGGTAGAAGACGAGTACCACGTTCCTGCTCCCCCGGAAGGAGGACAGCGTCACCGTGCCGCCGCCGTACTTCGCCAGCGTGAAATCCGGTGCGGCTGTTCCGACTGCCACACGGTCGACTTCCGTCGGTGACAGGTCGTGCCCGTCTGCGGGGCCGAGACGGACTCCGTTCTGTGCTGCCGCCGCGCTGGCGGAGAGCAGCGGCACGAGCAGAGCCAGCGTGGTGAAGTTCCTTCGCACGAAGCCTCTCTTTCGGTCGATCCGGATCGAATTGCCGGGACACCAACCGGATACGCCTGCCGCAGGTTCCCGGTCCGGGGAACTCGATTGGATCGAAACCGGTTGGCTTCGCCGAACCGGCTCATTGCGCAGAAAGCCGGACAAATGCACCTCGATTCGAAGAACCGGAGAGCGCGGTGACGGACTTTCTGACGGCGCTGCAGAGGGTATGGACGGGCGGACATCGGACGCGCTGGATGCATCCGGTGCTGATGGTAGGCCTCACTCTGGCGAGCGCGCTGCCAGCGGCCGGCCAGCGGGACGTCGATCCAAGTCCCCACAGCGATCTGGCACTCGTTTCAGACCGCGCGTCCATCGCGGCTGGCCAGCCGTTCACCGTGGCGCTCAGGATGACGCTCGATACCGGCTGGCACACCTACTGGCTGAACGCGGGGGATGCGGGCTTGCCGCTCCAGATCCAGTGGGACCTGCCGGAGGGGTTCCGGGCGGGACCGCTGGACTGGCCGGTGCCCGAGTTGATTCCCACGCCGCCCTTCATGAGCTACGGCTACGAGGACGAGGTGCTCGCCCTCGCGACGATCACACCGCCGGCATCGCTTCCGCAGGGCCGGCCGATCACGATCGGCGGGCGCGCGGACTGGCTCGTTTGCGCGGATGTCTGCATCCCGGCGGCCGGCGAGGTATCGCTCTCGCTGCGTGTGAGTGCAGGCACGGCCGAAGTGGAAGCGCGCTGGACATCAGCCGTCGCCACCACACGAGATCGCCTGCCGCGGGCCGCGGACGGCTGGCGCACACGCGCCTGGGCTGTGGATTCGGCGTACGTCCTGGAAGTGGAGCCGCCAACGGGTACGCGCTTCGTGGCGCCCTACCTTTTCGCGGACAGCGGCGGCGTGGTCGAGCACGCGCTTCCGCAGCGTGTCGCCCGAGCAGGCGCGGGGGTCTGGCGGATCCGGCTGGCGATGCCGGACTACGCAGAGGAAGCGGCCTCGCGGATCGGGGGGCTTCTCGTCGCCGATGTCGGTGCCGGCCGGACGAGTCCCGGTTGGATGATCGAGGCTGCGGTCGAACCGGCTCCCTCGGATGATGCAGCCGAGCGATCGACTGTGTTCCTGACCGGCGACGTGCAGGAGACGGGCGGCTTCACTTCCTCCGGTCCTGAGTTCCAGCCCGAGGCGGCCAGAGTCGCTTCGAGCGTTCCGGGCTTTCTCATCGCGCTCGCGTTCGCGTTCCTCGGCGGGCTCATCCTCAACCTGATGCCGTGCGTCTTTCCCGTTCTGTCCGTGAAGGTCATGACGCTGGTTCATGACGCAGGTGCCTCCCGGGTCGGACGGATGCGGCACGGCCTGTTGTTCGCTGCCGGCGTCGTCGTCTCGTTCTGGGCACTCGCCGGCCTGCTCTTCGGGCTCCGCGCCGCCGGCAGCAGCCTCGGTTGGGGTTTTCATCTCCAGTCTCCTGCGGTGGTCGCCATCCTCACACTCATGTTCTTCGCGCTGGCTCTCGGCATGAGTGGAGTCATCGAGGTCGGTTCTGCGCTGACCCGGCTCGGCGGCACTCGATCGAGCCGCTCCGATGTCGATGCTCTGCTGACCGGCGGACTGACGGTACTGGTGGCCGCGCCCTGCACGGCGCCGTTCATGGGTGCGGCCCTCGGTTATGCGCTGGTGCAGCCGCCGGCACTCGGTCTTGCCGTCTTCACCGCTCTCGGAGTCGGACTGGCCGCGCCGTATTCGGTTCTCGCAGCGACGCCCGCGCTGCTCAGCCGCCTGCCTCGCCCGGGTGCCTGGATGGAGACCCTCAAAGAGGCGCTCGCCTTTCCACTCTATGCGACCGTGGTCTGGCTCGTGTGGGTGTTCGGCCGGCAGGTCGGGATGAACGCGGCCGCGGTTCTGCTGCTCGCCATCACGACAACTGGATTCGCCGCGTGGCTCGCGGGCCGCGCGGCCGGCGCATCACGTCGCGGCCTGCGCGTCGCCACAACCGCGGTTGGGTCGCTGGCCGTCATCCTTTCGTTGTGGGCTTCGCGGTCGGCGACTCCCTCACCTTCGGCCACGTCGGGGAACGGACGATCCAGCCTGGAGACGCCTGCGTGGGAGCCATTCTCGACGGAGCGCGTATCCGAGCTGCGCGGCGAGGGCCGAACGGTGTTCGTGAACTTCACGGCGGCCTGGTGCCTGTCCTGTCAGGTGAACGATCGTGTCGCTCTTCACACGCGTTCTGTCACGCGAGCGTTCGAGGAAGCGGACGTCGCCTTGCTCAAGGCCGACTGGACGTCGCGCGATCCCGTCATCGCTGATGCGCTCCAGTCATTCGGCAGGAGCGGCGTGCCACTGTACGTCGTCTATCCGCCGGATCCGTCGTCGCAGCCCGAAATGCTACCGGCTCTGCTAACGCCCGGCATCGTCATCGAAGCGATCGGGCGAGCCGAGGCGCTCCGCACCGCGCGACGTTGATACTTCCGTTCGATACCGGAACCGTCTCGACGAGCGCTCGATGGCTCCTCGAGGCACGAGATTTCGAAGGAGTGATCTCGAACACGTTCGACGTGATCGTCACTGGTTCCGGCCAGGCGGGCAGCCCGCTCGCGGCCCGCCTGGCTGAAGCCGGAATGCGGACCCTGCTGGTCGAGCGCGACCACCTCGGAGGCACGTGCGTGAACGTCGGCTGTACGCCGACGAAGGCGATGATCGCGAGTGCGCGTGCTGCGCATGTTGCGCGAACCGCGGGAAGACTCGGCGTCCACGCACAGGCGAGAGTCGACTGGCCGGCGATCGTCGCACGGAAGAACCGGATCGTCCAGCAATGGCGAACAAGCACGGCCCGGCGCCTCGAGCGTGCCGGCGACCATCGATGGCTCCCACCTGCCCGTCGCGGTCGGACGGCGGCCGAACACCGATGACCTCGGTTGCGCGGAGGGCGGAATCGCGCTGGACGATCGGGGCTTCATCCGGGTCGATGCCGACTATTCCACCGCAGCCGATGGCGTCCATGCCGTTGGAGACGTGACGGGTGGCCCGCAGTTCACGCATCCGTCATGGGATGACCATCGAATACTGTTCGACCATCTTGTCGGCCTGCAGACCGCCGTGATGAAACCGCCGCGCTTCACGCTGTCCCGGCCTCCGGCAGGAATCGCGGGGTGATGCAGCCGACGACAGGACATGCCGACGCACGAACGAGCGCGGATCGTGACGGGCAGGTAGAAACGCGGGGGCCAACAGCCCCGCAGGCCAGACTACCTCGCGCTTTCGGTTCGGCCGCGATTCGGACGGCCGTCGTCGTCGGGACCGCGCTGACGTTCATCAATCATCCGACGATTCTCTGGACCCCACCCACCCGCGACATCGTCGTCAAGACCTTGCTCAACTTCCTCGTGCCGTTCCTGGTTGCCGGCTACTCCAGGCATGCACTTCTCCGCGGGCTTCGCACCCGAAACCGACGTCGATGATATGACGAAGATCGCGGGGCACGGTTGCCGCACAGGCGGCCCACGTGCCCCGCGATCTTCCCGGTCAGGCGGGAGAGAGGACATGCAGTCTCGGTTTCAGTGCGCGGCTGCTGACTGACGCGTTTCCGTACGAGCCTGAGCCGCCGCGACCGGCGCACCATACACCGCTCCGACGACGGCACCGTAGATCAGGTGTCCGATCAGGCTGCCCATCGCCATTGTGGCTGAACCCGAGAACACGGGCATTCCCATCATCGGCATGACCATGATCTGGGCGACGAGAAACGGTGCGATGCCGTACAGGCCGCCGCGAAGTGCCGGTGGACCCGGGATCCTCGACGCAACGGCTGCGTAGATGACGGCAAGGATGACGCCGATCATGAAGTGAGCCATCCAGCCCAGAGCCATCAGACCTCCCATGGCACCTGCGAGCATTTCCGCCGGATTCATTCGCGGGATGCCCATGATGGGCGCCACCCAGAGGCCGACGGCCGTCATGACGACTGTCCCGGCGATCCCCGCGAGCACCGCGCGACCAATGTTGATTCTCATTCCAACCCCCTCACTCTCCATGTCCATTGCGTTCGAATCGCCTCACCACCCGGTGAGTGTCGCGCGGACACCCAACCGGATGATGAGGCGATCGGTTCCAGCCAGGTGGTTCGTCCGCGACGAGCCACTGACGCACTCAGAAGGTGATGACCTCGAAACCGTCCGCAACCCGCTTGCGGAGGCTCGGGTGCTGGCGGTATTCGTCGAGAAGCGCGATGCCCGACGATTCCACCGCCGCGCGAACGCCGAACGCCTTCGCGCAGTAGTCGCAGGCGCCGGCGATATGGTCACGAACGGCGTCGAACGCAGGCGTCAGCTTGTGATCGCTGCCGGCAAGCTCGGCGATCCATTTCGTGCCGGCGCCATCGAACAGGACTTCGAACTCATCGCCCGCCTCCAGGAATTCCTGTGCAGTTGTCAGTGCATTCGCTATGCGACCCAGGTCGCCGCGTGTTTCCGTATCCGCGAGTACCACGATGGACAGTTTCGCCATATTCCGGTTTTCCCCAGTCATTTGATTGTGTGTGGATCGTATTGTGGAAAGAGTGAATCGAGCTGCGCTTCGAGGAGGACACGCAGCTCGTCGTACTTCAGGGCCCCCTCGATCTTCCCGCCACGGATCAGGAACGTCGGTGTTGCGCGGACACCCAGGTCGCGTGCGACTTCCGTGTTGCTCTCGAGCAGCTTCTGGCCGGGATTGCGCTCCCAGCATTTGCGGAAGGCCGCGACATCGAGCCCCAGCTCGCCCGCCCATGCCTCGAAGCGCTCCCTGTTGCCGCCACGCGAGAGCCATGCTGCCTGCCGCTCGTAGATCAGGTCGTGCATCGCGGCGAACGCATCCTGCTCCGCGGCGCACTCTGCCGCGCGGCCACCGTCGCGGCCCTGTTTGTAGTACGTGTTATGGAAGCCGATGAAGCGGAGCGTCGCCCGGCCCGTCTCCAGCCATTCACGGCGCAATGCCGGCAATGTCTCGCGGGAGAATCGGGCGCAGAACCCGCACGAGTAATCCGCGAACTCGATGATCTGAATCGGTGCCTCGGCGCGGCCTTCGACGTGCCCGATTCCTCCGAGATCCGATTGGCCGTGCAGTGGACCGGATGCCGATAGCAGGACTGCGGCGACGAGAGATCCTGTTCGTATCCGCATTGTCAGATTATCCAGGGAATGAGGAAGCCGGCGCTGACGGACGGTCCCGATGGCAGGTTCCGGCCCGACACGCTGAACCGTCCTGTGATTTCGACCTCGGCGGCGCCAACACCCCATCCGAGAGTCGGGAGCACCTGGACCAGTCGCCTGCGTGCACCATCGATGCGGAACCCCTGCTGCTCCGGCGCGAGACCCCACAGACCTTCGGCAGCCAGATCCCACCTCCATGAGCCGAGCGGGCCGCCGACGCCGATGCGGCCGAAGCGCTCGTCGCCGGGCTTGCGTGCCCGGTCGTCGTTGCGCATCCGCCAGCGATAGCCGGCCCATCCGACGATGTGCAGCGGATACGATCCGGCCAGGACCCGGCCGGCTTCGGCCACGACCTCGATGTCGGTCTGGCCTTCGGAGATCGGCAGCACATCCGGATCGACCGGGAAGTCGCTGCCAGGCAGCTTCAGACCGGCCCGCAACGACAGTGGAAGTCCCTGCAGTCCGAAAAACTCGCCGCCGATCCGGGCGGACAGCCGCGGATCACCGATGCCGATCCGACTCAGGCTGCCCGTTTCGTCGGAGAACCCGATGCGGTGGATCGGAACCTGGACCCAGACTTCGAGACCGCGCGCCGCACCGCCTGCCGCGGTAACGAAGAGGGATGACGTCGTCGTCCTGCCGTCCGACAGGAAGGGCCTGCTCTCGCCATCGGGTCCGAAGAACGCGGACGACCTGCCGTGGTAGCCGGTGAACTGAAACCAGCCAGCGCCCGGCGGAAGTATGCCGATCCCCGCGCGACTGAGGTTGGGCGAGGAGTGTGGCGCGGCGCACACGGCCTGCGCGCTGGCGTTCGCTACCGTCACGGCAGCGACGAGCAGGGCGAACCCACCCACACGGGTTGCGCGGGCCGTGTTCACGATGCCCGCGGAGCGGTCCAGGTCGCTGTTCCGTCGTTGAACGCGGCCCACGCGAACCAGAACGCGACGTACGCCTCGTTGACCGGCACGAGTCGATCTCCTGTCAGTGGCCCGGATCGCGCAAGCCCGTCAACGCCCCAGGTTGAGCCGGTCTCCACATCGACGATCGTGCCGTCACGGGCCTCGAGGCTCAGCGTCTGGCCGGCCGCGACCGGACGGAACGCCATGGCTGCTTCGGCATGTGCGTCCCACAGGACGACGACATCGCCGACCGGACCTCTGTACTCGACAACCGCCACCCCTCCGACCTTTGCAAGCTCGCCGAACGGAAACGCGATGCCGCCCGAGCCATCATCGGCCGGGATCCCGAGAACACGTTCCTTCAACGGCCGTGTCCGGTCGACGCTCTCCATCGGGAACAGGAGCTGATCGTTGCCGACGACGTCGTACGACCCGTACGGATAGACCGTGTAGTTGCGATTGAGTCCGTTCGCGCCGGACACGACACGTGTTTCCGGATGCAGCGTTCGCCAGCCTGCCCACGTCATCTCGATAACCGGAATCATGTCGAGGCCGGCGCCCGTTCGTGCACCGCAACGAGCTCCGCGCGCCATCTGCGGCCATAGCGACTCGGGGTTGTTTCGATCGTACATGATCAGGTTGTTGCGAAAGAGCAGACCCGAGACACCGAACGTCGCGCCCCCAACGGCGGCCCGATCGAAGGCCAGGCTCGAGCCTGTCAGCGGGCAGAACGTCACCGCCAGTCGGAGGCCCTCGAGGTCGAGATTCACGATCTCGTGCCACCAGCCAATGTTGTGCGGAATCGCAATCGCATCGCCGTTCCACAACAGACCGATGACGCGATCGTCATCGCTCAGATACTCGAGGCCGGGACCGTCTGCGGTGACGAGTTCCGGGTTCGAGAGAGCGGGAATCCCATCCTTGCCGGGACCGCCATCGAAGATCTGGCCGGCCGGAATGACGCAGGACAGGTCGGCGACATCGACTGACGACGGTGACTCGGAGCTGCCACACCCGAATGTCAGCGCACTGATCAGTGCGAGAGCCGGTCCGGAGAGTCGAACACCTGAAACTGTCATCTGCACCGTCCTGTGCGTTTGCGTTTCACGCCGCCAACCGGACCGGTCGCCGGATGGTTCCAGGCGAACGTCCGTCAGCGCCAGATTCGTGTCTGCGGGCGGAACACCGCCCATGCGAACCAGAAATAGTCGCCATGGACGAGCGGTCTGAGCCGCGTTCCCTCGAGCGGGCCATCGATGGCACGGCCATCGATCGTCCACGTCGATCCGGTTTCCCGGTCCCTGAAGCGGCGGTCGTCAGCGCGCTCGAAGTTCAATTCGCGATCATTGACGCGACGGTCGAAGACGGCCGTCGATCCGACGGCCCGGCCATTCGCGATGGTAGTCGCATCGAGCGCACTCGAAGCGCCCGGCATCCAGAACACGACGATGGGCTGTCCGGCCACCGTGTCGTTCGCCAGCCGCGCCTGTCGCAGCGCTGCGAACGGATAAGCGACAGCGACGCCGTCGACGCTCACGGCCGCAACACGCTCCATCGCCGCGAGCCGCCCGTCCGGCGCGCCTTCGAAGAAACCCGCCATGGGGGCGGCCGCACGATCGTATCCGTTGTACGGGTTGCGGCCGTACGGGCGGTCGTGTCCGGTCTCGCGCGACAGAATCCTCGCCTGCGGATACAGTCGCTTCGTCTCGGCCCAGTCGAACATCCTCGCGGGCAGGAAGGTGAGCGACTCGCCCGCGTATCGTCCGACCAGACCCTCACCCGTCGCCTGTTGCCACCAGCTTTCGGTCTGGCGATCGTACATCACCATGTCCGAGTGCCTCAGCCGTCCGGTCGTGCCGAAGTCAAGCAACCGTCCGCCGTGTCGTCGGTCGAACGCGAGCGCGGTATTGCAGAGCGGGCAGAACGTAACTGCCACCGGCAGGTCGCCGATCCTGTCGTTCACGATCTCGTGCCAGATCAGGATCTGGATCGGATAGACACGAACCTCGCCGGCGGTCTCGATGACCATGACCGGCTCGCTGTCGTCGATCCAGACGTCGGCCGCTTCGATGCCCACGAATCGAGGATTGTCGATCGACGGAATGCCATCGCGCGGAGGTCCGCCCGGCACGATCTCCTCCAGCGGAACGACATGCCTGCTGAAGTCTGTCTTCCAGCCGGGCTGCTGCTGGGCACCGACGTGTTTCGCCAGGGCGATGATGAGCAGCGGCGCCAGGATCCGTCCGGAAACCGCTCGCCGAATTGGTGTCACGGGAACCGTGTGCTATCGGAGAGGGCCGTTTCGATCGCGTCCATGATCGGTTCGATGGTGGCACCGAAACCGCGGACCTCATCGACGCTGCGGTGTTGCCGATCGAGTACGACCGTGTGCGGGAGCCCGAAAATGCCGAACCGCTCGCGGAGGTTCCCTCCGCCTGTCGCAAGCGGGTAGTTCACGCCACCGATCGACTTGACGAAGCGTCGGGCAGCTTCCGGGTCCTCGTCGTCATTGAGGCCCAGGATCACGACATCATGGTCACCGATTTCCGCCGCAAGGGAATCGAGGGACGGCATCTCCAGACGGCAGGGTCCGCACCAACTCGCCCACACGTTGATGACCACGACCCGTTCCTCGTAGTCCGACAGCCGGATGCGACCTGCACCATCGAGTGCGGGAAGGTCGAAATTCTCGAAGGCGACACGTCGATTCCCGGCCACCTTCTCGCGGCCGAGGAGGACGGCCCCTTCCCTGTCGACCAGGATGTCTCTGCCGCGAGGGAGCCACCCTGTTTCGATGAATGTGCCCGAACTGTCGAGCACATCGAGCCGGACGGAATCGCTGGTGGCGCCGGTGAGGACATAGACGTTGCCGTCCGGGCCCGTGGCGATGCCGTGCTGGATCTCGGTAAAGTCAGGGCGGATCGAGGAACCCTCTCGCACGAGAACCGGCGGCTCGACCGGCACCGGTGAATCGCGTAGACTGCGCCACACCTCTCGTCCGTTCGCATCGAACCGCACGACCTCCGGAAGGAGCGCCCAGGCGAAAACGACGCCGCCGTCATCGAGCGCGGATACCCAGCCCGTGTTGAGCAGCTCGCCCGGGAACCCCGCGTCGGTTCCGCGGACCGATCCCCAGCCGGGCAACGCGTTCGCAGCCGCATCGATTCGTTCGATGAGGAACGCATCGGACTGCACCGGCCCGAGTGAGAACTCGCGCACGGATCGGACTCGGAACGTGACATCACCTGTCGTTGCGGCGACTCGGTCGCCGTACTGCCGTTCCAGATGATCTCCTGCGAAGAGCAGAATGGCGTCGGTAGACTGCCCTCGCACCAGCTCGAGTGTTGCGGGATCCGTACGCCGATCGACTGCTCCCCCCGCTCCTGTCCCTGCCCCGGCTTCGCCCGTGCACGCGGCGGCCACCGTCACGAGCGCGAGGGTCAGGCCGGCCAGTTGGCCGACCCGACCCACGAGCCGCTTCATCATGTCGCCGAGATCTCCTCGATCACGATCGACTTGATGCCGCCGCGTTCGATGACCTTGCCCTTGACCGTCACCTTCTGTTCGGCGAACGGCTTCAGCTGCTCGTTCGCGCCCTCACCCGGCATTCCCATGCTCACCGGTACGTAGACCTCACCGTTCGAGAACAGCGCGAGCGGGATGCCCTTGTCGGCGCAGACCTGTGCGCACATGCGGTGGTCCGCCCCAGACAGGTTGTGAACGACCTTGCACGAGAGATCGATCACTTCCGCCGTCAGCGTCACGTCGCGGGCAGTCTCCCGGCCGGGCCGCTCCTGCGCGGTGGCGGCGCCGACAGCGAACAGCGTCAGAGCGGCAGCTCCGGCAAAGGCCCTCAGTTCCCCACGTATCATTGCGTTCCTCCTGCGTTGTGAACCGGCGCAGCACCATGCGGCGCCGTTGAAGCATCAGTGTGCATGAACGGCGTGGAGGGCCGACGAGTCCCGCACTTCGAAATGGACGGCGGCGGCAACCTCGCCTTCATCGAAGTTGACGTAGACGGTCCACTGACCCGCCATTGGGATGTCGACGTCGGCAATCCATTGCGTATCGTGCTGTTGCGCAGGCAGGCGTACGACACCGTGCATCGGCATGTGAGGAGCGACGATGTCGACGGACAGTGGAGCGCGCATATCCGGCTCGACCGGGATCACGAGACGGTTCGCGCCCACGCGCAGCTCGCCATTGTCAGGAGCCACTCGAACCAATCCGCCAGCCGGTGCCCGTGCGGTCCACTTTCCGTCTTCCCGGATCCCGGCGTGTGCCAATGGCGCGTCGACGGTCGACGTGTTGCCGTCCGGACCGGCACAGGCCGCCCCGATGATCAGTGCCACCGGAATGAACCGCATGGCGTTCACGATCGTCCTCCACGAATCGAGTGCGCCCGCCCAACCGGAAGAGATCGCGATCGGTTCCTGTTGTGCTCACGGCATGAATCGGAAGGATTCCTCGGGCCCCTGCGACAGGACGGTCCGGACAAGGCGCTCCAGTGGCCGGGAGCACGACGGCACTTCGGCGGTCCGGGAACCGATCGGGGGACATCCCGGTTGGCCGTGGGTCACGCGCCGCGTGTCCGCTCTGACGGCGGATCGGTCGGCGCAGGAAGCACCTGAACCCGAACAGGCCGGAATGCCGGACCGGATGGCTCGTCCCTGTCGATCGACCGGAGTCATGGACTTGCGGATATGAGTCTGGAAAGCATCGTACAGCGGATTCGTGACGCGTTCGACATGCTGAACCGGCGCGATCCCGGCATGCGGTTGAACGAGCCGCCACCAGCGCCGAGACCGCGCACCGACTTCAGTACCGCGCAGACAAGGGACGCTCCGGAACTCGGCAAGGCCGGCTTCGCGGATGAAGCGTTGCCGTGGATGGACGCCGTGCACCGGTTCGCTCTGCGCCTGACCAATGGAGACACGGATCAGGCGGCGGATCTCGTACAGGACACCTTCCTGAAGGCGTACCGGTCCTGGCACCGCTTCGAGCAGGGTACGAACTGCCGTTCCTGGCTCTTCACGATCTGCAAGAACACGCACCTCCGGATCCTCGATGAGGCGCGAACTCGCCGCGAGATCGCCGAAGCCGACCTGGAGGCGGATGTCGAAGCGATGGGTGTGCTGGAAGTGCACGAGCATGCAAAGAGTCGGGACCTCGACGCTGGCGTTTTCGACCGCACACTCGACGAACACGTCGTCGCGGCGATCGATGCACTGCCCGACGAGTACCGCGATGTTCTCGTTCTGAGCGATCTGGGAGACCTGAACTACGCGGAGATTTCGGAGGTGGTCGGTATTCCGACCGGTACAGTCAAGAGCCGCCTGTTCCGCGCTCGCCGGCGGCTCCAGGAACGTCTCATCGACTACGCGGCCGACTCCGGTATTCTGAAGGATGTGTCAGCATGAAACGCGACATGATTCCCTGTGACGTGGTGATGCGACGCCTCTGGGCGTTCATCGATGGTGAGCTGGATCCCGAATCCGCGGATCAGGTGCACGAGCATCTCGAGATGTGCGGCCGCTGCTACCCGCGGTATGACTTCCAGAGCGCGTACTTCCGGCTCATGGAGCGGGTCGGGACACAACCTCTGCCCGACGAGTTGCGGAGCCGGATCTTCGCCTCGCTCCTCGCAGAGACCGAACAGGGCTGATGCGGAGACGTACGGTCCAGCTTTGAGATCGTCGCGAGTGTCACATCCACGAGACTACGTACACAGGCTCCAGTCGGCCGCCGTGACATGCTTCGTGACGGTCGACCTCGGCCACTGGGCGAATCGCTAGTTCGCGCGCCTGGCCAGCTCGAGCAGTGAATCCGCCGGCAGCGGGCCGACCAGCGCTCGCTCCATTCCCTCCCCCGCCCACGTCACGACGTTCGCCCGGCCCCCTCCGGGTCTCTCCGTAATCCCCGGCCGGCGCGGCTCGATGCCGCGAACCGGAATCACGTAGTACGTGACCATGCCGAGCTTCGTCTGGTACCGGATCACGGCGCCGCGGTGGCCATCGAGGAGACACACTTCGGCGCCCGCTATCGCGAGGCCTTCCTCTGCGAGCGGTTCGACGTGTGATCCGAGCTCACGAAGGATGAACTGCCGGACTACGGCAGGATCGGGTGTGACGACATGGTCTTCGCGAACGGCCAGTCGCATGTAGTCCTCGACGAATGCATTCGCCGTCGATGCCCGTGCCGGGTCGCCCGCTGAGCCGTGCACGAGCGGAACGGCGCTGATCGCGGCGACGAACGCGATGGTCAGCGCGGTGCGGCGGCGATGGGACGGATCGCGAATCGCTGCAGGCCCAGACTGCACGTCATTTTCGGCGCGAGACGACGTCCGGGCGCGCGCCACGGACTCGAACACCCGTTCACGGATTTCGCGGCGCGGTGCGCGCTCGCCGAGACCGGCGCGGAGCTCACCGAGGTATCCGTCGATCTCGAGGTGCGCACGACATGACCCGCAGACACGCACGTGTTCGCGGGCCGCCACCACATCGGCGTCCGCGAGTCTCGGCTTCTCCGGTGGCCACAGCACCCGTCGGGCGCGTTCGCAATTCATGAGCACGTCGTTGCGTCAGAAGTTCCCGCTGGCGGTCTGTCCGGCCGGGCCCGCCTCATCGAGTGCCTGGCGGATCAGGACGTCTCTCCATTCGAGAAGCCTGGACACGGCCGCCTCGTCGACCCCGAGCAGCCGGGCCGTCTCACCGTAAGTCCGTCGATCCACCGCGACCAGCCAGATCGCGGCCCTCGCCTCTGTCGGGATGACGGCCGCCGCACGGCGCACGCAGGACGGTGAGAGTGATTTCAGGTGTCGCGTTCGGAGTCCCGACAGGGACACGGCAGGAGGCAACCGGTTGTCACGGGGCCAGCCCAGCGATTCGATGCATTCCCGGACCATGGCCGCGATCAGGGCGCGATCGGGTGCTTCGCCCACGAAGTGCGCTTCCAGAGCATTCGTCGAGGCCCGGACCACCATGTCCTCGGCTTCCGACTCACGGTCCCCGCTCATGAACAGGGCGAACGCGTGCATCCGCGCCAGACGCCGGCTGAGTTCGTCCTCGAAGATCAGGCTCGAATCGAACATTTCGCTGACTCGCGTGTTGCCGTTTCACTCGTCACCGCATACGCCCAACCGCTCAGCACGCGTGACGGTTCCCCCTCCGCGCTCGCCACCGAGCCGCTGCCGGGCCGCGAGGGAACGGCGGACCGACGCATCATCCGGCAAGGATCGGGGAACCCCCTGGTGTCCCGGCCGGTTGGCAACTGGTCTGAAGACGATTCGTGCTACATCGTGTGTCAACATCAGTGACAGTCAGCAACGGAGCCTGGCAGATCATGTGGATTCGGACGGTGGATCTCGACGAGGCGGACGGCCCGCTTCGCGAAATCTGCGAGCGGGTGATCTCAGAACGCGGCAAGCTGTCCGACATCATGCGGGTTCAGAGCCTTGCCCCGGGTGCGATGGGCGCGCACCTGGACCTCTACCTTGCGCTCCTCTTCGGCCGTAGTCCGCTCAGCCGGCCCGACCGCGAAGCGATCGCCGTGGCGGTCTCCCTCGCGAACGGCTGCGAGTACTGCATCCAGCATCATTCCGCAGCGCTTGCAGCGCTCCGCCGTGACCCGGAACCGATCCGCCGGTTCGTCGACGGAACCGGCAACGCGGGCCTCGATTCCCGGCTCGAAGCGATCCTGCGATATGCGGTCCGGCTCACGGCATCGCTCGAGGACATCGGAGAAGCCGATGTCGAGTCACTGCGCGACGCCGGCCTGTCCGATGAGGCGATCCTGCACGTCAACCTCATTGCCTCGTATTTCAACTACGTCAACCGCATTGCGACGGGACTCGGTCTCCGGCCCTCGCCCGAGGAGGTGGGCGGGTACCGCTACGACCCGTGACGTTCCACGGAGTGCGTCAACTTCTCCGTCCACGAGAAGCGCACGGCCGTCCGGTGACAATCCGGACGGCCGCACGTTCGCCGTGATGCCGTGGCCAGCTCAGCGGTTCGCTTCGACGGCGATTTCGATGTCGACGTTCGACCCGACGATCGCCGTCTCGGCCCAGTTGCCGACGCCTACTCCGAAATCGCGCCGGTCCAGCGACAGACTTGCCCGAAACGATGCGATCTGCTCGGCGCCGAGCATGTCGCGCATGGCGGGGGCAACGTCCATCACCCCGAGCACTGTCACCGGGAACTCGATGATCTTCGTGCGCCCCTTGATCGTGAGCGGTCCGCGAACCAGCAGCTCCGTATCGCTTATTGCCTTCACGGATTCCGATTCGAACGTGATGGCGGGATGCGCTGTGGCCTCGAAGAAATCGCCCGAGCGCAGGTGGTCGTCGCGCTTCCTGTTGCCCGTGCTGATGCTCGACACGGGAATGTTGACCCGGACGGTGCTGTTCGCGGGGTTCTCCCGGTCCCACGTGAGCGATACATCGAACTCCTCGAACCGGCCATCCACGGGTGTGAAGAAATGCCTGACGCCGAACTTGATCGCCGTGTGAGCCGCATCGATCTCCCATGCTGTGGGCGCCGGCGTGGCAGCGGTAGTGAGAACGGCGAGAGTGCCGAGTACGAGTCCCGAATGGAGTCGTCGCATGTGTCCTGTCTCCTGCATCGTTGCTGTATCGTCCGCGAGTCCTTCTCGCGAGATCGCAGATTCGTTGACCGGCGAACCGGATGCGCAGCGGATCGGTTCCACCTTGTGGGAGCCGGAACCGACCGTGTGCGAATCCGGTTGCTCACGCGGGCGGCCGCGCCGTCGGCACAACCGCCAGACTCCGGACTCTTCCGGTGTCGCGGGTCGTATCGAGAACGACGTCAGAATGAAGAAGATCATCCGGATCACGCATCGACTATCAGGCGAGTTGATAGCGGAGGGCCCCGTCGGTTGGGGCATCACGCCATTCGAGAATGCCTGGTACGTTTCGTGGCGTTATCTGCGGACGGGCGGGTTCCGCACTTCCGGAGTGCCCGGGTTGTGTCCGTACAAGTTCGTCTATGTCTGGCTTCATTTCCGCGGGTCCACCGGACACGAAACGGAGTATCTCGGATGGCGGTATGTCCTCCCCAATCCGCTGTTCCCCTTCATTGCCTTCCGCGTGGCGGTACCGGGTCGACACGGGGACCTCGACATCACCGTGAGGAGCGCTCAAGAGTGGGAAGACGCGACGAGCAAGGTTGACGAACGCATCGCACAGGCGCAGCGTGACAACTCAGGTTCAGCGCTCCCGCGGCACTCCGACGAGTCGGCCGTGCGTCCAGGGCAAGCACTCGAGATTGCAGGACAGACGGGAGAACGGAATTGAGCGAGCACCTGCCACCGTATCCTGAGCGGAAGGACCTGGTGGTCGACCTCCTCTTCGTCGACGACTGCCCGCACGTCGAGCGGGCCAGGCAGAACCTCCTGACCGCTCTCCGGGAATGCGGGATGAATGAGCACTGGGAGGAGTGGGATCTGGCCTCGTCCCTGACGCCACTGCACCTTCGCGGATACGGGTCGCCCACGATCCTCATCGATGGACGTGACCTCACCGGCGCCACCGATCATGCGAACCCGGGTGCGGCCGGTGCGGCGTGCCGGTTGGACGAAGTGCCTTCGGTCGACGCCATCGGTGCGGCGCTTCGAAGCAGCACCGACCCGCCAACGGGTCGGTAATTCATCGTACACAGCTTGTTCGAGGAGATCGTGAACGGCATCGACAAGACGACTTCGGCGCGAGTTCGTACTCCCTCCCGGCAGCGGTGGCGTTGCTCATGCTCCTCGGGGGCTCGGCGTCGATTCGGGTCAGACGCCGCCCGCGAGCCCGCCGGATGGGCGGCTGCCGGGCGAGACCTTGCTGCGCGGTGATCTCGGAAGCCGGTTCGACGAGTTCGTGGCGGTCGGACGAAGGGCGGCCGACGCTGCGGGTCGTCGGATGAGTGCGCTGTGTTTTGTGCCAATTCTGTGACACGGATCGGGGTGCAACCAACGGACTATCAGTCCGCTGGTTGTCACAAAGATCTGTAACCCGTTGGAGATGCTGTGGTTAGGAAATAGCTGGGGAGGGACTTGAACCCCCAACCGACGGATTATGACTCGATACTCGGCCTTGCGACCCATTTCGGCCTAGTCCCGTATCGTGTGGTCGCCCAAGGGGTTATAGACGCATCCTGTTTCATGCAGTCCCGCCCATTTCGGCCGTTCTTCACCTCTCAGTAGGGATAGAGTAGGGAACGGAAGCTCACGTGCTCACGAATAGCGATGCCACCAAGTTGGCAGCCGACTCGACGTCCTCAAGCACGTCGCTTTCCCAGAGCCGCAGGACTTGCCACCCTTCGGCCTCAAGCATGGCCGTCACGGTACGGTCGCGTTCGGCATTGCGACGAAGCTTCGTGATCCACGATTCCTTGCCCCGGACGATAGCGCAAAAGGTATCTTCGTCTCCCTCCACCAAGCTGCGGGCGTGCCAGAAGTCGCCGTCCACGAAGACAGCCACCCGCTCGGCCCTGAACACCAGATCGGGCCGGCCAGGGAGGTCCTTCGCGTGAAGCCGGTAACGCCTGCCGCGTCGCCATAGCTCGCGGCGCAGGGCAAGTTCTGCCTTGCTGTCTTTACCCCTCACACGGGACATCATTCGCGACGTGACGGCAGGATCCCTAGCCTTGTGCGGCTTCTGTGGAGCGGGCCGCCATGGGCGCCTCGTCATCCACCTTCGGTGTTACGGGCGATGACGATACCGTAAGCGTATTCCTCGCACTCCTTGTACGCGATGATGTGGCTTGGGAATTCAGTCGCTTGCCACCCCGGGAGCTGGGCGACGACGAGAGCCAACAAGTCGCGGGCGGGCAGCCCCGCATTTGGCACCTTCACCGTCCTGTTGTTGAAATCGGGGTGCCCTCTCTTGTAATGGCTCCTTCCTGGGGTTTCGTACCTCAAGAGGAAAGGGAGCTTCTCCTTCATTGTGACGAGCGTGTCGAGCACGGAGTGCTCACCCGCCGTAATCCATGTGCATGGCCAATCGGCCCGGATCGGGAATCGGGCGTCGAAATGCTCCGGCGGCATGTCCGTCTTCTCACGGTTTCGGCCAGGGTCATGTGGCCCGAAACCGGATCCATTCCAATCGCACATGTCACGAGAGCGGTAATGCCGTAGCAGAATCGACTCTGGTGCGTAGGCATTCCAGTTCCTGTGCACCAACACCGCCTTAAAACGCACCCTATCGAGACTGATGTTTTGGCGACCCGATATCTTGGTTCGGTGCTGCTCAATACGCTTTCCCAGATCGTCGGCCTTGCCAACGTAGACCAGGTCATCGTCAAGGTGGAGGCCGTAGACGCCCGGCGCCCGAACAACAGCCAGCGGTCCGCCGATCAGTGCGTTCGTCAGTGGCTCTGGTTCCAGCCCCTCGAACCTACTGAGCAGTTGCTCATAGATGGCCTTGGGGATGTCGAGGTCGAAGTCGGCTTGAAACGGCACCCACACCTCCGGTGGCGCGGCTTCATGACAAGCGAAAGCCCGATCGTGGCGGCTACCACGACCGGGCTTCAAATGTAGGCCGTCCCAGAGCGCTATGCTACCCGGGCTGCCCCCTCTTCCTCAAGAGGCCGCGCCGCCTCGACCAAACGTCGCATCTCGGACGCGACCGCGTGAGCCAATTCAACCGGGACCGCGTTCCCGAGCTGCCGCATGGCCTCACCCCAGGAACCCTGTAAGCGGTAGTCATCTGGGAACGTTTGCAGCCTCGCGCTTTCCCTCACTGTGAAGTAGCGGATACTGCCATCGTCGCGCCGAAGCATGTTCTCCCCGCCGGGAACTCCGTGGCCGCCGGCCTTGAGCGTCTTTGCAGGCTCGTGCAGGGGACTTCCCGTGTGGCCCGGGTAGGATCTGGCACCCGGTTGGCCAACATGGTTGAAGATGTTCGGATGCTCCTCGTAGTCCACCGGCTCGGGCATGTCATCGATCGCGTCCCAAACGGTCCGCCAGCGCTTCTCGAATAGACTGGACCCGTCCGACGATAGCCGTCCGATTCGCCGCCTCAATCTCTCAGGTGCCTTCTGTGCTGGAAGCTGGTGTTCGTCCCAGTAGTCGCCGGTGACATACTTCGCGCGCAGCAGCTCGTTTTCCGTGTGCGTCGGCACCAAACCACTCCACTGGACGCCCAAGTCCTCCCTGAAAGCGGTGATGAAGACACGCTCACGCCT
>Ga0055448_10000010_pt1 | contig 37849 bp, 39 predicted proteins | sample China_Galinas_PW_4_FD_57744 | JGI IMG/M metagenome (GOLD analysis project Ga0055448, IMG submission 57744) | Wetland microbial communities from San Francisco Bay, California, USA, that impact long-term carbon sequestration - China_Galinas_PWA_D2 | ecosystem: Environmental > Aquatic > Marine >... | reverse complement strand
TTTTACATCCCATAGCTGCCGCCGTGCGAATTAGTATTAGTTGATATGAGTGATGCTGGTAATATGGGAACACTAATTCGCACGGCGGCAGCTATGGGATGTAAAACTGTAGTGATTATTAATGGCGTTGATCCATGGTCTGCAAAAGTGGTGCATGCAACGGCTGGCACTATCGGCATGGTAAATATATATCAATTGTATTGGGATGAATTATTGAAATGCAAAAAAGATATCCCACTTTATGCATTGGTTGTTTCAGGGGGCAAAGATCCGCAAGAATTATCACTCAAAAATAGTTTATTGATGGTTGGCAGCGAAGCACATGGCTTGAGTGAAGTACTTATCAAACAAGCTGATGAAAAAATCACACTCGCAATGTCCAGTAAAACTGAAAGTTTAAATGCGGCAGTTGCCGGATCAATTGCTTTATATTTAGCTTATGAATCTTAAGATGATTTGTACTGCCTAGGCAATTTCGCTACGATAGCAATATCAAAATTTAATAGATAAAAAGGAATCTGGTGAGCGAAATGCATAAACTCTCATTACCGGCCGCTATTTTAATTAACATAAACATTATGATGGGCGCTGGTATCTTTATTAATACGGTAGAATTAGGTAAACGAGCTGGTTTTTTGGGTGGTTTTATATATCTTTTGGTAGGTACGTTAATGCTCCCATTAGTCTATAGCATCGCCAAACTAGTGAACCTCTATCCTGATGGTGGTTTCTATACGTTTGGTAAACAAGCACTCAACTCTTTTGTTGGTTTCATCAGCACCTGGAGTTATTTTACCGGAAAACTGGCATCAGCAACGTTGATGATTCATGCCTCTCTCTTATTGACGCAAAAAATTATTCCCTCACTAAATGCAATTCCTATAATCTTTCTTGACCTGCTTATATTGAGCATATTTATTTGGTTAAATATGCTTAACATTAAAACGGGAAGCAGAATTCAAGCTATTTTTATGGGGCTTAAGCTGATTCCTATATTTTTTGCTATTGGTGCGGGTTTATATTTTATTACTGGCGCCACCATAACAGCGGCAGACCTTCATTGGTATGGTATTGGTTCCGCACTTCCTTTAGTGTTATATGCATCAACCGGTTTTGAAGCAACGTGTTCATTGAGTAGCAACATTGAAAATGCACAGCGTAACGGCCCGCGTGCTATATTTATTTCGTATAGCATTGCCTTATTACTTGCCTGCATATATCAATTGCTTTTTTATACAAGTTTAGGAAGTCAGCTTGCCTCATTATCAAGTTATCTTGATGCATTTCCTGCCCTCAATGCCCTTTTGTTTCCCGCACGCCAATTTATTGCACAACGGTTAACCGTTATCATGCATTTAGCAATTGCATCCTCAGCACTTGGCGGTGCTTATGGCATTATTTTTAGCAACAACTGGAATTTATACACGCTTGCGCAAAATCATCACACGTTTAAGGAGAAATTACTTACTGTCCTTAATAAGCATCATATCCCAGTTGCTTGCGTATTAGTTGAAGGATTCATTTGCCTTATTTACCTAATGGTAACTGGTGGCCATGCTGTTCCCTTGCAACAAGTGAGTGCACTCGGGTGTGTTATTGCCTATACGTTAAGTGTATTATCCTTATGGTATGTTTCAGGGCGCACCTATATCAATGTTCAACGCTGGATACCCACACTGGGGTTATTAAACTGTGTGATATTAATAACTGCTTGCATACGCAACTTTTTTATTTCTGGTATTGCTCCATTACTCACATTTGGCACGTTACTTATTATCGGCATCATAATGTTTAAGATGCAGCAGTTGTCACCTGTAAAAAATGGCTAAGTGATGGTGGTAATTTTAAATACCAACCATGTTGAGCAATCTGCTTAATGCGTTGATACTCAGCATAAAAATTAGTATCTAATATTGAAAGCCGCTGCAATTGACCATCCATTAAAACCCATGGATCGGCTAGTCTAAATTTACCAGATACGTGTAGATTATAATCAGTTTGATCAGTTAATTCATAAACATCTGTAATGGTAAAAAACGCATTAAATGCATGAGCAACTAACTCATCGTTGATGGTATTTAATTGATACCAAAGTGAATCATCAACCGAAAAATGCATATCATCATAGGTAATCACGCCACATTGCGCCCCTTTATGAACAATACCTGCAACGATATGATTCATTAATAAATTCCACGGCGAAAGCCACAAATTTTCATTCAATTGAATCATACATTGGGCAAATAACTGTGCGGCTGAAAGATCGGTGAAAAACCATGTTCCCTCTCGATATGTTAACGCATTGAGTATGTGTATCAACTGAGCATGATCTATATACCCTTCTAGTAATGCTCCTTGGAGATTATATTCTATGCGATCAATACAAAGTTCCGGATATGGTTGTTCAAGTAATTGATATGCAGGATTTTTATGATCTGCCACTTCAAGCTCATAATGATAATGCGCAAGAATCCGATCAATACCAATCTGTGATAAATACCATAAATGGATATCATCTTGATATGAAGAAACCCCATCACCATCGCCAAATACCCAATCTCCGGTATGAGAAAATGCAGTATGAGAAACATCATGTAATAATCCTGCAATTTGTTCTTCTATACCAGCACCATACTTTCTCAGTAATACAAGTACCCCAATTGAATGGGTATAGCGGGTATAATTTTGTGACCTATCTATATAATGAAATGGACCATATTGCCGAATTAATTTGAGCCGTTGCATGCCATGGCTGTATATCAAATCAATAAGCACTGGTTCGGTAATTTCAAATTCCCCATAAATAGTATCGAGGGTAAGAGGATAAACTGAAAAATTAAAGAAAATCAGAATGAGTAGCAATTTTTTATTCATTATGCTTACCTCAATTTTAATGTAATTAAAGCGAGTAAGCATAACATAAATGAAATAATAGCAAAGCGGACGGTAATTTTTGATTCTGGCCAGCCGAGTAATTCAAAATGATGATGTATCGGTGCCATTTTAAACAGCTTTTTGCCACGCAATTTATATGAAGCAATTTGCAACATTACCGTTACTGTTTCAACTACAAATAATCCACCCGCTAAAGGTAACAATAATTCTTGCTTACTAAATAATGCCATAAGTGCTAATCCAGCTCCGAGCGCCAATGAACCTACATCACCCATAAATATTTGAGCTGGATAGGCGTTATACCATAAAAAACCAAGTGATGCACCAAATAGTGCACAGCCAATAACTGAAATTTCAGCACTGCCAGCAAACGGAATATGTAAGTATGCTGAAATTGCCAGGTGACCTGCTAAATAAGCAATCAATGAAAACGTAGCAAAATTAGTCATTAATGAACCAATAGCAAGTCCATCTAAGCCATCAGTTAAATTAACCCCATTGCTTGTACCAATAATTACCAACATTGCCCAGGGAATAAAAAACCATCCCAAATCTGGATGAATCGTTTTAAAAAAGGGCACTGAAAGTACGGTGCTCAGCCCGGCAAATTGTATTGCTGCCCAGGCAGTAATGCCAGCTACAAGAAGCTGTAAACTGAATTTTGTAGGTGCAGAAATACCTTGATTATATTTAATCTTTCCCCAATCATCCCAACAACCAATAGCCCCAAAACCAATCAATCCAAAGAGAAATACCCATATCTTAGGATTGATTATATCAACCCAAAAAAATACCGTGATTAAAAATACCATTACAATGAAAATGCCCCCCATAGTAGGCATATTATCCTTTTCAAGCTGATGGCGTTCAGGAGTCCATGAGCGAGCTTTTGAACGGAAAAAACTTTTCGATTTGTCAATAAACCAGGGGCCGAGAATGAATGAGCAACACAATGCGGTAACTAATGAAGCTATAGCCCGCACACTTACATAGTGAAATGCATTGAAAAATGACAAATAGTGAACTAAATACACAGAGGTTTGATAAAACATGATCGTGCAATTCCAGTAAAATAAGGCTTTTCGCTACATTTAAACAGCTTGATCCTACCCAAATAAGCCGATATAATCAACAAATCGGTAACCATTTGACGTAACCACCCGCTCGTTTAGACTTAATAGTAACTAAAAATGGATGTTTTTACCTACTCTCTCTTACTAAATAAGTAATAATAGCTTAGGAGCATACTATGAAGAAAATTAACAAATGGACCAAATACTTTATGTTGAGTGCGATAGCCTTCTGTGGCCTTTCTGGCACTGTTACATATAGTAATGAATTAGCCACAAAACAATTTCTTATTGAACGGCTTGATTTAGCCGAAAAACAGCTTACGTCAGTCTACGGGGTTGTACAATCAATTCTGAATAAAAAAAGCATTCAATATGCCCAATTAACTGGGTTAATTAAAGAACGGTACAACTTAATCTGTAAACTCATTACTGATATTGAAGGCCAACTTGCTCAAGATACGTCTAAAAATCATACTGAGTTACTTACTAAAACAAAACAATTGCTTGAAATGTGGGAACAGCTGTTAAAACCATTGAACCAAATATTGAAACAGCATCTTGTTAGTAAACGAAAACCAACTGATTTTGCAAGTGATCTTAGAAAAGTAAAAATGCGCTTAGAGCGAAAAGTATCATTGGTACAAATGGAGAAAATCATCAATGATATTGAAAAGCTCACGGCACAAGATCCAGAATTATCTGCTAAGTTCAAAGGGTTGAAACAACAGATTGAAACTCAAGCAATCCATACAGCCAAACTCTTGAATAATATGGGTAATATGGCTCAATTTAGATTATTGAGTACGCTCTACAATAATCGATAAATTTGTGGGGAAATGGGGAAATTATTAAGAGCAGTCCTTGCTCTCTGATAATAGTTATCATAAGCTGGTGTCTGAGGGGACTTCCTTTCAGACACCAGCTTTTTTAACGGCGATACAAATACTATGAATGCACCTATAAAAACAAATGATTTTGATGTGATTGTTGTTGGCGGCGGTCACGCTGGCATCGAAGCAGCTCATGCGAGTGCCAAAATGGGTTCACGTACGTTGCTCATTACACTCGATACACAAAAAATTGGCCTGATGCCCTGCAATCCTGCAATTGGTGGTGTTGGGAAAGGACACATAGTCTATGAAATCAGTGCCCTGGGTGGATTAATGCCCAAATTGGCTACCCAAACGTATCTACAAGCACGCATGCTCAATACGCGCAAAGGCCCTGCAGTGCAAGGGCTCCGGCTTCAAATCGATAAGTATCGCTATAATACGCTCAGTAAACAAACGCTTGAACTGATGGATAACCTTACCATATCGAATGGAAAAGTTTCTGAAGTGCTCGTTGATGAGCATCGCATCGTGCGTGGCATTCAAACTGAAGATGGCCAAAACTATACGGCGCGAGCAGTGATACTCACTACCGGTACCTTTTTAAATGGTAAAATTCATATTGGAGAGAAACAATTAGCTGCTGGACGTCAGGGAGAACAAGCGGTAACCAATCTCTCATTATTCTTACAAAAATTAGGCCTCAAGATGGGTCGTTTAAAAACGGGTACCCCGCCGCGACTTTTACGCTCATCAGTTGATTTCTCTCGTATGGAATACCAAGAACCGGATAACTTAAACTATTTGTTTGAGTTTTATCCTCATAAAGTTACTAATACCCGAGCTTGTTATATCACGCATACCAATGCAAAAACGCATGAAATTATTAAAAAGAATCTCCATCGTTCTGCTATGTATAGCGGCAATATAACCGGTGTGGGTCCCCGCTATTGCCCTTCTATTGAAGACAAGATTGGTCGTTTTCCTGATAAGGACTCGCATCACGTGTTTGTAGAGCCAGAAGGTGCCTGCGATCAAGAATTGTATCCAAATGGTATTTCAACCTCATTACCACTTGAGGTACAAAAAACATATGTGCAAACCATACCAGGATTTGAACAAGCTATTATTTCAAAACCTGGCTATGCTGTTGAATATGATTTTGTGTATCCCAATCAATTAAAGCATACGTTAGAACTAAAATCAGTTGATGGCCTCTTTTTGGCTGGGCAATTAAATGGCACCACTGGCTATGAAGAAGCCGCAGGACAAGGAATTATTGCCGGTATCAATGCGCATCTGAAAGTACATAATCAACCGCCATTTATTATGGATCGCGTTCAAGGATATATTGGCGTAATGATTGATGATTTAGTTACTATGAGTGTTGATGAACCATATCGTATGTTCACCTCGCGCGCTGAACGTCGGTTAATGCTGCGCCAAGATAACGCATTCCTGCGCTTAACTGAAACTGCGTATAACATGGGATTAATTGATCAAAAGTTATATCATGATTTCAGCCAAGAAAAACAATTGATTAATAATACATTAGAAGAATTACGTGCCGGAAATAATAACAGCCAGTTATTAAAACTCTTTGGTGATAATACATGTAATACGGAAAAATTACGTGAAGTTACCGGACCGAATGCATCAGAGCGAGCATTGCAAACTATTCATGCACATATTCGCTATGCACCATATTTAGAACGTGAACAACAAGAAGTTAAAAAACGTGAACAGTATAAAAAACTCAAAATACCAAATAATTTCACTTACACTGATATGCCGGGGCTTTCCAAAGAGCTGCAAGGTAAACTTAATAAAATACGCCCCGCAACTATTGCGCAAAGTGCACTTATTCCGGGCATGACGCCCGCTGCAATTTCACTTTTAATCTTTAAAGTGCGCGAACATATTGCCAAAACAACGGGAAAACGTCTATAACATAACATTTCTATTTGTAACACTCAAATGACATCAATACCCCCATTTTATGAGGCTTTTGAGTAAATATAAGCGATATGGTAATATATACATATGTCTTAAAATGGCAGTATAGAATCACGACATAACATCTTAGATGCAACGGTAAATGGCACTAAAATAGAAATTTAGCAAAGGAAAAAATTTATGAAATACAGCACATTATCAACAAAACTTTTTCTTTCTTTTTTACTGAGTCTTATGGCCATACCGTGTGCTGCCATATCTCTTGTTGAATCACCACTTGCAGTGATAGCACAAGCAGCTCTTATTCCTACCCAAGAAACCGCACCAACGGTACATGACATACAAACAACCGATATAAAGTCATTTACCAATGATTTTTACACATTAATTGATCTTATGGATGAAGAAGATGTCAAAATCAAAGGTCAACTTATTCGTGAAGCACGAGTTTTCATTAATGGAGTTGAAATTCAAAAAGATGCAACAATTACTATTGCAAGTAATAACAATACAATAACTATGACCTTAGTTGCTCCTTCAGATGCTTTCTTTGGCTTGATGGATTTACAAGACTATGAATTTTCAAAATGGATTGCTGGTAAAACCGTGATGGTTTACTTCTCATTTGATTTGCAACTCCCTGAAGAAAATGAAGATGAATTATCACTCATGGAACTGTTTTTAGGCAAACTTGATGAATGGGAACAACTTCCAGAGCAAAAACCAATCATCAATACGCCATCTGTATCAATCATGCGATCACCATGGTATCGCCCATGGATTCGCGTAGATGTCTGCGAAAAAAAGTAAGCGCATTTACCGCATAACTATTCCGTTTACTCCTTCTTATATGCTATTCTTTTACTAAGGGATAGGGATTTTTAGGGGAGTAGTAGTAATGAATAAAGGTCGCCTTATTGGTGTATGGTTACTCTTTTTTTCTTTTTCTATTATAGGCACACAACGTACAATTATAGGCACACAACGTACGATCACTATTCATAATCAGATTACTAAGCAGATGCTTGGCTATCGCAAATTTTTCAAGACCTTTTATCCATCATTTAAACTCTCTATAAATAATAAGCCATTATTACCAGGCAAAAGTTTACGTATGCCGGTCACCAATAACCAACTTGATATTCGTTATGATTACTCATTTGCCAATGGCATGTATAAAGGGGGTAAAGTAACGCAATTTAAACTCAACCCAAAATCATCAGAGCACGCTGTTACATTTTCATGGGGAAATAAATGGCGTCTGCAACTTGATCAAGCCACCCCAATTTCTACTAAACGGTTATATACTAAAAACCCTTCATAATCCCCTTTCAATCGACCTACTTCACCATATTACTTTTGTATGGTAGATAAGAGAATGCGTTCTATTTTTCATTCTTTCTTATTACCATAAGGAGCACACCTCTATGCTCTTTCCCTATCGACTTTGTCTATTTCTTTTATTAGGTATATTTCATTCCACGTATTTATGTACTATGGAAACAAGTCTTAAAAGTAGGCCACTCAAAATTACTTTTGAAGGCGGCAAACTTCTTACTAATACAAGTGAGCACTCAATAACACAGATCAAAATTGGTGAAACAACAATATCATGTGATAAAACCAAAGAAATAGGCATTCCCGTTTTAACCGGCATATTAACACTCAGACCAAATCTTCAATCCAAATGCACTCATCATCCTAAACAAACACTTTTAATTCCTGAAAAGGTAACTCATATTTGGATTAAAGATCTCACAATTCAAGCATATACCGCTGAATACGCTCGCATTGATCAGATTGTCGTGGAATCAAAACCAAACGAACCTATGGTTCATTTGGGTAAATAATTCAAAGGAATCCCCATGTATATGAAATGTATGCTCTATATAGTGAGTTTCTCACTCTCTGTTACCGTATATTCTATGGATACAGGATCAGTACAGGCAAAAAGCATGGTCCGCACAATGCTTATCAGCTTTAAAGATGGTAGTATAATTAACAAAGATTCTATTACTGGTGCAATAAATACAAAAAAACTATCATCTCTCACTATCAACGGTAAATATCAAATTAAGGTGGGTGAACAAATTGCGATATCTCTTAATGAAGCTGATAACTCTCTCTCAGTATTGCCTAATATTAATGAAGATAGTGAATCTACAGATCATTCAATTCTCGAACCAATTAATACTGACACTATCGATTCAATGCTCAGAAGGCGATCTGTAGAAAGAACTCCTACTGCTACAACAATAATTGGAAGCCCTCCAAGATCATCAGTACGACTTCATACACGATCTCAACCTATGATTTCTTCACTTAATATTCCTATTAATGAAGAAATAAACCATATAGCAATTAAAAACCTTGCTACAAAACAATTAAGTGATGATCTCTGGTCAATCACTTCTAGTGAAGTTAACAAAATAGATAATATCGAAGAACTAATTTTCTTATGCTGTAATATAATGCCCCAAAAAAGTGATACGCTATATTTCAATAATATTGCAGTTGTACCAGGACAATCTGAATGGATAAGAACAGTTGGTGGTTTTATAGAAGTTCAAGGAACAGATAAGAAAAAAGAATACGTAAAATTACCTGCTCAATATCAACATACAGAAATTGATCCTAATGAAACTATTAAAACATTTTGCCATAAACATTATTGGGCTTTACTTAATCATCCAGAATCTTCTTTGCATCAAGTAGGAGATCTGCCATTCGATAAAATTATGGCATATCTTGCGCAGGCACATAACCGACTATTATTCAGTAAAAAAGAAGGTAAACTGATAGTTAAATATAACGATACAATTATTGAAACTCCTCACATAGAAACATTAACAGAAAGTTTATCCCCTGATGTATAAAGAATTGATACATATTTACGGCCCTTTTTCTATCCAATCATATGGTTTACTTATTGCACTTGGATTACTTCTTACCATTTGGCTTTTTAAACGGCATCCCAAACGAAAAGGCTTATTAACTGAAGATCAGTTAGTAAATTTAATTGCGATTAATACACTTGCAGGCATACTCGGTGGCAGATTATTGCATGTAATTGCGCAATGGCATGCATTTGATAGTTGGTATGAACTATTTGCTCTCTGGGAAGGCGGTTTTTCATTAATGGGCACGGTGGTTACTATTTTAATTACCCTTCCTCTAACCTTGCGTTGGTATAAGATACCAATCGTTCCGTTTCTTGATTTAGTTGCACTCTATGCTCCATTACTGCAATCAATTTCTCGCCTGGGCTGTTTTTTGGCCGGCTGTTGTTATGGCATGCCGACTTCACTGCCATGGAGCGTTACGTATACCGATCCAGAAGGATTTGCGCCGCTTTGTGTACGCCTTCATCCAACACAACTTTATAGCACCTTGGTACTCTTGGTTATTTTTTTACTGCTCTATTTTGTTATTCAACCACGAACTAAAAAAACGGGCATGATTATAACCTGGTATTTGGTACTTATGAGTGCCGAACGATTCTTAGTTGATTTTCTCAGAGGGCATCGCGAATTTACCGCAGTATCTGGCATATTCTCGTTGCACCAATTGATTGCCTTGGGTATATTTATCATATCGTGTGGTATCTTAGTATTATTGCACACGAACATGATCTCATACTCAAAGAAGCCATGAATATATTTAGCCATATCAAAGACCAGATTGAAATTCTTGATGTCATTAAGCAATACGTGGAACTCAAGCCGGCAGGAAACTATCTCAAGGGTACGTGTCCTTTACATCATGAAAAAACTGCTTCATTTACCGTGAGCCCTCATAAAGGCATTTTTTATTGTTTTGGGTGCCATGCCGGCGGCGATGTCATCAGTTTTATCTCAAAAGTTGAAAACTGTTCACCAATAGAATCTGTTCATTATTTGGCCGATAAATATCAACTTGAACTTCCTGAAGATTTTTCTCCCGAGCAAAGTACTCAAGAAAAGAAACAATATTTTGATATCTGTAAGCTAGTGGCAACATGGTGCCATGAACAACTCATGAAAAACCCTTCGGTACGCGGTTATCTCAAAAATAGAAAAATTGATAAACAGATCATGCAGCATTTTTTGCTTGGGTATTTTCCTGGCGGCTCACGTGCCATGCAATCATTACTCACCTATGCGCAACAGCATCAAGTACTTGCCGACGATCTATCCTCGAGCGGCATCATAATTCAGGGAAGACAATCATTTTACTCCCCGTTCGAAGAACGGATCATCTTTCCGATAAAAGATCACCTGGGTCGATTTTGCGGCTTTGGTGGCCGGGTATTTAAAAAGCTTGATGAACGGGCAAAATATTATAACTCAAAAGAAAATCCATTCTTTACCAAAGGCGAACTGCTTTTTGGAATGGATCTTGCCAAACAACGAATTCAAGAAACGGGCATCGTATTTTTAGTTGAAGGATATACCGATTGTATTGCCATGTCACAACATGGATTTACCAATACGGTGGCAACCCTTGGCACTGCCTGCACTGCCCACCATTTACAATTACTCAGCCGCTATGCTCAAAAAGCATACGTGTTATATGATAATGATACAGCGGGCAAAAAAGCACTTCTACGGCTCGCTCAACTGTGCTGGCAAGCACAAATCGAACTATCGGTAATTATATTGCCTGCCCAGGAAGATCCCGCATCATTTCTTACGGCACAAGGAGATCTCCATCAGCTTATTGAGACAGCACAAGATATTTTTGATTTCTTTATCGCCTCATTAGGAACCGATTTTAAGAATCTCCCTTTGGCAAATAAACTCAAGCGAGTACGGACCATTCTGCAAACCGTATCGCATGTCTCTGATGAGCTCACCCAAGACATTTTGCTCAATAAAACAGCGGAAGTCACGGGGCTACCTTATAGCGCGATTAAACAAGAATTCAAGCGCATTAAAAAACATACAGAACCAGCAAAACACACGAAAGATTCACCAAGTAAAATGACTCACTCACCCTCTCACCCTGACATGGAAGTGAATGAGCAATTGCAGCTCCCAATGCTAGAAAAAAAGATCTTTTCTGCTATAATGAATAATATTGAGTTGCTTAATGATACAAATAGTGATTATTTAATCCGTTACCTTTCACCAGCATTGCGTGTCATCCTTGCACAACTTCATGAAAAACGGCTTGAAAAGCCGGCTATTCGGTTTGCGGAATTCTTAGATTCACTATCTGATGAACTCAAGCAACTGGTTATACGAGAAACGTTAACCACTCAAGAAGCCGTTGAAGGCCATATATTTACTCAATGGGTTCAACAGTTGCAAAAGAAACACTGGAAGATTATCGTAGGTGATATGAAGCTAAAATTAGCAGCGGCAAAAAAAAATAACGATGAGCATCAAGTAGCTCAGATACTGGCTGATCTGGCTAATCTTCGCAAACAGATATTACCTCATACAACCAATTAGGTAGGGAACAATTTGCTATGTCGAAGAGCAAAAAAAATACCATGCGCACTAAAAAAGTAAAAAAAACAGGCATCGATTTAAAAAAAGAACATATCGAAGAATTTGTAGAGGAAGCCAAAAAAGCTGGTGGACTTGCCTATGAAGATCTTATGGCATTTGGCGAAGAAAATGAACTCAATGAAAAAGAGATGAACAGTCTTCTTAAGCTGCTCGAAAAGGAGCATATTGAGTTGGCCATGAAAGATGAACTTGAAGCAGAAGACTCAAATCTTGATGATGAAGAAAATGATGATAAAACCTCTGCCGTAAAATCTAAGCTCGCTAGTTCAATTGAAGATGATGATGACGATGATGACGAAAGTGATCTTGAAACTGAAGTGCGCGCTGCCGCTCCCGCTGCTCAAATCACTGATCCAGTAAAATGTTATTTACGTGATATTGGTAAAATACCTCTTTTAAATAAAAAAACTGAAGCAGTTATTGCTGATGCAATCGCAAGTGGTAAACGTGAATCAATTGATGCAATTTCTCGATTCCCATTTATTCATAAAGAATTTATCGTCATCGGCCAAAAACTTGAAAATGATACCGTACAACTTAAAGATATTATTCAATTCTCTGAGTTTGATGAGGAAAATCTTCCTAAGATCGATCAAGAAAAGAAACAGTTCTTGAACTCAATCAATAAGATTAAAAAACTTGTTACCAACGAGAAAAAGATCTATGAGCAGTATCAAGGTAAACTTGATAGCAATGATAAAAAGAAGCAAATGCTCGATGAGATTAAACAGAATAAAGAAAAAATAAGTGAAACAATTCGCGATATTAAGCTTGCTAATAAATTAATTCGCAAGTTTGGCCGGGCTATTGAGAAGTTTATTTTTAAACTACGTGAACGTGAACGTACCATTGCTCAATTAGAACAAAAGCTCAAAGGGTTTGGTAGCAAACGATTAAAACAAGAAAAACAAGAAGAAAAAGAAGAAATTGAACGGCAAATCCGCGTTGCGAATAAACATATTAAAAAAATTGAAGCTGAAGTTGGCTTAAATAAAGAACTATTGGTGAAATATTATAACCAATTGAGTGAAGGCCAAGAGAACGATAAACAAGCTAAAGATAGCCTTGCTCGCGCTAACTTACGATTGGTGGTAAATATCGCCAAAAAATATGTAAACCGTGGACTACACTTTCTTGATCTCATTCAAGAAGGAAATATCGGCTTGATGAAAGCAGTAGAAAAATTTGAATTCGAACGGGGATATAAATTTTCTACTTATGCAACGTGGTGGATCCGCCAAGCGATTACTCGGGCTATTGCCGATCAATCACGCACCATTCGTGTACCGGTACATATGGTGGAAACGCTCAATAAGATTAACAAAATTAAACGTACCTTTGTGCAAGAGCATGGCCGTGAACCAACGCATGCAGAATTGGCCAAAGAGCTTAATCTTGATGAGAAAAAGATCAAAAATATCATCAAGATATCAAAAGAGCCAATTTCACTTGAAACGCCAGTTGGTGATAGCGAAGATGCATTCATTAAAGATTTTATTGAAAGTGAAAATGATTTCTCTCCTTCTGATACGGTTGCTACCAATGATTTAAAAGAACGGGTACGTGAGGTACTCAAAACACTGACTCCACGAGAAGAAAAAGTACTTAAAATGCGCTTTGGTATTGACGTTGCTTCTGAACATACACTTGAAGAAGTAGGTAAAGACTTTTCAGTAACTCGTGAACGTATTCGTCAGATAGAGGTGAAAGCGTTACGCAAATTACGTCATCCTTCTCGCAGCAAAAAACTCAGAACCTTCTTTGAAAAAGAACTTGAAGAGGACGAAACATTTGCAGATGATAGTCTTGAATAGAAGGAATGATTCATCATGATGAGTATTGATGGGCTGTTTATACCGATACTCCTTTTTTGTGGCGCATTACTAGCCCGTGCCACGTTTTCTTTTATTGAAACCAGTGTAACTGCCTTACGGTTATTTAAAATAAAAGAACTGGCACGCACCACTGGCCGTTACACTAAATTGTTCAATGCTCTTGAGAAACAGCCACATCGTGTATTGATCACCATATTAATTGCCAATAGCTTTGCAGATGTTACCACGGCAGCTTTAGCTACTGAGATTATGGAAACAGTGTTCTCTCATTTTAATCTTTCCAGTGGACTTGGTTTTTCCGTGGGAATTGCTGTTGCAACCATTGCACTCCTAATTTTTGGTGAAATTTTACCCAAAAATCTTGCCCGTGGACGAAGTGATCGTCTTTTCGTTTCGCTTCTTTGGTTTATCAATCTTATTTATTTCTTATTTCAACCATTTGTTTCTTTACTCTTGCACGTCTCTAATTTTGTTATGCGAATCACTGGCCGAAAAGGTGAAGAAGAAGGAAGTGAATGGGTATCTTCTGAGCGAGAAGTTAAATTTTTAATTAAGCATATTGGTGAAAAAGGTTTAATTGAAGAAGAAAAAACAGAGATGCTCCAAAACATCTTTGATTTAGGAACCACACCGGTTAAAGAAATTATGGTACCAGAAACTGATATTGTATCAGTCAGTGCTGATACCACTATCAGACATGCGTTACCGCTTTTTGCAAAACATTATTTTACCCGTTTGCCTGTCTATGATGGGGATCCAGATAACATTATCGGCATGGTTCACTTGAAAGACGTATTTACCCGCGCTGAAAATGAAGGTGATAAACCAGTTAAAGATATTGTGCGCCCTATTATGTTTGTTCCCGAAAGCGTAAAAATTAATCAACTATTACGTGAATTTCGCAAACAACATATGCATATTGCCATGGTAATTAATGAGCATGGTAGTGTAACTGGATTAATTACTCTTGAAGACGTTCTTGAAGAAATTGTGGGTGAAATTAGCGACGAACATGAAGCAGAAAGTGAAAAAATTGTTGCGCTGAAAAAAGGTGGATGGCTTATTGATGCGAGTGTTGATCTTGAAGAATTAGAAGATCTTTTGGGAATCAAGTTTGAACGAGAAGAAGTACTTACTTTGGGCGGATTTCTTACCGAACAGCTCCAACATTTGCCAAAAAAAGGCGAGCGTATATTATACAAGGGATATTATTTCCAAATACAAAAAGCAAGTCCTAAACGAGTATTGCAAGTACTAGTATTTGAGAAAGAACCTAAATCTTAACCACACACATAAAAAGGAGCTAGAATGAATCGGTATATATCTTCTGTCTTGAGCATCCTCCTTCTTACCAGTACGCTGGCCTATAGCACTAACCATTGCAACACTCTGTGCACCAAACATGGCGGATCACAACTACGGGCACAAGATCATGACGAAGTTGTAGAACAGGTATTAAATACGTTTACCGAAATGGTCGGGAATTTTGTTTCACTCACTCAAGATCCCAATAATCCACAACATGTTGCAGAATACGGGGGCAACTTGTTGATAGGTATTGCTAAAATAGCGGCACAAGCATTTAAACGAGATTTAAGTGAACTAGAATCGCATGAAAGCATTACCCCACAGCTCTTTGATAAATTCAATAGTATGCTCAATAACTTTGTTGAAATCATACAGCATAATATGGATCCAGTAGTTATGCAGGAAAATATCACTGCGATGATTGATCGCATCAATGAGATCACTTCAAACATTCTTGGTCATATCTCATGCTGCAAATGCACTCGTGAACGCCTTGAGCGCTTAGTGCAAGAAAAAGGCGCAGAACTCTGCGCAATTCGTGCACTAAAAGCATAAAAACCTAATGGGTGGTTTATACCACCCATTTTCTATTTGGCTCTACGCTCAGCATATTTATTCAATAATTCAGTTATCTTAGCGGCCCAATCAGGATACTCCTCTTGATATGAGGCAACTATTTTATAAGCATCCCCCATACTCCTGGTACTAGTTGTTTTAGTTGGATTAGCACCATATCTTAATAATAAATGAACCATTGAAACACTATGTGAAAATGTAGGATTAAGCGCAACATTCAGAGAATAATCTGGAAGAATTCTTATACCTCTAATCCGTTGATTTGGATCAACGCCAATCTTTAAAAGAAATCGAAGCATTTCTGGATTACCCGTAGTGATTGCTGTGTTTAATAAAGAGTTAGTTTTTATTTTATCTTTTTTTAATGAATTAATATCTTTCTGAGTTATGATTACTTTCTTTGCACGCCTAAATTTTCTTTCCTCAGGAAATTTACTTGAAAATAGTTGTTGCTTAATTTTTTTGGGAAGTTGATTTGCCGTTTCAACAATTGTCTCTTCTTTTGTTAAAAGTGGTATTCTTTCCTCTTTTTCCATCGCCTGCATACCCAGGACAGTTATGGAAATTATCCCTATACCCAATACTTTTTTAAGATTCATGCTACAAACTCCTCTTTTTTATAATAATTCTTCATCCAATAACTCATTCTCTCTTTGTTCTTTTTCTATAAAATAATTACGTTTTTCTTCTTCAGGCATCTCATCGAATTCAGTTGATTTTATCCAGCCAAACTGTTTAAATAGTTCAAGCATTTCTACTTCACCAAATTTTTGCGCTAAACTTACTGCACTTTCCCCTCTCTCATCGGTAAGCAATGGATTTGCACCATATTGCAATAACAACCGAGCTATAATCAGATTTTCTTTAAGAGGCTTTGGCATAAACTTATAGTGTCGAAGATAATAGTTCGTGTAGGCACAATCCATCACTTGAGTAGCAATAATCGTTTGATTAAATGGCATATCTCTTAACAAATTAATATCAATAACACCCAACACTATCTGAAGAAGAAAAGTTACCTCTACAATATCCCTTCTTCGTATAGCATTTAATAAAAGCGCTTTGAAAGTAGATTTATGGTTCCGTAAATTATGTACATATGCCAAAATACTTTTAGGATCAATTCCTGGAGAAATCTTACCATTCACTAATTTTTTTATCCCGTCTTTAGAGATATATTTCCCTTTCTGAAACAATCTTTTTTTAAGCTCTTTTGGTAATTTTTCTGCTACAGCAATGATTTCTGCATCTGTTCTTAGGAGCGGCTCGATAGATTGAATTGAAATACTAAGAGAAGATAATGGCTCCATCGCTTGCAATCCATAATGAGATAAAAGAATAAAAAAAAGTACTCCTACAAGCTTTTTGTTATTCATCACCGATCCCTATCCAGCCATATTGCTTAAATACATCAATCATGGATTTATCATTTGATTTATAGGCAATATCAAGAGCTGTTTGACCTTTATTGTTTGGTATCAATGGATTTGCCCCATATTTGATAATTAATGCCGAAATCTTCCCTAATCGTTCATAATCCTCTTGATTTTCCTCTGGAGTAGCTACTGCTTTATACACATCATCTTTTATTCGTTTACGAGCAGCCATAAGCTCAGCAATTAATGTATTTCCATCGGGTGGGTAGCGGTATGAATTGAGATTGATAAAACCAAATCCTACTTGAAGCATAAATTTAATCTCTTCTAAGCTAAATTTATGAGAAATTGCAATACGTAACTTATTTAAATCTTTTTGATTTCGAATTAATACCACCTCTTTATCTATTGTTTTTGGATTAATTCGACGTCCAAACTTTCCATTCAATGCTCTTTTTATCCTGCTACCTGAAATTCTTTTTTTCTTAACAAACGCAAATCGTTCCTTTGCTTCTTCATCCAATTTTTCAGCTTCTGCATATATTTCTTTAAGTGTTAAGATACGAATATCAGGAGATTTATTAAGTACTATTACTTGATGAACTAACCATGGATTAACATTAAATTTAGCCACCACATTATTCACTAAACTCTTTAAGAAATGTTCATCTTGAACAAGCCGATTAAATTGCTTGCTGACTAATCGAATATGAGCAACCTGCTGCATAAACTCTTTGATACTTATTGATTCAGCAAGCGCATCCTGCAAACGTTGTGCCAATATCTGTACTATTATTTCTTCTGGTAAACTCTCAATGAGAAAGGGTTCCGTACCTTTTTCCATTGCACAGATCGTCATGATGCTCATCGCCATACTAAGAATAATAATACTCAGTACTGATCGATTCTTCATTATATATCTCATCATTCCACCACCTAATTTTTATTTATATTAGCAAATACCATAAAGGGTATTCAATGATATAGCGGCTTTTCTACGATCCCTTGAGCTTTCCAGAATTGATCCATTAAACTAACTATAAGGGAGTTTTTCACATGAAATGGTTAAAAAAATGGCGATTAAAAATAGGTATCCTTATTTTCCTAGCTACCCTTTCGGCAAGCCGGATGCGTGATTCATCAGCGCCAAAACTGTTAATAATCGCTGAAGATGCCAACCTATCAGCTTTTACAGCACTTGCTCAATCGGTTGGATTTAACTCAATGAGCCTCTCACTTAAATCCTCTCTCAAAGACAAAATTAACCAATATAAGAATGTGGCCCTCATTACTGATTTTGCACACACCTCAGCCATCCAACAGAGCGCTCTCGGGCACATATGGCCGCATATCACGTTCATTGATACCGAACAGCATAGACAGGTTAACTATACCGACACGTATCAATTAAAAATAATTCAACGCCAATTAAATCGATTATATAATAATATTACCAAAGATTCGCAGCGTACCCCGCCACTCCCTCTCATTTTTTCTACACAATATATTAAGGCACGAAAAAAATTAGGTAATAGTTTAATTAAATCTGATATTATGCAGCTCAAACGCCAAAAAACAGCTTAAAATTCTTTTTCTTTAAACTGTTCAAAGATAAGAGATGATATACTTTTCACTGGAGGAACTATACAGCGCACACAATACTCAAAAGGAAGAGTGATTGGTTTTAGACAGGTTACCCCCACAGTGCCAGCCATGGCAGCACATCTGCATACATCACAATGGTAACACGATTCAGCAAGTGCGCAGCTGTTATGCATACATTCTCCAATACAATCCAATGTCCATTCTGGCACGCGATATGACTCTTCTTCATAAGAATCTTGCATGGGAAAACTCATTCCCATGCCTGTTATACTTATTATGAATATAAGTGAGCTTATAAAGCCTTTCATAAATCCCCCATTTGTCCCTTAAAAAGGGCGATTATTATAGTATAAATATACTACTAACCACTCATTATTTCAAATGGTCAAGAATACCATTGTTCCCTGAGAAATGATAAAATAGTTTCATGTATGCCATAATGCTGCATAATTTTAATCAAAAGAGTGCCTCCCACTAATACTGGATGTATCCACCAATGCTTTTTAAGCAAAGTGCCCCATGGCCTTTCATCCTCCTCAGAAACCTGATCTGAAAGTATATCGTGAATCGTATCTATTGCGGTCAGAATCTCTTCAATAGGAAGTGAATTAATACTTTCATATAAGAGCACTACATCATCAAATGAACCCCGATGTGGAATCAATTGATGAGCAAAATGTTTATAGGTATAAAAAAATAAAAGAGATGCTTCTTTAATAAACCGCTCATTCATATGTTTATATTGTTGAATATCTTCCCACAACATCAATAACGGTTCCAAAGAATTTTGTTGTGCTATTTTTTGAATAATATAGCAAATATATGAATCTGAAAATTTCTCTTCATACTGAATAATTGAAATCTCTTTTGAGCGATGAATAGTGTGCATCAAGGTGAGTGCCGGAAATAATCGTTGAATCACATAAAATCGTTGGTAGATCTGTTCACTTTCAATATGACTCTGTACGTCAGTAAGATCTGAGCGAAGCGTATCAGGAAATAATTCATCAATACGATCTAAAATTTCCTCAGGTGAAAAAGCACTTAATTCATGAGATTTAATAGCTTGATCGTTAAATATCCCTTTGGTAATAATAAAAATCTCTTTCGTAAATTCTTCAACAAAGAGCTCATCCTCTATTGAACGATATGAAGTGAAATCATCCCATACCATAAAGAGCGGTTTTAGACTACGGGTTTTAATAATTTCATTCATAGAATATTGAATACGTTCATGCTTGAAAATAGGAATATTTCGTTTAACAATTTTATTAATCAACGAATTAACCTGCTCTGTTCGTTCTTTAATACGGGTTAACAAGTTGATTGTTTTACGCAACCGTTCAATAAAATAATAACGACGATTTACCAAACCAGTAATCGATTTAATACTCATCGAAGGTATTAACCAATCTGATGTATCGAGCGCAGCTATACCTAAAGTAAGTAAACTCATACCTATTACAAAGCGCTTCACACACTATCCTTTTATGATGGCTAGTTTAGGGCAAAAACCACTGAAATAATCGTTGGTACCAAGGCCGTGATTCATCAAGATCATTCAAAATATGTTCCAGATGATCAGTTGCAATATCGATACTAGATAATAATTCTTCGGTACTTAATATTGTTATATTTTCATATAATAAAAGAATCGCTTGCATCTCTTTAGTAATATCTGCTTTCTCGTGCCCATCATCAATATTTTCAAGCAAATTTTTGTACGCACCAAAAATCACCATGAGCATATTACCGAGAAATTCTTGATCTGCGGCATAGCGATAATGTTGAACTTCTTCCCACAGATTAAATAATGCCGTTAACTTTTTTTCATTCATCATATGTTGTACAACTTGAACAATCAGATTATGATTCACCAATCCTTCTAGTTCCTGCAATCCCTCAATTGGAGACCGTTTAGACTGAATCAAATATCTATTTTTGTTTTTTTCTACTCGATCGAACTGCGCAAATGCACGCTTTAATCGTTCAATAACATATAAGCGATAGACTACATCATCAGGACAACATATCGATCGAGTATCTTGATGAGCAACGGCCGGTTCTTTTTGCTGCTCACACTCAAGACAATCAACAATCTTATCAATTTCATTAAGTAAACAATCTACTGATTTATCAGATAAATCTTCTTCGGTTTTAAAAAAATGCATATCAATATTATCTAAATGAAATAAACAATAAGAAATTTTCAAGATTTCTGCGGCAACAAAACGTTCAAAATCTATATTATCAATATAGCGATAACTTTTTAAAAATGCCCACTGTTGACGTAACTCATTCATACACATATGAATATTTTTAGTATGTTTTTGAAAACCAATCATTACTTCTATCAGATCAACTGCATGAGTTAACCGAGCAATTAAATAGTAGCGCATAACTACTCGATGGGTTAATGGCGATATAACCTGATATTGGTGTTGAAAACAAAAAGAAAATTTAGCAAATAGAATACCAAAGAAAAAAAAATTTTTTGCAATTGACTTCATATGTTTTCCCTAAATAGGTTACGTTTCCTTATATTTACTATAGAAGAAACAATCAAAACAAGATCATAAAAAGGAAGAGCGATGAGATATCTACAAGTACTTGTTCTACTTATTGTTTTTTCACTTGAACTGACGATTTTGAGTTATGATTATAATTTAATTGTCATAGGCGGCGGTGCTGCAGGATTAACTGCGGCCGTTAATGCGTCACATTACGATAAGCGCATCGCGCTCATTGAAAAAACCCGCATTGGGGGAAATCGTATTTGGGCTGGCGACATTCCAACGAAAGCGTTGATTCGAATCGCTCGATTGACCTATATGCATAACAGTTTAGAAAATTTATGTATTTCCAAACAATTTCATACGCCTCATCTTGATAATAAAAAAATACTTGAATACATTCGTGGTATCACGAAATCGGTTGCCGATATACATTCAGAAGATACGCTTAAAGATATGGGAATCGATATTATCTTTGGTGCCCCATATTTTATTGATAATCATACCATTGAATTAAATGGCAAAACTCTTTCTGCCGATAAATTTATTATCGCTACCGGATCATCGTCCTGCATACCTCCACTTATGGGTATTGAAGAGGTTCCCTATCTCATTCCAGAAAACTTTTTTAATCAAAATGATTTAACTGCTTCAATGATTATACTCGGAGGAGGTCCCTTAGGTACCGAGCTTGCCGGCGCACTTAATCGCCTTGGTATCAAAGTTACCCTTATTATGAGCCATGGCCTTTTATTACCAACTTTCGATTTTGAACTGGTAGATCATTTAACAAATATTCTTGAAAAAGAAGGAGTAAACATCTCGTGCTCCACTCGTATGATCAAAGCAGATAAAACTGAATATGGTATCCAAGTAACTTGTCTCGATCGGTATCACTCTACGATAACCTATGAAGCTGAATCATTATTTATTGCCACCAATCGCCATCCCAATGTTTCTAATTTAGGTCTCGAAAATACTGACGTCACTTACTCTCCCACCGGTATTATAACTTCTGATACGATGCAGACAAATGCATCAAACATCTATGCCTGCGGCGACGTAGTGGGCACGTTTGCACTCAGCCGTGTTGCCTATTATCAAGCAAAAATTGCTGCTTTTAATGTCTTTTGCCCGTTCTGGAAATCAAAAAAGAGTGTTAACTATACTGATGCCGCAAAGGGCCTTTTTACCTATCCTCACTTTGCAAGTACAGGACTTACTGAGCAAGAAGCACGGAAAATATATGGCAATCAACTACGCATCTATCGCGTAAGTTACCAAGAACTTGATCGTGCTCATATTGATAATGCAACTGAAGGAATCGGTAAATTTATTTGTGATGCCAAAGGATACCTCGTTGGAGCACACATTCTTGGCGCTCATTCAGGTGAACTGGTTGATTTAGTACATATTGGCCATCGCTTTGACCTGCTCTTTGAAGATTATTTAGCACAATTGAGCACCTCACCAAGCTACAAAGATCTTATTTGGCTCGCTACCGAAAAATGTCGTAAAGATTTACGACGATGAATCTTTATTTTCTAAAACGAGTGGTCCATTACGCCAATTGAGATCATCATCCCATGTTGCATGGCGTGGAGCATTCCCGCCAAAAGTTAGACGCCATACGCCTGTTGCTACAACAGCAGAAAGACGCAACCAACTAAGAATTGTATCTTCTATGCTATTACCAGATTCATACCGTGCTGCCGGTATTATATTATCATTTAAATCACTCATATCACACACGATATTGTCATCATCATCAAAATCTAAGATACAGCCAATAAGAAAACTTGAATTGAATAGCACTAAAAAAAATAATAAATAACGTTTCATACTGTCCCCTTCATAAAAAAACCTCAACCCTTTCTTTAATGTACCATCATGATCTTTATATGCGCAATAAATAACTACCCCAATTGAAATAGAAATGCAAAAAAATGCTGCCTATAAATAAAAACAATAATATTTCAATATGACAAATTGAGCATTATGAAAAATAAATTAATAGATCCATTGCACATGTTTTTTTTATGTGGTAGATATGGGATAGCAGTGTTTTTATAACCAACCACTTTCCACAAGGAGTTTGCTATGTTGTATCTCAACTACAACTGCAACAGCAGAATGTGTGATACCATTTCTGCCCAACCAAAACATCGCCGTGGAATGGTTTTTGCTTGGGCACTGTTTTCAGTATTATTTTTCAGGTTTTACTCCTGGTTACAGCGGTAATTAATTTTCCGCTTATTACCATTTTTTTGTATACGAAAACCTGACTCATAAATGTTTAGTTGATGCATTTATGAATTATCCGGAGTAAAATTATGAAAAATACACAACCTTCTACCATAGTTCTATTGGCAGTTTTGATGATTGGTATCAAGCTCGGCTGCTTGGCCGCCTTGTATAATACCCATCTGCCAGAACATGAACATACACATCATGAGTCACCAATAGAACAAAGCTCATCTTATTCATCCGAAACAGCCCGCAAGCATGGGTAGCTCTTGCACACACACTGCCTATGAGGTATATAACCTCTAGGCAGTGTTTTTTCCATCTTATTCAAGGTTTAATCACTTAAAACATCGCTTCCGAACTCGTTTGACTAATAGTAATAAGATGCTAAAATATACTTAATAAATGGTGGTTATATCTTAGGGGGCTTTAGTGGGTAGTAGTTCGATTATCAGAGCCTTTTGGCTCTTTTTATTATGTATAGGGATAATTTCTCCTCTTTCTGCCTTTGTACAGGAGGTGCGCTCGTTTGAGCGCCAGGGGCAATTTATTCATGTATTAAGCGATCAACATAACCACACATCAGGCGAATTTAAGCAGCAAACTGATGCCCTTTGTATAGGGAAAAAACTCAATGCTCTCATGATTGTTGAGGATATTGATAATAAGCCTGGGTTTTACCCCATAAAAAGCTCAATATCTACACCAACATGCCCATCAGATTCATTCTTAGGAAACATACTCTTGAGTTGCCAGCAGCAAGGTCTTGCCGTTGAAAATATTGAATTTCGCGGCCCTACTGACGCCTCATTACATAAAGCAAGATGCTCTATTACTGCAGCTCAAATTGTACATCTCATGAATACACTGATCAATCAGATCACTCATTATTCAGATGCAGCAGTCTTACGCCACACATATCATAAAAATCTCCAGCAGTTTATGAAAATCGGTACCCCATTATTTGAACAGATGAAAGAGTATCACCAACCGCTCAAAAAATTCGTTCAAGAAAAATGTAATGAATTTACACCAGAACAACTCAAAATTATGCTGCACGCCATCGAATCGCCCCAAGAATTGCAAAATGAGGAGCTTATTGATGCAGATGGAAATCTTCGTGATGCACAAAAAGCGCTTACCTTTATTCTTGATTTCTATGACCAAAAACTTATCGATATTCAGCTCATTCATGCGTTATATGAATATCAAATAAAAAATGGTGCTTATCAGCATATTATTGTATGTGCAGGGGGGTGGCATATTGATAATATCATACCGGTTCTTCATAAACTTGGGTACCAACAAGTAAGTCATTTTGGCGATGCCTTCGCTAATACGGTAATTGATATTGAGCAGTGCTTAGCTGAGTATTGTGCTCATCCATCAGCGCCAGCTACGCCATGGGTTCAAGTATGTGCCCTATCAATAGTTCTGTTACTCTTTCTGATGATATTACGAAGAACCCTTTCACCACGGATACGCATTGCACGTAAGTTTTAAAACCAGTATCCTAGTATTATTATGATTAACGTTCACAAGCTCTGCCTCTCATTTGGCACCCAAAAATTATTTGACCATCTTTCCTTCACCCTCAACGATACGCAACGGGTCGGCCTTGTTGGCCGTAATGGTTCGGGTAAATCAACCCTGCTTAAAATTTTATCCGGCTATCAACAACCTGATGAGGGGGTAATCGCGCTGGCAAAACATAAGAAACTTGCCTATTTTCCACAAGAAGTGGTCCTTCAATCGGATAAAACAATTTTAGATGAAACGCTCACTGCTTTTGGCCAATTGCATGAAATGCAGCAAGAAGCCTCCCGTATTGAACAGATTATGCAAGAACAGGGCAGCGCAACTGATGAGAAATTGGTAGATACCTATTTAGAACTGCAAGAACAACTTGCTGACCTCAATCCTGAGCGCATGCAAGCTGATGCCCAACGCATGCTGAATGGTCTTGGGTTTAAAAATGAACAGCTTGATAAACCGGTTGATAGTTTATCAGTTGGCTGGAAAATGCGTATTGTCCTTGCAAAACTTTTGCTTCAACAAGCAGATTTTTATCTGTTTGATGAACCTACCAACCATTTGGATATGGTGGCTCGTGAATGGTTTTTAAAATTTTTAAAAACAGCATCGTTTGGCTTTATGATTGTATGCCACGAACGCTATTTTTTGAATCAATTATGCAATGATATTCTTGAGCTTGAGCTTGGTAATGGCACCTTTTATACCGGTAATTATGATAAATATGAAATTCTGAAACGAGAAAATTTAGAACATCTCAAAGCAGCACAAGCGCAACAACAAAAAGAAATCAAGCGTAAACGAGAAACGGCTGAGCGCTTTCGAGCAAAATCAAGTAAAGCAAAAATGGCTCAAAGTATCTTTAAACAGCTTGAAAAAATAGAACTCATTGAATTACCACCAGAGCCAAAAGATATCCGTTTTAGTTTCCCGCCGGCGAAAAAATCAGGCCGTTTAGTTCTTATGGTTAAGGATGTTTCTCATAAGTTTGGCGATAAACAGATTTTTAACAACGTACAATTTGAAGTTGAACGAGGCAGCAAAATCGCCATCATTGCCCCCAATGGCGTGGGTAAAACCACTCTCTTTAATTTAATTATTGATAAGTTTGCTTTGCAACAGGGGAAAATTGAATTTGGCTATAATGTGCATGCAGCGATCTTTGATCAGGATCAAACTAAATCACTTGATCTGGATAAAACGGTGCTCTACAACCTAGAACAACGTGCCCCAACAAAATCTGAGCAAACAATTCGTTCAATGCTTGGCACATTTTTATTTGGTACTGATGATGTAGAAAAAAAGGTACGCGTACTGAGCGGCGGTGAAAAAAATCGCGTTGGTATGATTAATGTACTTTTACAAGATGCAAATTTATTATTGCTTGATGAGCCCACCAACCATCTTGATATTCCTTCAAAAGATATTTTGCTACGTGCATTGCAAGAACATCCGGGAACCATGCTTTTTGTTTCCCACGATCATGATTTTATTAATAAATTGGCTACCCATATTATTGAGCTCACTGCTCATGGCACCATGCTTTATCATGGAAATTATGAATCGTATCTTTATGCAGCAGCTATGAAAGATCGAGACGAAAAAAAGGAATCAACCATACCTTCAAAGAAAAAAAAGCAAAAAGAGCAGCCTCAAGTAGGCACACAAAACTCAAAAGAATTCAAGAAACTTGAACGCAAAATAGAAAAAATTGAAGGTGAAATCAAACGAATTGAATTTAAATTTGCTGAACTTGCATATGGCTCTGCTCAATTTGATACGGCCCAAAAAAAATTGGTACAGCTTAAACAAGAATTAGATATGCTGCACCAACAATGGGAATCTTTGATTTAAGATAAATTTATTCGAGTATTTTTTGAGAATCTTCTGAATCAAAACAAAGTGAACCTGATTTAATTCTATTTTTGCTATTAGTTCTCAGATTTTCAAGAACTTTATGCAATGCGAGAAGACATTGTACTTTACTCCCAGCTCCTTCTTGAATCTTAGTAGAAGCAATTTGAGAAGAAAATTTCCCTAACTCTTGCTTATAAATATCTTCAAGTCGATTTCTTTGCTCATCGGTAACCGGTAGTTTTGCAAGTAATGGTATCGTACCTGCTACTTCTTTGGAATTGAAACTAAATCCATTTTTCTCTAACTGTTCTACCAATATACTTGATGCCTTTTGCTCTACTGTCTCAAGATCGGTATCGGTTAATTTTTCAGTAGACTTGTTAGTTCGATGCAATCGTCCTGATTTTGGTTTTTTAACTTTTGTTGTTTTTACTTTACCACTCGATTTACTATACATACCAACACTGAACGTTGGTACCAACAAAGAGAATAATAATAATTTTTTATACATAGTTTTTCCTCTACCATTGGATAGTTGCTTTTTGTATTGCTTCGGTTAATGATGAAATGATCGTTACTAAACTCTCATTAGTTGAATGATTAAAATTAATTGTTTCTTTATTATTAGTATTTAATAACTCTTCTGCTTTATATTTTACCGTAAGTAACTGACTATACTGTTCTTTCGAAATACGAATTGATCCGAGTAATTCCATAGCTAACTTAAATGACTTCTCTTGACGAGCAGATGCTTCTGGAGATGTAAAACATTGAAGCTTATCAAAACTTTGATTGGCAGTTTTCATGACTTTACAAGACAATTCTTTTTCTATTTCTGTTTTACTTTTCATTGATTTTCCGCTTCCTTTTCGCTCCATACATTCATTCGTCAGCGATAATATAAGTAACAACAGTATAAATTTCTTCATAGCATTCTCCCATAAAATTATTTAGCCGGAGTATACACATATTTTTGGCAATAAAAAAGCCCCGCTTATATACACGGGGGCTTAATATTTTTAGTTCCTAACTTACTTAATATCGCTAAAGATTTTTTTGACTGATGCTAATGAACCAACTAATGAACTTGCTTCATATGGCACCAAAATCATTTTATCATCTTTGCCTTCAGTAAGTTTCGGCAACGTTTTGATATATTGCGTTGCAATCATATATGGCAACGGATCACCTTGCGGCACTGATTGCTGAATCATCGTAATTGCTTTTGCTTCAGCTTCAGTAACTTTCAAGCGAGCTAGTGCTTCACCTTCTGCGCGGGAAATTTTAGCTTCTGCTTCACCTTGCGCTTCAAGCACTTGAGCTTCCTTGACCCCTTCTGCTTTTAAAATCGCAGAACGTTTGTCACCCTCAGCTTCCAAGATTTTTGCCCGGCGATCACGTTCAGCACGCATCTGTTTTTCCATCGCTTGGCGAATGTCTGCTGGTGGATTAACTTCTTGCAACTCAACGCGGTTTACCTTAACGCCCCACTTATCAGTTGCTTCATCAAGATAGATGCGTAAGCGTTCATTGATGCTGCTACGAGAAACTAATGATTCATCTAAATCCATTGAACCGATCACATCGCGTAAGGTTGTTTGTGTAAGTTTTTCGATTGCTTCTGGCAAGTTATCAATTTCATACACTGCTGCTTTTGGATCAGTAATTTGATAATAAAGCAACGCATTGATTTCCATTGTTACGTTATCTTTGGTGATCACGTTTTGTTTTGGGAAATCATATACAGATTCACGCAGGTCAACTCTACTTGCTATCTGAGTAAACCGATAGTATCTACGGCCATCATTTTGCAAATAAGACCATCGATAGCTTCGTGCTTTATCAACAAATGGAATTACCAAATGAAGACCTGGTAACAACGTTCGATGATATTTACCCAGGCGCTCAATCACCACAGCTTCAGCCTGCCGTACCAAATAAATTGAACGAACTAAAAATATAATTAATGCCAATGCAACGGTAATAAAAAATATTCCCACGTGCGGCATAATACCTAAAAAGAACATAATTAAATCCTTTCTTTTTGAGGGTTAACTTGTTGTACTATCACGTGCACCCCTTGAACGCGCATAATCTCTACAATCGTATCTTTTTCGATGCAGATATCATCATGAATTGATCGTGCTGTCCATATGGCGCCATCAATTTTTACCGCCCCAGTTTGATATGGTTTAACTGTTATTATCACTTGTGCTCGTTTACCTATCAATGCATAGACGTTTGTTCGTGGCGTATGATTAGTTGTTTTTTTCACCCACAACTGTAACATCCACAACGCTCCAATGGTGCTGCTTAAAAAAATTGCAATCTGAATCGCGAGTGATTCGGTAACTAAACTAATTACTGCAGCGCCCAATGCGCCAATACTAAACGAGAGAAAATAAAATAATCCGGGGCTGCCCATTTCACCTATCATGGCGATAAGCGCACAGATCAGCCAGAAAAATACCAAATTTTTCATGGTCATCTCTCCGCATAATTAAGAGATGATTGCCAATAATTATCACAAATATGCGCAGCCGCTTTTGAGTTATAGAAGGGAAAAAACTTAATTTTATTATAGCATATTTTAATTAAGATGCAAGAATAAAAATTACCATCAGTCAGTTTATTCTTGAGTTGATAAAATAAAAATGGAATGGGAAAGTGATATAAAAAGAAAAGAAAAAAGGCGGCAGAGGAGCTTGTCTTAGGATCATCGATTTCTCAACAATCTCAAGTAGCATAAATGCTAAGCTCAAAAGACTAGATTAACTCCACGCTTTTTTGCCTACACTCCTCTACCTACTCTCATGGTATCACACTGATGATTCAAATAGCAATGTTTTTTTAAAAATTTTTTACAAATTATTTCAAATCGTGCTCCCAATGGCTCATTTGGCAATTGAAAAAAGCCTTTATCTATGCTATTTTTAAGAAAGAATACTAGGGAGGTTTTTTAAAAATGTATAGAGTCAAAAACAGTCTAAAAACCATTTTTATCAGCATATTGGCTATTTCTATGACCTCATGCAATCATAAAACTACCCTGAAAAGGCGTATTCGTGCCGATAAGCCTGAGATAGCTTATTCTGCCCCTGAACAGCCTCAAATCACTATTTGGATTCATGGCACCCGTCCACCTCACAAATGGCTCAAAATAGCCCGTGATAGTTTATATCGTGCCATAAGCTGGTTTATTAATGAAAAAGATTTACCCTATTTTCATAGCCTTCCCGGGTTGCACCCTGCACAAGAAATACCAGAAAATTTTCACCTTCGCATGGTTGCCGATAAACTAAGCGCCGCTTGCCCGCAGCAATTTCCGTTTGAGCATTTTTATGTGTTTGGTTGGTCTGCCAAACTTGATTTTAAAGAGCGTTATCATGAAGCACATACTCTTTATGAAGTATTAGTAAAATTAGTTAAAGAATATCAAACGAAATATAAGTTCATACCAACTATTACGATCATTACGCATAGTCATGGGGGCAATGTTGCACTCAATCTAGCACATGCAAAGAACTGTTTTGATGATGCCATTAATATTGATCGCTTAATTATGCTCGCCTGCCCGATTCAAGAACAAACTAAACAATTGAGTGCTGATGATATTTTCAAAAATATCTACGTATTTTATTCCAAAGGTGATCTTATCCAATGGATAGATCCACAAGGATTATATCCCGTACGTGATCATATGTTGGAAAAGAAATCATTTCTCGATAAAAAAGAATGGCGTAATGCCTATACCAAAACAAAAAAGAGTACACTTTTTTCCGAACGCTGTTTACCCCCCCATAAAAAAATTAAACAAGTACGCATAAAAATTGATAGCTACAATCCGCTTCATTTAACGTTTATGCAAGAAAAGTTTATTACCCGCCTGCCATTGCTACTTGCCGAAACCGATACCTGGTTTGAGAAAGAAAAAGATCATACGGCAAAGCGGGTATTGAATATTAAGACAAAATAGCCCCACACTCATAAGTATCTACTTTATTATTAGCCCGTGCTACGGCAATAAGAGGAAGACTTTGATGCAATGCAAGACATATAGGTGTCTTATGATAGTCACCATCGCTCTTGTTAATAGCAATACGAGGATTTCCTTCTGAATCAAATAATTCTATACCATCATCATTACTAACTATTCCAAACAAGGCTCCGCGAGCAGCCATATCATTTATGCTTTGATCACGACGTTTTTTAAATAATACTTCACCCTTGGTATTATACGCATTAACACCAGCACCTTCTCCCATTAGGGCAAGAGAAGTGCCCTCATTAAACCACAGAGTTTTCATAACCCCATCTAATTTATATTCAAAAGAATCAAAGGGTATATTCTTTTTACGCAGATCCCAAAAATCAATCGAAGTATGTGATCCAGAGCGACTCATATTATAACTAATTGCAGCAACGGCACATATATAATCTCTATTTATAGCCGCACACTGAAACTTCGTTGTATCATAACCAGTATATTTTTGTACATTTATCTGTACAACTGGCTTTTCAGATTTATCTTTATCATACAACTCAAGTGTATCTTTTCGACATAGAAGTAATCCGCCATCTGGTGCAAATCGAGCATTCCACAACTCATTATCGGTCCCAATTTTTGGGTCATAGTAAGCAACTGGACAGCTAAAATCCCTCTCTACGGGATATACTTCTAGTCCTCGTTTTGTAGATTGAAATTTAATCTGAGTCCCATCAGGAGAAAATTCAACACCATTAATATTAAAACCAAATTTATATCCCCAAATAACATTCCATTTTTTTGTTTCTGCATTCATTATGCCACGATTTTGTTGGTTCCCCCCAACTGCCAATAATGCTTCTTCAGGATGGAATGAAAGACTACTTATCCTATCTAAATTTGTATCTCTACCCCTAACACATTCCATACAAAACATATTACTTACCATGAGCAGACAAAGAGTTACATAGATTGATTTCATAACTCATTCTCCTTTAATTAAATGTTATAAAAGAGCTTTCACTTTCTTGATAATTGCAGCTGCATCAATTTCCATTAATGCCAGTAATTCTTCAGGCTTACCAGATCGAGGCAATTGCCGTACTGCTAAACAATCGATAGAAATATTATCATGGCGAACATCATAAGCAATCGTCTCACCAATACCACCTTCAAGATAATGATCTTCAATCGTAATAATGCGGCTTTGTGCTTTTTTTGCAACTGCTACTACTGTTTTATAATCAAATGGTTTGACACTATATAAATCGATAACGGCAATTGAAATACCTTCTTTTTGCAATTGATCATACGCTTTCAATGCTTGCACTAACGTAATGCCCGCACCAATAACACACGCCACATCGTTATCGCTTTGTTTGAGTACTTTACAACCACCTATTGGAAATTCCTCAGTATCGTTATATATAATGGGTGTAGCCATACGTGTCGTGCGTAAATAACTAATGCCTTGATTATATTCAGCCATTTTGCCAACTAATTTATACGTACTCACTGCATCACATGGATATAAAACAATAGAACCGGGCAACGTACGCATAAGCGAAATATCTTCTAACCCCATTTGCGATGGGCCATCTTGGCCAATGGAAACACCGGCATGCGAACCGACTAATCGTAAATTTGCGGTACTAATTGCAGCCATACGTACTTGATCAAATGCACGTGAGAAAAATGCCGAGAAAGTAGAAACAAACGGCGTAAAACCACGTCTTTCTAGGCCAACAGCCATACTCACCATATTTTGTTCGGCAATAAAACATTGAATAAAACGTTTTGGAAATCGCTTTGCAAAAATTTCTGCATAAGTTGAATTTTTAACTTCCCCATCAAGACTAATAACTGATTCGCATACGCGCCCTAAGGCAGTCAGTGCCTCTCCATATGCTTTGCGCGTAGGTAGTTCATCACCTTCTTTATAGGTTGGTATTTTCATTTGTCTACCAACACAAGATGTAGGCAGATTTGCATCTCCTCCAGGAATAGTTGGTTCCCATGTATACGAAGAAGCTTGTGCTGCTTTGGGGAATCTCCGTTCTAATTCACCAAGAACTTCATTTATCTTATCTTTTGGAAATGCTTTACCATGAAATCCATTTTTATCTTCAACTTCTTCTACTCCATAGCCTTTAACCGTTTTTGCTATGATGATAGTTGGATGGCCAACATGTTCATGCGCTTTGTCTAATGCATGCATAATTTGTAACATATCATGCCCATCAATAATTAAAGCTTTCCAACCAAATGCTTCAAACTTTTGGGCATATCGGTTTGCATGATACCCATGCATCGTCTCACCAGTTTGTCCCAAACGATTACAATCGATAAATGCAATTAAATTATCAAGCTTATAATAATGCGCAATTTCTGCTGCTTCCCACACTGAACCTTCTGAAACTTCAGAATCGCCCATTAATACATACGTATAATAATCACGATGGTGCATTTTAGCGCCAAGCGCCATACCTGCCCCAATTGAAAGTCCCATACCTAACGAACCTGTTGCTGCTTCAGTATAAGGAAAGCGCAGCGTTGGATGTCCTTCTAATGATGAATCAATTGAACGATAGGTCATCAATTCTTTTTCATCAATAGCACCAACTTCTTTCCATGCCGCATACAATAATGGTGACGCATGGCCTTTTGATAAAATGAATCGATCATTGTTGGGATTATTAAAATTCTTTGGATCATATGACATTGCATAAAAAAAAAGTGCCGCCACAATATCTGCTGCTGATAACGCAGAGGTTGGATGTCCCGATCCTGCTTTGGTGGTCATGAGCAAAGAATACCGCCGTAATTCATATGCCTCATGTTCAAGAAATTTACGGATATTAATTTTTGAGATCATAGAAAGTTTCTTTTTTGCTTTACGTTATCATATATGCGGCTTCTTGCAACTCAGTTTTTATAAGCGCGCTTTATGTTGTTTATGTGTTTTTTCAGTATTAAGTTGGACACTTAATCTTTCAATTAACGGCGCAATTGTCATTAGTTCTTCTTTATTCATATGCCTTTTTTCAGATGGCAATGTATGCGCATATCTTTTTATAGATAGTATAGTTTCTTTGATTTCAATTAGCTCTGCTGTCAATTGCCCACGATAAACCTCATTATGAAATCGCACACCTACTCGCTGTCCTGCATTAATAATAAGTTCTGGAATCGGTGTTCTTCTCAGAAATATGGGATCAGTACAAAATTCAGAAATTTTTTGGTGTTCATTTTGAGCAGGAATTGAATCTTTACGTGGCTCTCTCAGAGCATGTTGTACATCATCACTCATTCCATATAATGATGCAGCAATTGAAAAACAAAAAATAATACCGATCTTTTTCACTGACATTCCTCTAAGGATACATCTGATAGTTTACTTTTCAAAGTAAAAAGCAATGCTTGCAAATAATATAAATAACCTTGTTCCATTCCCGGATAAGGAAGTTTATGGGTTAACGAATATGAATATGTATATATATCCTTTACTTCTTCTCGAGAAAATAAAACAGCATGCTTATACATAGTATTACATAAACTTTGTATTGCACCGTTAAGTACTGCCACTTCAAATGTTTTCTTTTGCGCATTCAATGCTTTTTTATCTATAGCAAAATAGCTCAATAATTGATTCTTAAGTTTACCAGCAGAAATTTCTATTTTATTTTTTTTACCTACCAATTGCTCAGGTAGATTAAACCATAACTTAAATAAATCATATCGAGTAAAAATTTCATCATCAGAATAAACGTTATTCTTTTTTCCCACCCAATCTGCTGCATTATCTGAAACTGCCTTTAATTCACCTTTTAATAAGCGACATACAAGATCCACTCCATTATCATCATAATCTGTATCAGGATCAAATTGATGCTGCATAACATAGAGAAAGCTATTTTTATCAACCTTTTTATCAATGATAATTTCACATCCTTCTTTTTTTAGGAATCGAGCATACCGATCATTTTTGAGAGTTAACTTTAATTCAGCACCTGATACCGGGCCATCTGAACTAGAAAGAAGTTCCGAGCTCTCTTGCATTGCTCTTAATGAGAAGAAAATGAAACATAAAAGAAGAAGTTGCCATTGATAACGCATGAAACAATCCTTGAGTAAGTTACGTATAAGATACGCTTCTTACATACTTTCCATTATTTTCTGATCCATTCATATTGAATGAAATAACGAAGTATCAGGACTTTATCATGCGTGTAGTAAAAAGTAAATTCTGATTACTTATGATAATTTTGGCATCAAAGGAACCTCTTTATACCGCTCAGTATAGCGAGAAAGAAGTGGTGCTGTTGCTTTTGGAAATAACTGTTCCCACGTATTGCCAAATTCATATTCTAATGCATCACGAGTTCGCCTAAATGCTAATTCATAATTTTCAAGACGTTGTTGTGCATATTTATTACCTTCATAACTGATTACACCTTCCACCATAAATCCTTTTTGCAACATATAATTATGAGCTAATGCTTGCAGACGCTCAACTAGCTTGGTGAGATATTTAAGGCGTTTGGTATCTTTAGTAATTTTAAATAACTTATGTGACGTGATCTTTGCTGCCGTAACATCGCCTGGATCTGGACGATCTTTCCAACGTCCCACACGAAACGAACTTAACCCATAAATCATGCCGCTCGTTGCAAGCATTCCAAGTACCAATGCTATTTTCTTCATGACTCCCCCTTTTTATTTTTTCTTTCTTTTTCTGCGCCAGTTATCACGCCGTGCCCATGAAATCATTTTTGAAATATTTTGTGCCCCGCGTGACATATGATGGCGTGTTGAATGCATTAATTCACGCCAATAATCTTTTAATCGCTGACGGGCTCCTTGGCCAAAAAAGCGTTTCATCCCTCATTCTCCCCTTCAAAACTCTTTTCGTTACCTTAATTCTAACGAAATACCATGCGCTGGCGCAATGGTTCATTCCATGACAAATGCCGTTTAAAAGGGTATATTTATCCTTATGATACATTCATGGGGACAGCGTGTTACACGGTTTTTAATCAATTTTTTACAGTTTCAGCTTTTTATTCAGTTGATATCGCTCCCAATCTTTATAGCCTGGGGGCTTCCTATATCGCTGCTCAGTTTTCTCGGTAATTTATTCTTTGCCCCTATTTTAACGCTCTTTTTATGTGTCAGTTCGTTAATTTTTTTTAGTGCCCTTTTGCATATACCGCATGGTTTTTTAATTCAAATTCTTGAATGGATAACGCAGAGCTGGCTCTGGCTTATTGCTTGGCACTCCCCCTCTTGGTGTATTGGTTTTGCGCAACCTCCCTGGATAGTATCACTGTTAATTTTCGGCGCAACGATATGTGCACTACATCTGCGTATAACTGCAACTCCTGTCAAACGTGTTATTGCATTTGCCAGCATTGCATGTATAAGTTTTATGGTTTTGCGTTGGTGTGCCTCACCTTCTGATATGGTTTCCATCTTTACCTGCCATGATAAAGAAATCACTATTATCAATACACAGCATCAATTGATGATAATCGATGAAGGAGCAATTGGCAGACGCCTTTCAGCCATTTCATGGGCCGAATATACGTTATTACCTCATTTGATCAAAACTACTGGAAAAACTTCTATTGACCATCTTATTTGCCTCAAGTTTAACAAAACCTTATTAGAAACAATAACTCATCTCGTACACAAATCTGCTGTAAAACATATATACATCCCTTATTTTGAAGGATCTTTATCAAAAGCTGCGTGGCGAAGTTATTTTGTATTAAAAGAAGCATGTATAGAATATGGCGTACAGTTACATCGCTTGGGTAATAGATCTCTCCATATAAATGAACTCACCATTACTCCTACTGATCAGCGTATAACCTATCAAGAAAGTTCGTATCCCGTCTTTCATATCCATGTGAAGGTTGGTAGCTATATCATTGACAATAAAAAGGCAACTCTTTAGGATGCGAAGAACATATCGCTTGCTAAAAATCCAGAATAAAAAAGGTAATTTCTATGCCAAGTAAAAAAGTTATTCTTATCGTTGCCTATGAAGGATATCAACCAGTTGAATATGGTACGCCAAAGCGTTTACTTGAAGAAGCTGGATTTACGGTAATTACGGCAAGCAATGCAAGCGGTACTGCAATTGCATCAGATAAATCAACAACAAAGGTTGATCTCAAAGTTGATGAGATTAAACCCAACAAATATGAAGGTATATTTTTCATAGGTGGCCCAGGTGCAATGGAAAACTTGGATAATGAAGCAAGCTATGTAGTAGCACGCAAAGCGGTTGAATTAAATAAACCACTGGGCGCTATTTGCGTTTCAACCCGCATTCTAGCCAAAGCAGGCGTACTCAAAGGCCGTGAAGCAACTGGCTGGAACGGCGACGATGAAATGGTGGGTATCTATGAAAAACATGGGGTAACCGTTAATCCCAAAGATGTGGTAGTTGATGGCAATATTATCACCACATCAGGCCCGGTTGCTGCTCAATCCTTTGGGGAAGCTATTATTACCCTTCTTCAAGAGCAACGATCCTGGGGATAAAACCTCAATAAAACCTAAATTTTCTTGCATTACCTCCCCCTAAATAAATATACTATTAGTAAATATTAATAGTTTAATTTCCGAAAATATGGGGAGATTAGGGATGAATCAACGATTTAAACGCATTATTGCGGTATTTGCCCTATTACTAGTTGCTTCAAGCGGCGTATTTGCTCGTGGCGGTGGACGTGGTCGTGGGGGGCGTGGTGGTGG
>Ga0055448_10000008_pt1 | contig 46893 bp, 58 predicted proteins | sample China_Galinas_PW_4_FD_57744 | JGI IMG/M metagenome (GOLD analysis project Ga0055448, IMG submission 57744) | Wetland microbial communities from San Francisco Bay, California, USA, that impact long-term carbon sequestration - China_Galinas_PWA_D2 | ecosystem: Environmental > Aquatic > Marine >... | reverse complement strand
TTTCGTTTCCGTTCACTTAGGTAGCGGTGCCATTGAGATTTGATGCCATGAGTTTGCAATAAGGCATCAAGTTGCCACCATCTTTTGCGTGGTAAGCTACGTGATTCTTCAAGCGTAATAAGTTGAAACGCATGCGATGAACCGATCCCTACATCAAACGGCCGAATTTCTGAAAATAACCCTAAAAAGCTATAGCCGCAACAGGAGTGAATGTTTTTGATATTTGGTGAAAGTGGTTTTATTAATGTATTTAGGTGTTGCGTACGCGTATAATCACTCATAGAAACTACCGACAATTGTGCTGATTTTTTAATAAGATGCGCATTGAAATACTGTGCAAGCTCGCCAACTGTCATCCCATGACGCACGGGAATTGGAGCAACTGAGATAAATGAAATTAATTTCGATTCAACTAAGGGGCCACTCATTTTTGGCCCTAATGGATTTGGCCTATCAAATACGATAAGCGGTTTATTATAAGTTGCTGCTGCACGTACTACTTCAAGCAATGTTGATATGTAGGTATAGTGCCGCATACCAGAATCTTGAATATCAAACATCAATAGATCGATGCCCTTGAGCAATGACGCACTCAATGGTTTACCGGTATAATTCCCGTATAAACTCTCCACCGGAATACCAGTTTTTTTATCAATCATATTGCTCACTTCTTTTTCTGCTTGAATTATCCCTTCAATACCATGTTCTGGTGCAAATATACGCACCAGTTTTAATTTTTTTTCAAGAAGGAGATCAATGCTGCGTCGGCCACATTGATCAATACCCGTTTGATTGGTTATTAAAGCGATTTTTTTATCTTTGAGTTGTTCAATGAGTTGCGTAGAAATATTTTCGATACCAAGCTTGAAAGATAATAAGCTCGTGGGAAAAAACAGTATAAATAGTAAACTCAGTCTTTTTAATTTCATATCACACCATTACCAGTTTTGGCACCGGCCGATAAATAAATGAGCTTGATGCCTTATTAAAAAACATTTTTAACTCACGATTAATCGTATTTTCAAAAGAAACTTGATCGATATTTCCTTCAATAAAATTGCGTACTTGTGGCGTACCAATCGCTTGATCAAATCGTTCAGAAAAGCTCAACTTAACTCCGGCTTGTTTGAAAAAACGTAAGACGGTAAGCAATGCATTAAATGAAGAAAATGAATCAATATCTCGAATGGAAAGCTGCAACCCAGTACACCGTTCTTTTTTACGGGAACTCATATAATGGTAGCGTTTTGAATGAATACCAATCGCATTTAATTTTGATTGCAATTCATACCATCCTTCTTGAGAGAATTTCACCGATTCGGGTAATAAAATACATTGAAATGCGCGATCGGTGCCAACGCCGATATCAAAAGGAGCAACCTCACCTAATAATCCCAAAAAGCTATAACCATAACAGGAGTCTATCGAAGATAAATTAGGTGAAAGTTGTGAGATAAGTGTACGAGATTGGGTATGTCTATCATAATTTTGCATAGGAACTACGTATAACACAGCCGGTTTTTTTAATACATGTTTATTAAAATATTGGGCAAGTTCACCAACGGTCATCCCATAGCGCACCGGAATAGGAACTTCGTCCTGTTGCGATTGAGTGGCCACTAATGCTCCTTCCATATATGGGCCTAATAAATTTGGCCGATCCAGAATCACGATTTTTTTATTATAGATAGCGCTTACTTCAAGAATATTCAAAAGTGTTATCAAATAACTATAATGCCGCATACCTGCATCTTGCACATCAAAAAAGATAACTTCAATATCACCCAACTCTTTTACCCCCAATTTTTTAGCACCTTCTTTATTATATAACGGAATAATAGGAATATTATCAATGGTGCTATTAGGCATCTCTAAAGTTTGCACTCCTGACAAAAATCCATGTTCCGGGGTGAAAATTTTTTTAAGGTGCACTCCTTTTTTACAAAGCAAATCAATGTTACGATTTCCTTGCTGATCTGTCCCTGTTTGATTGGTAACCAATGCAGCTGAATAGGAAAGGTCATACCGTTTGGTTAAGCTTTTTAAAAAATCGGTGGTGATATTTTCAAGACCAAGTTTAAATTCAGTTTGAGTTGTTACGCCAAACGAAGGGGGTTTGGCAATATATAGTAAGAATAACCGGGGAAGGAGAAGTGCAAATACAAATATAAAAGAAATTCTAATAACTGCACTCAAATATTCTATTATGCATGAAATCCCCCGCATCACTTTCGTCCCCTTTGTGCAATAGTTTTACTCACTTCAACTTACTCATTCCTTACGATAACTGGCTTTCCCCCTTAAGCCGTTCCCTTTTTAGAGTAACAAGCACACATAATACGAGGCAAGAAAATTTTTCAGAAAAAATTACAAATAAAAATCCCATCGAATGAAAATATTACTCGATGGGATAATTAATAATTATTACTAGATATTAGAATTCTTTATATTCGCTTGCCCATATTTGATATCGGCTTAGAGAAAATAGTAGTTGATGGAATATCAAAATCTTCGTCGCCAAATAACGCAAGACGTGTTAACTCAGCATGCTCCTGCTTAGAAAGCGGCGGCTTGCTTTCTCCAAAAACTACTTCTTCGCGTATACTCTCTGGAACTTGCGCTAAAAGCGCATTAAATGATTCATCAGTTCCATACATAGCTTTATGATCAAGTTTTTTCTGCCATAATTTTATAACATCATTGATCTCTTTTTGTTCTTCTGGAGGATACCAAAAGCATTCTTCTGGTTGAGGCATATTTACCTTGCTAAAACTAGAATATCCTACCCGTCTTGATTTATTTTTATGAGCAGTAAAATCGCCTCGTTCCATAGCAGATAATGCTACAGGTATAAAACTTCCTACCAAGAGTGAAATTAAAACTTTTTTCATCTGAAACCCCCTTAAATATGAATAATCTCCATTATTACCATGATATTTCAGATAGAAACAATAGTCAAATGATCCCTCCAGAAGCACTTATTAAGGAGTTCATCTTCCAAGATTATCCTTAGAATAAATAATTCTTACGTCTTGAGTACTTCTAAGACTGCTCTCTCATTATTTTTCAGTCTTTTAATGATAATACAAGGCTCATGTAGAAAATGTTTTCGAAGTGATTTTCCATCATAATATATGCGTTCATTACCCACTTGCAACTTCTGCTTATTAAACTCATCTAAATAAGCAAAATGCTCCTTTAATTGGATTACCAATAGCTTTTGCTCAGGATCAATATTCTCCATCGCATGAATCACTGAAATCAAGCTAAAAAACATACCCAAAACCCCTACAAATTTCTTCATGATTGTCCTATTTAATTCCCATTAACATCATCCCATATATCAACATATCTTTCATAATCATATTGGCCTACAAATCTCTCTCCATCTTTCAATGAATATCCATATGTTTGCGCATATTTATTCCACTTTTTATTATACTTTGTAACTGAAGCATTAATAGAAGTGATTAACTCAGCGGTATACGTAGAAGAATCTAACATTCTACAATCATTTTGAAGCCGAGGATTATACATACTATAAATAGGTAATGAAATCATCTCTGCAAAGGGATACTCTTGATTAAATAAGCACCAATAATAGCGAAACAACAGACATGAGCTTAATTAAAATATTAAGAGCTGGCCCAGAGGTATCTTTAAATGGATCGCCCACGGTATCCCCGATAACGGCTGCTTTATGTGCATCAGATCCTTTGCCACCAAAATTACCAGCTTCAATATATTTTTTCGCATTATCCCATGCACCACCACCATTAGCCATCATGAGTGCCATTAATACGCCAACAACCGTGGCCCCAACAAGCATACCGCCAAGTGCTTCTTTACCAAGAGAAAAACGTACTACAACAGGAAGTAACACCGTAAGAAGTCCAGGCAAAATCATTTCACGTAATGATGCTTTGGTACTGATAGTTATACACCGTTTATAATCAGGTTCTTGCGTACCAGCCATAATGCCCGGCATTTCTTTAAACTGGCGGCGCACTTCCATTACCATATCAAGCGCTGCATTCCCTACCGAACGCATAGTAAGTGCTGAAATAACAAACGGCATAATACCGCCAATAAACATACCAACTAAAATAATTGGATTGAGTACGTTTAAATCTACTAAGTTTGCTTGCTGCGCATACGCATTAAACATTGCCAATGCTGTTAATAATGCTGAGCCAATGGCAAATCCTTTACCCATTGCTGCGGTTGTATTACCAAGCGCATCCAATTTATCGGTAATTTTTCGAACACCTTCACCAAATCCTGCCATTTCTGCAATACCGCCTGCATTATCTGCAATCGGGCCATACGCATCAACCGTCATGGTAATCCCAACGGTTGCAAGCATCGCAACAGCTGCCAATGAAACACCGAATAAACCCCCGCCATATGTGTATGAAATAAGCACAATACCCGCTAAAATAATAACTGGTAATGCTGTTGATTCCATACCAACTGATAAGCCATAAATAAGGTTGGTTGCCGCACCGGATTGAGAACTTTTTGCAATTTCGCGAATTGGTTTACCCCCGGTATAATATTCAGTTACTTTCCCAATCACAACTCCTGAAACACAACCTAAAATCATTGAGATAAATAATATACTTTCAATATCCATCCATCGTAAATAGGCATAGGTGACACCTAAAAATAATATCACGGCAACATAGGTTGCATTATGTAACATTTTTCCAGGATCGGCTTTTAATACTAAATTTGAAAGCAATCCAACTACTGAAGTACCTAAACCAATTACGGCAAGCATAACGGGCAACGTAATATATGGTAAAGACATACCATATGCAGTAATACCCAAAATTATAGATGATACCATCGCGCCAATATATGATTCATAAATATCAGCACCCATACCAGCGGTATCGCCCACACAATCACCAACGTTATCAGCAATCACAGCTGGGTTACGCGGGTCATCTTCTGGAATACCCACTTCAACTTTCCCTACTAAATCGGCACCAACGTCAGCCGCTTTAGTATAAATACCACCCCCAACACGTGCAAAGAAGGCAACTAATGAAGCACCCAAACTAAAGCTCGTTAAAAACGCTATAAATTCCGTATGTGATGAGGTGAAGTAAAAAATAGTACCAAGGCCAAGTAATCCGCAGCTTGCTACTGCAAAGCCCATTACCCCACCACCAAAAAAAGCAACTAAGAAGGCAGCATGTTCACCTTGTTCTTTCGCGGCCATAGTGGTGCGTACGTTTGCATCAGTGGCGGCATGCATACCAATATAGCCAGTGATCATTGAAAGAAGCGAGCCAGCAATAAAGCAGATTGAAGCGATTGGATGTAAGAAATAGCCGATAAGTACTGCACCAATAGCCACCACCACGGTAATAATTTTATATTCTTCAGCTAAGAAGGTCATCGCACCAGCACGAATAGCTTTTGCTATTTTTGCTGCTTTTTCATTATCTATGCGTAACGCCCGAATCTTTGCTAACAAAAAGTAAACTACTGCTAACCCAAAAAGAGAAACGCCCAGAACGGCACCAAAAAACTGGACAATGGCCATTTAGTTATCCTAATCAATAAAAAGAAGTAATTATGCGAATACAACTATAATAAGTTAAATGTAGCTTTTTGCTTAATTTTGTCAAAAAACCACTCTTATGAAAAAGTTATAAACTCCTCTTCCGGCTCATCAGGACACACTGTATAACATCTGAATAATCGATATATAGAGCCCACCGTATAATAACAACACCACCCCACACAAAACTGATCTTTCATGCAATCATGATGAGTGAGCATCATATCACAATCAAATTCTTCTATTTCAGAATCAGAAGATATGAGAGAAATACAATCATCTGCGCCAACATACAGCAAAAAACTTGCTATAAAGATGAGTCCTAAGAATACCCAACGCATATTACGCATTAAAACTAATATTCCCGTTAGCAACTGTATAAATAAATATACCTAAAATAGAACATGCCAATGTATAGGTCGCATACGTAACGGTTCCATTAAAACAAGTGGATACTCCGGTAACGCCTTCGACTGTTCCCAATCTTCGATACATCCATTTTTGTGAATCTATGGAATGACTATTAAGCTTTTCTTCTACTTTCGATGATACTTCGAGAGCAGTTACCCGATCCTGCAAGTCTTTCAGATGAGAAACCTTATGCGTTTCAGTCAGCAAGCCTTGCTCCATTAAGTCTTCCATTGGTACCGAACTAGACACATCATGAAATGAAGTGAGAGATTGGGATGTTGTTTCTACTGGTAATAATGGATCTTTTTCCATCGCACTGCATGCCAAACTGCACAGTAGCACTAATACTAGTATATACTTCACGTCTATCCCTTTTCATAAACATACTACTTATTTTCAGCGCACCTTATCATGTTCAATCATCTTATGCAAAGTTTTATCCCCACAAAAAACCAAGTTGAATCAATTGCAATGCCATAATTCCTCCACCAATATATAATAAAGTTTTTTTACAATCATGCTGTTCACTTTTTAATGCTTGTAATTCCTGCTTTAAATCAGCATAAGAAGCCGTAACCACGCATTTGACTTGTATCAATTCTATGCGCAATTCTTCTTGAGAAAGTTCACTTACCGATATAAGGCCTTTCTGTTTATATAAACAACCACCTTTAGTATTGGATTCCATAGCAATACATCCCATACTCATTATCAAACATATGAATACGCTATGTATGAATTTCATAATGCTACTTTCTTATTAGGATGGTGGAATGCCACATCCATAACATATGAAAAGCTCAGAAAGAGCTGGGAGAAGTAAGCTTGATACTACTGCAGTGCCCAACGTACCCCATGCCAATTTTTTGCATAGATCTCTCTTTTGTTCATCTTCTCTCAAACAATCAATTTTCACCTTAATATCTTGTTGGTTCTCTTGAACTCTTTTTCTGTTGCATAAATTTTGTTTTAATTCTTCTTCCAAGTAAGCTAGATGCCCTCGAAATAGTTTATTTTGTTCTTCTAAAATTGCTCTTTGAGCACGAAGCCCTTCTTGCAATTGAAGAATTTCTGTTTCATAACACATTGCATCCAACATACTCCAAGACATAATACTAGCACCGATTCCTAAGAGAAGTTTCTTCATGGACGATTCCCTCTTCCAGTGATTGAATGATCTCTTTTTCACTAAAGTAGGATGTGGTCGCACCAATTATCTGATATTCATCGGGTCCTTTACCCAAAAGTGCTATGATTGCACCTGGTTGTGCAAGTTGATAGGCAATATGAATAGCTTTTTTTCGATCAACTTCACATACAACTGTTGACTGCTTTTCATGTGGTATACCCGCTTGTATATCAGCAATAATTTGATGCGGATCTTCTAAGCGTGGATTATCTGAAGTCAACAGTACGTAATCGGCATAACGTGATGCAAGGGTTCCCATGAGAGGACGTTTATTTTTATCTCTGTCGCCACCGGCACCAAATACAACAATCAATTGTTCCGTCTGGCGACGTAAAACTGGCAACAATTGTTCATACGAAGAAGGATTATGAGCATAATCAATAATACACCGTGCACCTGTTTTTAATTGATATACTTCAAGGCGTCCTGGCACCCTTTTAAACGTTGAAAGAGCAGATTCGATAGCTGATCTCTCAATATTTAATTCCTGTGCCATAAGCGCTGCTGCGGCACAATTATACAAATTAAATTTTCCTAATAGATGGACTGCTTGAATTGAAAGATCCCCAACTAAACCAGCAGTATAACTAACTTGATCATCATATTTAATGTGAGCATCACTTGTAGCCTTACATCCATAGGAAATTACTCTTGAGTGCATATCTTTTAATTGAGCAACTTCTTCATCGTCATTATTTAACAATACAGATGCTGATTTTTTTCTATGATTAAGCAATACAGATTTTGCCGCAAAATATGCCTCTTGCGTTGCATAAAATTCTGCATGCTCTTGACCAAAGTTGGTAAAAATTATGCCATCAAATTCTATGCCTGCAACTCGATGTAATGAAACAGCTTGCGCGGCAACTTCCATGACAACGTATTCAACCTTTCGTTCCACACACAGTTTAAAAAACTGATGTACATAATCTGGTTGTTGTGTGGTCAGGTGCGTGGGAAAAACTTCTGGCCCAATGCGATTGTGTACCGTGCTTAGCAATGCAGTTTTATGGCCCGCTGTTTGCAATATATGTGCTAACAGCCATGCTGTTGTTGTTTTTCCTTTGGTTCCCGTAATGCCAATTATTTTTAATTGTTGTGCCGGATATCCCGCAGCTTGTGCACTTAATTGCGCTAATGTATGGCGCGTATCACGCACTACAAGTATCTGAGCTTTATAGTGCTCAATATCATCACGAATAGTTGAAGGTATCTCCGCATCATAGGCAATGACAATACGTGTTGCTCCGCGCTTGAGCGCTTCCGGTATAAAATCTATACCGTTTTGCTTCTGCCCATGAATAGCAACAAATGTGGAACCAGGCCCAACATGTTCAGTATGGCATGCAACGGGATATTGCATAGGAAATTTCATGTTCATTCCCTATGATTGACGGTATGAGCGTACCCCACGCATGATAACTGGCAATAAATAAAGAATGCCAAATAAGTTGATAACTAGCATGCTCACATTAATTAAATCAGCAATCTTCCATAATAGATCAACGGCAAGCACAGCACCTGCTAAACCAAATAAACTATAAACCCAAGGAAATAGCCAACCCATTTTACCTTGCATCACACTATTGAATGCCGCACGCGTAATATAGGCATACGATACGAGCACACCTAAACCAAATGTAACTGATAAAAAGCTCACCGCCCAACCGCCAAACCGGCCAAATACGGTTTGATATGAAGCAACAGTTAATGCCGTGCTGGTCAGCCCACTATTCCATACGCCACTTGCTACAATACATAAGGCAACTAAAAAGCAAACAAGTGTACTGATAAACGTACTCAACATCGAAACGATACCGTCACGAGCCGGTGAATCACTTTCCGTTCCCCCATATAAAATTGCCGCGGTACCCAATCCTGATTCAGTTGCCATAACCGAGCGCACAATACCAAAGCGCATCGCTTGCTGTACCGAAAAACCGAGTACACCGCCCGCTAATGCCAACGGAGAAAATGCGGCACGCAACATCAATTGAAGTGCGGGAATCAATGCTTGATAATGATAGGCAAGCACGATAAAGCTGGATCCAAAAAATACAATAACTTTCACCGGAACTAATGCATCAGAAATTTTTACAATGCGATGAGCACCGCCATATACAATATATAAAATCAGTACAAACAATACGAAAGCACTGATATACGGATGAACATTCCAGGTACTTTGCAAACTTAATCGAATCGAATTAGTTTGTGCCGCATTGCCCACCACCAAACCAAATGGCAAACATAATAAGGCATATATATAGGCAAGATACGGTCCGCCAATTACTTTGCGCAAGTAAAGCATAGGTCCGCCAAGAATATTTCCTTTTGGCGCCAAACTGCCAAAATAGGCACTCAAATATACTTCTGCAAAACGAACTGACATTAATAAAAAACCGATGATCAATACCCAGATTGCCGCACCGGGCCCACCAGAATATACCGCAGTAGCCATACCAGCTAAGCTACCATTACCAAGATTAGTACTCAGTGTATTGACAAATGCCTGTAGCGGTGTCATATCACCGCCTCGTTGTTCTCGCTCTTGCGGTGCAAAAACTTCACGCCACATCGTCAAAAAATAGCGAATTTGAATAAAGGAAAGTACAATCGTACAAACAATTCCCACACTGATCGCAAAAATAATAAGCGGCCAGCCAATAATATAGGCGCTTAATTGATCAATGAACAGCGAAATATCCATGTTACCTCCTTGGATATTAAATTGTTTGCACAACGGTCTTATAGGCTAGTATACTGGAAATAATAAAAGATCGCACATATAGCCCATTCGACTTCGCTCAACAAGTTGAGCTCCGCTCCCAGTCGTCGCCAATGCTATGACGGGATATCGCAGAATGAACGGATTTTATAAAAGGTAACTTTACTTATGAAAATAGCTGCACTTGATATTGGAGATGTATGGACCGGTACCGCACTGTCTGATGCGCTCGGCATTGTTGCTCAGCCGTATAAAACAGCTGAAACAAAAAATCTGGTAAATTTTCTGCAAGATCTTTTTGCAAAAGAATCAATTCAAATAATCGTTGTTGGTTATCCCAAAACAATGCGCGGCACGGAAAGCGAACAAACAAAGAAAATTGTTGCGCACAAAGAACAATTGGAACAATTATTTCCTGAAAAAACATGGGTCTTGTGGGATGAACGTTTGAGCAGCAAGCGCGCGGCTACGATAAAACGAGCAAAAACCAAAGAAGAAAAAATAAAATCTCATTCCTTAGCTGCTGCTTCAATTCTTGAAACATATCTTCAGTTTCGTTCAATGTGATATATAAGCCTCTTTTGCATTGCATGCAATTAACGCGATATAGCCGGCAAATGATTTTTTCAATGGCCATAACTTAATAGTTTTATCAAATGATCCTGTAAAAATATAGTTTTTCATTGAAACTAACAAGTTTTCTTGCGAAATATATCCTTTATCTAAAAGCTATCCAAAAAAATCTTGTAGTGATCTCATCACAAAATATGTAAAGCACCTCCTAGAGCCATCATTGACAAATAGAACATTCATCATCTAGGCTGAGAGGTGAGAGAGTACCTGAAAGTGATGAAGCAAGCGGCATATGCCGTATTACTTTTCTTTTAAAAGGAGTGGGTATATGAAATGCAAAAAATGCGGCGGCCTGATGGTGCTGCAATCATTTTTTGATCATTTCCTGAACTTTGATGGGTGGAAATGCCTAAATTGTGGTAGAATAATATTGAAAAAAGAAAAGTCAATTGAGTTTGACTCGTTTAGTATTTTTTATCAACAACAAAAAAACCGAAATAAATAATCACCCATGAGTTATTCAATCAGCGTGCAACACACCTATGATTCTATAGAATTAGCACTTTTTAATGAAACAACCAACCTCGAAACAATTACGAAACCAAAAACAGCGGCTAGCGCGCAGATTATTCCATGCATTAATCAACTGCTTGAACAACATAATTTATCATATACAGATCTTTCATTTGTTGGGGTAAATCAAGGTCCGGGGCCATTCACTACGCTACGTGTTGTTATTGCAACGGTTAATGGGCTTGCTTTTGCACAACCATATGTTCCACTTGTTGCAGTTAATGGCCTTGAAGCATTATTATATGAACAGTATGAACAATATCCAACAGTAGCGCTACTTAATGCCTTTAATAATGATGTATATGCCGGTATTCTTACGCAGGATATAGTAGCCATTACCTGTGGCCCTATTGATACCATTCTCAATGATATAGATGATACACTCTCTGATACTAAAAAAATTAAATTTGTTGGCAATGGGGTATCGCTTCATTATAAACACATTATAAAACTGTTCGGTTCACAAGCATATATCCCAAGTTCTGTACCTGCTACCTGCAGTATTCAACAAATAGGTATGATGGCCATTAAGTATTGGCACGCACAAGAACATATCACCAATAAAATCTCACCACTTTATTTGAAAGAGCAGGCGTTTAAACGCTGGGAACCTTAGATTATTCTTTCGCGCCGGCACCGCGTAACAACATCTCAATAGTAAGATATTTTGGCTTACTAATTACTTGCTGTAATGCAGAACCAACTTCAACATCGGCAATATAATTAACTTTTGCCCCTAAGGCCAATAATGCCCGCACCATTGAAGGATCATTATTTTGTGCCGCACGAACTAACAGGGTAGCTCCATTATGATCATAATTTACATTGGCACCATTGGCGATTAATAACGGAACAAAAACAGGATTTTTCTGTTTATTTACCGCACGCCATAAAAGGGCATTGGCCGTATTTTTATCGAGATCGATATTTTGTTTAAGCATGTGATTAAATGCCTCAATATTATTTTGTTCCAGCGCGTATTCTAGTGATTTGATAATCATTGAATTAAGATACTGATAAATCGACTTATTAGATTTATACTTTTTTTCCTGTTGCTCAAGCCATTGTATAAGTTGGTCGGTAATACCTGCATAACCAGCATTTGCTGCTACAAATAAAAACGGTGCTGCTTTTTGCAATGCATCAAATTCAAGTAAAAAATCAAAAAAGCGCAGATCATTATACTGAGTAACTAATGCAGCAATGAGCTCTTCTTTGTCTTTTGGTTTAAAATTAGTGCCAATATTGGCAAGAATCATATGTGTATATGCTAATACTTGGTCAATGGGATACGCTGATAAGCGTTCAACTATTTTTTCTACGCTGCGTGAATTAAGTAATATGCGTTGTATATTTAAATCATCTTCCCCCAAATCATTTTTTTCTTGAAAAAGACTCATTTTAAGAGGAGTTGGTGGCGCTGGTAAGGGCTCTATATCTGTATGTAATGTTTGCGCCCGTGCTATAGCTTGATAAAAATCATCCGATTTATTATCAGTATCTATTGTATTATCATTTAATTGAGCGCGTGCTGGCACACTATGCATTATGCTTAATCCAACACTCACTACCATGAGTAATGTTAATAACAATACAATATCTTTAGACCAATTCTTCATAGACTCCCCCCTCATTACTTTTTCTTTAGTTTACTGAAATAAGAGGAACAAAAGAAACCTATTTGAAAATTTTTATTACATAAAACTGCGTATTATCCCAGCACCGAGTATAGCAGCTTGCTTGGCTCGCAAAATTGTTGGGGTAAGCTTGCAGGTAAGTATACCCATCTGCGCAACCTGTTCTTTTTCTTGCTGAGTAAGATCCCCTTCTGGACCAATAAGTAATGAGATACTTTTTGGATTTAATTGCTGTACCTGGTTGAGACATTTGTCTGCTGAAATTCCTTGTGGATCAAAAAAAATAAATGATTCTGAGGGAGGAATATCTCCAAAAGCCATAGGTGCTTTGAGTTGTGGCACATTAAATTGTTTTGCTTGTTCACAGGCGGCAATAACTATACGCTGCAATCGAGCAAAATCATTTATACGCCAGCGAGCAGATTTTTCGGTAATCACTAATTGAATCGTATCCACGCCAGCTTCAACCAGACCATAAAGCGCATCTTCCAAAGCAGAACGTTTCAGCAGTGGTAAGAAAAAAGTAATTAATGGCTTATAACGCGGTGCTAACTGATGTTTGAATATGGAAGCTGAGATGCGCTTCTTGCTCACCTGTTGTAATTGAACATGCATTACCTGCGCACCATCAAATAGGCTAAGTTCATCGCCTGATTGCATACGCAAAACCTGTGCAATTCGATGACACACCTCTTTTTGATTAAATACGAGATTATCTCCGGCTATATGCTGAGCAAGATCTGGAATATAAAGAGCAAATACATGTTCACGAGCCATACAATCCAACTTTTACAACAAGCGCATACAATTTTTCTTTAACATATTGATGGACCACCACATAACGCATAAATACCGGTGTAAATATTTTGCGTAACAATACCTGCCATTCAGGTATATCTTTTACAGCACCAAAGTCAACATCATGTTCTTCTTCAAAGCGCTCCATAGAATCTGTCATCATATCAAAATTGAACGAATCACTTCCCGTATTGGGGCTAATCGTTATTTGCATAGTATCAGTTGGTATATCAACCTCTTGCACATCATTATCATTACCATAAGCAACAAAACTAATTCCTAAACTTACTAATAAAACAATATTGTTATAATTCATGATGCTCGTCCTCAGTGTTATGAGTATCACTTTCTAAAACTTTTCTCGAATTATCCACAGCAGAAATCATCCGAGGTCTCATAACACCCAACATACCTAAAATAAATTGAGTGGGTGTTGGTCTTATGGTTGAATGTTGTGCATTGCCCATCATGATATCACCATCTTTGTCCTTTTTATGCATATCACATGCTATTCCAGAAAACAGTATAAATACGCATACACTAATCTTTATAATATTCATCTTAAATTCCATTATTCGTCTACTGTTGCCCACGCTTCAGCATCAAAATTCAGCGGTGAGATTTCGACGAGTTCTCCTCAGCCAATAAGCGGTAATATCTTCTTCTTCTACTCTTCTTTCCCATCCCTCAGGGGTAGAAATAAGCACAATTACTCTTCTTATTATCTGATCTATTTCCATAGGATCTGTCATTTCAACATCTCCATAATTATTTTCAGGCGCTGAGTAACTAAACGGCGCTGAGTAACTAAACATGGCACATATAGCTCCTGAAAATAATATCAAGAAACTCGCCACTGCCATATATTTTTTCATAAAAATCCCCCAAACAAATTTTATAGTAAAATATGAACTTTTAATTTTAATATAAAGAATATATAAAACAAGGAGTATGTAATGAAAAAAGGCCCTTTAGCACTTGTTATCTTAGATGGTTTTGGATTACGCACAGAAAAAAAATACAATGCAATTGCCCAAGCAAAGACCCCTCATCTTGATGCATGGTTTAAAAAATATCCTCACACCCAACTGAAAGCATCTGGTACGGCTGTTGGGCTACTTAAAGGGTATATCGGAAATTCAGAAGTTGGCCATTTAACGATGGGCATCGGAAGAGTTATTAAACAACCAATTACATTGATTAATGAAGCAATTAATAATGGCAGTTTTTTTACTAATCCGTTGCTCGTTAAATCGCTCAATCTCTTGGCAACTTCAGGCAAAACACTCCATATTTTAGGATTATTATCAGATGCAGGGGTACATGCACACATCAAACATATGCTTGCTTTTATTGATGCTGCCGTTGCTCAAAAGATTGATACCATTATGATTCACCCTATTTTAGATGGCCGTGATACGCCGCCTCAATCAGCAGCTACCTATCTACAACAACTCGCTGATTATATTCATGATCTTCCTAACGTGCATATTGGCAGCATTCAAGGACGATTTTATGCTATGGATCGCGATCATAATTGGGATCGCACCCAACAAGCCGTTAACGTACTGCTGCATGTTCAGAAAAAACAGTTTGATACGTGGAGTGAACTTCTTGAATATTGGTATGCACAAGGCGTTACTGATGAATTTATACCACCATCTCAATTAAAATCTTTCAAACCGATTCACAAGAATGATGGGATTATATTTACTAATTATCGCCCTGATCGTGCGCGCCAGCTCACTCAACGGCTTTTAAGCGAAGTACAACTTGCATTCTTCATTACTCCGGTCGCCTATAGCCATAAACTTAAAACTACTGTTTTATTCCCCCAAAAAGATATAAAAGATACGTTAAAAGAAATTCTCAGTAATCATGGCTATACCATCTTTTCTTGCGCCGAAACAGAGAAATATGCTCATGTAACCTATTTCTTTGGGGGCGGTCGTGAAAAGCCATTTAAAGGAGAAGTTCAACAGCTAATCCCCTCATTACCAGCTCAAAATTATGCACAATACCCAGAAATGTCTGCTAAAGAAATTACCCAGGCTGTATTACATTCACTTAACACAGATCCCAAAGAATTTTATCTGATCAACTATGCCAATGCCGATATGGTGGGCCATTCGGGCAATATGCAAGCTACCATTAAAGCAGTTGAATGCCTTGATAAACAGCTGGGTAAGCTTTATAAAGCATTCGTGCAAGATCACGGAGGCATTCTCATTATCACTGCCGATCATGGCAATGCTGAAGATATGTTTGATGAAAAAAGCCAGCAACCCCGTACCGCGCATACCACCAACCCGGTTCCTTTTATCGTGATTAACAGCAAAACTCCTGATCTAAGCCATTTGAAAGGATTATCTGACATTGCCCCCTTTATTTTGCAATATATCGACCTAGAGGCATCAAAGAAGATGTCAGAACACAAATAAGCGCCTTCAGCAACCATAAGACATTTTAAAACAGATAAATTTTTCATTTAATATATTGCCCTATTTATCGATTATTTTCTATTATTAAATTAAATATAGATTAATAATTGTATAATTACTGGGTGATATAATGAAGTTATTCGATAAACTTAGAATGAGCGGACATATCAAAATATTTCTTGGCTTAGGTCTCATGGCAGGCGGTATATGGCTTATAGGAATGGAAAAACCCACAGAACCAACAGTTGGCTTAGAGCATATACCAATAGAGGTGATCTTCGGCATGATAGATCAAGAAGTGGCACAAGCCCCGTCACTAAAAGAAAAATTTGCTATTATTGCCCGATATAAACCCATAAATAGACGCTTGAATGCTATTGCACAAAACTATGAAGATACGGTCTTGAAAAATTATATTGTTCGCATGATCAACCAATATGATGATAAAACAATTAGTAATATATTTGGCCAATCAAAAAAAACAGCTCTCACTGATCCTATAACTTTCATTAAACAAGTACTTCAACGGAAACCGGATCAGGTAACCGATCTGCTTTTTGCTGCTATGAAATACAAAGATCATCAACCGCTCAAGTTGGTTTTTGATATATATAGTCCAAATCCAAATATGAAAAATAAGCAAGGAAGAACGCTTTTAAGTTTATTTTATGACTCTCCAGAAAAAACTAAAATCCTTCTTGATGCTGGTGCTGATCCTAATTTAACTTTTTTAAGTGGCGGCAAATACCTATATACCCCTCTAATCTGGACTCCTGCTAATGATATTCAAAATGTAAAAAACACAGAAATAGTTATGAAGTATCTACTTGAAGCTGGTGCTAATCCTAATATACGAGGAGTGCGTGATTCTACCGCTTTAATAACAGCTGCTTATAAAAATTTATCTGATACAGTGAAGCTATTACTTAATGCTGGCGCTAATCCTTTATTAGAAGATAATGAAGGAAATACTGCAAAAGATTATGCCGAAAATCCTGAGATCATAAATATGCTCCAGGAAGCTGAAGATGAATGGCAGATGAAAATTAAAGAGACGGTTATATATGCGGCCCATACACTTAATCTAGAAAAGCTCAGTTCATTATTTGATTCAGATCCTGATTTAGATCCAAATACTATTTTTGAAAAAAAATATCACAAATTTCATGGCCAATCTAAAGTAGAACAAATACCACTTTTAAATGTAATTTTAGATTATCAAGAAGATGAAACTCCTGAACAAGAAGAACAAACACAAATAGAACAAACACAAATAGTTCAGCTGCTTCTTAATAAGGAAGCTGATGTTAACAGTAAAAACACGTATAATGGAGAAACTCCTTTGATGCTTGCTGCACGAGATGGCAATAGTCAGGCCGTTCAATTGTTACTTAATGCCGGCGCTAATCCTCTTTTAATAAATGAATTTGAAAGTACTGCAAAAGATCTTGCTCGAGATGATGAAATCAAAACTATACTTGAAGCAGCTGAAGATATATGGCGAGCAAAAATGGGAGAAGAAGGTTCATCTAGCAAATAAAAATAATTTTAGGGGAAGAAGATGAAAAAACAAATTGGGATATTCGTAAGTTTAGGCCTTATAGCAAGCTTTTCATTGCATGCTATGGATAGTCAATCATTGATAACGCAAGCAGCAAAAAAAAGATATGTCTCTAATAATCATAAAAAAACTTCATTTCTCAATGCCGTCCAAACTGGCAATCAATCAGAGGTAAAAAAACTATTTAATGAGGGCATAGATCCCAATACACGTAACATACATTGGCAACCTGCGTTAGTTATTGCCACTAATAATGGGCACGCAAAAATTGTTGATATGCTTCTTGTTCAGGGAGCCGACGTTAATGCGATCACTAATTATGGCAAAACAGCATTAATGATTGCAGTCATGACTAATCGCCCTACTATTGCACAAAAATTGATTAATGCGAAAGCTGATGTAAATAGACAAAATGATGAAGGTTTGACTGCTTTGATGATGGCAGTTAATAATCGCGATCCAAAACTGGTTAAGATGTTACTCAATGCAAAGGCTAACCCACTTATACAAAATATGATTGGTGATACCGCCAAAGATTATGCTAAGACTCCAGCGATTACCCGCATGCTTAATAATGCAATAGAACAAATGGGATCAAAATAATAGAATTTTAAGGAAGAAAAAATAATGAAGAAATCAAACTGGTTCATAGTGATTTTTTCATTCCTATACAGTATATCAATACTAAGTATGGAAAGTGATGCAAAAAATTTAGCAGATCTTCCTGCAGAAATGATAATCGAAATCATTGATCAAGCAGTTATTATGGCTCCTAATACGTTAGAAGCAAAGTTAGAAACAATAAAAAACTATAAACAAATTAATGCACGCTTTCACCAAATAGCAAAGGTTTATATACAATCAAAACGATTTAAAAGGCATCTGTCCCCCTTTTTAAATCTTATTCCTTATATAAAAGCTAATAATTATGAAAAAGTGAATCAATTATTACAAGCTGGTGCAAATCCTAATACAAAAGATATTCGCAACTGGCCGATTTTAATTATTGCCACCAATCAGGGAAATACAAAAATAGTGGCAACACTCATTCAAACTGGTGCTGATATTAACGCATCAACACCACAAGGTAAAACCGCCTTAATGATTGCTGCAAGTACAAATAATACTGCTATTGCACATCAATTAATTAAAGCGGGTACTGATCTTAATGCACAAAACTCCGAAGGTTGGACGGCACTCATGTTTGCGGTGAATAATGGATATACTGATATGGTTGATATGCTCATCAAAGCAGGAGCGAATCCACTTATACCAAATACAAATGGTGATACGACACAAGATTATGCCCGCAGCACAGAAATCAAACGTCTTCTTAAACAAGCAGAAGAAAACTGGTCTGAACCTACGCCACGGTAATTATCTATAATCGTTTTTCAAAATAAACAAATTCATCGTCGCGATTAACTTCGGTAAAGCCAGTTTTATTATACACCGCTACTGCACTCAAGTTGCTTGGCCGGGTAACTAAGCGCACTTTAGTTGCGCCCATTTCTTTCATCTGTTCAAGTGCGTAATTCATCAAAGTTTTTGCATAGCCTTTGCCGCGTTGATCTTGTTTAACCGCAATAAACAGGAGCTGACCAAGATAAAAGTTTTTCATATAATAGGCAACAAACCCAACAAACTCATTGTTTACACGCATTACTTGTATTTGCAACTTACCAAAATAGCGCGGATTATACTGATTTGGCGCATGGCGATCAAGCATAAAATCAACTGAATAATCATCACTTGAAATCAACCAATACCAATTGTTTTCAAAAAGCTTTTTGATATCTTCTTTATCGCGTGCCGCCTCATATTCATAAATGGGTTGTTTCTGCGTTTGTGTATGATGATAATAATAAACCGCGCCTCCACCAATCATTACTGAACCAGCTAATGCAACTGCTTTAAGCCACGTATATTTCTTTATCATGTAAATCCCTATTGATATTCGATGTGATACAAGGTTAATCCTTTGGCTGGCGCCGTATATAATTGATGTTCTTGATTACCGCTTTCCAATACTTTCTGCACATATTCTACGGTAACATTATCTTTAGTGGCAACTAGCACAGCTGCACCAACGATACGGCGAATCATGTGCCGTAAAAAACCGAGGCCTTTAAAACAAATTTGCACAGCACCAAGTTGCTCATTATACCCTACTTCAATTGATTCAATAGTACGAATGGTATTTTCTTTCTCATGTCCCATTGAAAATGCTGCAAAATCATGAGTCCCTACAAATAATGCTAACGTTTGTTTAAGTAACTCATGATTAAGTGGCTGATGCACATGCCAGCCATAACGCTGTACAAATGGTGAGGGCGATTCAGTAAAGATATGATAACAATATGTTTTTACAACCCGCGTGCGATATGGATGAAAATCAGGAGCAACTTCTTCAATTGATTCAATACGAATATCATCAGGCAATAGATTATTCCAGGCAAATAACATTTTATTAAGTGGAACTTCTAAATTTGTTTGAAATACTGCTACTTGCCCGAATGCATGCACCCCTGCATCAGTGCGTGAAGCACCAAGAATTTTGATACTTTCATTAAAGACTTGGGCAAAGATATCCTGTAATACGGTAGTGATGGTGCGCACATGCGGTTGATATTGCCAACCTGCATAAGCAGTACCATCATATGAAATTAAAAGCCTGTATTGTTTCATGCTCTTTTGCGTAATGCTGCACGTAATATTTTTTTACGCAAGCGCAATGCTTTTGGAGTAACTTCAATTAATTCGTCTGGCCGAATCCATTCCATCGATTCTTCTAAGCTCATAACACGCGGCGGTGCGAGTTTTACTGAATCGTCAGATCCGGCAGCACGCATGTTAGTCAGTTTTTTCGTCTTACATGGATTGGCAGTCATATCATCAGCGCGGCTATTTTCACCAATGATCATGCCTTCATATACTTCATCGGTTGGTTTAACAAATAACACGCCGCGTGATTGAAGGTTATCTAATGCATAACCAGTTACTACGCCATTTTCCATTGAAATAATAGCACCTTTGATGCGCGTTTGAATATCACCTTTATACGGCTGGTATCCTTGGAAACTTACATTAAGCATCCCCGTTCCGCGCGTATCAGTTAAGAATTGACTTCTAAAGCCAATAAGAGCACGTGATGGAATTTCATATTCAAGACGCACACGACCATCTTCATAGGCATGCATATTTTTCATTTCTGCTTTGCGTTGTCCCATGTTCTCCATGATAGAACCTTGATACTCTTGCGGTATATCAATGATAACCAACTCAATCGGCTCACATTTTACCCCATCAATTGTTTTATAAATAACTTGAGGAGCAGAAACCTGAAGTTCAAATCCTTCACGGCGCATTTCTTCGATTAATATGCCCAAATGAAGTTGGCCACGCCCGGACACTTTAAATGATTCAGGTGAATCGGTTGGCTCAACGCGCAATGCCACATTAGTTTTTAATTCTTTTTCAAGACGCTCTTTAATCTGGCGTGAGGTCAACAAATTTCCTTCACGGCCACTAAATGGTGAATTGTTGACTGAAATATAAATGGATACCGTTGGCTCATCAACGCTTACATAGGGATACGGATCAGGATGTTGTGGCGAACAGACCGTAGCACCAATAGATGGTTGCTCAGTAAAACCAGCAAGCACCACAATGTCGCCTGCTTGTGCACGTTCCATTTCAACTCGGTTTAATCCTAAAAAGCCAAATATTTTTGTGATTTTTATCGGCTTACTTACCGTATCTTCTTTGCACAGCACCACTTGATCACCAACCTGTACGCTGCCACTAAATACACGGCCTACCGCAAGCGGCCCTAAATATTCTGAATGATCAAGACTCGTGATCAAAAATTGTAAATGATCAGTTTTAGAAACTGGCGCTGGAATATCTTTGATAATCGCATCAAATATCGGTTTCATATCCCCTTCGCGTACGTTTTGATTTAAAGACGCAAAACCAAATTTTGATGAACCATATAAAATCGGGAAATCAAGTTGATCTGAATCTGTTGCTACATCTAAAAATAGATCTTGAATACCACTTTCTGTTTGTTCGATATCTGCATCTTTACGATCAATTTTATTAATCATAACTAATGGTTTCAAACCAAGTTGCAATGCTTTTTGCAATACAAACCGCGTACCAGGCAATACCCCTTCTGCCGCATCTACAAGCAATAAAAAGCCTTCAACCATTTGGAGCGTACGTTCAACTTCTCCGCCAAAATCACTGTGACCCGGTGTATCAACAATGTTTATGGTATAATCACCATATTTTATTCCGGTATTTTTTGCCAAAATAGTGATACCACGCTCTTTTTCAAGCGCTTGGGTATCCATTACACGATCAACACCACCCTCTTTAACACTGAGAGTCCCTGATTGTTTCAAGAGTTGATCAACCAAGGTTGTTTTACCATGGTCTACGTGCGCGATAATGGCAATATTACGAATATGCGATTGTGGCGTTGCCATCTTACTTAAGCCCCTATAAAAAAAATTAATAGAAAAATCCCCGCATTTTAGTACAACACGGGGAAACCTTATCGTATTAAATCGTATTTATCTGATCAAATACAAGTTCTTTATAAACCCGTTCGACTTCGCTCAGGGTGAACGTGCATTATCTATTAATAAAACTGTGCACAATATGGCACCAATGCCATAATACGAGCTTTTTTAATAGTATGCGCAAGTTCACGCTGATGGCGGCAGCAATTACCAGAAATACGCGCTGGTAAAATTTTGCCACGCTCAGTAAGGAAACCACGCAAGAATGTTGCATTCTTATAATCAATCAGAAATGCTTGATCAGCACTGCTACAAAAACGGCAATGCTTTTTCCCCTTAAACGATTGTTTACGAAATTTCTTTTTCAACAACCGTGCACTAATTTTTAATTTAATTTTCTTGGTCATCGCCCGCACCTTTTGCTTCGATTGGTTGTTCTTGCTGAGGATCAACGACCGGTTGTAAGGTTACTGATTCCTCTTGTTCCTCAACTTCTACTTCCTCAACCTCATCATCTTGATCTGAAGTTGGACGTTCTGTTGATGGACGCTCTGATCGACGGCTTGATTTAAGTGAACCACTAATTAATGAGCTCACATCTTGTTGCGGCTGCTCTTCAAGTGATTGTGGCCGTTGATAGGCAAGTGATTGTGCTGCATCAAGCTTTGTGATCATTTTACGCATAACAATCTCATGAAGCTTTACCTTAAACAAGGTATCTAATTCTGAAATCAGATTACCAATCTCAGGTGCTTCGATGCGTGCCAAGAAATATACTCCGTATTCATTCTTTTTCACCGGATATGCAAGACGATACTTGCCCCAGCGTTCAAATGAAATAACGGTACCTTTTTGCTTGTTGACTGTTTCATCAAGCAACTGTTCTAAACGTTTTGTTTCATCTTGCGTGATTTCTGGTACCGCAAGCATGAGAACTTCGTAACGAACCATGTGACCCCTTAATACTAAATGGAAGTAATTATTATCACTAAAGAATCCTCTCCAGGATCCTTCTTAGTATTTATAGACACGCAAAACGTGCTATATACCTTATAAATAAGAATACCAGAAAAGAGCTAAATAGCTACTTTCCTGGCAATTTTTCACGTACTACCGAAATTACGCAAATTTTTGATGACGCTGAATCACTCGACCAATAATTCTGAAATGATCTTTACCGCGAATCAACGCAATAGGCGCTTGTTTGTGGTTAGCTGATTCAAGGACAATGAAATCATCAGTATACGTTACCTGCATGATAGCTTTGATTGGCGTATCGTTACCGTATTCAACCGCTGCGATATCCCCTGAACGGGTCCACACTTCTGGTGAAACGATTAAAAAATCACCTTTTACAAAGGTAGGTGCCAATAAATTGTTTTCGATGCATAATGCGAACATTGAGCTATCAGTCGTATTTAATACTGGAATAAATATGTCTTTATATCCCGTAGTGATTTGCATTAATTGATTATTATATGGAGAAGGATTTGATGGAATTTCACCCACAACAGGTACAATTTGAACTTTAAGTTCTACATCAGATTTCTCTGGCATACTTACGTTGCTATCGATATCATCAGTACGTGCCCTACGCTGTGCAAATAGGTCGATTGGGCTCAATTCAAAGGCGTTTGCTAATTTACGGAGTGAATCTTCGTTCCAACGGCGTGTACCATTTTTAATATGAGTCAAATAACTTTCAGACATACCGGTCTTTTCAGCTAAGATCTTGGTTGTCCATCCCTTTTCCCGCAATAATTCTTTAACCCTCAACTCAGTCGATCGAGATGAGTTTAAAGCTCTTGTTTTATCTTTGCTAGGCATGGTGTACTCCTCCTGGTATCTTTTAATTAAACGATGGTATAGCCTAAAGAACTGCCTTATTTCTAATAGTACTCATATTTCCAAACCTGTCAACCAGAAAATTGACAATGGCTCAAAAACGGCATGGTAAAAGGCACAACGCTTATTTCAGTAAGAATTATTTCGAAAATGCCGCTTGGCAGGCGCAAAAAGTGGTCTGCGGTATCGATGAGGTGGGCCGTGGCTGTCTAGCAGGTCCGCTGGTTACGGCAGCTGTAATATTACCGATAGGCACAAAATATAGCCTCCTGAAAGACTCTAAAATCCTCACTGAAGCTGAGCGTTTAATGGCCGCGCAATGGATCATACAAAATTGCCAATATGCCTATGGAATCGTGCATAACCGGATTATAGATACCCATAACATCTACCAGGCTACTCTGATGGCCATGCAGCGATCTCTATATACCCTTCTACAGACCTCAAATTTGGCCCCTGAGGCTGTTTTGGTGGATGCGATGCCCTTATCACTGGCTAGATCTCCCTATAGCCATATTTCCATCCATTCCTTTCCCTATGGGGAGGATTACTCTACCTCCATAGCAGCAGCCTCTATTATTGCCAAGGTAAAACGAGATGCTCTGATGCAGGAGTTAAGCCAATTCTTCCCTGGCTACCACCTGGAAAGCCATAAGGGCTATGGCACCCCCCTTCACTGTAAATCCCTGGTTCGGACTAAGCCATCCCTTATTCACCGTATGACTTTTATCAAAACAGTCTTCAAATCAAGGGATGAAGAAGAAAACCAGCAAATCAACATGTTTTAATAAGCTTGTCATGTTATAACAAAAAATCACTTATAAATTTGACAAAAAGCTTTATCTTTTTACATATCCCATTTGCAAAAAGATAATAAATTAAGAACTGCAAGAAAATGGTTTGCCTGGGAGAAACCATCCGATCGAAAATCAGAGTTTATTAATCAGAGTTTATTAATGATTATAGAGATTTAAATGCTGAAAACCTTTCTCATGCACCATCAATTAAATATCCTCTCATTATAGAAGGCGATACTATATATCAGCTCATTCAACTTATAGAACAAGATAACATGATTGAAGATAAAACTTTTAGTACTATTTAATTTGCGTTACACTCAGCAGCATGAAAAAAGAGAAAAGCTTTGCTGAGGTAATTCAAAGTTCATTATCAGGATTTATGGCCCAAAGTTGGGAATGGAATACGCACCCCGCCTTTGGGTCTTTATTATTGGTGCAAACAAAAAAACGCACCCTCTTTGGCTTAGTTCATCAGATAGAAACCGGTTCACTCGAGGCCAACCGCTATCCCTTTGCCTATCAAAAAACGCATGAAGAATTGATGGCTGAGCAGCCGCAAATTTTTGAATTTTTGCAAACAAACTTTTCATGCATTATTGCTGGCTATCAAGAAAAAGGTTCAATAAAATATTTATTGGCTCCTGAACCAGCCCCAATTCATGCCTTTGTTGCTCATGCGCCACAAGCTATTTGCAAACAGTTTTTTGCAAGCCACAAATATCTCCATTTATTATTTGGCCAAGCAAGCCACATTACTAACTTTGATGAGCTTCTTTTGGCCGTATTGGCGCAGCAGCAACAACTCGGTATTTTAAAAATAGAAAAAATTACTGATTTTGCTCATACCTTCTCGCTACTCACCGGTAATGATTATCGGCGCTTAAAACTCTTTTTACAGCGGGCGCAACAGTTGATATAATTGAATATCAACGTAGGGGAATAAGAATTTCATGTTTAATTTTATAAAAAATAAACTCACCAAATTATATTCAGCAATCACTTCACGCTTAGGCACATTATTTGCGCAATCTGAGCTTAATGAGGAAACGTTTGCCGAGCTTGAGAAAATCTTGCTCTCTGCTGATGCCGGTGTTAAAACAACGCGCATGCTGGTTGATCGGGTAAAAGAACAATGGAAAACTGGCGCCATTGCACAAGGCAGCGATTTAAAAAAAACTTTAGAAAAAGAGCTTATCGCCCTCTTGCAAAAGCATCAATTTAAAGGTGAGCAGCCCGTTACGTTACTTGTTGGGATTAATGGCAGTGGTAAAACAACGTTTGCTGGCAAACTAGCCCATTATTATAAAAATCAGGGGAAGAAAGTTTTACTCGTTGCAGCAGATACCTTTCGTGCAGCGGCAACACAACAACTTGAACAATGGGCTCATAAAGCTGATGTTGATATCGTAGTTGGCAAAGAAAACCAAGATCCTGCTTCCGTTGTCTATCAAGGATGTGAACAATTTATTGCTGGCGGCTATGATAAGCTGATTATCGATACAGCTGGGCGCCTGCAAACAAAAGTAAATTTGATGAAAGAGTTGGAGAAAATTAAACGCATTATTCATAAACATCTGCCCGACACGCCCATCAATACGCTACTCACAGTTGACGCAATGCTTGGGCAAAATTCATTTGAACAGGCCAAATTATTTAATGAAAGTACTGATATTTCAGGCATTGTGCTGACCAAAATGGATGGCACAGGTAAAGGTGGCATTATATTGAGCATTTCTGATACGCTTAATGTACCGGTCGCTTATATTTCATTTGGTGAACAACCAGATCAGTTTAAAGTATTTAAACCAACTACATTTGTAAGTGAACTATTGAATGTTGACTAATATACGATTCTGCGGCTACGCTGGCTGTTATGAAACAGATTAATCAATTAATTACCGACATAACTCAAAAGCTCCACACAGCTTACGACGATGATGTGTTGTGTGAGCAGTATGCATGGTGGCTCATTGAAGCGTTAACCAAACAAAAACAAGCTGAACTAATTGCTGCTGATATGATTGAACTCAAACCAAAAGAACAGCAACAACTTGATATATGGCTTGACGAATTAATTACGCAGCACAAACCATTACAATATATTTTAGGCTCAGTTCCATTTGTTGATCTGGAAATTTTAGTTGAACCGCCCGTTTTAATTCCCCGTCCTGAAACTGAACAGCTCTGTTTATACGTAATTCAACAACTTAAACAGGCACCTACTAAAGATCTCAAGATTCTTGATATGTGTACCGGCAGTGGCTGTATTGCACTGGCAATTGCACAGGTATTCCCTGATGCGCAGGTATATGCAAGCGATATATCTGATAAAGCACTTGCACTGATCAAAAAAAATATTGCTCATAACAAGGTCACTAATGTAACCGTTATATCATCTGATTTATTTAAGAAATTTACGCACGATAAATTCGATATGATCATTGCCAATCCTCCTTATATTTCACAAGATGAGTGGCCAAAATTAGATCCAAGTGTTACTCAATGGGAAGATCAACGAGCATTGGTTGCTGAAGATGATGGATTGGCAATTGAGGTTGCTATAATCAAACAAGCACCACGGTTTATGCAAAAAAATAAATTCTTAAAAGAAAAAAAGGTTCCGCAATTAGTACTTGAAATTGGCTATGATCAAGGATCACGTATTAAAAAAATTATGGAACTTGAAGATTACAATCAGGTTGAAATACACAAAGATTTACAAGGCAAAGATCGAATAGTAACCGGGAGAGTTGATTATGTGGCCCCTGCCACGAAGAAGTAATGAAATTGTTGCCATCACGTTTACCCCTGATCGGTTACAATGTGGATGGATTAAAACATCGCGCACCAAAGCCCCTTTTACTTTGATGGCCTATCAAAACCACATCTTTCATGATTTTGAATTACTTGAAAATATTATTTTTAATCCAGGCGTTATACGCACGTTGATTCGCAATTTTCTCACCCGAAATAAAATTACTAATGCCTCAATGGTATTTTCATTGCATGGCCCGGGCGTTATTGAACGGCTTATGCGTATGCCATCAAGTTCATTTGATCTTACTCAAACACCCGCTGCTTTAGCACATACCAAATGGGACTATCGCTATTTATATCCAGCTGAACACAATCAATTTGTGTTTTATATAGCAGGAATCAAGCCAGAGATTTTGTTTCAGTATCAACTCTTGGCCATTACCGGCGGATTACATTTAATTACAATTACTACTCACCATACGGCATTACTTCAGATATATTATCAACTGCATGGCGACGCATTTCGGCAAAGTAAATTGGGCGTTGATATGGCAGTTTGTGATCATAATTTACGTCAATTATTTAATAAAGAAACGGTACATCGCATGCTTGCCAATGCACCTACTGACGTATCATCAGATGAATTGCTTACCTTACTTGGCAGTTATTTAGTTGGAAAGGAATATCATGAAGGGCATTAATTTTATTGATGGCATTTCACATAAACAGCATCGTTCAGTGGCACGCTGGTTTTTATATTCAATACTGCTCATAGGTGCGCTTACCGGAACAACTGCCTATTTCCATATCAATCAACATCATAATTTACAAGCAGTGCAAGGCAAAAAACAACAGCTCGAACAACGCATTCAACAATATAAGACAAAGTTAGCGACTATTGAGCAGCTGACAGAACAAAAACAAACCTATCAAAAACAGTTGAATAAACTTACGCAACGCATTGATAATCCCAAACTGCCAAATACTTTAATACAATCAATTTTTGACTCATTGCAAGGTGCACAACTGATTAACTGCAGCTTGCAAAAAAAGAGCATACGTATGACCATAGAAGCACATACCAACTATGATATGAAAACATTAATACAATCATTACGAAACATCGATCAAATCAATATGGCACATTTAGTTACCTTGCAACAGATACCCACCGGTATCAAAGCAGAAATAACTGCACGTCTTTCCTAATACTTTTTATTTTTTCGATGCTTACGAATCGTATCTTTTCTCGTTCTTATTACGCCAGACTTACTTCGAGTATTTTTATGTTTTTTTCCTTTTTTGCGCTTTTCTTCAATTTTTCTTTTCTTAGCTCTTTTTATCTCTTCACGGTTAATAAACCGGCGCATCGCTAGCACTTTATTATTCACCTCAATTAAATCTGTAGAAACTTCAGATTTTGTGCCAAGTTTGTCAGCTTGATACACTCTAATACTTGTACACAGCACTACATATGCATCAATCTCATTTAATTGTTTTTTTGTTCCTTCAAAATAAGTTGGGGTAAAACAGCCGAACTGTTCTGTAGTTCTTACCATATTTGCTAAAGAATTGTATTTTCTTATTGAGACTTTTGCTATTTTTGTATGCAATTTCTCTAATTCACTTTTCAATAACGCTTCTAAACTTGTTCTATTTTCACTCAATTCTTCTTTTGCTTGAATAATTTGGGTATTCAATTCGTGTAACCGGCGATTGCGTCCTGAAATGCGTCCTACCATCTTACTCGGCAAAGATTGCCGGGATATAACTTGAGTAATATTGTTTTCAAGTTCTTCTAAATTTCTTTTATTAGCCCCCGTACGAAGATAAAAAGTCTGTGTTATAGAATCAAAACATTCATTTAATGCTACTACATCTAAATCTTTTAATGCTTGATATGCATCTGCTATATGACGTTTTAATTCTTTTTTCCCATTGTTGCTCAAGGACTTTAATAATTTTATTCGTTCAATGAATGTGGCTTCTTCCTTTTTAGATATTTTCTTTTTTCTATGACTCAAAGAAGAAAGATCTTCATTACCTGAATGAGATGAATATAATTGAGGTGAGCTCTGAGATCTTTCATCAGAAATAAAAATAAATCTCTCATCGTGCTGATCTTCCTTATACTTCTCACAAGATGATGATAAAATTCCAGAATTTTTTTTAAGTTGTTTACGATACCCTTTCACAGTTTCAGAACTTCCCATGAGATATTGTATTTCTGGAGATAAAACAGTGGCTACTGTACGTACAGAATCAGTAGAAATAGCTTTTTCCTCCATTCCCACTATCGAAATATTTATCAATACTAATGCGGTAATAAATATTTTTTTCATAGATATCCCTTCCACCTAATAAGAAGTAATTAATATTTTACTAAACCTAGAAACTCATACATAATGAATGAACTAAAATTTATTTTTCTTTTAGATATGAACGCACATCTTTATGACGTCTCGTTCTTACAAGCGCAAAAGATTTAGTTCTCCGTTTTGGGAAAGAGTAATTAATCTCTCCTGATTTAGTTTTCTGTTTTGGAGAACCAAACGTAACTTTTCTTCCTTTTGAGGTACCTTCTGTACCATCCTGATTTTCAGCATAGTGGAGTGTAGTTTTTAAATATGAACGCATTGCAGTAACTTTTTTCGGCAATTCATCCCGCCCTACTTCAGAATCTACATTAAATTTTGTTGAACAATCTGTTCTAATGATTGAAACAAAAGTATAATAACTATCGATCATATTCAAACTATTCCACATCCAACTAATAGACTCCTGGGTAATACCATTAGCTTTTACTTCTTCTGCCACCTTTTCATATTCTTGAGTTCCCTTTTCACAAATAACTTTTTGCAGATTCATGAGCAACGTAGTTGAAAACCAGTCTCGTAACCTGTTTTTATTATCTTCAATATACTTTTGAGCCTCCCTCACCCGAGTAGTAATTTCCGCTTCCTTTTTCTGATCTTTTTTACGTGTTTTAGGAAACCTTGGCACAAAACGCATAAGCCTCCGTTTGTTTGGTGTCAATGCTTCTTGGCATGTCTCATTGATTCTATTTGAATCCATATAACTGTTAAATTCATTCAGTACGTCGTTATATTTTTCTTGTGCCTCAACTATATTTCCTAAACTCAAGTATTTTTCGATAAACGTGCTAAGCCGTATCAACTCTTTTTGCCAATTATCGCTCATTTGTGTGTAGAAATCTATTTGATTCAAGGCTAATTTCTCTTCAAAACTAAATTTCTCTTTTTTTCCTGTTTTACGGGGAGACGAAGATTCTGAACATGATACCGAATCTGCTAAACTAGTTGTACTACCACTTACTGAGCTCATTGCTATTACTTTTGAAAAATCTTCGTCTGATTGTCCTTTCTTCTTTTTTTCTTTGCCTTTATAATTTTCTTCTTTATTTTCTAGCAATGGTAAATATACTTCGCTATCCGCCTCTTTAAGCTTTTCACGAAACAATTCTACTGTTTCAGAATTATGTTGGGGATTTTGAGTAAAGCGCCTTTCGAGTTCACTTTTACGTCTTTCTGATTTCTCTTTCTCCATAGCGTCTATGCTGCTGGCCATTAAGCAAACCAAAGCAATCAATACATATATCATAAAATCCCCTTACAAAAAGGTCCCATTTGAACAAATTGAAGACAACATATCAAAAAATAGCGAAAATATAAGCATTTTAAAAATTAATTTTCTGACAATCAGATAAAAAAGTGTTATTATCTGCATCATTATGGCATATATTAAAAAACTTTCTCCACAAGAAGCACAAAAAATCGCTGCCGGCGAAGTTGTTGAACGGCCAGCTAATATCGTAAAAGAGCTAGTTGAAAATGCGATTGATTCTGGCGCTACTCATATAACTATCGAGATAGAAGATGGGGGCAAACAACTGATTCGCGTTATCGATGATGGCTGTGGAATGGATGAAGCCGATGCCCAAGCATGTTTTGAACATCATGCAACAAGCAAGATAGTCCGTATTGAGGATCTTGATACAATTGGCACCTTTGGCTTTCGTGGAGAAGCCCTTTCAAGTATCGCATCAATTAGCAAGATATCGTTAATTACCAAACAACCATCAGCTGAGCATGCAACGAAAGTGATCATTGAGGGCGCTGAAATTAAATTAATTGAACCAAATGCTGGCTCTGATGGCACTGATGTCACGATTCGTGACCTCTTTTTTAATATACCTGCTCGCAAGAAGTTTTTGAAAAAACGTGAAAGCGAATGGCGCCATATAAGTCAATTATTTCATGCATTTTGCTTTAGTTATTTAAACATACACTTAAGCTTATATCATGATGGCAAACGTATTCATATATGTCCGCCGGTAGATTCATTAATAAAACGAGCAACGCAGCTCTGGGATAGTCGTCTGAGTCAACAATTAATTGAAATCCCTACAGTTAAACAAAATGGCATTACCCTTCAAGGGATAATCACTAACCATTCATTTGGTGCCTATGATCGAAGTTCAATATTTTTTTTGGTTAATAATCGCTTGGTGAAAAACTATCAACTGGCAAGTGCGCTGTTGAAAGGATATGCCAACGTATTGCAAGCAGGAAAATATCCAGCTGCAGTCATAACACTACACGTAAACTCACAGGATCTTGATATTAATACGCATCCGCGCAAAGAAGAAGTGCAATTTGCTCATCCATTGCGTATAACTAATCTGATTAAACAACAGGTTACTAAAACTCTTGAAGAACATCTTTCACATCATATTGAACAACCCGCACAGTTTATTTCACGTCCATCAGCGCCAGCTTCATTTTCAAACACTGCGCCACGTAACATGCCATATCGCACTCATCCCTCACCTGCTCATAACTTTTCTCATAGAACCGAATCTCATTCTTCCCAGGATCCTATAAAATCTGTTGCCCCCATCCATCAACAGCAAGTGATGCCATCAGATGAATCAACGCAAGAAATACAAATCATTGGACAGTTAAAAAAAACATATATTTTAATTGAACATCAGGATGGGTTATATATAGTTGATCAACATGCAGCACATGAGCGAATTTTATATGAACAGTTTGCGCAACGATTCGATCAAACGCCAATTGTTCCGTTATTGTTTCCCGAACGCATTGAATTAACCGCTGATAATTATCAAATAGTTCAACCATACGTTGAACTATTATCTGCACATGGCATTACAATTGAACCCTATGGGGAACATACATTTGCCATACAAGCTACGCCTGTTCCCCTCAAGCATCTTTCATATGCAGATCTATTACAGCAATTAATTGGATGGATCAAAGAAGAACAACACGTATCATCAGAAGAACTGTTTAAATCACTCACCCATAAGATTCGTGCACAAATGGCATGCAAAACTGCCGTAAAAGCAGGTGATTCTTTAACTGAAAATCAGATGAGAAAACTGCTTGATGATTTAAATAAGGTTGATAATCGTTTTTCATGTCCCCATGGCCGGCCAACAAGTTGGCTCATGCCATGGTATGACTTGGAGAAAAAATTTAAACGCGATTATCGTTAACTTGTCTGTAATTTTTGGTGTAAACGAGATGTTTCTTGATCAAGCTCTTGCCGTTTTACCTTGAGCATTTTTTGTTTGCGTTCAATTTCATCTTGTAAAAAAGCAAGTTCCATTTCACCTTTTGCATGCAAATCACGCACTGATTTATGGCGTTGTATATGTTTCTCAAGAACATCACGATCTTGAGAATTCAGATACGCTTGCTCTTTTGCTCGCGCTAAACGTAATACTTGATTGCGGTGCCGCTCTTGAGCGAGACGCTCATCATTGCGTTCTTTCCATATCTTTTGCTCTTCTTTTTCAAATTCTCGTATTAAATTGCGAACTTGCTTATGATCTTGTTTTAAATCCAATAACATTTGACGATCCTTACGCTTTTGCGCAATACGTGCTAATGTTTTTTCTCTACGTTGTTGCGCTTCTTTGCGTACTTGTTCAGCAGTTGCTTCTTGTATCTGTTTTTTATGCTTAATTTCATATTGCCGTTTTGCTTTGCGCTCTTTTCTTTCTCTTTTTTTCTGTTCATTTATTTCTCGATCTTTTTGTCTTTGCCGTTCTTTGGCTTCTTCTCGTTCTTCCTGTAGCTGTTCCCATTCCTCTCGCTCTTGCTCTTTTCGTAAGCGCTTTTCTTCTTTTCTACGTTCGCGTGCTGCTCTTTTCTCTGCTTTTCTCGCCTCACGTTCGGCTTGCTCTTGTTCATTTTTTAATCGTTTTTCTTCTTCTCTTCGCTCACGTTCTGCTTTTCGCTCTGCTTTTTTACGTTCCAGTTCTAACCGTTTTTCTGCTTTTTTACGTTCACTTTCTTGTTGTTTGAAAGCTTTATCGTCTTGCATAGCTTCTTGAGGTGCTTCAGCCATAGCTGCTTTTTCCACTTTTTCATGCAATTTAGGTCGATTAAATTGATAAGGATCTTCAGACCAACTATATGAAGATATGCTCAAAATAAATAAAAGACATATAGATTGTTTAATTCTCATAGATACACCCTTTTTAGGATAGTTACTTAGTTTAATTTCACTGTAATAACTACGCTATAAAAAAGGCAATACTTGATATAAATCAAGGCCGGAAATCCGGCCTTGATCATGCATCAGAAAAGATTATTTTCTCTTTTGAGATCGCTTTTTATTGTTTGATGAGCGTTTTCTTTTTGATGATTGTTTTACTGCTCGTTTTTTCTTGGTGCTTCGCTTCTTTCTACTACGCGTTTTTCCATTTGTAGCTTTTTTCTTACGTGATCGCGATCGCTTTTTTCGCTGAGCAGCTGATTTACGTTTTCTCTTAGTCTGTTTTTTACGCTTTCTTGATTTTCTTGGTTGTCTTTTACCTGTTCGTTTTTTACAAGTCTTACATGTTGATGCTCTACGAACTATTGTTTTGTTAGACGTTGATCTACTCAATACAGTTGAACTATATTGAACCGTACCTAAACCAATAAGCGCAAAAAATAATGCCCTAAGGCATTTTTTGAATGTCTTCATAATTAAACCTCCTTTTATATGAAAGACCTCCATCACCCTATCATCAGGGATGGCCGCGCGCTTCCATCTCCACTACTCAGAATACGCGAGAAAACCCTTTAGAAACAAGGGTTTTCTCGATTTTTTATATTATTTTTTTGGATATAGGTTCAGTACGGCTACTATTGGTAGTAAAATATATGATTTTTTCCAGTTTTTAGTATATTTTCTCTATTTTTACCCGTAATTCACCTTTGGCTCTCTGAAGCGAGCGATATACATGAATATTGGCAAATACGTGCCATGGCCATAAAAAGAAGGCATTCAGCAACGCTACAAGCCCTCCAAAAATGCTAATGCCTATCTGTATGTCAGAAGGCATACCCGGTATCATAGAATATTGTTTGCCAAATTTCATAAATCTCAATTGCTGGAAGAAAGCAGGGATAGATTGAAGCAATACCCAAATAACAACGATAAAGCAAAGTACCCTACCGGTATGCCCTTTCACCAAGTTATAACTTCTTTTTAATGCTTCAACTGGCCCTAATCGTGGATCTTCAATCATACAGTACATAAAGTAGCCAAATCGCGTTGCCCAAATAATCCCGGGAATAATAAGTAAAAGCAATCCAACGGATACAATAACACTATAAAATAGTGACGCAATAATAAAATTAAAGGCAAGCATACCATTTCTTTGTTTTACAAAATGCATCACCGAAGAAGCACGAACTTCTTTATTATCATACATATGGAAAAAAGCTCGGAACCACCCAAGGAACAGTAATACTGCAAATAAAAGATATGAAAAAACTATCCATACCATTAGAGCAAGCACTGCAAGCCGCAAGATAAACATATGTTTCATGATTGCCGCAAACCATACAGATATTCCAAATAAAAGACCAAATGGGATTAAAGAGACTATAAGTATCGCTATGGTCATCAAAGTAACTTTAAGCCATGACCAATAATGATCAACTAACGAGTAAAATCCGGCGCCAATCGCACCAAATATAGTAAATGGTCTGGTATTCATTGCTCCGTCCCCCTATAAAAAATACCAATTTGAAATAATTATACTAAAAGTAAATAATTCTTTACAACATTCATCTCTAGCTTTTTATAGATTCAATTCAGTATCTTCATTCCATGATGGAAAAATGTATAGCCAAAAAAAGGAGATTTCCATGGCATATAGCGTTAAATCTAAAAAAAGCGGTAAAACCTATTACCTTCATTCAAAAGAGGTAAAACTTGCTGGTGGCCGTAAGCAAAGAATTTATTACTTTGCTGGTGAAGAGAAAAGTAATTCTCTTGATGCATTACCTGCTGGATATGAGGTAATGGAAAATAAACGAACTGGCTTACCAATGCTTCGCAAGAAAAAATAATCCTGGATTTTTATTCCGTTCGCCCTAGAAAAATCTATCGAAGGGCGAACGGAATTTTTTAACATTCACCTTTGGAAAAATGCTGATAATCAACTAAATCAGTCCAATCTCCTCCCCATTTCCAGCCACGCTTGATAAATGCTTGATAACAGGAATCACCTTTACGAATAAGCCCTTTTATCTGTGCTGATCTATCTAAAAATGGTGCACCATTAATTGGCTCTATAAAATTTCTTTTTTTGTAGGGATTAATACGGGTATTTAAATCTATTGCTAATCCATAACTATGGTACGACCATTTTGAACTATGGCCAGTCACCAATCGCGAACAAAAGGCAGAAGAATTATTATCAGCACATGCCAAGCTATCGCAGGCATCATACACGTCTATCAAATTCATGCGCTCAATGGGATATTTGTGTTCAAAAAGCTCTTCAAAGATATCAACCACTTCCTGTGCCACCTCTGCATGCACAATAAGTTCTCCCTGATGTACACAACTATCAAATCCCCAATAACTGACAGTTAAATAGCGTAAATCACGCAATGGCACTGGATTATTATCGTGCCATGAACGTTTCATTTTCTCAAAAATGACATCGGTGATTTCAGATATTGTTGCACGATAATATATTTCTGGGAGACGCTTTACATATTTTAATTTACAAAAAATTTGATGATTCTCATCAGTAATCATCAAACATGAATCTTGATCAATCCCTGCAGCATGTATTATTTTACCTGGTTCTATATATAATGCGGTATGCGTTATGTGATCTCTACCAAAATAGAGAAAATCTCCGGGTTGTATATCATCAAAATCAACATCAACAAGTCCTGGATCAACTGCCTGTTGGCGAGCAAAGCGAAGCATCGGATAACCCATTTGATGAGCCATCGTTTGCAAAAATGCTGAACAATCATATCCCTGTGTTGAATTGCCCCCCCATAAATAAGGAAGTCCCAAAAACTTTTTGGTACGTTTGAGCATTTCTTTTATAGAAATCATCTCAAGGGGCTCAAGATCGCCTTGCACTATCCAACCCAAGCTGCCATCAACTAATTCTACTTGTACCCAGCGTTCGGGCTCATCTGCCGGATCTCTACGAACTTTTACATATGCATTATAAGGTAAACGAATAATGGGTTGATTAATCACCGTGGGCGTTGCATATACAAAACCCATTAAATTTTTTATCCGTTCTTTACGCATATGTGCACGCCATAATGGCTTATCAGGAACCAATTCTTCACGCCGTGCATACCCATCAACCCCATAACTCGTATCAACTTTGCACCATTGCTCATCAATCATTTCAATCACTTCGATATTATGACCATAGAGCACTTGGCTTTCATAGGCACCACAGTTAGCAGGTTGCGCATAGATATTCAATACTGGTACATTCACCAAATAAATATCTTTGGCATGAACTGATATAATTAAAAAAATTGATAGAACAGCTATCTTCTTCACGACTCCCCCTTTTTTTACTTCTTAAAATCGCATCCCTTTTGACATCCATATGCGTGTAAATGCACGTGTTGGATAAAACCCACATTTTGTAAGGCCGGCATTAATAATATATAAGGCTACTACCGCTAAGAATAAACGGAATACTAATTCGCCTGCAACTAATAAAAATATTGATGCACCAAATGCTATGTATATAACGCCTAAGATTTTTTGTAACGTATTCATGTATCCTCATTAAAATCAGCCCCAGAAATAATCCGGGGCATTCTTATTATTTATTTGCTACATTATATTTAAATATTGCTTTACGGAACATTGATTCTTCTTTCATTGGAGAAATTCCGTGATCATATATTTTAAGGGCAATCGTATTACTATGCTGCTGCACAAATTCTTGGCTAAATTCATGATTAATTTCACCAAGTGCAGCATATACCCTCTCTTGAGCTACTGTATGATCAAATTGATTTGCTGATACTCCTTCTTTGAGCTCAACCCAAAATTCAAGCTGCTCAACGCCATCTGCATCAGTAAATAAATTATACGCATACTGATTCATATATTCACCAAGTTCGGTATCAAGCACCGCCAATTCAAGATCATCAAAGGCAAATTCGATATCATCAAAAAGAATTGAATGCATTACGCGCCCATATAAACAAATGAGCGGCAAACTGGTAAATGGTTCAAGCTCAATGTCAAAATCAGCTAAAACTTCTTGCACAAAACTCATACGTAGTATTTTACCGCGATCACCTAAATCATAGCGAATACGGGGTGATACACGCATATGATCAAGATCAGTAAAGATTAAACGGCCATCAACTTCTTCGATATAATCTTGCAATGGTGAATACTGAAAGAAGAATGGCAACCCACTCTCGCTCCCAGTTAATGCTTTTTTGAGCGTTTTATTGCGCCAGCATAATTCTTGGAGTTTTTGGGCAAATTCTTCTTGAATACCAACGGTAAAGTGAATATCACTTGCGCCATAGCCTGATAATATTTTCTTTACCCCACTTTCTAAGAAATAGGAGTGCAATGCGCGTGACATATGCTCACCACCGAGCAAGAAGGTAACATCATATTCAGCTAAATCAAAGGGACATTCTTTTACAAAATATTTCATGAGCGATGTATGGCCCATAATTAAATATTTTTGCTGGGTACCCAAATCTTTCATTGTCTCATAGGCTTCATAAATATTTGGCCCTAATCCGCGCATTAATCCAAGCGACCATGCAGAAGGTAAAAACATGTTAATCAATACGTAATCGTCTCCCTCAAGAAATAAATTACGTACCAAATTCATCATTTTTTGGGCATTATGAATTTCATCTTTACCGCGAATCCATAACGTACGGCGTCCGCTGGTCCCACTTGAAGGATCCATATAGCCTTCAGTTGGTATCTTGCCACCTTTATGCACCTGCTCGAGCGGATATTTTCTGATAAAATTATCTTTATCCATTATGGGAATATCGGTAAATTCTATAAAATTGCCGCCAGACGTTCTATTGATAAAATCACGATATCCTGGCACTGAATCATAGGCATTCCAAAATACCCGATGCGCCTTTATTTCTGAAAGTTTAAATAACATGTCTTCATTTGGATGTAAAAACCATGATGGTATCCAAAATGGAACTTCAGAAACTAATGAAGCAGCATATCCTGACAAGGTGTTTTTGAGTCGATGTAATTCAGTTGCTGGAAAGATTGTAAGCGTAGTGCTCAATAAGAGCGCAAGAATAGTTGTTTTTTTTATGATATTTGAATTCATGATGTTATTCCTTTGATAAGCTACGCGAGATTCTATAAAATACTGTTTAAACATAAGTAGTAGTATACGATAGATACCAACTTTGAACAAAAGCCCCCTTAGATATAATCAATTAAACAATTAATTAAACAACATCATCGCCCGATGAGTATTAGATCGAGAATACTTGCGCTTTGACCTTTTATCTCTTTTGGAACTTCAGTATTAAAAGCGTGTTGTTGAACAACACGCTTTTTTATTGATTTTTTTATTGCTTTAAGTTGTTTTTTAGCCATCGCAAAGTGATCAGAATATTCGATAACTGTTTTCTCAGAATTATCTATAAGATCATATAATTGGCCCCACCCATTCTCACTCACCTTCTGCAAACTTAATCCCATAATGACCACCACATAAGGCCGGTCATTTATATTAAGATCATCTAATGTACAATGAGTTATAGATAAATTTTGTGGTGATTTGCCCATCAATATGTCGTGCTTACTATCGATAACAAGCAAATTAATGGGCAAATCAGTTTATGAAACAGGAAGAACCAATAAGTACTATCATTTATATGATGGTTCAGTTCCTCGTGAAGCCATTATTCATGATGAAAATCAGACAGAACTAGCATCATCTGCTGTTCGCTGAATATATTCAGTAATTATAATCCCAAGAGGAAACAACCGACCAAAGAATGAGATCATATTTTCTTTTAAGGTACGCTCTCTCTCTATATCCAGCAGATACGTATCGGTCCATTGCGGTGTTTTATAAAAGGCATAAACTACCCCTGTTAATGCCGCAAGTTTAATAAAGGTTGCTGTACTTGCCCGGCAAAGACTCGCCTTATCAACTGAATTAATAAGCTCATCAGCCATTGAAAAAGCAATACCGCAGCCAAAACCACTTCCACAAGTAACCACAAAATTTGTTGCAAGATGAGTGCCATAATACATAAGCACACCGGGTTGTTCAGACTTTGATTGAGCAAAAGAAGTTCCTGCAGTAATTAATAAGAGAACTGCTGCATGGTTAATTGATAGATATTTCATGTCATTCCCTTAATTCTATTTGACGCCTAATAATTCAACATCAAAAATCAATGTTGCATTTGGCGGAATTATGCCGCCTGCACCCTGAGCGCCATAACCAAGATTCGCGGGAATAATTAAACGACGTTTTTCACCAACTTTCATATCAAGTACGCCTTCATCCCAGCCTTTAATAACCTGACCAACACCAATCGTAAAGGTAAATGGTTGCCCACGATCTACACTGCTATCAAATTTTTTGCCGAGCTTACCATTTTCCTCAAGCCAACCGGTATAATGCACGGTAACCTGTTGCCCTTTTTGAGGTGAAGTACCAGTACCTTCTTGTAATATCTCGTACTGTAATCCTGAATCTTTAGTAATCATACGTTTATTCCTTTGAGTTTTAGCATCTGCACAGCTGATTAATAATAAAGAAAGCATTCCTAAGCTACATATTCCTGCTATCTGTTTCATTTCTTCCCTTTTATTTTTTATGGTTTACCGGTGATTTACATCTGTATATAATGCCGAGTAAATGAATTTAATTCAAACGGGAGAAGTAGCATGAAAAAACAGGTTGCTTATGTATTTTTATCGAGTGCATTTATTTTACTTTCTTTATTTATCGGTAGCAGATATTATCATTGCTCACCTCTCTATAAATCAATCACCACAGCAACTGCGGTAATTCATCCAACGGCGGGCAATACGGCACACGGAGTAGTTAATTTTATTAAAGAAAAAAAAGGCATCCGCATTAAAGCTGATATAAGCGGTCTCACGCCAGGTAAACATGGTTTTCATATTCACGAATTTGGCGATTGTGCCTGCGCTGATGGTACGTGTACTGGCGGCCATTATAATCCTACTAATCAACCTCATGGCGGCCCTCATTCAAAACAGCAACATGTAGGCGATTTTGGTAATATAGTTGCCAATGAAGAAGGCGATGCAGTATATAATGAATTAAATACCCATATTTCATTAAACGGTCCACATTCTATCATTGGTCGTGGTATCATCATTCACGCTGATGAAGATGATCTCGTTTCACAGCCTACGGGCAATGCTGGCGCACGAATTGGCTGTGGTGTAATTGGCATTGATGAATAAAAAGGAGTAGAAATCATGGCAAAAAATGAAAATGCGAATATTATTTTGCACAAAACAAAAATCACTATTGTTACTGAAAAGCAGCGCGTAGAACTTATCGATATTATGAATAAAACGCTTGCTTCAACAGCTGATTTATATGCGCAACTCAAACAAGCACATTGGAACGTTAAAGGGCCGACCTTTATCTCTTTACACAAATTATTTGACGAAATTGCTGAAGCAGTTGAAGAACAAGTTGATATTATTGCTGAACGGATCACTTCTATCGGCGGTACTGCATTAGGAACTCTCCAGGAAGCCGTTAAAAATACACAGCTACGTGTATATCCAACTGATATTTTTTTGGCGGAAGAACATATTGAACATTTATGTCATAATATCGCAATTCTTGCTGAGCTCACTCGAGATAACATTGCAAAAACTGATAAAATTGGTGATGCTGCTACCAGCGATGTATATATTGATTTAACGCGCATGCTTGAGAAAAACCTCTGGTTCATCGAAGCACAAGTGCAAGGCAAAGGATACAGACCATTTGAATAAAGTATGTAATGAAAAAAATAGTTACGGTTTCTGATCTTTCAGTTCAATTTGGTGAAGAAATGATTCTGAAAGATATAAATTTTTCAGTTAATGAACATGATGTAGTGATAGTTCTGGGCCCGAATGGTGCTGGCAAATCAACGTTATTTAAAGCAATGCTCGGGCTCATTCCTCACACTGGAATAGTAGAATGGAACACAAAAAAAATAGGATATCTTCCTGCGCAAGAATTAATGGCACGTACCTACCTTCCTCCATTGACTGTCCGTGATTTTTTCTCATTTAAAAACGCACCTGAGAAGGACATAATTGATTTACTCAATGAAGTTGATTTCCCTCTATCACTCCTCGATCATTCATTTGTTACCCTTTCAACTGGCCAATTTCAACGGATGATGCTTGCTTGGATATTAATCGATAAGCCCTCAGTATTGCTTCTTGATGAACCAATGGCTGGCATTGATATAACTGGTGCAGAAACAATATATGATCTTCTTCATAAATTATGGAAAAAATGGAAGCTCACTATTTTACTTATTACTCATGATATCAGCGTTATTTGGAAACATGCGACCAATGTTTTATGTCTTAATAAAAAATTGATTTGCTATGGCCATCCAGAACAAACGTTAACGCCAGAATTGTTAAAAAAAGTGTATGGTACAGAGGTATCCCTTTATGAACATCGCCATCCTACTGGAAACTAATACCTGGTTTGCCCTTCTTATGAGCATAGCTATTGGCGGCGTAGCTGCCTATATCGGCTCGTTGATGGTTACGAAACGTACGGCACTCATGGCCGGTGCGTTAGGCCATTTAGCATTGCCTGGAATGGCTCTTGCATTGCGTTATCACTTTGATGTTTCATTTGGCGCGCTTCTCTTTTTAATTGGCGGTATCTTTTTTATTTGGGTACTCGAACGAATAACTCAATTGCCCTTTGAAGCATTGACCGCCATTGTTTTTAGTGCATCAGTTGCAACCGCATTTTTATTTTTACCTGAAGGAAAATCATATCCGGCATTGCTGGGAAATATTTCAGAGCTTTCTCTTGAACTGTGTATCATCACTGTTGCTATTTCAGTAATTATTTTTGGTGTTACACGCTATATTTTCAAGCGTATGCTTCTTATTTCTATATCTCCTGATATTGCACAAACATTAGGAGTTAATAGTTCACGATATAATTTTATATATCTTATATGCATTGCACTTATGGTTGCTCTTGGGGTACGCATTGTTGGCGGCTTGATGACGGCAGCATTAGTTGCTATTCCAGCAAGTACGAGTAAAAATTTAAGCGCTAATTTAACACAATATGCTTACTTAAGTCTTTTTTTTGGTTGTATCTCATGCATACTTGGGGTACTCATTTCTCTCTTATTTGCTCTTCCTATTGGCTCAACTATTATTTTGACAAGCACCAGCTTATTTTTTATTTCTTTGATAGGTAAGATCTTAAAAATTTAAGGAGTAAAAATGCAAAAATACAAAAATCAAATAGGTAGTTTTTTTCTACTTTTTACCATTTTTTCTTCTTTTGCATATTCTCCCGTCAGAGTTGGTCTTATCTCTCTTCCCGTCAGTGGCACTAATCTTGCAGATAAGGCAATTAAACTTATTTTAGAGCCTCTTGGTGGATGGGATCGTGCAATTCCAGGAGCTACTGAAGCGTATAAAGGACGTGCTCATCAAATTGGTTCACATGAAAATATTCAATACGCGTTAAAAAATAAGGTGAAAATTATATTCAATGTAAGAGATCCAAGGGACCGCGTTGTATCATATGCATATAAAATAAAAAAATTTCATCCTCATCTAAAACAATCAATAGAAAACCTTTCTTTAGAAGTGATCAGAAATTATGGCATCGTTACTTATAATTATTTAACTAATATTCCTTTCTATCGAAATATGGGAGATTTTTCAGAATATTATCAAATGTATTTTCCTTGGCTTGATTATCCTGATTTATTAATTGTTTACTTTGAAAACTTAGTTGGTCCAAAAGGAAATGGAACCAAAGAAAAACAAGTGAGCGAATTACAAAAAATTGCACAATTTCTTGGTGTCTCTCTCTCTATTGAGCAGCTTGAGGAAATAGCTGACCAGTTATATGGAGGAACTCCATCCTTTCGTTCTCCTCAAATCGGTTTCTGGAAAGATTATTTTACCAAAGAACATAAAAAAGCTTTTAAGCGAACTGTAATGAAACAATTCTTAATTGATTTTGGCTATGAAAATGATGATATCTGGTAATATTATTAAGATAACGCTGATTTTTTTTTGCCATAATTGACATATTTACTCAACTGAGGCCCCAAAAAATCTCTAATTACTTTTCTCAGTTCTTCAACTTCTTCTTCTGATGCTTGTCTTTGATGGTAATTGGTTGTTTTTCTATCCGATTTACTTGATAGCTTTGGATCCACTCCAGTAAATTGTTCAACATATGCTTTTCTGCATTGTTCTTGCAAGTGCTCCAAGTTATTTAATACATAATTTAATCTTACATGATCTTCATGTAAAAAATCTAAAATTTGGGGTAATAATTGCCCAGGATGCATAATAAGATCTTCATACCAAATCAACATTTTAGGGTTTTTAAAATTTTCATATGTTTCAAATGTCGTTTTAAATTGCCGTATTGAAGCGAGCGCCCAATCTATTGGTTTTCCCTTATGATATGGGGCTGTAGGATATATGATCTGCTCTTGAGGATCGTAAGGATCATTATATGCTAAAATTCTTAATAATTTAATCGCATTTTCATATCCGAAAGATCTAATAAAAATCTCAGCGGGATCTCTTACTAAAACAATTAGCCTATTTATCTTATTACTTGTTTTAATAGTTTCTGGAACATGCGTGTGATAAAAAGGTTTTTTATTTGGTTGAAAACTTAAACCTGCATGCGGAAACATTGCCCTTCCATCCGGAGCTTTCAATGGACGTTCAGTTAAAGTCGCTATCAAATAACAAAAATAATGAGTACCACATCGATTAAAAGATAATAGAAAGTCCATAGATTGGGATGAAAAAGCATTGTTACTGACCAACATAATCAGTAATATAATTTTAAAATATTTCATGTACACTTTCAAATTTTTTCTTTAGTTTTTCTTATTTTGGGTTTGAGAATATAGAAGTCTATGATAAATGCAAAATAAAACATTCAGTTTAGGTGGGTATTCATCTATTTATCTACTACTAAATCTAAACCGTCATAACCCACAATAATTTCAACATCATTTTCTCGGGCAAGTTCATTGATTTTTCTGCGTACTTTTTTGATATCGTCATAAAACCAACTGCCAAAATGGATGAGTACAATCACATCAGTAAATTGTTTAAACAGATGAACTAAATTCGGCACGCCAGTATGGCCAAAGATTTTGCCGGTTTTTTTGTTGCGCCGAATCATTCCTCCTTTTTTCATAAAGCTTGCTTCAGTGATTACCAGATCACAATCGTGCAATAATGTATGATATTTTTTCTCGATCCAGATCATATCGCCGGTATACAGAATCTTTTTCTTTTTATGCGTAATTAGGTATGCATTTGACTTTACTTTTAAGCTATGAATAGTTGGTATTGGTGTTATTTTATAGCCATCAATATGAAAAGATCTTTTGGTTACGGTAATCTTTTGTCCTTTATATTTTTCTGGGGCATAGATTGGTATTTCAACTGGTTGATTCTGCCCAGAGCGCACAAAAAATGCATGATCCGGATGTAAATGAGTAATAAGAATATATTTGGGATCATACTCTAAAAATTCTACTTCTCCGCAATCTAATAAAATTTGATCATCAATTAATACACCAGAATGTCGTGAATGATACGGAGCAGAGGAATCAATCTCCCCACGTGTACCAAGAATTTTAATAATCATTTTCAATCTCTTTATTAGAGGATCTTCATTTCGTTATCATGGTATAGATAATGATTATTAACTAACAAGATAATGGAGTCTCATTATGTCTGAAAAATGGTCAAAGGACGTCAAAGAAACACCAGCCGCTAGTAAATTACCTGAAGGTCTTTTTAAACAAGATGCAAAAACGATTGCTGAAGGTCTTAAAAAAGCAGTAACAGAAGTAAACGATCCTGATAAATACCGATCAACAATGTCTATGCTTGATTTCTATATCAATCGTGCTGGTTCAAATCTTACCCCAGAAGATAGAACTCGATTAGATCAAGCAAAAGTTGAACTGCGCAAATTGTTTGGTCGCGAACAATAATTCTAGGAACCAGAATATGAGCAGTCGCAAGTGGATAGAAGACGCAGAAAAATCTATTCGTGCTACTAAACTGCCACAAGGCATTTTAAACGAATCGCCAATAACTATTGCAGCAGCAATAAAACGTACGGTGATGGAAACACCTGATGTCGGGCATCAAAGTAAATATGAAACGGCAACAGCTATGATTGATCATTTTATTAAACATGCAGTAGAAGGTGGCACTCCCGAGGATAAAGCTCGTTTAGAACAAGCAAAAGTTGAACTCCGAAAGTTATTTGGCAAGAATGGTTCGTAAGTAGTTTTTGCCTTATAACTCGTAATATTTTATGATGGGAGTATGCAGATACTCCCTCATTCTTTTTACCACCGTTCAACTGATATTGTTGCGCAAGAATTACTCGGCAAAATTCTGGTTCGCACTATACACAACATTTCAATTGCTGGCATTATAGCTGAAACCGAAGCCTATGGGGACACCTCAGACTTAGCAAGCCATGCATGCACACAAAAACAAACACCACGTAATAAAGCTATGTTTGGCCCAGTTGGCCATACCTATGTGTATCTCAGTTATGGCATTCATTATTGCTTAAACATTATAGCTAAAGAACCCCAGATGAATGCCGGTGGTATTCTTATTCGCAGCATTATCCCTCTACAAGGGATTGAATTTATTAAACAAATACGTAATACCTCTTGCTTAAATAATCTTACCAATGGACCCGGAAAAATTGGTCAAGCATTACAACTAACTACTGATCATAATGGCATTGATGTCACCAAGCCTAGTGAGTTATATATTTCTGAAGGCAATTATATCGCCACCCCATCAGATATACTTATTACGCCACGAATTGGCATTAGCAAAGCACAAGATACGTTATGGCGG
>Ga0055448_10000007_pt1 | contig 48533 bp, 46 predicted proteins | sample China_Galinas_PW_4_FD_57744 | JGI IMG/M metagenome (GOLD analysis project Ga0055448, IMG submission 57744) | Wetland microbial communities from San Francisco Bay, California, USA, that impact long-term carbon sequestration - China_Galinas_PWA_D2 | ecosystem: Environmental > Aquatic > Marine >... | reverse complement strand
GATGCACATCGGCGAGTCGTGCGAGGCGTAGTTTACGAACGAAGAGACCTCGTACGCGTCCATCTCCCCGGCATCGTAAGGCCTTAAAAGCGTCTGAAGCGACTTTAAGTCCTTGCTCTCAGGGTCAAGCCAGAGGTCCCGTTCGGCTGGCGGAATTATCACGGGCATGCGGTTGTGTATCGGGGCGACTGTGTCATTGGCCTCGGTGGTGATTACCGTGCATGTCGAGACGTCGCCCCCCTCGGGGTCGTGCCATGTCTCGTAGAGACCCGCGAGCCCGAAAGGGCGTCCCGATTTCAGCGTTATGAAAAACGGCACGCTCCTTCCGCCCTCTCTGCGCCATTCGTAGAAACCGTCCACCGCCACAAGGCATCGGCGCCTGGCGAAGGCCGCCTTAAACGCCGGTTTCTCGGCCAGGGTCTCGGCGCGGGCGTTGATGAGCCTGCTTCCGATGCTCGCCTCCTTGGCCCACGAGGGAATAAGCCCCCACCTGAAGCGCTTGAGATTGTTCCCGCCGTTTCTGACAACGGCCAGCACGTCCGTTCCGGGCGAGATGTTGTAGCTCGCCTTCGTCTCGGGGGCCTCGCCGCCGGTTATGCCGAACTCCTCCCGTACCTGCTTAACCCCTGTCCTGAGAGTAACCCTTGCGCACATGAAAAAATTATATCAGACAGCAGGTTCTGACAGGATGTGTCAAAAGGGCAAATGGTGTCTTATATGACACACTTTGCAACAGGCAAAGCTGATCGGTTCCCCGTCGAAAAACACTCCTCGCTCCGGCACAAATCCATTCAATAACAAAGGCTTATGGCGTATTATCACCCCAGGCTAAAGTGAGACCAAGACGCTCCCGTTTAGTGGCATGCCAATTGCTTGAATATGGTTAAGGAGAGACGCTATGAGAAACAGCCTTTACAGAGAGATCGTAACTATCCTCATGTCGAGCAGGCTGTATTTCGACCTGAGCGTGGAAGAGCGTCACGCCCTTGTGAAACACCTGATGAAGACCTCGAGCCTGTACCCCGAATCTATCGTGGATGCGGCCAGCTTCGTCGATATCGCGCCGCACGGCCACGCCTGATACGGGATTAGGTCGAGGGATTTTTCAAGATACTGGGTGAGACGTCGAGCGCTTCTATGAATTCTGCTTGACGGGCAGAGTGATGGTTATCGTGGTGCCGCCCTCGCCGCTTTTAATGTCGAGGTCGCCCGAGTGGTCCACGACGGTCCGCTGCACGATGGCAAGCCCGAGGCCGGTTCCCTTCTCCTTCGTGGTAAAAAACGGCAGAAATATCTTTTCGAGTATGTCATCGCCTATGCCGTGCCCCGTGTCAGAGACCGATAGCTTCACCGTGTCTCCCGCGGGCTCGGCCTTCACCGCGACCTTTCCGCCCTCGCCGGTGGCCTCCGCGGCGTTGCGTATGAGGTTGGATATGGCCTGTCTCAACAGCACGTCGTCGGCTTCTATAGAGAGGTCTTCCGGGACGTCCACCTCTATCTCCACGCCGCTATCCTCTGATGTGGCACCGTGCGCCGCGGCCTCCGCGAGCTCACGGAGGTTTACTTCCGAGACGTTGAGATCGCGCGACCTCGTGTAGCCCTGGAAGTCGGTGATGATGCGGTCCATGACCGAGACCTCCGACGATACCGCCTCGACCGTATCGCGCATGGAATCATCAGTCTTCTTCTCAAGCAGTTTCATGTAGCCGGCGATAACTCCCATGGAGTTCTTAAGCTCGTGCGCAATGCCCGCCGACATCTCGCCGAGGCTCGAAAGCCTCTTTCTGAGCTCCGCCTGGCCCTCGAGTGCCTTTAACCCCGTGAGGTCGGTAAACACGAATAGCTGGCCCAGCGGGTTCCCCTCGTCATCGAGAAGAGGAGAAAGAGAGTAACCGAGCCAGAGCCTCTTGCCGGATACGGTGACGTGCTTCGACTCTCCCCTGCGGTCGGGCCGCTGCATCCTTTCGTCGGGGAATATCTCCCTGAAGTCCTTGCCCTCCAACGCACCCGCGTCGAGCCCGAGAATTCGCTCGGCCGCGGCGTTGGCCTTCACAATATGCCATGATTCGTCCATACTGATGACGCCGCTGGGCACGCTCTGAAGTATGTTCTCGTTGTAGGACTCGACCGTGCCTGCCCTTACCTCGGCCTGTTCCCTTAAAACCTGAAGCTCGCGCTCCTTTTCCTTGAGCTTAGCCACGAGTTCGTGGAATGTGGATACCACGAAGCCCATCTGGGTATCGCCATCGGCGGTCTTTTCCTTGCGGCGCTTCGCGATAAAATAGAACACCGAGCCGATCACCATCCCGAGAGCCGCGGCCGCGACGATTGTAGCTATGAAAAAAGTTACCCTAACGTCCGGCATGAAGGTACCACCTCAGTATCTCCTGACCGAACAGCAGTGTAAGTACCGCACCAAGGGCGAGGAAAGGCCCGAAGGGTATCTTGGTCTTTCTGCCCTTGCCCTTCGCCAGCATGAGGAACAGTCCAAGCACGGAGCCCACGAGGCTTCCGAGAAATGTAGTAAGCAGTACTGCCTTCCAACCCGTCAGCGCGCCAACCATGGCCATGAGCTTGATATCGCCTCCGCCCATGCCGCCCCTGCTTGCGACGGCGACGGCGTAGAACAGCCCGAACCCGACCGCCGCTCCGATAAGCGCCGACTGCCAACCGAGGCTCATCGTCCTCGCCATCGGGTCGGGGAGTAAGAACATCCCGGCCACAAGCCCGAGAGGTATTCCCGGCAGGGTGATAGCGTCGGGGATAATCTGGAAGTCCAGATCGATGAAGGTCACGGCGACGAGGGCGGACATGAACGCGAAGTACACGATAACGTCCCACCCGAGGCCGAACCTCCAGTACACTGCAGCCCAGAGCGCAGCGTTCAGTATCTCCACGAGGGGATATCTCGGCGATATCTTTATCTTGCAGTACCGGCACTTGCCGTGAAGCAGCGCGTAGCTTATGACGGGGATGTTGTCCCAGGGCTTAAGCGGCGTGTCGCATGAGGGGCACCTCGACGATGGGCTTACTATGGACTTCTGCCTCGGCACCCTCCAGATGACCACGTTGAGGAACGAGCCCACGGCGAGGCCGAAAAGAACTACTACGAGGTATTCGAACATCACTCGACCTTGCCTATGTCCGAAGCTCTCTTCTTGAGCTCTGTTATTTCCGCGTCAAGCTTCTCGAGGTCCGCGAGGGTCTGCTTTACGATGTCGTCTTCATAGACGTTTATCTCCCCGCGCCCCCGGAGCTCGAACACGCGCTCTCCGATGGCCTTGACCATCCCGGCGCGCCTCTTCTCGAGGTCCCCCGACTCCTTGAGTAGCTTGATTATGGCGGCCTCTGCCTTGAGCCTGTCCGAGAAGATGCCGGCCACTCCCTTGACCTTCTCCACTCCCGAATCGAAGCTCTCCTTGAGTTTAGCTAAGAACATCTGCCCTCCTTTAAAATAGTCTTATCGAGCCGTCCCCAAGTTCCGTCATTGCGAGCGACCAAGGGGAGCGCGGCAATCTCACAACTCATTATATAAATCTTCCCAATCCGGATTCATTGCAATTATCAAATCCAACTTCTTGTCCCTCGAACCGCCTTTAATCTGCTTCTCTCTGCAAATGGCGGCCTCGGCATTTCCCGCGATTTCATAATAAACCAATTTGCTAACATTATAATTCTTTGTGAAACCTTTAACCAGTTTCTCTTTGTGCTCAAATACACGCCTGCGCAAATCGTTCGTAACACCGGCATATAGGACAGTGTTGTTTTTATTTGTCAATATGTAAACATAATATTGATCTTCCATGAGATTGCTTCGTCGTTTCTCTCCTCGCAATGACGGGAGATAAAGTTATCATGCCGTCTTGAAAAGCTCAATCTTTCCCTGCCAGAAGTTTTCAAGCGCAGACCGAAGCATCGGGGCGCCCTTGAGCTCGGGATCGCTCTCTATCAGGCCGAAGGCCTCGCGGCGCGCGGGCTCAAGCAAGCGGGCGTCCCTCACGAGGTTCGCCACCCTCAGCCCGGGAATTCCCGACTGCCTCGTGCCCATGAGCTCTCCCGGCCCCCTGATGTCGAGGTCTTCCTCGGCGATTCTGAACCCGTCCGAGGTGAGCGCCATGACGTCGAGCCTCCTTCGGGCCTCTTCGCTCAGGGGCGGATAAGAAAGCAGCAGGCACCCGGAGCGCCTCTGCCCCCTGCCCACTCTTCCCCTCAGCTGGTGGAGCTGCGATAGCCCGAACCTCTCTGCGTGCACTATGAGCATGAGCGAGGCCTCGGGCACGTCCACGCCGACCTCTATCACCGTAGTGCTGACGAGTATGTCCACGTTTCCGTCCTTGAACTCACCCATCACCTTTTCCCTCTCGGCGGGCTTCATCCTGCCGTGAATGAGCGCAATGTTCATCTCGGGGAAAACCTTTCGCAGGGCTTCCTCTCCGACTATGGCCGAACGGAGGGCGGTCTTCTCGGACTCCTCTATGAGCGGATAAACCGCATAGACCCTTCCTCCGGCCTTAACCTCGTCGGCGATGAGGCGATATACCTCGGCTTTCTGGTCGGGCATGTAAACTTTCGTCTTCACAGGCGTCCTCCCCGGCGGAAGCTCGTCTATCACCGAATAGTCGAGGTCGCCGTATAGGGTCATGGCAAGCGTGCGCGGAATCGGCGTGGCTGTCATCACGAGGATGTCGGGGTTGCCCGCCTTCTTTCTGAGCAGTGAGCGCTGGACGACGCCGAAACGGTGCTGCTCGTCTATTACGGCGAGGCCGAGTTTTCCGAAACTCACCGCCTCCTGAATGAGCGCGTGCGTGCCGACGGCGATATCGATATCGCCCGAGGCTATCTCGTCGAGGGTGCTGCTTTTCTCGCTTCCCGTGATAAGCGCCACCTTGAGGCCGAGGCCCTCGACCATTCGGCTGATGTTAGCGTAGTGCTGCTTGGCCAGTATCTCGGTGGGCGCCATGATCGCAGCCTGGTATCCGCATTCCACCGCGCCGAGCATGGCAGCAAGGGCCACCACGGTTTTGCCCGATCCCACGTCGCCCTGTATGAGACGGTGCATTGGCCACTGGCTCGCCATGTCCGCGCTGATCTCCTTCAGGACCCTCTCCTGCGCGCCGGTGAGTCTGAATGGCAGCGACGCCCTGAGCTTGTCAAGCAACTTCCCGTCAGGTTTAAAGGCTATACCTTGCTCGCGGAGCTTTCCCCGCTTTAGTACCGCGAGGCCCAGCTCGAGCATGAATAGCTCCTCGAACGAGAGCCTCTGCTGGTAGTCGGTACGCCATGTGTTCAGCGCATCGAGATCGGCTTCGGGCTCAGGAAAATGGGTGTTGGCTATGCTCTCGGCGAGTCCGGAGAAACCGTGTTTCTTTAAAAGCTCGGCGGGCATGGCCTCTTCCACGTCCTGCCCGTGCGCCCGGATGACGTTAAAGAGTATGGAGCGTATCTGCTTGGGGCTGAGTCCTTCGGTCGCACCGTAGACGGGCACTATCCTGCCCATGTGGACGAGAGGGTCGTCACCCTCGCCTATGAACTCGTAGTCGGGGTTTTCAATCTCGAGGCCCGCGCCGCGCCATCCATACTTAACGGTGCCGCTTAGCACGACGGAGCTTCCCTTCTTGAATACCTTGCTAAGGTAGGGCTGGTTGAACCACTTGCCCTTGACGATGCCCGAGCCGTCGGAGACCGTAAGCTCGAATATCTTTAGCCCTCGCCTGATGTTCTTGAGCTCCGAGGTGATGACGTCACCGGCCACGGTCTCGAAGGCGCCCGCGCGGACGTCTCGCATCTGGTGGATGTTGCGCCTGTCTTCGTAGCGCATGGGGAAGTAGAACATGGCGTCCCTGACGCTCTGGATGCCGAGCTTCGCGAGGAGTTCGGCCTTGCGCGGACCCACGCCCTTTATGAACTGGACCTTAAGCTCCGAAAGGTCTTTAGCCATCTACTCCGAGGGTGTGTCTTTTTCGTCCTGTCCTTCAGCTTCTTCGGAAGCGGCCTCTTCGGTCTTCTCCTGCTCCGCCTCTTCGGCAGGGGCAGCGGCCTCGTTCTCTTCGCGCTCTTCCGTCTCTTCCTTGGCCTCGGCGATGGACTCCTCGAAGGTCTTGTCCGCCTCCTCCATCTTTATCTTGGAGTACTCGGTCTCACTGAGAATATCTATGTCCCAGCCGGTGAGCTTCATGGCAAGCCTCACGTTCTGGCCCTTCTTGCCGATGGCTATGGAAAGCTGCTGGTCGTTGACCACCACCATGGCGGTCTTGTCTTCCTCGACTATGCCGACCCTCTCGATGCTGGCCGGGCTTAAGGCCCTCGCTATCAGCATCCTGAGGTCGTCGCTCCAGGGTATGATGTCTATACGCTCGCCGCGAAGCTCACGCACTATCGACTGCACCCTCGTTCCCTTCATTCCCACGCACGCGCCCACAGGGTCTATGGTGGGGTTCGTGGAGTAAACGGCTATCTTGGTGCGCTCGCCTGGCTCCCTCACTACATCCTTGATGACCACCAGCCCCTCGGCTATCTCGGGCACTTCCATCTTGAAAAGCCCGGCCACGAGCTCGGGGCTCGTACGCGAAAGTATTATCTCAGGCCCCTTGGGCGTGACCCTTATCTCCTCGATGAAGCCCTTTACGTGATCGCCGCGCTTAAGGGTCTCGGTGGGCAGAGTGTTTCTGTGCGGAAGCAGCGCCTCGGTCTTTCCGATGTCCACGAAGTAGAGGCCCTTTTCCTTCCGGGTGACGGTGCCGCTTACTATCTCGCCAACTTTGTCCTTGTATTCGTCGTATATGACCTCGCGCTCGGCCTCGCGGACGCGCTGGAATATGACCTGCTTGGCGGTCTGGGCCGCGATCCTCGAGAAGTCCTTGACCTCCACGGGGAAGTCCATCTCCTCGCCAGCGGCGCGCCTTGGGTCGACGGCCTTGGCGTCCTTAACCGATATCTCGTAGTCCTTGTCCGCAACCTTTTCCACGACGGTCTTGGTCTCGTAGAAGCTGAAGTTGCCGGTCTTCTCGTCAAACTTTATGTTGATGTTCGTCCTATTGTCGAACTTCTTTCTGGCGGCGGTAAGCAGCGCGGAAGAGAGCGCCTCGATGAGCACGTCCCTCGATATGCCCTTCTCCCTGCTTATCTGGTCTATTACGCTTACTATTTCCTTTGTCATTTGAACACTATCTCCAGCCTTGCCTTAAGTATGTTGTCGTACCTGATTTCTATATCTGCGCCATCTGCGCTTATCTTCACGCGGTCATCGAGGACCTCCCCGATGGTGCCGCTCCATTCGCCGCGTCCCTCTACCTTCTCCCTGAGCGATATCTTCACCGGCTTGCCCGGGTGGCGCCTGAAATCCCTCGCGTCCTTGAGGGGCCTGTCAAGGCCCGGCGAGGACACCTCAAGCGTATAAGCCCCCGAAATATGGTCCTCAACGTCGAGGATGGAGCTCATGTCCCTGCTGAACCTCTCGCAGTCAGCGACGGTCACGCCGCCCTCCCTGTCGATGGTTATCCTCAGCAGAGTCCTTCTTCCGGACCCGAGGAGCTCGACTTCCACGAGCTCGGCGCCCATGCCACTGGCCACCTCACGGGCCAATGCGTCTATCTTTTCCTTCAAAGTGCCCATAAAAACAAAAGAGTGGGACAGCCCACTCTCAGCAAAGTACATACAGGAATATTAACTTAACTAATTCTAACATTACCTTTTTTAAATTGCAATCGACCCATACAACCGTCGGTCGCTATGGAAGGCTGTTTGCGATAGGGATTTTAAGGTTTGAATTGAGGCACTTACACCTGCCGATAGGCTCTCAGGTAGTCGAGCCCTTCGGCGCTTCCCGCCTCGGTCGGGTCGAAATCCGGCACGTCGTTAACTATGCTTTTTATGAACATCCGGCCCACGCGGTCGAGCCTTGCGAGCATCCGTATGGAAAAGGCGAGCCCACAGCAGAGGGCGAGAACGGCCAGAAGGGCGTCCATGCCACCTATGCCCGTTTTCTCGGATATTAGCCAGCCGCCGAAACTGCCGGCGGCAAAGAGTGCCAGCGGCATAACGTAGGCCAGGAAGTAGCCCTTCGCGTGAATCCCGGCGTTAAGCCCCAGCTTTACCATGTCTCCGGCCCCGGCGCCGATGTCGTTTGTGACCTCGTAGACCATGCCCGTCCCGCCGGGCTTGCACAGGCCCATCGTGGCAAGCCCGCACTTGCGGCAGGCCTCGCCACCCACGAGCCTCACCTTCGCCGTGTGTCCCTCGGCCTTGAGAACGAGGGCCTTTTCGGCAATGCGGTCTTTCATAACTTAATGTTAACGAAGAGAAAGGAGCGGGGGTATGACACGCGTCATACTCTGAGGGCGCGGACGATGAAGATGACTCCCGCGGCGACCATGACGATCGAGGATATCATGTAGATCCGCGCGCGTACCTTTAAGCCGATGACGTTCACTATCTTGCCGAACAGAAGAAGCGCTGGCATCGTCCCGAGCCCGAACAGAAGCATCGCGAGCAGCCCGGTCAGAAGCCCCTCGATATGCGTATGCGCTTCCATCCCCGCCCGCGCCGATGCCAATAGCGCCGTATAGACAAGCCCGCAGGGGATGAACCCAAGCAATACGCCCATGGGATAAAACGCCCCAGTGGTCATGCCCTCCGAGAAGATGTCTTTTATCTTGCTCATGAAGGGGATGGCGGCCACCGTGCCTTCGAGGTATCTCACGAGCGGCAGGTATCCCGCCATGCTGAGTCCCATGAGCACGATCAGCACGCCGGCGAATATCATAACGAACTTCTGAAGGCCCTGTATCTCCACGGCCACGCTCAGAAACGAGCCCGCAAAACCCATCGCCGCGCCGAGCGTGGCGTAGGTCGTGACCCTGCCGAGGTTATAAAACAGGTGAGGGAGGAAGCTCCGCCTGCGAAGCGTTATCGAGTAGGACGCCACCACGGGGCCGCACATGCCGAGGCAGTGCCCGAAGCCGCCGGTGAAACCGGTGACGAACATGAGGACGAATATGCTCTCGGAGGTCATTGCCCCTTTTTCTCCCCGGCCTTGTCCGTCTTTTTCTCATCTTCCTCGTCGTCGTCATCGAGCATCCTGTACTTGGGGCCCTCGGGGTCGTCGTACTGCCCGCTCTTTGCCGACCATATGAAGACCAGCCAGAAGGCGAGTCCCAGCAGAAATGCCACCGCCACGAGGAAGTAAATGCTCCACATAATCCCTATGCCCTTCTCAGTCTCAACGAGTTGCCCACCACGATGAGCGAGCTGCTTGCCATAAGGAGCGCCGACATTATCGGGTGCAGAAGTCCGCTTACGGCAAGGGGTATCGCCACTATGTTATACGAAAACGCCCAGAGGAGGTTCTGGCGTATCACCGAGAAGCTCCGCCTCGAGAGTCTTATGACGTCCACCACCGAGCGAAGGTCGTTTTTCATGAGCACCACGTCTGCGCTCTCAAGCGCTATGTCCGTGGCCTTGCCTATGGCCGCGCCAAGCTGCGCCTCTATAAGTGCCGGGGCGTCGTTAATCCCGTCACCCACCATCATGACCCTGCGGCCCTTCTCCTTCAGCGCTCTTACGATATCCGCCTTGCCCGTGGGAGTTATCTCCGAGGCGACGTCGCCTATGCCCGCGTCTCTCGCGACGAATCCGGCCACGCCCGCGCTGTCGCCCGTGACCATCATCGTGCGCATGCCGATACCAGAAAGATCTTCCACCGCGTCCGCGGACTCGTCCCTGAGGCCGTCTATGGCGGCAAGAAGGCCCGCGACCTCTCCGCCCACGGCGAGCACGACCACAGTCTTGCCCTCTGCCGAGAGCCTCTCGATATTCGATGTCATGGTTGCGGACATCGCGATGCCAGCCTCTCGAATAAATTCCGGGTTGCCAAGCAGAACGGCTTTGCCATTCACCGTTCCCTGAATGCCACGCCCGGGCACGGCCTTGAAGTTTTCAACTCGTAGAAGCTCGCCGTCGTAGGCCGACGCCACGGCGCGCGCAAGCGAGTGCTCTGAACCGGCCTCAAGCGACGCGGCATAACGAAGCGCTTCGCTCCCTTCGGCGGAATCTATCACGTCGGTAAGCGAGGGCGTGCCGCGCGTAAGCGTTCCCGTTTTGTCGAATACCACGGTGTCGGTCTTCGATGCGACCTCAAGGGCATCGCCGCCCTTAAAGAGCACGCCCTTCTTTGATGCGGCCGAGAAGCTAACGAGCACCGCAAGCGGCGTGGCAAGCCCGAGCGCGCAGGGGCAGGCAATTACCATCACCGAAACGGCGTTTATTAGCGAGGTCGAGGTATCGCCCGACCGCAGGAGCCAGAAGACGAAAGTCCCCGAGGCTACGCTTAAGACCATTGGGACGAACCATCCCACGACCCGGTCGGCCAGTGCCTGTATCGGCGCCCTTCTGCCCTGCGCCTCCTCGACGGCGCGGATTATCTTCTGTAGCACCGTGTCCTTACCAGTCCTCGTCACGCGGACGAAGAGCCTGCCGTTGAGGTTCATAGTGCCCGCGAAAACTTCCATGCCGGCATTCTTGAAGATGGGCCTCGATTCGCCCGTAAGCATCGACTCGTTCACTTCCGAGTCGCCGTCCACTACCTCGCCGTCGAGCGGGACCTTCTCGCCCGGCAGAACCGATATCACGTCGCCCGCATTCACCGACGAGACCGGCACGGGCGTGCCGTCCCTGAGCCTCGCGTCGTTTGGCTGAAGCCCCGTAAGCTGAGATATCGCCTCGCCTGCCTTGCCCTTGGCCCCCGCCTCAAGGAACCTTCCGAGCAGTATGAGCGTGATTATCATGGCCGAGGTGTCGAAGTACACCTCGCCACCGGTGAATATCATCAGGACACTGTAGGCATAGGCCGAGAACGAGCCCATGAAGACAAGCGTGTCCATGTTCAGCGCGCCGTGCCTTAAAGACCTCAGCGAGTTTCTTATGAACGGATAACCCGAGTAGAACATCACCGGCGTGGCCAGCGCCCAGGTTATGCACTGAAAGAGTATCTTGAACCTGTGCTCGATGCCCTGGAAGTAACCGGCGTAGAGAGCCACCGTGTAGAGCATGAGCTGCATCGAGAAAAACCCCGCAGTGCCGAACCGAAGGAGCAGGTCCCTGCGCTCCCTTCGCACGTCGCTTTCATAGGCGGTCGTCGTTAGCGGCCGAGGCGTATAGCCTATGGCCTTGATGCCCGCCAGCACCTTGGCGAGGTCAACGCCGCTCGCCGGGTCCCAGCGGATGTGTGCCCTGTGCGTGGCGTAATTCACCCGCGCCGAGATCACTCCCGTCTTCTTTCTCAGATAATGCTCGAGGAGCCATACGCACGATGCACACCTTATGCCCGATATCCTGAGGTCGAGCTCCCGCTCTCCATCGGCATCCACTACCGAGCCGGCAAACGCCGCCTCCTCTATCGCCGCGGCCTCGGGCGGGCCCGGCTGCCAGCCCTTGCGCCTTTCGTAGAAACCCTCGAAACCCGAATCGCGAAGTATATGATAGACGCCCCGGCAGCCCTCGCAGCAAAAAGGCACGTCATGGCCGTCTATCTCCTCGACTACGGCATCCCTTTCTTTCACCTCGAGCATGCAGTGGGCGCAGGTAAGAGTATTGCCCTTTCTGGAAGACTGCTCAGCTTTTCTCAGGTCAGTTTCTGGCATTGAACGTAAAGTCCGCTATGGCCTCGCCGCCGCTTAGCACCGTGGCGCGCCACAGGGTCCTGCCGCTCGGGCATTTGACGATGACCCCCTTGCCCTCGTAACGGCCTTCCGCGACCTTAACGAGCTTGACCCTGTTTTTCCCCATCATCATGCCGGGCATGGAGAGGTCAAGGACGAGGGTGTCTGGAGGATTTTTCATCCCGTCCACGGTCACTGTGAAAGTGAGCTCGCTCATGGAACGCACGGGCCTGGGCGTGGCATCGAAGACGACGCGCACGCCGCCGGACTCCTTAACGCATGTTCCCTCGTGGATATTGCAGTCGGCGATCGGGGTTTCCGCTGCCACGCACACCGTGGCAAACGCGACGACGAGCGTAAGAGCTATTAAAATTCTAAGCTTCATACCTGGACGAACCATCTGCGTTCGGTGCGTATGCTCTGGTGCTCTATCTCCAGCCGCATGAGCCACTTGCCCTTGTACGGTATCGCCACATCGGTCTCGTACACTCCAGGCGAGGTCTCCTTCAGCGGGAAACTCATATCGGAGTTCATGTTCTTTATGTCTCCGACGTATAGTTCTATCTTCGCTCCCGTAAGCGGGCCCGACGACGTGGCAAGCTTCGCCCTGAAGTCGTTCTTGCCGATGTTCATCGCCTCGGGAACCGATACCGCCAGCCCGAGCTTGTCCTCGGTCTCCTTTACCTCGAAGAAGTTTTTCGACTTCTCGTAGTACCCGGGCTCAACGAGGCCGTCGAACGTTGAGAAGGCCATGTAAAACGTCGAGACCATTATAATGACGAATCCAACATATATGGCGTATATCAATTTTTTCACAGGAACCCAGCCTCCGTCTCTATAAGGATACCATCCCCTTTGAATATGAAAACCACCTCGTTTGCATCGCCCTTTGACCTGACAAGCAGCGTGCCCGTCCTGCGAGAGAACGGCTCGGCCTCCACCGAGGCGTCTCCGAGAAGCTGAAACGGCCCATTCAGCGATACGTCTAGCGATATTGCGTGGTCGGTGTTGTTCTGAAGACTGTATGAATAACTGTTGATGCCCATGGCGGGCTGCTTAGGATTTCTGGTAACCACAATCTTCGCGCCGGGCCTCATAAGCAGCATGACAGCGAAGACGAGCCCTGCCACCACGACTACAGCCGAAAGCCAGAGTGCCTTGGGCCTTTTCACATGGCCCGCGTAGTTAATGAGCGAGGGTATCTTCCTCATGCCCGTCATGGCCGTGCATGCGTCCACGCACCGCGCGCAGGCTATGCACTGCCTCTTAAGGCCGTCCCTTATGTCTATGCCGACGGGGCAGTCCACGACACACTTCTTGCAGCCCATGCACTCGTCTTTCCTTGACTGGTCGAAGGCGACCACAAGGGTGTCGGCGTCGAAGAGACCTCCCTGGATCATCGAGTACGGGCAGATGGTGGTGCAGAACTTCCTGCCCAGAAGGCCGAGCATTCCGTATATCACCGCCCACATGGCGACGAAGAACATCGTCACCGTTTCGCCCTGCGGAATGGCCCTCAGCGCGTCGAGCGGGGGGACGAAGTACCATATTATGGACACTGCAACGAGTGCCGAGACTGGCACGAGGATGATCCTCGCTATGGAGTCCGCCCTCCACCTCGATATGGCCCTGCCGATGTCCTGCGCGAAATCCAGGAGCACCGTCTGCGGGCAGAGCCAGCCGCACCATATGCGGCCGAGCACATTGGTCACAGCGAAGAACAGGACGAAGAGGAAGAGTGTGGCGGCGAGGAGAAGATACAACTCGTTTATCCAGAAGACCGTGCCGAAAAAATACAGCTTAAGCTCGTGGAGGTCGAACCGTACCGCGCTCTCCCCATTTATCCTGATAAACGGGATGGAGAGGATGACGACGGCCTCCGCAATGGCAACGGCCCTTCTGTACCTAAGCCACAAGGCGATATTCTCCGCTTGCGCGCCGCATAGTGAAAAAGGGGGGCATGTGCTCCATGCCCCCCTTTTGGTTGTTCATACGAGAAGCGTTAATCGTCTTCCCTCTCCGAGAGGACGTAGTTTACGACCTCCCAGGTGCGGTCCGCCCCGAGCTGCTGCCCGAACGGCGGCATGCCGTTGGGCCTGCCCTTGTCCACGGACTCAAATATATCGGCGTCCGAACTGCCGTATTTGAGATCCCCCTTCAGGTCCACGCCCACGGCCGGGTTTTCCATGTCCTCGCCGTGGCAGGCCGCGCAGTTGGAGGCGTATATGGCCTCGCCCTCCTCGATTGCCGCGTGGTTACCCGCGTAGGGGTTCTCCGCCGGAGCCATCGCCGTCTGGGCGGGCGCCTCGGCACGTTGAGCCTCGTCGAAGTTCTTGTTGAACGACCAACCGCTTATTCCCGGCGTATAGGCTACGATGTAGTACACCAGCCAGATAATAACGCCGACAAAGAAGAGCTTCCATCCCAGAGGGATCTTATTATGCTCCTCTTTTATCTCATCGAATTCAGGTTCTCGCATTGCCAATGACCTCCTGATATCTTTAATCGTCCTGGAGCATTCTGTACTTCGGCTCTTCGACGTTTTTCTTCCTGGAGGGCATATAGTTGTAGATGATTATGCCCGCGAACACCACGCCAAGCGCGATTGTGAAGCCCAGATATCCCCACATCGAGAAGTCCATGCTACACACCTCCTCCTTGCATCTCTTTGGCCTTGAGAGCCTTTACATCGCGCCCGAGCTTCTGCATGTATGACACGAGGGCGTCCATCTCGGTGAGATCCCCCCTTAGCTCCTGCGGGGTGACTTTGTCGCGCGCGCTCTTCGATGCGTACGAAGCGGAAGTGACCATGCTCCTGTAATCGTCCACCTGGCCCTTGACCTCGCCCTCCGAGTATCCGTAGTGAAGCACGTGGGTCTTCTTGAAAGAGTAGGCAGTATCGAGCTTCCTCTTTGCGAGCCACGCGTATGGAGGCATGTTGGACTTGGGGAACATGGACTGCGGGTCCGCCATGTGGATGTAGTGCCACGAGTCGGGGTACTTGCCGCCCACCCTGTCGAGGTCAGGGCCCGTACGCTTTGAGCCCCAGAGGTGAGGCTGGTCGTAGGCGAACTCCTCGGGCTTCGAGTAGTCGCCGTAACGCGCGACCTCGGTCCTCAGCGGACGCACCGTCTGCGTGTGGCAGTTGTTACAACCCTCGCGGATATAAATGTCGCGGCCTTCGAGCTCTATTGCCGTGTACGGCTTGATGTAGGAGCTCTTTGGCTGGGTTGACGGCAGGAACATAGGGACGATCATGGTCACTATGGTTCCGACGAGTATCACTACGGCCGAAAGAACCGCGAATGCTATTGGCTTGGAGTATACTCCCATGATCACACCCCCTTTCTATGCGACCTGGGGCTGGACCGCGACGGCCGCCCCTTTGGCCTTCCTGACCGTCATGATCAGGTTATACGTGAATACAATGATCCCCGCCAGGTATATCACCCCGCCGACGAATCTTATCTCCCAGTAAGGGTACATCGCCGTCACCGCGTCGAGGAAACGGTAAGTGAGGGAGCCGTCGGCGTTCGTGGCCTTCCACATCGCGCCCTGCTGAATGCCGGCTATCCACATCGTGACTGTGTAGGTAAGCTGGCCGATGAGAACGAGCCAGAAGTGCAGGTTGGCGACCTTGATGCTGTAGACCTCGGTGTTCAGGATCTTGGGTACCATGTAATACAGCGACCCGGATATTATCAGCGTCACCCACCCCATGGTGCCCATGTGGTTATGGCCTATGACCCAGTCGGTGTAGTGGAAGAAGGCCGTAAGCGTCCTGAGTCCCTGCGTCGGCCCCTGTATGGTCTGAAGGCCGTAGAAGGTGATGCCAAGGATGAAGAACTTGGCCAGGTAATTCGTCCTCAACTGGTCCCAGTTTCCGCCCATCGTGTAGTAGCCGTTTATCACGGAGCCCCACGAGGGCGCTATGAGAAAGATGCTGAAGGCGATGCCCACGGTCTGGATCCACTCGGGAAGCGGGGTGAGCATCAGGTGGTGAGCGCCCGTCCAGAGGTACGCGAACACCAGCGACCAGAACGAGATTATCGAGAGCCTGTGGCTAAATATGGGCAGGTTCGTCGCCTTGGGCAGGAAGTAGTAGAACATCGCCAGGATGGGCACGGTGAAGACGAAGCCCACGGCGTTGTGCGCGTACCACCACTCGATATTGGCGTCGTTTACGCCTGCGTATATCGAATACGATTTAAACAAATTGATTGGTATCTCGAGGTTGTTGGCGATGTACAGTACAGCCACCGTGACAGTCATGGCCACGATGTACCAGAGCGAGATGTACATCTGTTTCTCTTTCCTCTTTATCAGGGTTCCGAAGACGTTTATCGCGAATATGACCCACATGATTACGACCACGATGTCCAGCGGCCATTCGAGCTCCGCGTATTCCTTCGAAGTGTTCATCCCCGCAAAAAGGCTTATGGCCGCAAGCGCTATGGCCACGTTGAACAGATACAGATGAAACTTGGCGAGCTTCGGAAACGCCAGCGGCGTCCTCGTCAGTCGCTGCAGCATGTAGTAGCTGCACGCGAAAATGCCGGCGAGGCCGAATCCGAAGGCCAGACCGTTCACATGCACCACCCTGAGACGCCCGAAACTCAGCCACGGCGTCAGGTTCAGCGCGGGCATGAACATCTCGGCTGCTATCCAGAGGCCCACGAGCAGGCCGATTATCAGCCAGAACACCGCCGAGAACGAGAAGCCGCGCACCACTGAGTAGTGATAACCCCTCTCATCCATTTAGTAAATCCCCCTTCCCTGAAGTCAGGTTCTTTGGCCGCCAAGCAGCCGCTGAAAGTTCCACGATTTCATTTCCCCCGTTAGGTTGTCCGTAAGCGCGGTCCATACCGGGTGGGCCCGGCACGAGCCGCTCCGTCCACAATTCGTATTCTCCTCCACACAGACGTTTAATGCAAGAGGTCCCGATGCGGCCTCGTAAACGTCGAGCAAACTTATGTCCTTTGGGTCGGCGGCAAGCACGTATCCGCCCTTAAGGCCCCGCACCGATTTCACGATTCCCGCCTTCATAAGTTTCTGGAGTATCTTGGCGCCGAACTGGCGCGGCACGTCGTGGGAGCTCTCTATCTCCCCCACCGAAACCGCCCTTCCGGCGTTGGAAGAAAGATAAAGCACGCACCTGATTGCGTAGTCCGCTTCACGGGTGACCTGCATATCGGATTTAATTTATCCTATTTTGCGGGTGATGTCAAGATATAATTATCAGATGTATATAAAGTCCGCACCCGGCGCACGTCGGATATTATGTAAAGTAAATCGGACATAACTGCCTGATTAGATGAGACATTGGATGATAATAAAGCGCACATGGGTGGGACGGCTAATTTCGGGCGGAACATTATTTAATGGAAAAACGAGTAGAAATTCAGTCGCGAGTCTTGCGCTATCCGCCTATCTCGGACATGGAAGGCAGGTCCATGAGCGCGGCTCCGTCCACGAGCATGTGGCCTCTCGGCTTGGCCCCCACGGCACGGAGGAATATCTTTTCCAGCTCCGCGTCGTCGGCCCCTGAACGAAGCGGCTTCCTCAGGTCTATCTCGGAATTTGCGAGCAGGCATGGTTTTATCATTCCGCCCGGTGTAATGCGCAGGCGGTTGCAGTAGTCGCAGAAGTGCTCGCTCACCGGGCTTATGAAACCGATGACCCCCGTTGCGCCCTCGAGCCTGTAGTTGCGTGATGGGCCCTTCCCCCTGAAAGTCAGTTTCCTGATCCTGCCCATGCGGGATACCTTATCTATAAGCTCGTCCTTCTTAACGCAGGCCCCCTTCAGACAAATACTCGACCTACCCACTGGCATGTACTCTATGAAACGGATATGGATGTCGCGCTCAAACGTTAGCGAGGCGAAGTCCGCCACTTCGTCGTCGTTCTTGCCGCGAATGGGCACAACGTTTATCTTCACCGGCGCAAGACCCTCAGAGAGCGCGGCCTCTATGGAACGCCAGACGAGGTCAATGTCCCCTCCCCCGGTCATCTCGGCGTAGCGTTTGGGCTTAAGGGTATCGAGGCTTATGTTCACGCGCTTGAGCCCGGCCCGCTTGAGATCCCGCGCCATCCCGGAGAAGAGTAAGCCGTTGGTGGTAAGACTTATATCCGGAACGCCGGCGTCCTTTATTGCGGCTACTACATCTGCCACGTCGTCTCTGAGAAGCGGCTCTCCTCCCGTAACGCGCACCTTCCTGAGCCCATGACTCCTCGCGATGCGTACGAAGCGGGCGATCTCGTCAGGCGTGAGAAGGTCGGAGGGTTTAAAACGCGTTTCCTTGCGCTCGGGCGAGCAATAGACGCACCTGAGGTTACAGCGGTCGGTAATAGAGACCCTCAGGTAATCGATGGTTCTGTTGAAAGTATCCTTTGCTCCCTGCCGCTTGCCCATGAGATATTTAATGATATCACAGCCGCTCGCTCACAGAGCGGGCAGCGGCATCTCCAGGCGGTTTCTTAACCCCTGAGCGCGCCCCTATATACGTTTGATATTTAAATATCCATGTGATTTAATAGGGCATGGAACGCGGCATAATCCACATTTATACGGGCGACGGCAAGGGGAAAACGACCGCATCGGTGGGCCTCGCCGTGAGGGCCCGGAGTAGGGGCCTGAGGGTGCTGTTCGTGCAGTTCATGAAAGAGTTTCACGGCGGCGAGACTTCGCTGCTCGAAAAGCTCTCCATAGACGTCATAAGGTTCGACAAGGTACTCTCGCCCTTCTTTCATCCTAATGCCGATCGCGCGGAGGTAAGGCGAGAGACGCTCTCCGCCCTCGAAGAGCTCAAGTCGCGTCTCGGAGAGTTCGACCTCGCGGTGCTCGACGAGTTTAACTGCCTGCTCCACGAAAAGCTGCTCACAGAAGACGAGGCACTCGATTTTCTCAGGCAGAAACCAGAGGCCCTCGAGCTCGTCCTGACCGGACGCGGCGCGCCGCAGAGCCTCGTGGATTTCGCCGACCATGTCATTGAAGTGCACGAGATAAAACGCGCCACCGACGCCAGGTGCAAGGCCAGAGAAGGCATCGAGTACTGAAACCACCAAGACGGAGTTACGGCCGATGACACTGAGGATAGGACACCTCTCTACCTTCTACCACACATCGATACTGCTTATCGCCGAAGGAAACGTCGAGCAGCGGCTCGGCGCCTCCGTGGAGTGGAGGCTGTTCGGCACCGGCCCCGATATCGTTCAGGCCTTCGAGCGGGGAGATCTCGATATCGCCTACGTCGGACTTCCACCCGCCATGATAGGCATGGCGCGCGGCTCGCGTTTTAAGTGCGTCGCGGGCGGTCACATCGAAGGCACGGTCATTTCGGGAGGCGCCTCGCTCAAAGAGGAGAGTTCTCCCGAAGGGCTTAAGCGGGTCTTCGGCCAGCTTAAGGGCAAAAGCATCGGCGTCCCGGGCAAGGGCTCCATACACGATGTCATACTCTCGGACTGCCTCGACCGCTTCGGCCTCAAAGGTGATATAGAGGTCATAAACTATAAATGGGCCGACATGATAACCGAGGCAATGGCGAAGCACGAGGTAGCCGCGGCAGTGGGGACTCCCGCCTTAGCCGTCGCCATCAGGCGATACGCGGGCGGCAAGGTCCTCTATCCGCCATCAATGCTATGGCCGTCTAACCCGAGCTACGGCATCGTGGCCTCGGATGAAATGATTCAACGAAGCGGTGCGCTTATCGAGGGGTTTATCTCGGTGCACGAGGAGGCATCGTCAGTGATGAGGGAGCGTCCAGAGGAGGCCGCCGGGAAGATAGCCTCGTACATCGGCATAGTCGAGCCCGGATTCGTGGCCGAGACCATCGCCATATCCCCGCGCTACTGCGCACAGCTAACTCCCGCATTCGTCTCGGCTACTATGGAGTTCGAAAAAGCGCTGCGCAGACTCGGGTACACCAAGCGGGAGCTGTCCGAGCGGGAGATATTCGAGAGCTCGTTCATCGGCAGGGTCCATCCTCCCGGCGACCACTACTGATACCCTGTTATTTATGCCCTCCATGTGATAAAGTAAATATCAACGAGGTTACTTCATGCCAAAGAAAAAAGGACAACTTCCAGAGCCGCCGCAAGGCCCCTTCAGCCGAAAGAAAACTTTCGGCGAGGATACGGGCTCTCCCCAGATGGCCGACCGCCTGACCGCCGCCATGATGGAAGGCCGTGCCGAGGAGTTCATGGACGAGGAGTTCGGTGACATACCTGGCGCAAAGCAACTCGCCATGATGATGCTCGGCGCATCGGGCATGTCGCCGGCAAGCGTTTCTCCACCGAAGCCTGCCGGTAAGAAGCCCGAAACAAAAGCCGCGAAGAAATCCGACGCGAAGGCGACCGGCAAGACCTCAAAGAAGGCACCGTCCAAGTCCAAGACAGAGGCACCGGATGCGGAAGAACAGAACTTCGCCAAAGCCGACCTCGACACGCTGCTTCAGATAGCCGCGGAAAACAATGTATCGTTCGACTGGGTCATGGCGAGGGCCGTAAAGCTCTACGCGCGCGACTACCGCACGACCGGAAGAATTTAAGTCCCCTTCAAAAACTCCATCACGCCAGCTTTGACGTCCAGGTGCTCTATGGGAATGTTCGGCACCTTTTCGCTCCCCGGCACCGCGAGCGCGTGAATGAGGCGCGGGCCGTCCTGCTTGTCCGATAGAGCGGCCGCCATCTCCTCGGCAGAGGCCACCTTGCAGGTGTTCGCTATCCCAAACCCCTTTGCCACGGCCTCGAGGTCCACGCAGGCCGAGGTGTAGGTGGGCTGTCCCCCTGTCGAGCTATATGAGCCGTTGTCTATGGCGAGGATGGTAAGGTTCTTCGGGGCCTCGCTTGCAACGGTGGCAAGCGTGCCGGGGTTCATGAGAATGCTCCCGTCGCCGTCTACCACAACGACGTCTTTCTTCGTGTTAAGGGCGATGCCGAGCCCTATGGGGGTCACCATGCCCATGCTGCCGAGCATATAGAAGTTCGAGGACTGGTGATGTATCTGATAAAGCTCTTTCGATGGAATGCCGAGGTTGCAGACCACGGCCTTGTCCTTAAGAAACGGCGCCGCCGCTTTCAGAAACTCGTACCTGCGAAGCATGGCCCTCGTCCTCGGGCTTACGGGATTGAGCCTCGCGGCGTCGCATGGCTCCAGGTCCCGAGGCGGCGCGTATCCCGCGGAGGAACACTCCCATATGGCGGGGCTCATGAGAAAGAAATGTATCTTGCCAGAGGAATACACTCCCCGAAGCGTGTCCCCTATCGAGTCGAGCTCCGCGGCGTCGTCAATCTGTGTATAGCTCAGGCCGAGCGACTCGATAAGCGCAGGCATCACCCGCCCCATGGGAACCTGCGCCGCGATACCCTCGGCATGCACGCCGCGACGGCTTACGAAGACGGCAAGCGGGAGCTCGTAGAAATCGGTCAGCGACATGAGCGCGTTGATCATGTTGCCCACGCCCGAGCTCTGCACCATCATGGCCGTACGCCTGCCCGCAAGCGCCGCGCCCGCGCAAATGCCCACGCCCTCTTCCTCGCGCGTAAGAGGGACGCTTCTGATTCTGCGGCCCACGAGGTCGATGAGCGCCTTTATCCTGTCGCAGGGCAGAGTGCAGAGGAAGTCCACTTCCGCGGACTCCATAGTGGATATCAGTTTTTCTTCAGGGTTTGGCACACCAGCTCCTCAAGCTCTCCGTTCGATATGTTCTTGGATACTATACTACCTTTAACCTGTACTTTCTCGTCCCGCCCGAGCCTGCGCTCGCCGCCGCCCGTAATGTTCAAAAGGATATTCTCATCGCGGCGGACGTCTCCGTTTGCCGCTGCCTTCGCGAGCGCGGCCACGGCGACCGCCGCGGCAGGCACTATGTCTATGCCTTCCTCGGCCTCGAACATCTCCTCGGCTTCGATGAGCTCGTCGTTGGTTATGGCGTACATGCTCCCGCCGGATGCTTTCATGGCGTCGTACACCCCGCCCATTACCTCGTAAGCCGGATAGCGGTTGGAAAGGACTCGCGTGGCTATCTCGCCAATGAGTTCCGGCCTCAGGTCTTCGGGCGAAAGCTCCCGCTGACCGCGGTTCCACGCGTTAACCATCGGCGAGAAGGGCGCGTTCTGAGCGAGGTGTAGTTTAGGAAGCCGGGAACCGAACCGCCCGTCCCGGACGAAGCGCTCGGCCATCTCCCATGCGCCTATCGCTCCCGTGCCGCTTCCCACGGCCTGAAAGTAATGTTCCGGCAGCCGGCCCATCTTAGATACCGACTCTAAAAGCACTATGCCCAAGCCGTCGCGCTTGGCCACGTTCTTCACTCCGCCTTCAAAGGGCATTCCCGCCTCGAGGGCCACTCGCCGGGCGAGGTCAATGGCGTCGGAGTAATCTCCGTCGCCGAGTATTATGGTCGGCACCTGCTCGGCCCCCTTGGGATACCATATCTCGGTAAGGCACATGCGAGGCACCACTATCACCACGGGATAGCCGGTGCGCGCCGCCATCATGGCAAAGGCCCTCGCCGTGTTTCCCGCCGAGGGGACAACCAGCCCGCCTATATGGTTTTCCCTTGAGTTTTCCATGACCACGGCGGCCTCGAACTCCTTGAAGGTGCAGGTCCTGATGTCGGCGCCGCGTTCCGGCCAGTATCCGTTGAACGCGATATGGAGGTCGTCGAGCCCGAGCTTTCGCGCAAGCCCTTCGGACTTGTACACAACAGGTCCGGGGGCGTACTGCTTCTTGCCGTGCACGGGGAGCCAGTTGAAACGCCAGATGCCCTCCTCCCCCTCGGCCTCATAAAAATTACTGTCTTTGTACTTCGTGACCAGCAGCGCGCCCACGCAGTGCTCGCAGAAGGCGCAGTAGGTCTCTTTGAGGACCGTGCCGCATTTTCTGCATACGATATCGAAATGGCTCATAGCAGTTCCGCCAGAAGCTCCATGATGTCGGTTATCCTCACCTTCTTGTCGTGGCCCTCCATGGCCTCGTTGACCTTTTCGTAACAGGCCGGACAGCTCAGTATGAGCCTGTCGGCTTTTTTCTCCACGGCCTCGTCTATGGCGAGTCGGCCTATGGCGATGGCGTTTTCGTGATAAACCTTTCGCGCCGCGCCGCCCGCGCCGCAGCAACGCGATGCCTTGCCATGCCGGTCGAACTCAAGCAGAGTAACGCCGGGGATACTCCTTAAAACCTCGCGCGGCTCCTCTATGACGCCCACGCCTCGGCTCAGGTAGCAGGGGTCGTGGTATATGAGCCTCTCGTTGAGCTCCTTCGTTATCTTAAGCTTCCCGTTCTTAATGGAATCGGCCACGAACTGGGTTATGTGCCTTATCTTAAACGGGAGCTTCTTTCCGTAGAATATCGGCCACTCGCGAGACATCATGTTAACGCAACAGGGGCACGAGCAGACGAGCGTCTCTACGCCTCGCGATGCGTACGCGTCCGTCAGTCTTTTGACAAGCCCCTCGAGCGAATCGTGCTGTCCCGTGATGAACATGGGGAAGCCGCAGCAGACCTCGTCCTCGGGCGGAAGCATCGTGAAAGGCCGCCCTATTGCGCCAAGCACCCTCGCGTCGCCCCTGACCATGGGCTGCGACTCGTACGCCCCCGTGCACCCGGCGTAGTAGGCCATATCGGAGCGCTCGGCCACTTCCACTCCCTCGGGGAACCAGGGTGTAAACCGCTCCTCTGCGGGTTTGCCATAGACGTTGCCAGTCTTCTCCACGTTGCCGGGATACTCGGCCTGAGAGCCCATGGGCCCGAGCCCGCGTCTTACCATCTCCCGCCTGAGCATCGGCCAGAGCCTCTGCGTATGAATACCCACCGTGCAGTGCTCGCCGCAGGCACCGCAGGTGGTGCACTCAAACACGGCTTTCGCGAAGTCCTTGAGCAATTTGTCGTCTATCTTGTCGGGGCCGAGGAGCTTGGCCTTGAGCGAGTCGGTGGCCTTGATGAACTCCCTGAACTGGCGGATCTTCTCCGGTGGGGAGACCGAGAGGTCTCCGGTAACCTCCTGCACGGGGCAGAACTTGAGACACTCGCCGCACTGGGTGCACGCGTCTATACCCATGAGCTCGCTTCGTCCCAGACACCCCGCGAACGACTTCTTAGTCTTCATGGAGGGGTCTCTCCTCCTCGCGCCTACGCGCCTCAAGGAGCGTAAACGGCGCGGTGAATATGTGAGTCGGAAGTAGCGGCACGAGCGCGAGAACGAGCACAAGGTGCAAGAGGAACAGCCAGTTGCCCGGCAGCTCGCGAACTGGCATGAACGTGAGCGCTCCCATTACGAACTCCTTGGCGCTCACGAGGTCTGTCCTTACGACGAGCCTAAGTACGAGACCGCTGACGGAGATCGCCAGAAGCATGAGGGTAAGAAAGAGATTGTAGTAGGACAGGTACTCCCTTCTCTCCACGGCGAACCTCCATATGAAGATATAAAGCAGCGATGCGGGCAGAACGTATCCGGCCACGACCCCGTAGGGTTGAATTGCGGCGACCCACGACGGCACGGGGTTAAAGAAATAGACCAGGTGCCTGAGCAGCACCAGGACGAAGGATACGTGGAAGAACCACTCGCCCCACCAGAGGCCGGGGTTTACATTGTGCAGCCTTCCCAGAAAGACCACGTCCAGAACGCCCGAGGCAAGCCCGCTCCGGCCCGATGGGGGCGTCTCCGAAACCGCCCTTCCCCATAGGACGAAGCGCCATACCGTCTTCCAGAGGAATATCGCCCCGGATATGTAGAACGCTATGACAAGCGCTATTCCCATAATCTGCCTCGCACCTATGGTTTGAACGACCCTTTAATATCTCATTGCTCCTTAATAAAGACTATACTTGCATCCTTCGGCAGACACAAGCCCGCCTCCACCTCGAGGGCCTTTAAGATGCCGCTCGGCACCGGACAGGCCACGTGTTTGAGGCACTTGGAGGCCGACTTGTAAACCGGGTTTTCGAGGAACCGCGTAAAAGCGGCGGCCATCATCTCGAGCTCAGCCACGTCCTCCTGCATCTTCATAACCATCTCGCAGTCGGAGTCGAGGGATATGCGTATCTTTTTGCCATCTGCCTTTTCCGCCTTAATCCTGGCCTTAAACCCGCATATGCCGGACGTTACCTCTACCTCAGAGCTCATCCCTTCACCTGTACGGGCGAGCCGCTCTTTTCGAGCATGTTCTTGAGGTTAGTGAACTTGTCCTTCATATGCGGAATGTGCATGGCCATCATGAACTCCTTCTCGAACTCGGGCTCCACGGCTATCTCGACGAACTCGAGCCACCTGGCCCTCTCGCGGGCTTCCTTGCGCTTGCCCAGGTTCAGTAACGCCATGCGCGCGCCGTCTCCGGCGGCGTTGCCCACGGCATAGACCTTGTCTATGTCGCAGTCCGGGAACATGCCGAGCGTGAGTGCCGCTTCCTTGTCTATGAAGCTGCCGAAGGCGCCCGCGAGTATAACCCTGTCGAGCTTCTCGATGCCCATCTTCTGCATCATGAGCTTGGCGCCTGCATACAGGGCGCCCTTCGCAAGCTGAAGCGCCCGCACGTCTCCCTGAGTGACGGTTATGTCCGAGCCTATCGAGGTCTCGTCCGCCCAGGCCAGCACGTACTCGGGCTTTCCGTCCGTGGCGGTGCGCACCCTCGGCGTGTTGAGGTCGGAGACGAACCTGCCCGATTTATCAATTACGCCCGCCTTGAACATCTCTGCCACCACGTCGATGATGCCCGAGCCGCAGATGCCCTTGGCCTCCACCTTCTCCACATGGGTGTGCCAGTCGGCCTTGCCTATGACCTTGAATTTCGGATCCTTGGTCTCGGGGTCGATGATAACCTTCTCGATGGCACCGGGGGCAGCCCTCATGCCGAACTTTATCTGCGCGCCCTCGAACGCGGGGCCCGTGGCGCAGGATGTCGAACAGACGGCGTCTCGGTTTCCGAGCAGGAGCTCGCCGTTTGTGCCTATGTCTATTATCAGTACCTTCTCGTCCTGGTTATATGGTTCCTCGGCGATGAGGACGCCTACGTTGTCGGCGCCCACGAATCCGGCTTCTATCGGAAGCACGTGCACGTAGGAGGCGCGGTTTATGTTAATGCCCAGGTCCCTCGCCTTGATGTTGATGTCGTTCTGAATGGCTGGGATGAACGGCGAGCGCCCGATGTACTCGGGGTTAAAGCCGAGGAATATATGATGCATCGCGGTGTTGAACACCACGGTCATGTCCATTATCGTGTCTGGCCCGGCCGCTCCGTTTTCCTTAAGGCCGGCCGTGACCTTTACAAGCAACTCGTTTATGCCGGAGATTATTGCATTCTGCATGGTCTCGAGACCGTCGTCGTTGGTCATGGCGTAGGTTATCCTCGACATGACGTCCTCTCCGTACGGGACCTGAGGGTTCATCATAGACTCGGTTGCGACCACCTTTCCCGTGCCCATCTCGCAGAGATAGGCCGCCACGGTGGTGGTGCCCACGTCCACGGCGATGCCGTAGTTGACCTCGACGAAACCGGGCTCTACCTTCACTATCTCCTTGCCCATCCAGACCGATGCCGTCACCTTCCAGTCACCCTTCCTGAGAGTATCCTGGAGGCCGGTCAGTACGGTGAAGTCTATGGAGAGGTCTCCGAGGTCATACTCTTTCTTCAGGAAACTCACAAGCCTCTCGACGTCGCCCTTCGCGAGGTCGTGCAGTGTGGGTTTCTCGAGTTCGACGAAGTATTTTCTCACTGCCGGGTCGAGCGCGATGGATATCTCCTTCGCCGCCTTCCTCACTATCTGCTTTCCGGCCCTCGACTTCTCGGGGACGAATATCTTCACGTCGCCGTGCAGCGTGGTCGAGCATGCCAGGCGGATGTTGGGGCCGTCCTCTTTCTTGATGAACTTCTGCTCGACCTCCGAAACCGGGCTCAGGTGGGCCATCCTCGAGTCGATGGCGTCTTTCTCGAAGTAACCCTCCTCTACTCTCACCTTGCACTTGCCGCAGGTTCCCTTGCCGCCGCATATGGCCTCGAGGTCGACTCCGAGCTGCTGGGCCGCCTCCATGAGGGTCTTCCCTTCCTGCACCTCGCCCCTGCTGCCGGAGGGCTGAAATATTACTTTGTATTTTTTACTCATTATTTATCCTCCGCGGTAACGACTATCGCGTTTACTTCCTCCTTGGGTTTTCTTCTGCCGTGAGGGCAGACGTTGATGCATAATCCGCAGTTTGGCTTCTCGGACATCCTCTTCGTGCTCCCCTTGTGCGAAGCGCACCTCGAGAAGTCGATTATCTCCGGAAAAGGGTCGTCCCGCGACCACTCCCTGCCCGAAAGCGCGCCCGAAGGGCACATCTCCACGCAAAGGCTGCACTCTCCGCACATGCTTTGTTCGGTGGGCGGGTCGGGCTGAAGCGGAGCGTCGGTGAGCACGGTTACGAGGCTCAGCCTCGGCCCGTACTTGGGGTTTATCAGGAGACCGTTCTTCCCTATCCATCCGAGGCCCGAACAGGTGGCGGCCACCTTGTGGCTGAAGAGTTTATAGAGCTTCGATATGAAGGTGTCGGTTATCCTGTCGGAGTCGGGCGGAATGCACAAGAACTTGTAGCCCCTGTCCCTCAGATACTTCTCCGTCTTCTTCTGAAGGCCGCGCAGCTGCCTGAGCGTGTCCGCGTTGAGGTTGCGCTCCACCCCTATGGATATCGCCCTGTTGAGGTGGGCAATCTCCTCCGGCAGAGCCTCGTCCACCTCGGCGAAGCCGACTACCGTGGCGCCCTCGCCCTCTATGTAGTCCCTGAGCCCCGAAAGTGTCACTTCTGCTTTTTCGCCTCCGCCTCTTCCTTGAGCTTCTTAAGCGAGCTGATCATGTTGATAGCGTCCTTAAGGGCGTTGGTCGCGTCGGGGGCGTAGCCGTCGGCGCCCCACTTGTCGGCCACGTCACGGGAGACCGGAGCGCCGCCGATCATTATCTTGACGTTGGGGTTCTTGGCCTTGATGTCGTCGATGACCTTCTTCATGCCCACCATGGTGGTTGTCATCATGGCCGAGAGGCATACGAGGTCGGAGTCCGTCTTAAGCTGCTCCTGGACGAACTTGTCGAGCGGCACGTCGCGCCCCAGGTCATAGACCGTGAAACCGGCCACGTCGAACATCATCTTGACGATGTTCTTGCCGATGTCGTGCACGTCGCCCTCTACGGTGCCGATGACCACCGAGCCCTTAACGCCCAGGTCCATCTTCTTGACGTGGGGCTTAAGTATCTCGAGGCCCGCGTACAGGGCGTCGGCGCACATGAGCAGCTCGGGGACGAAGTACTCCTGTTTCTCAAAGAGGTCGCCCACGTGCTGCATACCCGAAACGAGGCCGTTGAAGATGGCCTCATTGGCGTCGATACCTTCGTCGAGCGCGATCTGTGCCCATTCCTTGGCAGTGTCCTCGTCGTACTCGATAACGGCATTCTTCAGCTTCGCCATCACTTCCTTAGATCTTTCTTCGGTTGCCATTGATTCCCTCCTGATTTATTACTTTCCGTAGTTCTTAACGGTTTCCATCATAGCGATGAAATTGGCGGGCGGCACCGTCGGCCAGATGTCGCAGCCAGGCCAGACCGCGCTTACGCCGTCATCGAGGCACTTGCGTATGGTCTCCCTCACGAGGTCCTCCGTCCCCGCGACGAGCACGTTGTAGGGATCGTAGTTGCCGAATATGAGGGCGTTGGGTCCGAGCTTCTTTCTGGTCTCGGCAACGTCGTTCTTCTGGTCCACGCTTATCGCTTTGGCGCCTGACTCCACCATCGCGCCCACGATGTCGTTGGTCTTGCCGCAGATGTGAAGCACGCTCGGCGCCTTTATCTCGCTGAATATCTTTTTCAGGTGCGGCAGAATGAGCGATTTAAAAGCCCTTGGGCTTAGAACGTCCGAGGTGGCGCCCATCTCCCTTACGGTGATGAAGTCCACGCCGGCCTTCTCGAACTCGCGTGCCACCTGAATGATTACGCCCGAGAGCTTGTCCAGGAGGGCGTTGACCTTGTCCTGCTTCTTAAATGACAGTTTCAGAAGATCATTGAGCTCCATTATCTGCCCTGCCAGCGTGAACGGGCCGAGCACGTAGGAGCCGATGGGTACGGTGTCCCCCACGTCCTTCTTGGCGAGACCTATGGCCTCGCGCATGAGCGGCACCCTGCCCTTGTCCGAGATATCAGAGGGCACGCTTATGTCCATCTCGTCCTCTTTGTGGATTATCTTTTCCTTTATGGTCGGATAAAGCAGGTCTTCGGAATGCGCGTAAGTATTGATCTGGCAGCCGAGGGCCTCGGCCTCCACACAGAGGTCGAACGGCAGAACACAGCTGTCGAAGCCGAAGAGCTTGCTCGTGGTGGCGGCGGTCTCCGCCATCTGCTTTGCATCGAGGTGTACCTGGGCGAACTTGTATCCAAGCTTGCCAAGCCCCTCGGTTGTAACGTTGCCCAACCCGCTGAAACAGGCGGGCCGGTCGGTCGGTTCCCCGGCGAACAGCTTGAGGACCCTCTCCTTGGATGTCATGCTTTGAGTCACAGTTTAGTCTCCTTTCCTCTTCTATCTGATAACCATTTATTTGGCTTTTGCTTTCTTCCTTGAGCCTCCCTCTTCGAGCTTCTCCAGGAATTCACCGAAGTATTTGCGTATTGGGAGGTCTTTGTTGCCGGGTATGGAACCCGTCTCGCCATAGATGAGAGTGCTGAGAAGTATCTGGCCGGTCGCAACCGCAGGGAATATCCTCGGCGCGGTCACTATGGGGCCGTAAAGGTTGAAATCGCTCCAGATGGCCGATGACATTCCTTGCGCCACGGCGTCCATTGCCTTGAAACCGTCGAGCCCCCATGCTTCCTTGGCCTCTTTCCACATGTGGGTCCCGTTTGAGTACGCGCTGCCACAGGGAAGTCCTGTCTTCTCCTTGATAAGCCTGTTTGCGTGTAGAGAGAACGATGTTGCCGGAAGGTTCATGACCGACGTGTCCACCATAACGGTATCGAATTCTCCCGCTCCCTGCTCAAGCAGGCTTTCAAGCGACTTCAGTCGGCCCGCCGGGCTCTGGTCGGCGTCGTCAAACGCCTGTATTATCACGTGTTTAATTCCAAGGTCCTTTAGCCTCGCTACCTGCCCCTTTATGTCCTTATCCCACGGGGTTATGCTGTTGTAGAGGAACTTGTCCTGAAGGCCGAGCTCGGCAACGTACTCCGTCGCCTTGGCCCTCTTGTCCGCCATCCACATGTCTATGCCGAAGGGCATGTCGGTTACTTCCCTGTAGAAGTCTATATATATCTTCGCCTCCTCGGCGGAGTTGGCCACCATCGCCACCATGGACGGGATGCCAGTGGACGCGGACAGCTCTTCCTGCTTCTTTATCAGCTCGACGGCCCGCTCACGGTCGAAATTGCCCTTGCGGTCTTGCACTATCCTGTCCTTGTTGTGGAACATCGACGCGATGAGCAGGGGCGGGCGCTCGCCGGGCTGTCCGCCTATTTTTATGCCGTTGATGTCGAATACTTTCTGTTCTGTTGAAAATTTAAACATTCGCCTATTGCTCCCTCCGTTATCTTATGCGGTGCCGGGGGCCCGGGCCCCCGGCACCGTCCGGCAAATTAGTAGATGCCGTGGTCGAACTTGGGCTGAGGCAGGTACTCCCACTCCTCGCCCTTGCGGAACTTCGCCTCGATGTCCAGGCACTTCAGGGCATACTCGAAAGCGTACGGTATGCCGGGGCCGCCCGGAACGAAGCCGGCCAGTATCATGCCCACTGCCGCGGCCTCGAAGATCTCTCCCGTCGTCGCGCCGGCATCAATGGCCGGGATGACGTGGATGATGCAGCGGGGCGAACAGTAGGCAACGCCGCCGGACATGAACATCAGCTCCTTCACCTTCTTCGAGAGGGCGCCGTCGCCGAAAATGCTCTCGTAGAAGTCGGCAAAGGTCTTGCCGGGGACCGGCGTGACCGTATTGATGATCTTGAACATCCTGGGGACGAAGCCGCAGTGCTCCTTCATGTACGCATTGACTTCGTCAGCCGTCATTTTTGTGATATCGCTCATTAACTCACCTCCGGTTTTCGCTGCCGACGCGCCCTCTGGCGCCTTGCCGGCAAAAAAGTTTAGAAGCGTTTCCCAAATGCCTCCCATTGTTACCGCCTTTCTTCAAAGGTTTCAAAAAAAAGGCTGCTCCTCAACAAGTCTGTGTTCATCACCTCCCCTTGTTGGTTAGAGTTTCCATTCCCTCGCCGTCTGCATGAATTTCTGTATGTTCTCGTAAGGCACGGTCGGAGGAATATCGCATCCCGGCATGAGGACGAATCCACCGTCGGTTCCTACCTTCTCTATGACGTCCTTACAGGTGGACTCCACCTGCTCGGGCGTCCCCTGAAGCATTATGGCCACGGGGTCGACGTTGCCGGCAAAACACATCTTGCCGTGCAGCGCTTCCTTGGCCTTTATCATGTCGGTCTTGTGGTCGAGGCTGATGCAGCTCGCCCCGGTATCGGGCATTAACTCGACCCTGTCGGTGGTGTTTCCACAGATATGGACGAGCGTGTGGATGTCCTTGGATTTGGACCAGTCCGTGAATTTCTTGAGATACGGCACCGCGAAGTCCTTGAACTGCTTCTTCGATATAAGGTCGCCCGAGGCCGTCGGGTCGGCAAGGCTTATAATGTCGAGAGTTCCGTTCTTTACGAGTGGTTCGTAGAGGTGTATTAGGAGGTCGGCGCAGAAGTCCACGACCTTGTGCACGAGGTCCGGCTTCTTGAACGTGGCCTTCATCATCGCTTCCTCGCCGAGAAATCTTCCGGCCAGCGTGAAGGGCCCCCAGGCGGTCATCGTGACCACGTACTCGTCGCCGAGCGCGTCCTTCGTGACCTTGAGGGCTTCCTCGACAACCTTGATGACCGAGCTTTTATCGAGAGAAGAGAGGTCATAGGCATCGAGGGCCTCGGCGCTGCTCATGAGGTGGTCTTCGAGGTCCGGAGCTCCCATTTCCCTGAACTTCATCTTTCCGCCGAAGGCCGCGGCGTGGAAGTTGTTGTAGCCCGAGCCAGCGTAGACGATATCGCAGAGCAGACGCTCGGATTCCTTTACGAGCATGTCGGACATCTTCTGCGCGTTAGTGGAAAGCTCCTCGAACGTTGTGCCGTAGTCCTTAATGCTCCACATCCCCCCGCCAAACAGCGAGGCCGGCACCCTCTCGGGCTTTCCCCCCTCGAAGGCCTTTAACATGATTTCCCTTGGTTTCATTGGTTTTGAACTCTCCTTTCATGAAAATCCGGAAGATTGTACAGGCTCCTGAGCACGTCCTTGACCTCCTCGAGGTCTATCGGATTGCCAACTTGTATTGAGTCGGAAGACGGAACGGCCTCGCCGGCTATGATGACCGGCAGCCCCTTGTATACGCTTCTTATGGCGGCCGCCGCCTCGTGAGCCGAGAACCCGATGTTGCCGGAGTCCATTATCACCGCCGAGTAAGCCTTGGCAAGGCTCATCCTCACGGCGTCGGCAGGGTGCCGTGTGATGTCCACGTCGTACCCCTCCTGCCTGAGAACCCCGTAAAGGCTTTTCAGAAACATCGGGTTATAAGAACAAAGTAAAAGCGCTCCCATACGCTTATTTAATATCAATATTCGTGCCAGTGGGCGGAGGATGGATATTGCCTTAATTTACACCGGGTTATCCTGCCTTACAACTCTGATTAAGACATGGGAATGGGGCATATTTACCCAGTCACGTGGGGCATAATGCCCCGGCTTTGGAGGGGGCGCAGAGAGGGTTTGTCAGTCGGCGATGCCGTATCTTTTGAGCTTCAGGTGGAGGGTCTTTCGGTTGATGCCGAGTATCTCGCTCGCCCTGGATTTGTTGCCGCCCGTTTCCTTCAGGACTTTCGCGATGTGCTCTTTCTCTACGTCATCGAGCATCTCCGAGGAGGCGGCACTGCCCGCGTTGCCGGGCAGGGAAAGGTCGACGGTGTCTATCACGTCGTCTTCGCTTAAGATGACGGCCCTCTCCATCTCGTTTTCAAGCTCCCTCACGTTTCCCGGCCAGCCGTATTCGCTCATCTTCTTAAGCGCTGCGGGCGAGATGCGTTTCACTTCCTTACCGAGCCGGGCCGAGTATTTCCGAACGAAGTGCTTAGCGAGCTCGGGCAGGTCTTCCTTTCGCTCCCTCAGCGGCGGCACCGAGATGTTGATAACGTTGAGCCTGTAGAAGAGGTCCTCCCTGAACGTGCCGTTCTTGACCATCTCCTGCAGGTCCTTGTTCGTGGCCGCGATGAGCCTCACGTCCGCCTTAAGCGGCTTGGTGCCGCCCACGCGGCGGAACTCGCCCGAGTCCATGAACCGAAGAAGCTTGGCCTGAAGCTGTAGCGGGAACTCACCTATCTCGTCCAGAAACAGGGTGCCGCGGTCTGCCACCTCGACTATGCCGTACTTGGTCTGGTAGGCCGTGGTGAATGCGCCCTTTTCGTGGCCGAAGAGCTCGCTCTCGATGATGTTTTCCGAGAGCGACGCGCAGTTAAGCACCGTAAATGGCATGCCGCTTCGCTTGCTGTCCTGCCAAATGGCGTTCGCCACCAGCTCCTTTCCGGTGCCCGACTCCCCCATTATCAGGGCCGTCGAGTCGGTGGGCGCTATCTTCTTAACGAGCGACATGAGGTCGTTGAAGAGCTTTGAGCTTCCGATTATCGGGGCCGACGACTCTTTCCTTATTAGTTCCTGCCTGAATATCCTGCTCTGGCGGTTTAGTTTGCCGTACTCGTAGGCGCGCTCTATGAGTATCTCGAGGTCGTCGAGCTTGTAGGGCTTCGAGAGGTAATCGAAGGCGCCGTTTTTCATGGCCTCCACGGCGGTCTCTATGGTGGCCTTTCCGGTCAGCACGATTATGGATGGCGCCGAGGGGTCGCCCTGCAGCTTCTTCATGAAATCTATGCCGTTCATGCGCGGCATCACGACGTCCAGGAGTACGACGTCGTAGGACTCTTTCTTGAGTTCCTTAAGGGCGCTCTCGCCGTCCGCCACCGCGTTGACCTCGAACCCCTTGCGCGAGAGCTCCTTGGTGAGAAGCCGCCTGAAGTGCTCCTCGTCGTCTATGACGAAGACCCTAATCATTGGCAGCCTTTGCCGGTATCTTTATGATGAACGTAGCGCCGCCCTGCTTTTCGTTTCTCACCTCGATGCTTCCGCCGTGCTCCTCGGCTATCTTATGGCATATGGAGAGGCCGAGGCCCGTGCCCTCGCCTATGGGCTTGGTGGTGAAGAATGGGTCGAATATCTTGTTCATTATCTCCCGGGGAATGCCGGGGCCGGTGTCGGTGATGAGCACCTTTATCTGCCCGGCGCCACCACCCCCGGCGCTCTCTTCCATCTCGGTTTTGATGGTGATGCTGCCGCCTTCGGGTGTGAAGTACATGGAGTTGATTATTACGTTCATGAACAGCTGCCTCATGCTTCCGGGCTCGGCCACTATCTTGGGCAGGTCGCGGTTGATGTCGAGCACCAGGTCGTAATGGAGCCTCTTTGCCCTGTGCTTCACGATGAGCAGCACTTCCTTTATCAGCTCGTTGATGTCGAGCTCCCTCGCCTTGCCCTTGTGCGGGCGCGAGAAGTCCAGCAGGCCTCCCACGATCTCCTTGCACCTGAACATCTCCTTGTTGATTATGTCGAGGTACTCGGGGAAGTCCTCGAAGGCGTCCACCTTCATGAGCTCCGCGTCATTGGCTCTGTTAAGAAGCGCCTCTGAATAGCCCGCGATTATGCCGAGGGGGTTGTTTATCTCGTGCGCGATTCCGGCCACGAGAGTACCGAGCGAGGCGAGCTTGTCCGCCCTTATCAGCTCCTGCTCCATGCGCCTCTGCGCGGTGACGTCCTTGAGGTAATGCACTATGGCGTAGAGCTGGCCGTCTTCGTCCGCGAGCGGGTAGGCCCAGAAGTTGAATATGGCCCCGCCCTTCCCGGTCATCTCGCGCGACGAAGGCTGCTTCGTTGAGATGGTCTCGGTGCAGAGACACCCGACGTTGCCGAGCCCGATATCCGAAAGGAGCTCGCCGCAGCGCCTGCCTACCACCTCGATGGCGGAGAGGTTCGCCCTCTTCAAGAGGGCCTGGTTAGCCCTGAGCACTCGCTGGTTAATGTCTTCTATCCAGACCATATCGGTGATGGCGTCGAAGGTTCGCTCCCACTCCTTCTTCTCCTTCGATATCTCCTCGAAGAGCAGGGAGTTCTCAAGCGCTATGGCGATGTGCTTTGATGCCGGGAGCAGTATCTGGAGGTCCTTCTCGGTGTACTTGCCAGGCTCGGAGCTGTCGAGGTTGAATACGCCGAGCATCTTGTCCTGATAAAGCGGGATGCTCACGGTGCTCCTGATGCCGTCGTCCCGGAGCTTTGCGTCGTGGTCGAAGCGGATCTCCGAGGCGAGGTCACTGTTTATCCAGGGCTTGTTGTTCTTAATGACCCACCCGGCCGACGTGCCCTCGAGCGGTGCCCTTATGCCCTTTGGAAGCACCGTTTTCATATCGGTGTCGAGGGCGTATATGAGCAGGTTCTCGCGCCCCTCGTCATACAGAAGCAGGCTCGCGCGGTCGTACTCGATGAGCTTTCTCATCTCCGAGAGCATTATCCTGAACACCGTCCCGATGCTCAGGCTGGAGTTCACCGTGCTGCTCAGCTCGTTAATGAGGCCCAGGTACTTCATCTTCTCGTGAAGCACCTCGATAAGCTTGGCGTTTTCGAGCGCCACGCCGAGCTCGCCGCATATGAGCGATAGCACCTGCACGTCCATCGACGTGAAGTGTCCAGGCTTCTTGCTTGCGAGCGAAAAAACTCCCCAGAGCTTTTCCTTGGATATGATCGGCACCGAGGCGATGTTCCTGAACCCGGTCGTGCCCACGTCGATGCGCGTTATTCTCGGGTCGGCCAGGGCGTCCTTGGCAAGAAGCGGCCTTCTTGAAGACAGGGCCTTGCCGGCGATGCACTCGCCCGGCGAGAGTTTTCCTATGTCCGCATCCGCCCCCTCGTAACCGCTGCTGCAGAGCAGGTTCAGCGTTCCGTCTTCGTCGGCGAGGTGAATCCAGCCCGCGTCGGCGTCCATTTTTTCAGGGAGGAATGCGACCACTTCCTTTAATATCTCGTTGATGGCGTCCTTGTTCGTGAGTATCTCGGAGAACGCGCTGAGTATCATCAGCTCCTTTGTCCTCTGCTGAGCCCTCTGCCTGAGCGCCTTGTGGCCGGATACGTCCTCTATGACCACGAGGCTTGCGTCCTCGGCCTCAAGCGGCATGACCGCCACGCTCGCCGGCATGAGGGAGCCGTCCTTGCGCCTGAACACGGCATCGAACTTCCGGCCGTCGCCGTCCACGCCTCTGAAGTCCTCGGCCCCGGTGCCCTCTGCGGCCAGGAGCTCGCCGATGGAGGTGCCCGCCATGTCGCCTGGCGTATGGGTGAACATGCTCTCGGCGATCTGGTTGGCCGAGACGACCGAGAGATTGCGGTCGATGACGAAAGCGGGAGTGTTCAGGAAATCAAACGTCTTCAGGATCACGCCCGGATTGCCCGTAATAGCCTTCCCCATACATTAATATTACAACAGAAATGGCCCTCGTGGCATTTATAAGTTGCGCCTCGCGCGTTTTGCCTGTAAGATTTGTACCATCAAATTATGATCTAACGAGGTGGCGAATGAAGATCACGGACAAGTTCAAGGAACACGGCAAGGGGATATCCTTCGAGTTCTTCCCGGCCAAGACGCCCGAGGGACTAAACCAGCTGGTCGAGGTGGCAAAAGAGCTCGAGTCATTCGGCCCGCTTTACGCCTCCGTAACTTACGGCGCGGGCGGCAGCACCCAGGACAGGACCAAGGAGACCCTTTACAGGCTCAGGGATGAGACCGGCCTCACGCTGATGTCTCACCTCACCTGCATAGGCGCCACTCGCGCCACCATGGACGCGTTGCTTAAAGATTACATCGCCCACGGCATCGACAATATACTCGCCCTGCGCGGCGACCCCCCGCAGGACATGTACGAGTTTGACCCCAACGCGGGCGAGTTCGCCTATGCCATCGACCTCGTGAAGTTCGTGAAAGAGTACAATCACTTCGCCACATCGGTGGCGGTCTATCCCGAAGGGCATCCCGAGGCCGCCTCGTTTGAGGAAGACATCGCTCACGCCAAGGAGAAAATAGACGCCGGCGCCGACTTCGCCCTAACGCAGATGTTCTTCGACAACACGTTCCTGTACAGGTTCATCGACAAGGCGAAGGCCATCGGGATAGACATTCCGATAATCCCCGGCATAATGCCCATAACGGATTTCGCGAAGACTAAGAAGTTCGCCGGGTTCTGCAAGGCCACGATTCCCGAAAGCATAGAAAAGGCGATGGCACCCGTCCTGGACAAGCCCGATGAGATGTTCAAGCTCGGCATTGAGCTTGCGGTCAAGCAGTGCGAGGACCTGATGAAAAACGGAGTGAACTACCTCCACTTCTACACGTTGAACCAGTCCACAGCGGTGAAGGCGATACTGGAGGCACTCAACCTCTAACGCGCGGTGTCTTTAATAAGGATGCGCGGCATCGAGAGAAATATTAATTAATTATCTGGCGGGAGCGTGTGGGAATCGAACCCACCCTGCCCGCTTTTGGCAGGCAACACCGGATTTGAAGTCCGGGAGGCACACCAGAAACCTATCCGCTCCCATGGATGAAACTGCTCAATTCTACATCATTAATAGCGGCATAGGCAAATCCATTCAAAAACCTACCGCAACGGGATAGTGACTGATAATGCCATGCGATACTCAAGGGTAGGAACGCAGTACTGGTAGAGAGCGATGCTCCGAACTATTCCTTTCCTGATGGGATAAAGCAGATATACCCTGCCTGTTTCAGCACATCACGAAGTTTCGTAAATGCATTATTTATGGGCCTTAATGCACATGGCTAAAGTTGTGATTATCATGTATGGATTGTACCTTCACATGTTTTTCATTTTTCGCCATTATCATATTTACGATGAAGGTCAAAACTGTGTTCAGCTCAGGGGAGAATAATGATAGAGATTCGTAACAGGCATATCCTTTCGATTACGGCACTGGTGCTTATTCTTGCGATAACCGCATTGCCTTCGGTCTCGCTGGCATGCGGAGGCATAGACGTCGTTCTTTCCGATAACCCCTCGGCCGATGCGGCCCAGACATTCAAATCGGATAACGGCACTACCTATCTGGACGACCAGGGCAATCTGTTGGTACCTAAGTCCGAGGTGAAGATCTCGCCTGCCATGGCCAGAGCTATAGCGGAGAAATTCATCAATAAAGAAGTCCCCACCCTCCCGCTGCCGCTTACTTTCAGGAAACTCGAATATGTCCACGGGAGACTCATCTACCAGTTCAAGAGCGCCAAGCTCGAAGGGTTTAACGGCAAGTACCACCTCGGGCCCGTGAACTACATAGAAGACCACGTAGTGCTGGACGTGGACGCCCTGACAGGTGAGCTTCTGCTCGCAAACGGATGCGGTTCGGCCCCGGGACAGCTGCTGCAGAATTTCGACCCCAGCCGTTACACCAAATCTCTCTCTAACGACTGGGTATCGCTGGTATCCAACGATACGAACTTCATAGCCCGGAGGACCGGGAACCGCGTGAAGGTGGACGGGAACATAGAGCCGGACGAATGGAAGAATACCGGCCATAGGTATTTCTACCTGGGCAACTATACTCCGCACAAACCTTCCGCAATGCACAAGACCGCAATGTACTACGCCGAGGTCTGGTCTCAGATCGTGGGCGATAACATTTACTTCGCCGTCAAGACGGATTCGCCCTACTGGGTGGGCGTCATGTTCAAGAACGACCCCAACCTCGGCATGCTCTGGTCCTACAACGATGCCAAGGTCATGTACTCAAACGGAGAGATAACCGACAGGCACTTCATGCAGCGCGAGGACAAGACCTATTTCCTCAAGCCCGATGACTCTGACGACATACTCTCGAAGGGCGCGCGCCAGGACAAGTTCTATACTTACGAGTTTTCCTTCCCCCTTAAGTCCGGGGACAAGGAGGACATACAGTTCGAGGAGGGGAAGGCATACAATATGCTATTTCTGGCCGGCAACACGCTTGAGCACTTCGGCGTCTTCACCCTCGACCCCGCTCATAAGAACCACGCCCACTCCCTGAATAACAAGGAGCACGTGGATGTCTGGGCAAGCACCGAGACCACCCTCCGCATCGGCACACCGCCGAGCAAGGATATATTCGGAGCTACGGTGAAGCCGGAGTTTACGAGTTACGACTCCGGTTACGATCCCTCAATAACTAATATCCACTTCCACTACGCCCATGCCCCCGTTGCGGACTTCAGCGCCAGGGCGCTCATGTCTTATATCCTGTCCATAGCCGCAGTGTTGCTCGGAATCGTGGGGATGATCTTCATGGTGTTTCGTCTCAAGGCCACCTCGGCCGTAAAGAGCGAGGACGATGACGATGAGGGCATAGACCTTTTCCGCTATCCCTGGATAAAGAAATTCGTCACGTGGAAGCACTTCAGGACGGTATTCATAGTACCCACGCTGGTAATCTTCGTGGCGATAATAGTCCTTGGAATCCTGGACGTGCAGGACGGGAGGCGCAACATAGCAACCATTTACACGTGGACCCTGTGGTGGAGCATGATAATATTCAGCTTCATAATACTCGGCCGCCTGTGGTGCATGATGTGCCCGTTTGCGTTTATCGCCGACATGGCCCAGAAAGTCGTTTCGCTTGGCCGGAAGCTTCCGTCATGGATGCGTAACATGGGCATCCAGACCTTTGGATTCATAGCCCTCACCCTCGCCTTTAGCCTACTGGGCTTTGCGAGCAAACCCTTCGTAACGGCAATGGTGATCCTCGCCATACTGACGGGCGCCATTGTGTTCAGCATTGTTTACGAACGGCGCTCTTTCTGCCGGCACATATGTCCCATAGGGGCGGTGATAGGGCTTTATTCGGCCGTCTCGCCGCTGACTCTTGTGACCAAGAGCAAGTCACGCTGCGCGGCTCACCTCAAAAAGACCTGCGCCGCGGCCTGCCCGATGCTCGAGGCCCCGCAGGAAAAGGACAACAACGTCTACTGCAATTTCTGCATGAAGTGCCTGCCGGCATGCCCGAGCGGAAACCTCACGCTAAGGCTCAAGCCTCTGGGAAGCGACCTCTACCGCACCACCCGCAGGCCGCTTTCGGAAGCCATTGCATCGCTGTTTTTGCTTGGGGTGATTATTGTAGAAACACTGACCATGACCTCGGTCTGGACACCGCTGAAGACATTCGTGGGCGGAGTGCTCGGCACTGGCACCGGGATAGCCACATACCTCGCCGTGTTCACCACAATTGTCGTGCTGCCCATCGCGATCTTCTACGGGATATGCCACGTCCTCAGTCTGTGGCTTGGCAAACAGGAATATGACATCAGGGGACTTATGACGAACTTCGCCCTCGTGTTCATACCGCTTGGGATATCCCTGCACCTGGCGCATAACCTTCAGCACCTGCTGCTGGAAGGGCCCGAGGCACTGCCCGTGACACTTAGGGCTCTGGAGGCCATGGGCCTCAACACCGCCTCGCTCATCAACTGGAATCCCCTGCCGTTTCTCGGGCTTAAGCCGCTGTTCGTTATACAGATGGGGATACTGGGTGGAGGTCTTGCGTTGACGCTGCTGATACTCTACAGGCTGCTCAAGCGCCTCGACTTACCGCTGGGACATCTCTATAAGATGACGGCCGCCATGTCTTTCTATGCCATCTTCGTGGTGCTCTCAAGCATCTACATGCTCGGCCTTCCCATGAGCGCCCGTCACGTACATTAGCGGAGTTCTATAAAATACTCCCGCGCAACGCCCGTGCTCTCGCGCGAAGACCGCTATTCGCCGTCCTTCTTTATCTCGGTTCTTTCCTCTTCGCGCATTTTGCGCTCCATGCCTCTGAAGCTGAGCATGCCCTTCAATAATGTATAGGCACCTATGGGAAGCAGTACCCACCCGACCACTATGACCGGCGCCGAGTGAAAGAAATGTATTAAAGAGAGCCCCGCCGCAAAGAACGCAAGCGCTGTCCTCATGTAGGCGAGAAAGGTTCTCTCGTTTGCAAGCACCGTACGGTTCTCGGCAAAACGGTCGCGCAGTATCAGGTTTCCCGCTTTATCCTTGGTGTCCTCATCCCTCATGGGCATGCACCATTAAGCGCTCTGGCCTTCGTGTAGGCTGCCGAGATTTGAGAGTTCCGGCTGCAGTATCTTGTACAGCCTCACCTTTAATAGATCCGTAATAAAGAATAAAACGAAGGCATATCCCCAAACGAACAGCGCGAGCTTCCATCCTATTGGAGTAACGAACAGGCCGTAGACGACTATGAGCGTGGCAACCAACTGCGTAAGGCTGGTGGCAAGGAGTATGTGTTTGCTTGGCCTTATCGACCAGAACGGCCCCCTGGTGCGCGCGACATACACCGTCATGTGTCCGGCCACGGAGAGCTTGAGGAATATGAACGACTGCAGCATGTCCTTACTCAGGTGAAGCTCGTTCAGGCCTATGTAAAACAGCCCGAAGGAGGCTATGACACCTACAACACCGAGGAAAGACGCCATGCCAAGGACCATGCGGAAATTCCATTTCTCGGGCTCGTTCGAGAACAGCACGTTGTCGTAAGCGATGGTCATTATGGGGGCGTCGTTCAGAAGTGCCAGCAGGACCACCATGAGGGCGGTTATGGGGTAGAATTTAAATATAAGAATAGAGAGGGTGATGAACAGCACCATGCGTATGGTCTCGGCCATACGATAGATGGTGTAGTTGTTCATACGCTGAAATATCTTTCTGCTCTCCTTTATTGCGTCAACTATCACCGAGAGTCCCGGCTTCGTGAACACTATGTCGGCCGCCGACTTTGCAGCGTCTGTCGCGCCCGCAACCGCAATGCCGGCGTCTGCCTTTTTAAGGGCAGGGGCGTCGTTCACGCCGTCTCCGGTCATGCCCACGATATGTCCGCCCTCCTGCAGATGCTCCACGATGCGGTACTTATGCTCGGGGAAGACCTGGGCGAACCCGTCGGCCTCTTCCACCGCACGGCGCGCTTCGGGGTCGGGCCTCTCAAGGAAGTCCTCGGGCAGGCGGATGTTGGTCTTGAGATTGACCTGACTCGCTATCTCTTTGCCAATGGCCGCGTGGTCTCCGGTGACCATCTTCACTTCAACGCCCATGGACTGGGCGGTAGCAATTGTCTCTGCCGAGTCCTCGCGCGGGACGTCCGAAAGCGCGACCAGCCCCACGTAAGTCCATTGACCGTCCGGGCTCGCCTTCACCACGCCGAGGGCTCGGTGCCCTTTTTGTGCGAACCGGTCTATGTAGCCGCTGAGGTCGGCCTCGACTGAAGCCTTATCCTGCAGAAGTGCCAGCACGGCCTGCGGCGCGCCCTTTGATACCTTGAACCGCTCGCCGCCCTCTTCCTCGAGTTCGGCCTCGGTGCGTTTGGACACGGGGTCGAACGGATGGAACGATAGGGTCTTGAAACGCGACGCCCACGACTCTGAGCGGTCGCTCACACGTGTTATGATAGCCTCGTCGATTGGGTCGTGATCCTCCTCTCGTGAAGCCAGGGACGCGTACATTAGTACATCGTCCTCTTTAAAGCCGCTGAAAGCGGCAACCTCTGCCACGGTAAGCTCGTTCTTGGTAATGGTGCCGGTCTTGTCCGAGCAAAGAATGTCCATGCCGGCCATCTCCTCGATGGACGTCATCTTACTGACTATCGCTTCTTTACGGGCAAGCGCACCAGCGCCGACCGCCATGGTCACGGTGAGCACCGCAGGAAGCGCGGCGGGTATCGATGCCACAACAAGGACCATGGAGAACTTCAGTATCTCGAGGATGCTCTCGTGGCGGAAAAGCCCCACCATGAATATAACTGCCACCAGAATGACCGCGATAGTTATGAGATAGTTGCCGATGGTGAGGACGGCCTTCTGAAAATGGCTTTCCACGGTGGTCTCGGATACCAGCCGGGCGGTGGTGCCGAAGAAGGTGCTCATCCCCGTGGTCACGACCACGGCGTCGACCTCGCCCTGCTTCACGATGGAGCCCGAATAGGCGACGTCGGAGACGTGCTTTTCCACAGGCAAGGACTCGCCGGTAAGGGCCGATTCGTCGGTTAGAAGATAGTCTCCATCGAGGATCTTGACGTCGGCCGGAACTATGTCGCCGAGCCTTACCCTTATGACGTCGCCCGGCACAAGCTCCCTCGCCGGCAACTGGCCCCACTTGCCGTCCCTGAGCACGCGCGACGTGATGGCAAGCTTCTCCTTGAGCAGCTCAATGGCGTTATCAGCCTTGTGCTCCTCCAGAAACCCCACGACCGCGTTAAACGCAAGCAGCGTGCTGATGAGCCCGAAGTCCTCCCAGTGATGTATGGCCGCCGAGAGTATGGCGGCCACCTCTATCATCCACGGGATGGGGCCCCAGAAATAGCTGAAGAATTTGAGCAGCGGGTTTTTCTTTTTCTCGATTATCTCGTTATAGCCGACCTCTTCAGCGCGGCTTCGCGCCTCCTCGCCCGTCAGCCCCTTGGCGCTCGTATCGAGTTTCGAGAGGATATCGTCGTTGGATAGCGATTTCGCGTCAGCCGTCTTGATACTGGTCATCTTCGACATAACAATACAGATACTATCACATTTTTTGCAAAATCAAAAATGTCCCGGCTTCATCCGTCCCATGTTGAGGCCTATTTTTATGAAGACTCGCGCATTTCCGTCTTTCAGACAGCTATTCCCACCGGAAGGCCTTGTGAAGGCGCGGGCTCAGGGTCCTGCCGGTGGCGGCCCTGTACGCCGCCTCGATGGAAAACGACAAGACCAGCATCGCCGCAAGCACTAAGAGTTTTTTCGGAGACGTGGTGGCCGTCTGCCAAATGAGCGCCCCGAGCGCCCCAAGGCACGCGGCGGCGCCCACCACCGCAACCAAAAGGCTGCTTTTCGTCTTTACGCGCAGGCGGGCGTTGGACATGTTCACCGAGGCAAAGATTATCAGGAAGCCCGCGCTGCCCATCATCGCGATGCTCGAGAGGTCGAAGAGGTTTGCCACCAGAAGAGTAAGCGCAGAGGTGATAAGCAGTCCTTCGACCGGGCGGTTCCAGACCTTCCTTTCCAGCAGTTCCGGTAGCTCGCCGTCCTTTGCGACCGTATAGCTTATTCGCGCCGCGCCGTACAGTGTGGCGTTTATGGCCGAACCTGTCGAAAGAAGCGCGGCCACGGAAATGAGCGTGAACCCGAAATGGCCCATGAAGGGCTTCGCGCTTTCGGCCAAGGCATAGTCGCGCGCGGCCACGATCTCATTAATCGGAAGCGAGCCCACCGTAACGAGCGAGACCAGCACATAAAGCACGATGACGAAACCCACGGACAAATAGTAAGCGCGGGGCAGCGTTCTCTTGGGGTCCTTCACGTCGCCGGCGGAGTTGGCGATAAGCTCGAATCCCTCGTATGCAAGGAATATCACCATGCCCCCGGCCACGACCTCCATGGAGCCACTCCATGCCGCTGGAGCCAGGCGCGCGGTGTCCACTCCCCATATGCCCACTCCCACAAACGCAAGGAGTATCAGCACCTTGATGCCGACAATGAACTCCTCTGCCTCGCCCACGATGCTTGCGCCCATGGTGTTGAGAACCGTAAACAGCACCACCACTGAGCTAATCAGGACGTGCTTCATCAGGGGCTGAATCGCGGCGGGGAAGAACTCGGCCCCATAGCTTCCGAAAGCGTAGGCGTAGAGAGAGAGCATCACGATGTAGCTTAGAAGCAGAAGGACGTTGAGCCCCCCGGTGACAATCCCCTGTCCGAAGGCCTGGTTCAAAAACTCCACCGTGCCGCCCTGGCTTGGGTAGGTAAGCGAGAGTTTGGAGTAAGAGTAAGCCGAAAGAAGAGCTACGCACCCGGCCACCGCGAACGCCTCGGGAGTTCCGCCGTGCGCCATCTGCACCGAGAGGCCGAGGACGGCGAATATTCCGCCACCGACCATGCCGCCCACGCCGATGGCCGCCACCGACCAGAAACCTATCTTCGATTCCCGCTGCCCAGTTTTCATGAACTTGTCAATTCCGGATGGCCCGGAGAAATGGTGCCCGTTACTTCCTGTACTCGTCGTACATCCTGCGGTGCCAGTCCCACGCGGTCTCTATGATATGCGAGATGTCCGAGCCCCCGGGCTTCCAGCCGAGTTTGCGCGTTATCTTATCGTTGCTTGCCACAAGGGCCGGCGGGTCGCCGGGTCGCCTCTCGGACTCCACGGCCTTAATCTCGGCGCCGGTTATCGCCCGGGCCTTATCAATCACTTCTTTCACCGACGCGCCGGTGCCGCTTCCCAAGTTGAACACGTCGCTCGCGCCGCCCGACATCAGGTGCTCAAGCGCCAGCACGTGCGCTGCGGCGAGGTCGCTCACGTGCACGTAGTCCCTGACGCACGTGCCGTCGGGAGTGTCGTAGTCGGTTCCGAATATCTCAATCTGCTCTCGCCTGCCAAGCGCGGTGTCCAGCACAAGCGGTATCAGGTGCGTTTCGGGCTCGTGCCACTCGCCAACTTCGCAATCCGGGTCAGCGCCCGCGGCATTAAAGTATCTGAGCGAGACGTACTTCAGGCCATAGGCGGCGCTGTAGTCCTTCAATACCCCCTCCACCACGGCCTTCGTCTCGCCGTAGGGGCTTACGGGGCGAAACTCCATGTCCTCCGTTATCGGCACCTTTCCGGGCTCGCCATATACGGCGCAGGTGGATGAGAAGATGAAATTGCGCACGTCGTTTTCGAACATGATCTCAAGGAGGTTAAGTGTGTTGCGCACGTTGTTGAGGTAATACTTCTGCGGCTCCTTGACCGACTCGCCCACGTAAGCATAAGCGGCGAAGTGCATGACTGCCCTTATCGGGTGGTCTCTGAATATCTGTCTGAGAAGCGTCGTATCGGCGAGGTCGCCCTTGACGGACTTGCCCCACTTGAGAAACTCCTCATGGCCGTAATGAAAGTTGTCGATGACCATAGTGGAATAGCCCCGCTTCGTGAGCTCCTTGTTGGCGTGCGAGCCGATGTAGCCCGCGCCCCCGGTGATGAGTATTACCCCGTCACCCTTAGCGCTCACGATGCGGCACCCTTGAAAACGTAGTCAGTGGTAAACATGTACATTAATATAATATATCCCGCTACTCTTTTTTCTTCGTTTCGTCTTTCTTGGCCTCGTCCCACAGGCCGTCCATCTCGGCAAGCGTCATACCCGAGAGCTCGCGGCCCTGCTCCTCGGCGCGCATCTCTATATGCCTGAAGCGGCGTATGAACTTGCTTATCGTCCCCCGCAGAGCGTCCTCGGGGTTTACGTCCACAAAGCGCGCGACGTTTACGAGCGCGAAGAATATATCCCCGAGCTCATCCTCTATCTCGGAGCGCTCCTTGCCAGCAAGCGCCGCCCTGAACTCCTTGAGCTCCTCTTCGAGCTTGTCCATCACGCCGCCTATCTCGTCCCAGTCAAAGCCCACCCTCGCGGCGCGTGCCTGCAGGCGGTGCGCCCTCAATAGCGACGGCATGGCCGACGGCACGCCCTCGAGCGCGGACTTCCTGAGCTTGCCCTCGTCGCGCTTCCTCCGGTCCCACTGGTCCACGACCTCCTCGGCCGTATCGAGCTCCTTGCCCTCCTCAAAAACGTGCGGGTGGCGGGAGACCATCTTTTCGCTGATGCCATCTATTACGCCCTCGATATCGAACTCGCCGCGCTCGCGGCCTATCTCGGCATGGAAAAGTATCTGGAATAGGAGGTCGCCGAGCTCTTCGCGGATCTTCTTCGGGTCGTCCTCCTCAAGGGCCTCGAGCACCTCGTAGCACTCTTCAAGGAGATAGGGCTTGAGGGACTCACGCGTCTGCTTGCGGTCCCAGGGGCACCCTTTGCGTAGCCTGTGCATTATCTCTACGAGCTCGTTAAATCCCATTGTCATATATTAGCACGCTCCGAAGAGCCACACGCCGGCGTATATCAGGGCGTCTTGCCCTCGTCCAGGGTCTGAAGGAACTGGTTCGCCCAGTAGTGGTTGGGGTTGATGCGCAGCACGTTCTTCAGGTACTTCCTCGCCTCTTCTTTTTCGCCCCGGCGGAGGTGTATCTGCGCGAGGGCGAACTGGGCCTCGACGAAATCGGGTTTTACCTCCACGGCCTTCTCTAACTCCTTCTGAGACTCCTCTTCCATGCCCTTCCGCTGATAGGTAATGGCAAGGTTGTAGTGCGTAAGCGCGTTTTTCGGGTCAAGCCGAGCGGCTTCCTTGTATTGATCGATAGCCTCGTCCATCTTGTCTTCGATGTCGTAGGCGTTGCCGAGGTTGACGTGAAACTCCGCGTTGTCGGGCTCGAGCTTGAGCGCTTCCTTATAGTACCCGATGGCCTTGTCTGTGCGACCCTTTTGCCGGTAGAGCATGCCGAGGTTGTTATAGGCCAGAGCGTTTTTCTGGGTGATTTTGATTACCATCTCGTACTCTTCGATGGCCTTCTCTATGTTGCCCCGCTCTTGATACAGCATGCCGAGGTTGAAGTGGCTGCGGTCCTTAACGACTATGCCGAAGTCGTGGACGTTCGACTTGCCCTCCCTGTACTTCACGGCGGCCTCGAAATTCTTAATGGCCGCCTGAGTTTCACCCTCATGCCGTAACGCCAGCCCCAGGTTATAGTGCCCCCTCTCTTTGTTCGGGGACTTCTTCACCACGTCTTCCCAAAGTGTTTTGTCAGTGAACCATACGGTGTTTCTCGCATGGGCGGCAACGGCAAACACGAGCGACATCACAACGAGCGCAGAGACTGCCGCCTTCCGGGCGCGCTCTCGCCCCTTCGTGAGAAGCAGCACCGCCCAGACCCCTGCCACTATCGCCCCGGCCGAGGGCAGATAGACCCGGTGCTCGAATATCACGTTGCCGAGCCTCAGGCTCATCAGCGATACGCCGAAGGAGATGGGAATAAGCGTAACGAGGAACCAGAGCACGCCGAAAGAGAATAGCGGCCTCTTCCTCGCCTTGAGCACCGCCCCAGCCCAGAGGCCCGCGTACCCGACGAACGCGATAAGCGCGGCGGGATTAAATAAAGACCTCGATATCGGATAGTCGTAATCGGCGTTCTGCCCTATGGGGAGCACGAGGAGCCGGAGATACGTCCAGTGCACCTTGAACTGCGTGATGATGTAGTGCAGGGGCCTTATTCCAATGCCGGGATAATCTATGCTGCGGTCGTAGGTGTTGCCAAGGATTATGAAGGCGAGATATCCAAGAGGCAGCGCCGCCGCCAGGTATAGCGCGTAGTGCCGCCTGAGCGCCTCCCGCGGATTGAGCGCCGAGACAAAGAGCAGGTCGTAGAAAAAAAGCATGAGCGGAAACGTCGCGAAGTTCTCGCGCGAGGCCATCCCGAGCATCGATACCGCAAACAGCGCGGCCACGTAGCGCCCCCTCCCCCGGGCGGCAGTGGCCGCCCGCAAGAATACTATCGGCCCGAGCAGATAGAACATCGTGGCCAGCAGCATCGAGCGGCTCGTGATGTACGTGACGGCCTCCGTCTGCAGGGGATGGGCCGCGAATATCATCGCCGAGAGCGCGGCGAGCAAGCGCACGTCGTCTTCCTCGAGGCGCATATGCCGACCCGTCATCAAGATCAAAAGGTAAAGCAGTATAGCGTTGATGATGTGCACAGCCAGATTAACCGCATGGTATCCTCGCGTGTTCATGCCGTCGAGGTAGTAATTCACGGCGTCGGTGGCATGCAGAAGCGGCCTCGACGCAAACGAGCTGTCCTCGCCGATGAAAAACCCCGGCACGTTGGCAAGGTCCTTCACCTTGGCATTCTGCACTATGGTGCCGATGTCGTCGAACTGAAACGG